>Ga0137375_10000376_pt1 | contig 46770 bp, 57 predicted proteins | sample SagtaG_24_FD_104936 | JGI IMG/M metagenome (GOLD analysis project Ga0137375, IMG submission 104936) | Vadose zone soil microbial communities from Sagehorn Ranch, Mendocino, California, USA - Sage1_R_113_16 metaG | ecosystem: Environmental > Terrestrial > Soil > Vadose zone | place: USA... | reverse complement strand
CTTCGACTTCGAAGACGGCTCGAGCGAGCGGATGCTGGGGACGATCGACGCGGTCCGGCGCGAGCTCGCCCGCGGCCCGCTCGTATACCGCAACCGTGCGCGCGGTGCAAGCGCAGGCGAAGGTGCCTTCCTCGCGTGCTCCTTCTGGCTGGTCGGGGCCCTCGTCCGCGCGGGGCGGCTACACGAGGCGTGCGACCTGATGGACGAGCTCGTGGGGCTCGCCAACGAGGTCGGCCTCTATGCCGAGGAGATCGACCCCGACAGCGGCGCGTTCCTCGGAAACTTCCCCCAGGGCCTCTCGCACCTGGCTCTCGTCAACGCCGCCGTAGCCGTCGAGAGCGCGGCGGAGGGCCGATGACGGTCTGGGGAGCACTCGCCGGCGGAGCCGTGGGCACGGTCGTGCTCACGAGCGGCCTGCGTCTCGCCCAGGAGACGGGGGTCACCCGCATGGACATCCCGCTGCTGCTGGGCACGGCGTTCACCGAGGACCGCCGCCGCGCCACCGTTCTCGGCTATGCGATTCACTTCGTCAACGGCCTGCTCTTCGCGCTCGTGTACGCGGGCATCTTCGCCGCGGTGGACGAGGCGGGCTGGCTCTTCGGGCTGGCGCTCGGAGCGGTCCACGCCGCGCTCGCCGGCGGGGTGCTGATCGACGCGGTGCTGCCCGCCGTCCATCCGCGCATGGGCACGCACTGGACGGACGCGACCGAGACCCCGCTGCTCGAGTCCCCGGGTTTCATGCTGTTCAACTACGGGCGAAGCACCGCGGTCGTGACCCTCGCGCTCCACCTCGCCTACGGAGCCATCGTGGGCGGCTTTGCAGCCGGGCTCTGACGAGCCACATGGCCGCGATTGTTTGCCGAGCCCCGCCGCGGGTAGAAGCGCGGTCCGCAGAGAGGAGGTGACGAATGCTTCTACTGGTACTGCTGGCCATTCTGGCAATCGTGCTCTTCGGGCTCGGATTCACCATCAAGTGGCTCTTCATCCTCGCGATCATCGCCGCCCTTCTGTGGGTGATCGCCCTTTTCACGGGAAGTATCGGCGGCCGAACGCGAGGCTATTGGTGGTAGCGACGATTGACGAAAGACGTGTTTGGCATCCATGAGCGAGGGGTACAACGGCGAAACGGGATGCGCAATATGCGCTCCTGCGCCCACCGGGAGAGGGAGCTGCACCATCGGAGCGAGCAGCGCGGTACCCACTGTGGCTCCCTCTCCCCCCTCCCTCACAAGGGAAATCAGGGGGTGACGGGATGACCCGGATCAGAGAAGTGATGACCGAGAGGCCGCGCACCTGCGAGCCGCAGACGACTGTGCTCGAGGTTGCGCGCCTGATGAAGGAGGAAGACGTCGGCCCGATCCCTGTCGTCAAGGACGGGCGACCGGTCGGGCTCGTCACGGACCGCGACATCGTCGTGCGGGTCGTGGCCGAAGGTCGTGATGCGACGATGACCACCGTCGGCGACATCGCGTCGGGCGAGCTCGTGACCGTCGAGCCTGAGCAGTCGCTCGACGAGGCGCTCAAGCTGATGGGACAACACCGGGTGCGACGCCTGCCGGTGGTCGAGGGCGACAGGCTGGTCGGCATCGTCGCGCAGGCAGACGTGGCGCGCTCGGCGGACGAACGCGAGACGGGCGAGGTCGTCGAAGAGATCTCGCGCGAGGGCTGAGCCGGAGCGGGCGGAGGCGAGGCAGAGTGCCACGGGCGATCTGGTCGGGGACGATCGGGTTCGGTCTCGTCACCGTGCCCGTACGGCTCTACGCCGCCGTTCAGGAGCACTCCATTCGCTTCCGCCTCGTTCACGTCCCCGACGCGAGCCCCATCGGCTACGAGAAGGTCTGCAAGGCCGAGGGCATCGCGGTTCCGGACGAGGAGATCGCGAAGGCGTACGAGTACCGCCGCGGCAAGTTCGTCGTCCTGGACGACGAGGACTTCGAGGCCGCGAAGGCCGAAGGGGGCCATTCGATCGACATCGTGGACTTCGTGCCTCTCGACGAAGTCGACCCCATCTACTTCGCACACACGTACTACGTCGGCCCCGGCGACGGCGCCGACCGCGCGTATTCGCTGCTCGTGCGCGCCATGGACCAGGCCGGGCTTGCCGCCGTCGCGACCTTCGTGATGCGCGACCGCGAGTACCTGGCCGCGCTGCGCACACATGACCGAATACTCGTGCTCGAGCAGCTCCACTTCGCGGACGAGATCCGCTCACCTGACGAGGTCCGCCCGGCCAAGGGTCGAGTCGACCAGCGCGAGCTGAAGATGGCCCGCGAGATGATCGACAGCCTGCAGCGGTCCTTCGACCCCGAGCGCTACGAGGACACGTACCGGGACGCGCTCATGCGCGTGATCGAGGCCAAGCGCAAGGGCAAGGAGGTTCGGCAGGCCCCGGAGGAGGCGGCCGCCGAGGAGGAGGCACCGGATTTGCTCGAAGCGCTACGGGCGAGCGTCGAACAGGCTAAGAAGCAGCGGCCGGCGCGGCGGCGGAGCTCGAGTCGCCGGTCGGGTGGGTCCTCGGGCGGCTCGCGGCGCCGAGGCGGTCGTCGCTCTCAGGGCAGGCGAACGAGCGCGTAGCGACCCACGCGGGCCGCCACGGTCCGCGCGCGATCGCTGCGCCGGCGCCTGCGCACGAGCACGAACGCGACTCCGACGACCAGGAGCGTCGCGGCCGCAGCTGCTGACTGACGGCCGCCGAGCCGCGACGAGACACGCGTGAACGCCCGCTCGAGACCTTCCATCGAGTCCTGGAGCGCGGCGCGCTCCCGCTCGATGCGGTGGCGAACCTCCTCGAGCTCGTAGGCGTCAGCGGCCATCGCTCGTACCGCTGCGAACAGCCTCCATCGTTCTCCGCGCCTCCCGGATCGCCGCCTCGGGCACCGGCGGCAGTGCTCGGCGCACGTCGCCCAGGGCGAGCAGCGCCGCAATGCCTGCAATCACCGTCAGACACGCGCACGTGACGAGCAGGGCGACCCAGATCGGAACGGCCGCGGCGAGCGCCGCGGCTACGGCCCCGACGGCAGCGGCAAGGGCGAAGAAGCCGATGACGAGGGCAATCGCTCCGAGAATCGTCGCCCGCACGAGCCGCCGGAGCTTCAGCCGCAACTCGACCTCCGCGAGGCGCAGCTCGAGGCGTGCGAGCGAGACGGCGTGCTCGGCGATTCCCCGCGCGCTATCGGTCAGGGTCATCTGGGCCACCGGTCCGAGCAGCTACTGCGAGGGCAAGCGCGAGGACGAGTAGCGGAATTGCAGCCATGCTCGATCCCCTTCCCGCTCGCCTGCCTGCCAAACAGAGCCGCATTCGGGGCGCCGCTGCGTTTAGGACCTCGGCCCCAGGGAACTCGCAGGGTAACGGCCGGGACCCTCCGCCTGGCCGAACTGTCACGAGGAGGTCCGATGAACATCGGCAAGCCGAAGCGAACCCACATTGTCGAGCCCGTCGAGAGCCCCGTTCCGCAGAGAGAGCCGAGCGTGCCCGAGAGGCCCCCGGTCCCGGCGGAGCCTACGACCGTTCCCGCGAAGTGAACGAGCGCTCGCCCGACTTTGCGGAGCCGTTCGTGGGTTGGCGGGTCTGGCTGCTCTCGCGCGAGCCCGAGGGCTTCCGCCTGAAGAGTCTCGTGCACAAGGTGATCTGGGAGCCGGGCCGCCCACTCGTCGCCTCCTGCCTGCGGAGACGCAGCTACCTGAGCTGGGTTCGCGAGCCGGCGATTCACGGCGCCCCGGAGGGGAGCTGCGAATGTGGCATCTACGCCACCCAGGTCGGCATGCTGAGCGAGTACCTCTGCCTCGGCCCCATCGACCGGCCGCTTGCGTGCGCCTTCGGGCGCGTGTCGCTCTGGGGCGCGGTCCTCGAGTGCGAACGCGGCTGGCGCGCTTCGGCGGCCTATCCGAGGCACATCTACCTTCCTGCCGAGCCGCTCGTTCGCCACGGCCACTCTCCTATGGCGATCGCGGTCGATCTGGCCGAGTACGGCGTCCCGGTGGAGCTCGTCGAGCGCGACCTTCGCTCCGCGCTGCCCGAGCTGGCCGCGGCCGCCTGAAAACCGGCCCGGTCCGGAGCCGTCTTCTGGCCGTTTGAAACCCCAGGGCGCGGGGTACGCAACGTGAACTCGTGGATGCCGCGACCCGAAGGGCGAAAATGAGGCGGTTGCGCGTAGTCAAGCGGCAGCTCGCAGCGGCCACTGACCGCCGCAGCGAGCTCTGGCGTGAGCACGGGGACGGGTCGGATTCGGCGTTCGCAGCCGAAGTCGCCAGGCTCAGCGATCGGATCGACACGCTGTGGGCCGAGACGCGGATCCTCATGGCCGAGATCCGCAACGGGGCGCGCGCCGATATCATCGCGAGGGCCCGTGCGGCCGAGCGCGTCGAGCGCGATCTGACGCGCCGGCAGCGGCTGGCATCGGCGACCGCCAGGTCGCGATAACCCGACTTCGAAAGCCAAGGTGGGCGCAGAGCTTTCACTGACCATGGAGGGAGGGCCGAAGTTCCTCGGCGTCGTGCGGCTGCTCGTGGGGGGCCTCGCCGCCCGCCTCGACCTGCCGTACGAGCAGATGGACGATCTCCAGCTCGCCGCCGAGTCGGTGCTCGCAGTCGATGCAACGGAGAACGGCGAGGTCGTGCTGGAGCTCGAGTTGCGCGACGACGCGGTGGAGATCAGGATCGCACCCTTCGACGCCCATGCCTTCGAGCAGGTTGCCGGAGAAGAGCAGGAAGGGCTGAGCCTCGACCGCCTGCTGACCGCTCTGGTGGACGAGCTCCGGGTCGACCGGCGCGACGGGGTCGAGTGGCTGGTGCTCGAGAAGCGTGTCCCTGTCCCGCGGACCGACTGAGATGGGAGCCCGGCCAGAACGCGCAGACCGCGAGCTCCTGCGCGCCTACCACGAGCATGGAGATCTCGAGGCGCGGGACCGCCTGATCGAGGAATTCCTCCCGCTCGCCCGTTCGCTCGCCCGGCGCTACGCCGGCCGCGGAGAGCAGTACGACGACCTGGTGCAGATCGCCACGGTGGGCCTGATCAAGGCGGTCGACCGCTTCGACTTCGAGCGCGGCGCCGAGCTGACCACGTACGCGGTGGCGACGATCGTGGGTGAGCTCAAACGCCACTTCCGGGACGCGGTCTGGCCGGTGCACGTGCCCCGCCGGCTCAAGGAGCTGAATCGCACGATCTCCCGTCTGCTCGAGGAGCTGACGAGCTCGCTCGGGCGCTCACCCACCATCACCGAGCTGGCGAGCGTCGCCGGTGTCAGCGAGGAAGACGTGATCGACGCCCTCGAGACGGGTCGAGCATTCCGCCTCCGGTCGTTGTCCGCTCCGGCCGGAGACGACTCCGACGCGCATCCCCTCGACGCGCTCGGCGAGGAGGAGCTTGGGTACGAAGTGAGCGAGGAGCGAACGATCCTCTCGGCCGGTTTCCGCGCGCTCGACGAGCGCGAGCGCCGGATCATCCACTTCCGGTTCTACCAGGGCCTCACCCAATCGCAGATCGCGGTCGAGCTCGGGATCTCGCAGATGCACGTCTCGAGATTGATCCGGGGCGCATTGGAAAAGATGCGGCACGAGATCGAAGACGGCGGCGCGAAGGGGGGCGGGAAGGGAGGATGAGCGCCCAGGTAGAGACGAGCGTTCTGCGGCTGACACTGCCGGCCAGGGCCGAGCACCTCATGTTCACGCGCCTCGTGCTGACGGGACTCTCGCGGTCGGTGGAAATCGAGCCGGAGATCCTCGCGGACCTCAAGCTGGCGGTCAGCGAGGCCTGCTCGTACCTGATCCGCACGGGAGTGCCCGAGGGAGGGAGGCTGGCGATCTCATACCAGCTCTCCGAGGAGGAGATCGGGGTCGAGGTCGGGCTCGACAAGGCAGGAGACTTCGAGCCCGCAGCCGCGGATCGGGAAGAGGGTGACGAGGACGACCTCGGCCTCGCCATCATCCACGCGCTCGCAGACGAGGTCGAGATGGGGGCCGACAACGCGGGCCGCGTGACGCGACTTTCGTTCCGCAAGCGGCTTGTGCCGGCAGCTGCCCAGGAACCGGGAGCTGCCTAGGAAGCCTCCTCAGCCATCGCCGCGAGTGCGGCCGGCAGCGTCGAGTCGACGTCGAGAGCCTTCAGGGCACCTGCGAGCTCCATCACGCGCCTGATCTGGGCGGCCCCGGGGACGACGACCCGAACGCGCTTGCCGAGCGCATCGAGCCGCTCGCGAAGCTCGAAGAGCACCCGGATGCCCGCACTGTCGATGTAGAGGGTTTGCGAGAGATCGACGACCAGACCCGGTCCAGGCTGGCTCACGGCGCCTTCGAGGATCAGCTCGAGCACCTCCTCCGCATTCGAGAGGTCGACCTCTCCGCGCAGTCGCGCCAGCGCGACGTCGCCGGACACCTCGATCGTGACCTGGGCGAGCTCGCTCACACGCGACTCCCAAGCCGCCTACACATGAGCACCTGCGTACCTTCCCCGGACGACCGGACGTCGACGTCGTCCATGAGCGCGTTGATGAACTTCAGCCCCCGCCCGCGATCGCCGGCGGGCCGGCTGTCGCGCCAGCGACCGAAGTCGCGCACGATCAGGGACAGCTCGCCCCCGGCGCAATCCGCCTCGACCTCGAAGTAGTCGGAGCCGGGCCGATGGAGGGGATGCTCGATCGAGTTCGTGCAGGCTTCGTTGCAGGCGACCGTGATCTCGTAAACCTCCTCGTCGGAGGCGCCGGCTCGGTCGAGCCAGTCGCGAAGCGCCGCGCGCACGGGCGCGAGTGCCGACGGTCGGGCCCGGTAGCGCAGCTTGAGCGGCTCGACCGGGCGGCCGAGCATGCGCACGGCAACCAGAGCTGCGTCGTCCCCGTGCTCCTCCGGAGCAAACGCAGCGAGCAGGTGGTCAAGCAGCTGCTCGAGGTCCTCCGGGCCCTCCCGTACTTCCTGCTCGAGCCGTTCGAGCGCCTCCTCGAGGTATGCGCCCGGGCGCTCGACGAGACCGTCCGTGTAGAGCAGGAGCGTCGAGCCCGGGTTGAGTTTCGCGGTGGTCTCCGTATACGGGGAATCCCGGAGAGCTCCGAGCGGCAGACCACGGCCCCCGTCTACGAACGCTCCCCGCTCTCCGGGAAGGCCGAGGAGCGGAGGCGGGTGTCCCGCTGAGGCCAGGCGCGCCTCGTCGCGCCGGGGATCCAGGATGCAGAAGAGGACAGTGGCGAAGAGGTCCTTGGGGCCGATCTCGAACGCGAGCTGGTTGAGCCTCCCCAGCGACTCGGCCGGCCCCATGCCCTCGAAGGCATAGGCCCGCAGCGCGTTGCGCAGCTGACCCATTGCCGATGCGGCCACGATGCCGCGTCCGGCCACATCTCCGATGACGAGCCCCACCTTCCCGTCGGAGAGGCTCAGCGCGTCGTACCAGTCTCCACCCACTTCGACGCCGGAGCTTCCGGGGACGTAGCGCGCGGCGATGCTCACGCCCGGAACCCGCGGCAGCCGCTCCGGCAGCAGGCTGCGCTGAAGTGTCTCGGCGATCCCCCGCTGCCGATCGTGCAGGACCGCGTGCTCGATGGCCAGGGCGGCCCGCGAGGCGACGAGCCGGAGCAGAAGCACGTCTTCCTCCGAAAACCGGCGCTGTTCGAGCGTGCCCACGTGCAGCACACCCACCACCCGGTCCCCGTCCGCGAGCATCGGCACGCCGGCGAGGGAGCGAAGACCCCGCGCCCGCAACACCGGGCTGAAGATCTCGATGTTTGCCGTGTCCTCGGCAAGAAGAGGCTCGCGGCGGGCTGCGATCGTCCCCGAGAAGCCCACGCCGAGGGGGATGCGCACGCGCTTGACCGCATCCTCCTCGAGCCCGAGTGCGGCACGGGTCACAAGACAGTTCTCCTCCTCGTCGAGGATCAGGATCGTCGCCGTGTCGGTGCCGAGCACCTCCCTCACCCGCTCGAGCATCTCGCGCAGCAACTCGTCCAGAGATCGCGGGGCAAGCGCCGCGTCGATGACGGACTGCAGCGCACGCAGGCGACGGGCCATGCGCAGGGCGTCGGCCCGCGCGTTCCGCTCGGCCTCGTAGAGCCGCGTGCGCTCCAGTGCCTGGGCGCACTGGCGCGCGATCGAGGAGATCATCGCCCGGTCCTCCTCCCCGAACTGACGCGGGGCACGAAAGGCCATGAAGAGGATTCCATCGACCTGGCCTCCGCTCTCGAGCGGGGCACAGACCGCTGCAGCGTCACCGGACCGACGCTGCGCCTCCGCGAGGTTGGGCCAGCGTGCGACGAGCTCGTCCGGCGACTCGACCACGACGAGCCCGCCGGTGACGAGCGCCTCGCTTGCGGGGCCCGGAAGGTCGGCCGCGAAGCTCTGCCAGTCCGCCGTCATCTCCTCCGTGTAGCCGACCGAGCCGAGCTCCTCGAAGGCCGTGCGATCCTCATTCAGGTGAAAGACGGCCGCCGTGTCCGCGCCGAGAGCATCCAGGCCCTCGCGGATGACCGCGCCGACGACATCGGCGGAGGTCTTGGCCTCGGCGAGCGCGGCCGTGAAGGCCTGGAGGCGCTGCGTCCGCCTCGAGGCCCGTTCCGCCTCGGCCCGAGCTTTCCGTTCCTTCGCGTAGAGTCGGGCGTTGTCGATCGCCAGCGCCGCCCTGCGCGCGAGCTCCTCCACGAACGGCACATCCTCGGGGCCGTACCGCCGGCCGGACTCCGCCGACACGAGCGTGATCGCACCGAGCACGCGTCCACCTGCGGACAGCGGGGCGATGATGGCCGAATGGAGCCCGAGCTTGCTAACGATCCCGAGCTGGTCGCCGTCGCGGGCAGCCTCGAAGAGCAGAGAATCGGGAATCTTCGTGTAGAGCTCGGCCTGCCCGGTGCGGATCGCCTTTCCCACCCCTTCGCCATCGTCGAGGCGGAACGGATAGCGCTTCCGCAACTCCCGGATCAGCGCGAGGCGCTCCTGATCGGAGTGGGAGATGGCGACGTTGCGGATCGCACCGGATTCGTCCACGGAATCGACGCTGAACCAGTCTGCGAGCCTCGGAACCGCAAGCCTGCCGATCCTCGCCACGGTCTCCTCGTAGTCGAGAGAGGAGGAGAACAGCGCGCTCGACTCCTCCAGCAGCCGCTCTTCGGCCTGCCTGCGCTTCCGCTCCGTGACCTCGACGCAGATGCCGGCGAGCAGGGTCGGCGAGCCTGCCTCCGAGACGACCTCGGCCCGCGCCTCGAGCCAGCGGTTCCCACTCTCCGCGAGCCGGTACTCCAGCTCGAAACGCTCGCCCGCCGCGGCCCCGTCGATCGCAGCGCGCAACGCGGGGCGGTCCTCGGGGTGGACGGCGGCCTCGTACCGCTCGAGCGCTCCCTGGTCGTCGGCCTCGAGACCATGCAGGCGCGCGAAGGAGTCGGTCCAGCGCATACGGCCGCTGTTGAACCACAGCTCCCAGACCCCCACGGCGCTGGCCGCGAGCGCCAGCTCGAGCCCGGGTCGCTCGATGCTGCCCAAGGAGTTCAGCTCGGCGCGCACCTCGCCCGAGCCCCGGTCGCTCTCCGTTTCAGGAGACGCGTCCGGCGGTGCCGAGCGCCTCGCTGCGGTCATCGTGAATCGAGAAGACTCGGTCCAGGAGGGTGATCTCGAAGATCTTGCGGATGTTCCGGTCGGTGCAGACCACCGCCAGCTCGCCACCCAGAGGTCGAAGGCGCTTGACCCCGGAGAGCAGGACGCCGAGCGTGGTCGAGTCGATGAACGTCGCCTCGCTCAGATCGACGACGATCTTGCGGGCGCCCTGATCGACGGCAGCCACGAGCTCGCGCTTGAGCTCGGGCGCGGTGTACAGATCGACCTCGCCCGCGACGGCAATCACGGCCGTGCGCTCGTCGATTCGCTCGGTTTCCACGCGGAAGCCTGCCGCCTGCTTCATCCTGTCTCGGGTGACGATGGCACGGTATCTCCGCGAAGAGGTTGGAAACGCATGATTGCCGCTAGCGGATACCCGCTTCTTCTCGGGTCGAAACACGGCTCGGGCTTTGCGGCGACTCCCAGTCGAATGCCGTGAAACTCGACAGGCCGGCCCAGCAGCGAGCGCGTGGATGCCCGCGCCCGTCGGGCCCTCTCAGCACGGCACGCACCCTTGCCGGGCTACCCCGGTCTCAAACTGAGCCGCGACGGGAGCGGCGGCGCCGGAGCGCGGAGGCGCCGAGGGCCGCCGCGCCGAGAAGCGCCAGAGACGCGGCCGCGCGATGCTCGGAGGCGAGCAGCTCGACGCTTCCCTCGTGGGCTTCGGCATCGAAGCGCCCGTGCGCTCCCGGGTCGCCCGGCAGCGAGGCGTAGAGATTGTCGGGCCGCTCGGGATCGACCGGCTCGTCGGTGTGCTGCGACTCGATGCCCGTGGCGGCCAGATAGCGATCCATCGCTCCGGGGGCCAGCTTGTTCCCGAGCACCGTGGCCACCGTCGGCCAGCCGACGTACAGCTCGCGCCGCCTGCTTCGCACCGCGAGCAGCACGGCCTCGGCCGCCACCTCCGGCTGGTAGATCGGCGGGACGGGCTGCGGCTGCCAGGCGAGGTGGGTGCGACACCGGTCGAACTGCGGCGTGTTCAGCGCCGGCAGATGGACCATCGTGACGCCAACGGCCGAGCCCTCGTGGAGGAGCTCCGTGCGCAGGGACTCGGTGAAGCCCTTGACCCCGTGCTTGGCACCGCAGTACGCAGCCTGGAGGGGAATACCACGGTACGCAAGCGCGGATCCGACCTGGACGATCGTGCCCCGGTCCCGCGGGCGCATGCGGCGGAGGGCCGCCATCGTCCCGTGCACGGTGCCGAGATAGGTCACCTCCGTCACGCGCCGAAACTCCTCGGGCGAGAGGTCGGCGAAGAGCGAGAAGACGGTCACCATCGCGTTGTTGACCCAGGTGTCGATCGGGCCCAGCTCCCGCTCGGCGAGCTCTGCCGCCGTCTCGACCTCCTCGGCGCTCGAGACGTCGGCCGGCAGGACGAGCGCCTCGCCGCCCGCCGCCTCCACCTCCTGCCGGGCGCCTTCCAGCCCGTCTCCCCCGCGTGCGACCAGCCCGACCCGAGCTCCCTCGCGGGCGAAGGCGACGGCCGTGGCACGGCCGACGCCGGCCGTCGCCCCCGTCACCACAATGACGGTCACCGCCGGCTCAAGACCGCGGCCGCGGCCAGAGCTCCGGCGCCGCCTGCCACGGCCGCGCGGGCGGCACGCCGCGCTGTGCCGGGGGTGGGCGGTCGCGTCGCGCTGCGCTCCGGATGATCGCCCGGCGGTCCCGTCGGCCCGAAGCGCCGAGCCAGCTCGATCACTTCTGCGACGTGCAGCGCGCGCCGCCCTCCGGAGAGCTCCTCGATTTGAGTCCTGCAGGAGAAGCCGTCGGCGACGATGAGCGTGCTCGCGTCCGCCCGGCGCACCGCAGGCAGGAACGCGAGCTCGCCGCAGGCCTTCGACAGCTGATAGTGCGCGGCCTCGAAGCCCCACGACCCCACGAGGCCGCAGCAGCCTCCCTTTGCCTCCTCGACCTCGAGCCCCATGCCCTCGAGCAGCTCGCGCTCGGGATCGACGCCTTTCGTCGCCCGCTGATGGCAGTGGCCCCAGAGCAGGGCCTTCCGGGCGAGCCGCGGGAGCTCCGGCTCCTGGTCCTGCAGGAATTCGGCGAGGTGGAACGTCTGTGCAGACAGACGCTTTGCGTCCTCGTCGTCCGCCAGCAGCCCCGGCAGCTCGTGCTTGAAGACGGCCACGCAGCTCGGCTCCACGCCGACGACGGGCACGCCGGCGCGAATCTCGTTCCGGAGCCGATCGACCGTACGGCGGAGGTACCTGCGCGCGAGGGACAGCATCCCGTAGTCGTAGAGGGGCCGGCCGCAGCAGACGTGACCCTGCGGGAGGACGACGCGATAACCGGCGCCCTCCAGAGCCTCGACCGCGGCCACGCCGGCGCTCGTGTGGAAGTGGTTCGAGAAGGTGTCCGGCCACAGCAGCACGCGGCGGCCGCTCGGGTTCCGCGTCCCGCCGCGACGCCGGAACCAGGCCTGGAGCGTGAGCGGGGCGAAGGCCGGAACCTCCCGTTCGGGCGCCATGTCGGCTGTCCACTTGAACACGCGGGCGAGACCCGGCGTTCCCGTCACGAGATTGACGAGCTCCGGCATCCGGGCGGCCACCCGCGCCGCCTGGTCGATGAGCCCGAATGCGTACGCGTGACGTGGCCGCAGCCGGCCCTCGTAGTGGTGGGCGAGGAACTCAGCCTTCAGCGTCGGCATGTCGACGGACACCGGGCAGTCGTGGGTGCAGCCCTTGCAGGAAAGGCAGAGGTCGAGGGCCTCGAAGACCTCCTCGGATCGCCACAGCTCCAGCTCCGAGCCGCGCAGCATCTCGAACAGGATCCGCGCCCGGCCGCGGGTGGTGTGCTTCTCCTCCCTCGTGACCATGTAGCTCGGGCACATGACACCGCCGTCCGTGTCGCCGCCCTGCGTGCGACGGCACTTGCCGATCCCGACACACCGGACGGCTGCGTGCGCGAAGCTGCCTCCGTCCTGCGGGTACGCGAAGTGGGTGCGGACGGGCGGCGGCGAGTAGTCGGTGCCGAGCCGCAGGTTCTCGGTGACGTGGTACGGATCGACGACCTTGCCCGGGTTCATCTTCCAGTCCGGATCCCAGATCGACTTGAACTCCCGGAAGGCCTCGACCAGCTCGTCCCCGAACATCTTCGGCAGGAGCTCCGCCCGCGACTGGCCGTCCCCGTGCTCGCCCGAGAGCGAGCCGCCCAGCGAGAGCACGAGATCCGAGGCTTCGTCGAGGAAGCGGCGGAAGGTGCGGATGCCGTCCCGGGTGACGAGGTCGAAGTTCCAGCGCGCGTGGATGCAGCCCTGACCGTAGTGGCCGTACAGCGAGCTCTCGTAACCGTACTGCGACGCCAGCTTCTGCAGCCCGCGCAGGTACTCGCCGACGCGCTCGGGAGGGACCGCCGAGTCCTCCCACCCCTCGTAGGTGTCGGCCTTTCCCGGAATGAACGCGGTCGCGCCGAGCCCCGCCTCGCGCACCTCCCAGACGTGGGTCTCGGACGCGGGGTCGTCGTAGAGCTTCGTGCCCTTCAGCCCTGTGTGCGTGCGCTTGGCGTCGGCCTCGAGCGCGTGCGCCTTCTCGTCTGATTCCTCCTTGGTCTCTCCCCCGAACTCGACCAGCAGGAAGCCACGGCCGTCCGGAAGGAGCGAGAGCTCCTCGTCGTGGAGGCCGACGAGCTGCATGTCCTGCATGAGCGCCTCGTCGACGCCCTCCAGACCGAGCGGCCGGTGCTCGCGGACCTGCGGCACGTGATCGCCCGCGGTGGGGGCGTCGTCGTAGCCCAGGATGAGCAGCGAGCGCGCAGGCGGGCTGGGCACGAGGCGCACGGTCGCCTCGAGGACCGTGACGCAGGTCGACTCGGTGCCGGCGAGGGCAGCGGCGACGTTGAAGCCATACTCGGGCAGCAGGCGGTCGAGATTGTAGCCCGAGACCCGCCGCGGGATGTCCGGATAGCGGTCTCGGATGCGGTCGCCGTGCCGGTCCGCGAGGTCGTGCAGCTTCGCGGCCAGCTCGGGCCGGAGGCCGTGCTCGCTCGTGCCCACCCGCATCCGCTCGCCGCGGTAGGTGAGGATCTCCAGCTGGTGCACGTTGTGGGCGGTCAGCGGCCCGGGGCCGTAGAACTCGGTCTGGACCGAGTGCACGCCGCAGGAGTTGTTGCCGATCATCCCGCCGAGGGTGCAGTGGTCGTGGGTCGAGGGATCCGGTCCGAACGTGAGCCTGTGCTCCCGCTCGGCGACGTTGCGCAGGTGGTCGAGGACGACTCCGGGCTGGACCCGCGCCAGCCGCCGCTCCGGGTCGATCTCGAGGATCTCGTTCAGGTACTTGGAGAAGTCGAGCACGACCGCGACGTTGCAGCACTGGCCCGCGAGACTCGTCCCGCCGCCGCGCGAGAGCACCGGTGCCCCGTGCTCGCGGCACAGGCGCACGGCCTCGACCACGTCGTCCACCGTCCTGGGGATGACGACGCCGATCGGCAGCTGCCGGTAGTTCGAGCCGTCCGTCGAGTAGATGGCGCGGTCGCCGGCGGAGAACCGGACCTCACCCTCGATCGCCCGCCGGAGCTCTTGCTCGAGCTGCTCCCGCTGCTTGTGGTGCAAGACCCGATCACGGACGCCCGCACGATGCAGCACGAGCGGTTGCCGCTGGGAGCTCATGCGGCGTACCGCTCCGCGTCGCTGCGCTTCAGGGTCAGGCCGTGGCCGGGCCGGGAGCGGTCGGGCCGCAGGCAGCCGGCATCCGGATCCAGGCAGCCCTCGAAGAGCAGGCGCTCGACGCGGTCGTGGTCGTGGAAGAGCTCGAGGTGACGGAGCCGCGGGACGCAGGCCAGGACGTGCGCCGAGACCTGCGGGGCGCAGTGACCCGAGAGATCGATCGAATGGGCGTCGCACAGCGCCGCCACCTGCAGCAAGCCGGTGATGCCCCCGCAACGCGTGACATCGGCCTGGAGGCAGTCGACCGCGCCGGCCTCTAACAGGTTCGCGAAGTCGCGCAGGACGAACCCGTACTCGCCGGCGGCGACGTCCAGGCCGGCAGGCGCCCTGTCCCGGAGGAGCCGCAGCCCCTCGAGGTCGGCCGAGCTCACCGGCTCCTCGAACCAGGTCACACCCCACTCCTGTGCGAACCGCTCGGCCCACAGGAGCGCTTGCTTGCGGTCGTAGGCGCCGTTCGCGTCGACATAGAGCGCCGAGTCGCCGATTGCACGTCGGGCCGCCCCGACGCGCTCAGCGTCGCGGTCAGGGTCAAGCCCCACCTTCATCTTCACCCGGGGGATGCCCTGCTCGACCCAGCCGGCGAGTTGCCCGGCGACGCGCTCGGGCGAGTAGGAGGTGAATCCGCCCGAGCCGTAAAGCGGCACCGCTTCGTGGGCGCGGTCGAGCAGGTCGACCAGCGGCACGTCGAGCAGGCGCGCCTTGAGGTCCCACAGCGCGAGATCGACGGCGGAGAGTGCCATGAAGCCGAGACCCGGGCGGCCCGCGTTGCGCAGCTCGGCGCCCGCCGCCAGCCAGGCTCCTCTGACGGCCATGGCATCGCGGCCCTCGACGACGCCCGCCAGCCTCGACTCGATCAGGCATGAGGCCGCGACGTCGGCATACGTGTAGCCGAGGCCGATGCGGCCGTCGGCGTGCGCCAGTACGACGACAATCGTCGTCGACTCCCACTCCAGGGTGCCGTCGGACTCGGGCTCATCGGTGGGGATGGTGAAGGCGGAGACCTCGAGCCGCTCGACCTGGGCGTCGACCGCGCTCCGCCGCGCAGCCAGGACCACTAGGACCGTCCCGGGAGAGACTCCTTGAACTCCTGCAGCTTGCCGAGCAGTGACTTCTCCGTGACCCCGAGGCGCTCGGGATCGCCCTTGACCATCGCCTCGGCCATCTTCTTGGTCTGCGTGGCCGTGATGTGCGGCGGCAGCGGCGGGATCTCGGGGTCGACCCGCGCCTCCAGCACGACGGGACGCCCGGCGGAGAGCGCCCGCTCCCAGGCGGAGCCGATCTCGTCGCCCGACTCGCAGTAGATGCCATCGAAGCCGCAGAGCTCTGCGAACTTCGCGTAGGGAAAGTACGGAATCCACTGGCTGCCCATGAACTTCGGATCTCCGGCCAGCGCGCGCTGCTCCCACGTCACCTGGTTCAGGTCCTGGTTTACGAAGACGCACCAGACGAGGCGCTTGTCGGGCCAGCGGTCGACGTAGCGGGCGACCGTGATCAGCTCGTTCATGCCGTTCATCTGGAAGGCCCCGTCGCCCACGAAGACGATCACCGGCCGCTCGGGATAAGCGAACTTGGCCGCGATCGCGTAAGGCGTCCCCGGGCCCATGGTGGCGAGGTTCCCCGAGAGCGAGGCTCGATTGCCCTGCTTGAGCTTGACCTGCCGCGCCCACCAGTTCGTCGAGGAACCCGAGTCGGCGGTGACGATGGCGTCGTCCGGAAGCACCCTCGAGAGCTCAAAGGCGACGCGCTGCGGATTCATCGGATCGGCGTCGAGCATTGCCTGGTCCTCCAGCACGCGCGACCACTCCTCGACCTCGGATTCGATCTTCTCCCGCCAGGAGCGGTCCTGCTTGCGCTCGAGGAGCGGCAGCAGCTCGCGTAGGGTCTCCTTCGCGTCCCCGACGAGGTGCACGTCGGCGGGGTAGCGGATGCCGATGCGCGTGGCGTCCACGTCGATCTCGACACAGCGGGCCTTGCCCTCCTCCGGCAGCCATTCCGAGTAGGGAAAGCTCGTCGCCACCATGAGCAGCGTGTCGCAGCCTTCCATCAGCTCGTAGCTGGGGCGCGAGCCGAGGAGTCCAACCGGACCCGTGACGAACGGCAGGTCGTCCGGCAGCACGTCCTTGCCGAGCAGCGCCTTGGCGACGCCGGCGCCAAGCAGATCGGCCGCGTCGATCACCTCGTGCGCCGCGTCACGGGCGCCCTGTCCGATCAGCATGGCGACCTTCCGGCCCTCGTTCAGAATCTCGGCCGCGCGCTCGATCTCGCCCCGCTGGGGGAGCACGCGCGGTCGCACGTAGCCGACGCTCGAGTACACGGAGCCGTGCACGCGCGGCGGGGACTTCACCGCCTTCTCCTCCTGAACGTCGTTGGGGAAGATGAGCGTGGAGACGCCGCGGCGGTCGAGCGCGACGCGAACGGCGCGGTCGACGAGGTGGCGCGCCTGCGCCGGGTCCATGCAGACCTGGACGAACTCGGAAACGTCCTTGAACAGGACCTGGAGGTCGACCTCCTGCTGGTACTCGGAGCCCAGCGACGCGCGCTTCTGCTGGCCCACGATCGCCAGCACCGGGGCGTGGTCGAGCTTCGCGTCGTAGAGGCCGTTCAGCAGGTGGATCGCGCCGGGACCCGAGGTGGCGAGGCAGACGCCGATCTCGCCCGTGAACTTGGCGTGGCCACACGCCATGAAGGCGGACATCTCCTCATGGCGCACCTGGATGAGCTCCGGGTCGCCCTCGGCACGGTCGAAGGCGCCGAGGAAGCCGTTGATGCCGTCGCCCGGGTAGCCGAAGACGCGGTGCACGCCCCACGCCTTCAGTCGCTCCAGCACGAAGTCGGCGACCGTCGTCATGGCGGTTCGGCGCTTACCCGGTACGGAAGCGCGGAAACATCGTCGTGTTTCGGACGCGACGCGGAGGCAAGTGCCTGTTCGAACGCGACGAACGGGAGGTTTCTCATGGCAGACGAGCTCCGTGGATTCCGCATTGCCTTCCTCGCCACCGACGCAGTCGAGCAGGTTGAGCTCGAGCAGCCGCTCCAGGCCGCCCGCGAGGCCGGCGCCGAGACCGAGTTGCTCTCCCCCGAGGAGGGAGAGATCCAGGCCTTCCACCACTTCGACAAGGGCGACACCTTCCCCGTCGATCGCGCGGTCGCGGACGCCCAGGCCGACGAGTACGACGCGCTCGTCATCCCCGGCGGCGTTGGCAACCCGGGCAAGATGCGCACGAACGGGCAGGCGGTTCGTTTCGTACGCGAGTTCGTCGAGAGCGGCAAGCCCGTCGCGGTGATCTGCCACGGCCCGTGGATGCTGGTCGAGGCCGACGTCGCGCGCGGCCGGCGGCTGACCTCCTGGCCCAGTCTCCAGACAGACATCCGCAATGCCAGCAGCGAGTGGGTGAATGAGGAAGTGGTCGTGGACGGGAACCTGATCACGAGCCGCAAGCCGGCCGACCTGCCCGCGTTCTATCGGGCGCTGGTCGGGGAGTTGCAGCGCAGCGGCCCCGTTCACACCCGGCATCGCGAGCCGGCACGGCGCTCGTAGTCCCGCCGGCGGGTTTTTTGGTCTCGCCGGGCGGGCAAAGCTCCCGTCGTGAGGCGGTTGCTCGCGAATGCGGGAGCCCTGCTCGCCTGGTGGATCGCCCTCTTCTGGCTCTGGCTGCTCCTGGTCGGCGAGTGGGACCGCTACGAGTGGATCGCCGGCGCCGGCGCCGGCGCCCTCGCCGCCACGGCAGCCGAGGTCGTGCGCCGCAGCGCTTCGCTCTCGGTGCGAGTCCCGCTCCGCTCGGTCGTGCAGGCCTGGCGAATCCCGTTCATGGTCTTTGCCGACTTCGGCCTCCTCGCCTACGCCCTCGCCCGCACCGTCGCGGGCCGCCGGGCCGTGCACGGGGTCTTCCGCGCCGATCGGTTCCCGGCCGGAGGCGACGACCCACGCTCTCTGGGCACCCGGGCCTGGCTGACGATCACCGCCACCTACAGCCCGAACTCCTATGTCGTCGACATCAGCCGCAAGCACGACACCGTGTTGGTCCACCAGCTCGTCCGTCGCCCAGGATCGGAGCCGCGGCCGTGAACGCGTTCGCGATCGCCGCAACCGCGCTGCTGCTCGGATTCGTCCCGCTCGCGGCGGTGCTGCTGCGCGAACGTGCGATCGACGCGGTGATCGCGCTCGAGCTCGCGGGCTCGACGGCGACCCTCGTCCTGCTCTGCCTGGCCGAGAGCTTCCACCGCTCGAGCTACTTCAACCTTCCCGTTGCCGCGGCACTGCTCACCTGGCTGAGCGGCCTCATCTTCGTCCGCTTCGTCGGCCGCTGGCTCTGATGGTCAAGAACCTCGTTGTCGACGTCCTGCTCGGCCTCGGCGTGGCCGCCCAACTCATCTGCTGTCTGGGCGTGGCCGTGATGCGAAGCGCCTTCGACCGCCTCCACTACGCGTCCGCGGGTACGACCGTCGGGCCCTCTCTGATGCTCGCCGCCGTCCTGGTACGCGAGGGCGTCACGTCTGCGGGCCTGGAGGCGATCGCGGCCGTCGCGCTGCTCTTCCTCGTCGGCCCGGCGCTCGTGCACGGCACCGCGCGCGCGGCTCGCCGGATCGAGCACGGCACGCTCGAGCCGCGACCTCCGGAGCTGCGGCGAGGGCGCACATGACGGTCCTTCAGCTGACCGCGCTCGTGCTCGTCGCGGGCGGTGCCCTGGCGGTGGTGCTGTGCCGTGACCCCCTGCGGCAGGTGATCGTGAACGGCGCCTACGGCTTGCTCCTGACCGTGCTCTTCGTCGTCTTCCAGGCTCCTGACGTCGCACTCTCGATGCTCGTGGTCGGCGCCGTCGTCTACCCGCTGATCGTCCTCACCGCCATCGCTCGTGTCCGCCACCGAGAGCGGGAGGCGAAAGAGAAGTGAGCCGCCGCGTTCGCATCGGCCTCTTCCTGCCCGGGCTCGGGCTCTTCGCCGCACTGCTGGTCTGGGCCGTCACGGGAATCCCGGACTTCGGGCACTACCGCGGTCCCTACGGCGACGTCCTGAACCGGATCGCCGTCCCGGAGCGCCACGCGACGAACGCCGTGGGCGCCACCGTCTTCGACTTCCGCGCACTTGACACGCTCGGCGAGGAGTTCATCCTCTTCGCCGCCGTCATGGGCGTCGTCCTGCTTCTGCGCCACCAAGCCGAGCGACCCGAGGAGACGGTGGACGCGGCCGACGGGGACGGGCTGCGAGTGCTTGGTCTCCTGATGGTCGGGCCGGCCCTCGTGGTCGGGCTCTGGTTGGCCGCCTTCGGCTACGTCACACCCGGCGGTGGCTTCCAGGGCGGAGTCGCACTGGCCGGCGGGCTGCTGCTCGTCTACACCGCCTGGAGCTACCGCTCCTGGCACGCGCTGACCGCGGAGACGGCCTTCGACCCGGCCGGGGCAATCGGGGCGGGAGGCTACGTGCTCGTCGGCCTCGCCGCACTCGTGGCGAGCCTGCCCTTCCTTCGCAACCTGTTCGGGCCGGGAGACACCGGGACTCTCTGGTCGGCAGGAAGCATCGGGCTCCTCAACTGGGCCTCCGCGCTCGAGGTGGCCTCGGCGAACGTCATCCTCTGCGCGGAGTTCCTCAAGGTGTACGTCGTCCCCGGGGCACGAAAGGCCGGGGAATGAGCGTCTTCCCCTACCTCGTCGCGGCGTGGATCTGCTGCGTCGGCCTCTACGGGGCGGTGACGAGCCGCAACCTGATCCACCTGTCGCTCTGCCTGACCGTTATGCAGTCCTCGACGTACGTGCTGCTGCTGGCGATCGGCTACCGGGAGCACGCGGGAGCGCCGATCTTCAAGGACGTCCCACCCGGGACACCCGCGGTCGATCCCGTCGTCCAGGCCCTCACGCTCACTGACGTGGTCGTCAGCGTGACGGTGGTGGCCCTGATCCTGGCGCTGGCCCTGGACGCCCACAGGCTCGCGGGCACGGTCGACCCCGACCGGCTCGCCGAGCTGCACGGATGAGCTGGCTGCTGCCGCTCACCGTCGCCGTCCCGTTGCTGACGGCGGCGTTCGTGGTGGCCACCGACCACGTGTTCCCGGTGCGGCTCACGAACGCCGTGGCCATCGCAGGAGCGGGCGCCACGACCGCCTTCGCGGTCCTGGCCATGGTGCAAGCGGAGCGCGCGGACACGTTGCACTGGTTCGGAGGCTGGGAACCGCGCCACGGCGTCGCCGTCGGCATCGACTTCACAGGCGAGCCGCTCGGCGCCGGCATGGCCGCCCTTGCCAGCGGCCTCACGCTCGTCGCCCTCGTCTACTCCTGGACGTTCCTGCGCGAGGCGTCCCGGCTCGTCGACGCGCTCGTGCTCGTCTTCTGCGGCGCGGCGTGCGGCTTCTCGCTCACGGGCGACCTGTTCAACATGTTCGTCTGGTTTGAGCTGATGGGGGTGGCCGCATATGCCCTGGCCGGCTTCCAGGTCGAGGAGCTGGGGCCCGTGCAGGGAGCCTTCAACTTCGCGATCACGAACACCGTCGGTGCCTACATGCTCCTGCTCGGCATCGCCCTGCTCTACGCGCGCACCGGAGCCCTCAACCTGGCGCAGATCGGACAGGCGCTGTCGGGCCAGGCGGTCGACGGACTGCTTCTCGCGGCCGTCACGCTCGTGCTGGTCGGCTTCTTCGTCAAGGCGGCCGTCGTGCCCTTCCACATGTGGGCGAGCGACGCCCACGCCGTGGCACCGGCCCCCGTCGCGGCGCTCTTCTCCGCCGTCGAGCTCCAGCTCGGGCTGCTCGGCGTGGCCCGTGTCTACTGGACGGTCTTCGACGCACCGCTGGGCGCAGACCAGGCCGCCGTGAGAAACGTCCTGCTCGGACTCGGAGTCGCGAGCGCGCTCGTGGGAGCAGTCATGTGCTTTCTCCAGCGTCATCTCAAGCGGCTACTCGCCTACTCGACCATCAGTCACTCGGGGCTCATCCTCGTCGGCGTCGCGCTGCTGGATCCCACAGGGCTGGCCGGCGCGGCCAATCTCGTGCTCTCGCACGCGTTCCTCAAGACCGGCCTCTTCCTCGCAGCCGGCATCCTCCTGGCGAGTTTTCGCTCCATCGACGAGCTGGGCCTGCACGGAAAGGGCAGGGAGCAGCCGCTCGTCGGGGTGCTCTGGGCGCTCGGCGCCGTCGGGCTGATCGGAATTCCCTACGTCGGCTCGTTCCTCGGCCACTCGCTCGTCGATCACGCCGGCGCGAACCGCGGATGGCACTGGATCCAGCCGCTCCTGGCAATCGCGAGCGCGGTCTCGGCCGGCGGGATCCTGCGGGCGGGGGCCAGGATCTTCCTCGGCTGGGGGCCGAGGAGAGACGACCTGCTGACGACCGAGCCGCCGGAGGAGCGGTCGAAGCGCGACATCTCCTACCCGGTATTGGTGATCCCGACGGCGGTCGTGATCGTCCTCGGCCTCGCGGCCAGCCTGGGACCCGGGCTCCAGCAGCGAAGCGAGCAGGGGGCCGAGCGCTTCCAGAGCCGCACGCAGTACGTGGCCGAGGTCCTGCGAGGCCAGCCGCCGGAACGGGCTGAGCGCCCTCCTTACTGGCTCCAGCGGGCGGCGACCGAGAGCATCGCCTGGGGGATCGCAGGCGGGGTCATGGCCGTCCTCGTCGCGGCGTTCGGGCTCTGGCGCTTCCGGATCCCGGCCGCGGTCCGCAGGGTGTCCTCGCGAATGCTGGACCCGCCCGTGACCGCGCTGAAGGTCGCCCACAGCGGCATCGTCGGCGACTACCTGATGTGGATCACGCTCGGAACCGCGTTGGTCGGCGGGGTCTGGGCGCTCACGCTGCACTGAGGTTTGGGCCCCGGCCCGGGTGGGGAGACGAAGAGGGACAGCGTGCGGAGCCGGCGGAGCACCGGAAGGGGCCGGTTCCCGATTCTCGGGACGATCCGCTTCTCGATTCTCGGGACTAGAAGCGAGTCGGCTCCGCCGCTGTATGCGCTTCTCTGCGTTCGGGCGACTCCGCTTCCCGGCTCGCCCCCAGCGCATACACCTTGTAGGCGTGCCGGATCACGGGCTGTGCCACGTTGCGGACGTGGATTCCCCCGGGCGTGGCCGCCTTCTCGGTGCCGCCGTGTGCATGCCCGTGGAGCACGAGATCGGCGCCGGCCCGGTCGACAGCCTCGGCGAGCAGGTAGCTGCCGAGGAATGGGTAGAGCTCGAGGCGCTCCCCGAGCAGCGTCCCCTTCACGGGCGCGTAATGCATGAGCGCGACCCGCATGTCCGCCCCGGCTCCGGCGAGCAGCTCCTCGAGTCGGGCGGCGGCGCGCTGGGTGACCCGGATGAACTCCTTCATCTCCTGCTCGCCGAACTCGGTGCCGCAGGCGCCTGCGAAGCCCCCCATGAAGCCCTTGACGCCGGCGACGGACAGCCGCAGCTCCCCCACCTCGATTGTCTCGGCCTCGCCTTCGAGGACTCGAATGCCTCCGAGCTCCAGCCGCGCCCGGACCTCGGCCTCGCGGCCCGAGTGGTAGTCGTGGTTCCCGAGCACCGCCACGACCGGGACCGGCAGATCCCGGAGCTCCGCGGCCAGGACGGAGGCCTCCTCGGGATCGCCGCAGGTGGTCAAGTCGCCAGCGAGCAGGAGCACGTCGGCCTGCTCGGCCAGGCGCTCGAGCGCGGCCCGGAGGAGTCCGCCCGAGTCGAGCCCGAAGTGAACGTCGCCGACCGCCGCGACCCGGATCACGGCAGCTCCTCTGCCCCCTCGGCCTGGGGAAAGCGAGCAAGCTCGGTCTCGTTGCAGACGTCGTAGTCGGGGGCGAGCTCGCCGACGACGCGGGTGAGCTCCTGCCTGCGCTCGTCGGTTGCGACCACGCCCCTCAGGAAGATCCGCCCGCCGGCAACCGAGACGTCGACGTTCAGCTCGTTGAGGTGCGGGTGGTGGGCGATCGCCTCGCGGAGGTGGGCGACCACGTACTGCTTGGGCTCTCCTGCTTCCGTCACTTCGACTCGTAGACCTCACGGTACAGCGAGCGGATCGCCTCGTCGGGGACGACGAGGTCGTCTGCCTGCGCATAGAGCAGCAGGCTGAGCACGCGGCGGGCTCCGTGACGTGCGCGCCTGACCAGGTACGGCCAGTCCAGGGAGCTCGCGGCCACGACGCCGAGCGCGTCGTGCCAGTGCCGAGGCGACTGCTCGTCGTGGACGATCGCCTTGATCACCAGGAGGTCCTCCGGCGGCACGACCCGGACGAGGCCGCCGTCGATCTCGCTCGTGCCGGCCCGGGCGATCATCTCGTCGTCGAGCGTGATCCCGCCCTTGAGCCAGAAGATCAGGTCGAGCGTGGTGCCGTCGAGCCACGCCTTGTAGATCCAGTCGGGATTGGTCCGCTCGGTCTCGAAGCCGGCGTCGCCGAGCACGTCGAGGGCGGCGTCCGCCTGCTCGGCCTTCACCAGCAGATCGACGTCCTCGGTCGCGCGCGGTCGTCCGAGGAGGGAGGAGGCCAGGCCGCCGATCAGCACGTACGGAATGTCCGCGTCTTCGAGGGCCGCGACGGCCCGTAGAACGACCCCGGCATGCTCCTTTGTCTGCCCGGGCCACCCCGCGACAGCAGCCGGATGAGATTTTCCCTGCACAGAGGCCATTCTCTCCCCGGCCGGGAACGGTCAAACCGGGGCACGCAGGGCGCTAGCCGGTAATACGGACTACGAGCAGCGCCAGGTCGTCGCGATGCTCGGTCGCCGCGGCGCGTTCCGCAGTCTCGATCCTCGCCGCCGTCTCCTCGGCGGTCGACCCCGCGCACTCGGCAATGACCGCGGCGAGCAGGTCGTCGCTCGACGCCGCTCCCAGCGCACCGAGCAGGCCGTCCGTGTACAGCACGAGCAGGTCGCCGCGCCACAGGACCAGCTCGGTCTCCTCCAGCTCGAGGTCGCCGAAGGCTCCGAGGACGCCGCCCCGGGGCTCCATGCGCTCGACCTCTCCCGAGCGGCGGACGACGAGCGGGTACGGATGCCCGGCGCGGGCGAGCACGAGGCGGACGCCCTCCGGCTCGGGCTCGAGCTGCGCGTAGACCGCGGTGAAGAAGGACGCCTCCTCGGCGAGCTGGCCGATGATCGCCTCGTCCAGGAGCTCGAGCACGAGGCGGGGCCGGGGCTCACGCAGCGCGGCCGTGCGCACCGAGTGCCGGGCCAGAGCAGTGATCGCTGCCGCCTCGGGCCCCTTGCCACAGACGTCTCCGATCACGATCGCCCACGCGTCGCCCCCCACCTCGAACGCGTCGTAGAAATCGCCGCCCACCTCGACGCCCTCTCCGCCTGCCTCGTAGCGAGCTGCGACCTCGGCGAAGGGGATCTCCGGCAAGGCGGGCGGAAGCAGGCTGCGCTGGAGCGTGCGGGCGATCCGGCTGCGGGCCTCGTAGAGGTGCGCGTTGTCCACCGCCACGGCCGCGCGCCGCGCGAGCTCCTCGGCGAGGGCGAGATCATCAGGCCCGTAGCGTCGCCCGGTCGCGCCGGACGCCAGAGTGATGGTGCCGATCGGACGTCCCCGCGCGATCATTGGGACGACCAGGGCCGAGCGGAGGTTGAGCTTCCGCAAGGCCGCCAGCTCCATCTGGCCGAGCGCCGGCGCCGCGAGCAGCTCGGCGGGGATCTCGGCATAGAGCTCGGCCCGGCCCGTGCGGGCGACCTGCGGCGCGCCGAAGGGCTGGTGGGGATCGGCCGCGTGGCGCTCCCTCAGCCGGCGGGCAAGCTCGAGCTTCGCCGGGTCGCTGTGGGCCATCGCGACCGCCAGGAGCGTTCCGTCCGGCTGCATGGTGTCGACCACGCACCAGTCCGCCAGCCGAGGCACCGTGAGATCGGCGATCTGCTGGAGCGTCCGGCCGTAGTGGAGCGACGAGCCCAGGATCTCGCTCGCCTCGGCGAGAAACCGCTGCGCCTCCTCGTCCCGGCGGCGCTCGGTGATGTCCCGCAGAACCGTCACCGCCATCCGCGGGGGCTCGAAATCGCCGATCGCGGTCGCCTCCGCGAGCACCCAGCGCTCGGCGCGGGTCCTCCGGTCCCGGAACTTGAGCAACAGCTCGGGCGAGTAGCGGCCCCGAAGCGCGCGTCTGCCCGGCAGCTTCGCCCGCGTGATCGCCCGCCCGTCCTCGTCCTCGATCTCGAAGCGGTCGAACGCCTCGTGGACGCTCGATTCGAGCAGCGCCGAGACGGAGGGGTAGCCGAGCAGCGTGGCGGCCGCCTGGTTGCCGAACGCAAAGCCCCCGCCGCGGTGCTCGACCACGATTCCCTCGCGAACACCTGCCAGCACAGCCTCGAGCTCGTCCCGCGACTCGCGGAGCTCGCTCTCGGCCCGCCGCCGGCGCACGAACTGTCCGATCTGGCTGCCGACGGCGGTGATCATGTTCAGCACGTCCTCGTCGCGTTCCCGGATCTCCGTGCTCAGGAATTCCATGACGCCGAGCGTCTCGCCCCCGAGGACGATCGGCGCGGCGAAGGCCGCATGGAGCCCGGCCCGCTCCGCGCTCACCCCTCGAATGAAGTTCGGGTCGTCGCGGGCGTCCTGGATCCACGCCGGCCCGCCGCTTTCCCAGACGCGACCGGTCAGCCCAACGCCCGGCGGGAAGGTCCGCTCCCGGCACTCCGCCGTGAACTGCGCGACCTCTGGGGCCGCCTCGTGCCAGGCGTCCACGAAGGAGAGCACGTTCCGCTCCCGGTCGACCTCCCACATGATCCCGAGGAGCCAGCCGAGGCCATCGCAGATCGCATGGAGGATCGCGGGGGCAGCCTCACGGAACGAGGGCGACTCCGCGAGGATCCTGGTCACGCTGTACTGCGTCGCCAGACGACGCTCGCGTCGCTCGAGCACCGCCACGCTCTCGACCATCATCGAGAGCCCGCCCGACTCCCACTCCGTCACGTCCAGGCGATTCTAGGCTGCCGCGAAGAAGCGCGCCGGAGGCGCCGATTTCCCTGCTTCAGAGCTCGCGGCGAGCGCTCAGAGGAGCCACATGATCAGCGCCACGATCCCGGCGACGACGAGCGCCACCAGCCAGACGGCGGCTGCGACTGCGACGAGGGCCATGAGCGGCGTGCGCGTCGCTCGCCCTCGGGACACCACCTGGGCTTCCCGCTCGAGCTCCGTCCGGGGCGAGGGACTCCGATCCGGAGCGACCCTCCGCTCCTCGACTGGATTCGCGTGCGACCTCATGCGTGCGGACCTGCCACCTTCGAGGCACGCGTAAACGCCATGCCCGATGTTTCGCGGCGAGGGCGGTCGGGTAGCCCTTCTTCGAGAGGAATGGAGCGCTTGCCATCGTCCAGGGGTCGTAACGGGCTAGAGCGCAAACCCCGACTTGTGTTCTTCTACTCGCGTCAGTCGGGTCGTTCGCGCCGGGCCGAAGGGTTCCTCGCCCAGGTTCTCCAGCGACGCCGCAACTTCGAGAACTTCGACGTCTTCAACGTCGAGGCGGGCGAGCGGCCGGATCTGTCCGAGCGGCTTGGGGTCGAGCGGCTGCCCACGCTCCTCGTGGTCGAGGACAAGCGCGTCCGTGCGCGTCTCGAAGAGCCGCGCGGCTGCGCGGACATCGAGGACACGCTCCGCCCCTGGCTGAAGTAACCCGGCGGACGCTTGGCCCGGCTTCGCCGTTCGGATTGCTCGGAGCCCGGGATCGCGCGCGTTCCGCGCGGGCGCGGCTTCCAGTACGTCGACTCGGCGACCGGTGAGACGGTGCAGGACGAGGAAACCCTAGACCGAATTCGCTCGCTCGCCGTGCCGCCCGGCTGGAGCGACGTCTGGATCTGCTCCGACGCCCTCGGCCACCTGCAGGCGGTCGGAACTGACGACGCCGGCCGTCGGCAGTACCGCTATCACGAGCGCTGGCTGGAACGCCGCTCGCAGGAGAAGTTCGACCAGATGCTGGACTTCGCCGGGGCCCTGCCGCGCGTGCGCTCGATCGCCACGCGCCACCTGCGGCGGCGCGGACTCGACCGCGGGCGGGTGCTGGCGGGAGCTGTGCGGCTCCTGGATCGCGGCTTCTTTAGGATCGGCGGAGAGGACTACGCCGCGGACAGCGGCACGTACGGGCTCGCCACGATGAAGAAGCGGCACGTCAGGCTCGAGCCTCGCAGCGTCGTCGTCTTCGACTACCGGGCGAAGGGCGGCATGCGTCACGTGCAATCCGTGGTTGACAGGGACGTATACAGGCTCGTCCGAGAGCTGAAGGAGCGCCGAGGGGGCGGCGACGAGCTGCTCGTCTACCGCGAGGGGCGTGACTGGCGCGACGTCCGCTCGACGGAGATCAACGCGTACCTCAAGGAGCTCGCGCGCGGGGACTTCACCGCGAAGGACTTTCGGACCTGGAACGGGACGGTCCTGGCCGCGGTGGCGGTCGCGGCCCACAGCGACGACGGCCGCAGCAAGACCGCCCGGAAGCGCGCGGTCTCGCAGGCGGTGGCCGAGGTTGCCCGCTACCTCGGCAATACCCCAGCCGTGGCCCGCTCGGCCTACATCGACCCACGGGTTTTCGACCGGTTCCGCGCGGGGGTCACGATCGCCGACACCGTCGGCCAGCCGGACGGTCGCCCGCTCGACGAAGTGGACGTGCGCGGCCGGATCGAGCGCGCAGTCCTCGAGCTGCTCGCACCCTGAGCGTCTACTTCGCGATGAAGCTGACGTTGCCGCTCGGCTCCAGCACCGCCCACTTCACGTCCGCGAGCGAGGCGATCTGCTGGCGGCGGGCCTCCTCCTCGACCTCGTCGCGCGTCAGGCGCTCACGCCGCAGGTTCGACTCGATCAGCTCTCCGTCCTGGAGCAGCACGATCGGCTCGCCCTCGAACACCCGGCGCAACGTCCCGGAGCGGAAGCTCAGGTACGACGTGCAGACCTGGAGGAGGGCGATGGTCGAGACGGCGATCATCGCCCCGGTGAGCGAGTAGTCGTCCTGGGTCAGACCCTGCTGGATGGCGTCGCCGAGCACGATCAGCAAGATCAGGTCGAACGGCGCCAGCGACGAGAGCTCGCGCCGGCCCATGATCCGGGTCAAGGCGAAGACGAAGACGAAGAGAACGATTCCACGCAACGCGATGTCCATGCCGTGCCTCCTTGCTGGGCTTTAGGGAAAGACCATGACCGTGCGGCGCAGCACCGCGACCCGCCGGTCGCCGTCGAGGAGCTCGACGTCCTGGGAGTGGCTGCCGACGTTCGTCGGGTTCACCTGGAACTGGAGATAGAGACGGTAGTTCGAGCCCGCCCGGATGTGTCCCAGCGTGAAGGCGATGCGTCCGTTGTCGCTCGCCTCGCTGACCGGAGAGGGCTCGACGGTATTGAGCGTGAAGCCCTCGAGCCATCCGTGCTGGAGCACGAGCCGTGCCTGCTTCAGCTCCTGCCGTGCGTGAATGACGAAGCGTGCCTGGTAGAGGAGGCCGCCGCGCACCGTGGCCGGCGCCTGGAGCCGGAGCTCCGCGGCCGGCGAGGCGGCATGCGTCGTGGTCGGCCGCTGCCCGAACACGTTGGCGAGCGCCGCGGCCGGGATGACGGCCAGGAGAAGGAGCAGCGAACGCCTGACCCAGGGCTCGTACCCGCGACCCTCGAAGTCCCGGTGCCGGCGTAGAACGATGCCGTCGGGGGATCGTGCCACGAGGAAAAGTTGTGTCCCGTTTCGCGGGCGGAAAACGCAGCCGGCGTAACGCGGGCGCTGCTCGGTGGACTATCGTCCGGTCATGATCGCCTCGCTCGTCACCTCGCACGTCTGAAGCCTCGACCATGCCGCCCGGGTGGCGGCTTTCGAGGACGAGTGGCTTCTGATGCAGCAGGGCTACTCCCGCCCGAAGGCGGGAGGGCGGGCTCGCCATGGCGCGAGGCGCCTGCTCGCCGCCGTGATCCCGGGGCGGTCGGCTCCCGCGCCGCTCCAGATCGAGCCCGAGACGTTCAGGTAGCGGCCGCGACTCCCGCGAGCTCGTGGTGCAGGCGGATGAAGAGCGCTTCCAGCGCGAGTGTGGGGTGCAGGTTGAGCTCCTCGTAGTCCCGCCACGTCTCCCGCAGGATCTCGGCGGCGCGTTCTGCGGACGCGAGCCGCTCGAGGCCGGCGTCCGCCTCGAGCTCTCGGAGGCGGTCGCAGTGCACGGCCGCCGACCCGGCCCCGGCCGCCACGGCGACGAGATCCCGATACCAGGCTGCGAGCTCCTCGAGCGCCTCCAGCACGTCTTCCCGCTCGGCACCGAAGGCCGCCCGCCTGAGGCGTTGCTCCAGCTCCCGGGCGGACAGCCCGAGATCCTGAAGCTCTTCCTCGAGCGACTCCCGAGCCTCGTTCGCCCTCGCGGCGGCCAGCTCCAGCACCCGCGCGGCGGCCCCGGCAGGGTCGAACTCGGAGTCGGAATAGACGCTGCGCGCGATGTCGAGCAGCACCTCGCGGCGCTTCGCTCCCTCCTCGTGCATGAGACGCTCCACACGGTCGAGCCGTCCGCCCGCCACGCGCGCGAGCGCGCTCGTCTCCGCAGGGTCGAGTCCGACGGCGTGGCGCTCGAGCCAGCCCCGCACCGCGCGCTCGGACAGCCGGCGAAACGGAACGAGCTGGCAGCGCGAGCGGATCGTCTCGGGCAACGAGCCGAGCTCGTCCGCCACCAGCACGATCACGGCGTACTCGGGGGGCTCCTCGAGGTCCTTGAGCAGGGCGTCCGCCGCGTCCGGGTTGAGCAGGTTCGCCGACCGGACGACGTACACCCGGCGGTCGGCCTCGAAGGGCCGCATGTGCAGGTCGCGCCTCAGCTCCCGCACGGCGTCGATGCGAATCTGGTCGCCCAGCGGCTCCAGCACATAGAGGTCCGGATGGGCCACTCGCATCGCCCGCTGGGCATCGCCCAGGAGGGCGCCGGCGAATGCGAGCGCGGCCTTCCACTTGCCCACTCCCGCAGGACCGTGGAAGAGGTAGGCGTGCGCCGGGCCCTCGGAGGCTGCCGACGCGAGCAGGCGCTTGGCCTCGTGCTGCTCCTCGATCTCCTCAAGCATGGGCGAGGCTCAGCTCCTCGCGCACGGCCTTCGCGAGCTCGTCGACCGCAAGGGAGCCGTCGAGCAGCATGATTCGCTCCGGGAAGCGGGCCGCGAGCTCGGCGTAGGCGGCGGCGACGTCGGACATGAATCCGCCGCCCTCGCGCTCGAGCCGGTCCCTGGCCGTCGGGAGCCTCCGCAGCGCCTCACCGGGCTCGATCGAGAGGACGAAGGTTCGCTCGGGCAGCAGATCGCCGACGAGGCTCGTGTTCAGCTCGAGCACCCGCTCGACTCCGAGGCCGCGCGCGATGCCCTGGTAGGCGAGCGAGGAGTCCAGGTAGCGGTCGCAGACGACGTGCGCACCGCGCTCCAGTGCCGGCCTGATCACGGTCTCGGCGAGCTCGACGCGCGCCGCCGCGAAAAGCGCGGCTTCAGCGGAGGGGGTCATTGCGGGCCCGCGCAGCAACAGCGTGCGGATCTCCTCCCCTAGCGGTGTCCCGCCCGGCTCGCGCGCGAGGACGACGTCCTCGCCGCGCTCGGCGAGGAAGTTTCGGAGGAGCTCTGCCTGCGTCGACTTCCCGGAGCCGTCTATGCCCTCGAACGTCACGAACATGGCGGCCTAGGATACGGCCCGTGCGGGCGATCGTGACCGGCGGCGCGGGCTTCATCGGCTCGCACGTCGCAGAGGCGCTCGTCGCCCGGGAAGACGAGGTGATCGTGGTCGACGATCTCTCCTCGGGGAAGCGCGCGAACGTCCCGGAAGGCGCCCGCCTCGTCGAGCTCGACATCCGGGACAGCGCACTCGGAGACCTGTTCGCCGAGATGCGTCCTGAGGTCTGCTTCCACCTCGCCGCGCAGGCCTCCGTGACGGTGTCGGTCGACCGGCCGGACCACGACGCCGACGTCAACGTGCTCGGGACGATCCGCGTGCTCGAGGCGGCGCGGGGCTCGAACACGCAGCTCGTGTTCTCGTCGACCGGGGGCGCCATCTACGGCGATTGCGACGGCCCCATGCGCGAGGATTCACGCCGGCGGCCGCTCTCCCCCTACGGAGTCTCCAAGCTCGCCGGAGAGGAGTACCTCGCGCTGTACAACCGCCTCTACGGCTCTCGCCACGTGGCGGTGCGCTATGCGAACGTGTACGGCCCCCGGCAGGACCCGCACGGAGAGGCCGGCGTCGTGGCGATCTTCTTCGGCCGGCTCAGGAACGGCGAGCCCTGCCGGATCTTTGGCGACGGACGACAGACGCGCGATTACGTCTACGTCGGCGACGCGGTTCGGGCGGCCCTCGCCGCAGTTGGCCACGCGGGCGGGGTCTTCAACGTTGGCACCGGCGTCGAGACCTCGGTGTTGGAGCTGTACGAGCTCTGCCGCCGGACGGGAGGGTCGGAGGCGGAGGCGGAGCGTGCGCCGGCGCGGCCCGGCGAGGCCCAGCGCAGCGTCGTCGACCCATCCCTCGCCGCGGCCGAGCTCGGCTGGGTCCCGGAGGTCTCGCTGGAGGACGGCCTGCGCGCGACCTGGCAGTCGCTCGCGAGCGCCTAGCACCGCAGACCAGTCCGAACCGGACGTGGAAAGGTGACAGTCACAGGGACAGTCCCAGGGACTGTCCCTGTGACTGTCCCTGGAGAGCCGGGACATGCTCGAGAGGGACCCGTCCGCGATGGTGGCTCGGCTAGCGGATCGTGATCCGGTCCAGCGGCCAGTAAGTCGCCACCACCGGCCCTTTCAGGTTCTCGCGCGGCACGGCACCCCACGTACGTGAATCGCACGAGTCGACGCGGTTGTCTCCCATCACGAAGTACTCCCCTGCCGGCACCCGCGGCCAGGTCCGCGTCTGCGTGTCCCGCTCGGCCGGATCCACGTAGTCCTCGTCGAGCCTGCGCCCGTCCACGTAGACCGCACCGCTCCGCTCCGAGACCACCTCACCCGGCAGGCCGATGATGCGCTTCACGAAGGTTCCGCCACCGGTGCACGCGGCAGCGGCGCGTGACGGGGTCTCGAAGACGACCAGCTCGCCTCGGCCCGGGCTGCGCAACCGGTAGACGATCGGCGCCGCGATCACCCGGTCTGAGAAGCGCGCGCGACAGCCGTGAGCCGGTCGAGCGCAGTGCAGCGTCGGCTCCATCGAGGAGGACGGAATCCGGTACGGCTTCGCGATCTCGGCTTCGAACACGAGCACGAACAGGATCACGCCCGCGATCGTTACGACCCATTCGACCGCGAGTCGCGCCGGCCGCGGCAAGCCTCTGAGCATGGCGTGTAGTGAAGCAGGAGCAGGGCCACGAGGCGAGAACTCAGCGCTCCGTGGATCATCCGATCGCCGCCACCGCCGATCTCGTTCGCCCCTGGCGCACGGCCACGCTCGTCCTGACCGGAGTTGCCGCGCTCGAGCTCGTCCTGCTGCTCGGCGCCGGGGCCGTCCTCCTCGGACGGCAGCTGGCGCCGCACGTGGTTGGAGCGCAGACGAAGAAGCGCCATGCGCACGCGGCACCGGCGGTCAAGCCGGCGCCCATGCCCAAGCCGCAGCCGATCGGAGTGCCGAAGCGCTCACGGCGCGAGACCGCGGTCCTCGTCCTGAACGGCAACGGCCGCACGGGCGCAGCCGGAGCAGAAGCCCAGGCCGTGCGCGCGAAGGGCTACCGCATCTCGCGGGTCGGCAACGCCCGCCGCACCGACTACGCGCGCAGCCTCGTCATGTATCGGCCCGGCTACCGCGCCGAGGGCTACCGGCTCGCGCGCGACCTGCGCATCCGCATCGTGACGCCCCTCGACGGGATGAAGCCGCGCGCACTGCTCGACGCCAAGCTCGCCGTCGTGGTCGGCGACTGAAGGCCGGGGCATGACCGTCCAGCAGTCACCGATCAGCGCCCCTCGTCCGGAGCTGGGCCCGGCCTCTGTTCGTCCCGGACCGCTGACCGGGAGGGAGAAATGGGGCTACGTCTTCTGGGGGATCTTCGCCTTCTTCATCTTCGTGCCCGAGTTGCTCGCCGCCTTCTGGGACGGCGTGCCGTTCCCGACGATCTCGGGGACGATCGGCCACCTCGAACGGGAGCAGCACTGGGTGCGGGTCGTCGTCCTGGGCGGCATCGTCGTGCTGGCGGCCCGGATCGTCTTCTACCCCTGGCCGAACCGGGAAGCGGACCGCTGACCCCGGTGACGACGTGACCAAGCTCGAGGCCGGCTACGTCTTCTGGGGGGCGTTCGGCGTCGCGGTCCTCGTCCCCGAGCTCCTGGCCGTCTTCGGCAAGGACTTCACGCCCTTCCCGGGAATCGCCCGGGCGGCCACCAACCTGGAGGCGCGCCTGCCCTGGCTGGCGATGGTGCTGCTGGCCGGGCTGGCGATCCTGGCCGTTCACCTCGTCTTCTATCCCTGGCCTGACGTCCCGTAGCACGCGGTTACCTCGCGCCGGCGTTCACCTTGTCGCGTGCCTGGTCGAGCAGGCCGCCCTTCCGCCCCGCAGGGCCGAACGGGTCGATCGTGTAGGCCTCGTTCAGGTCGCGATATGCCGCCTGGTAGCGGCCGAGGTCGAACTCATAGGCGCCGAGCGCGAGCCAGGTCTCGGAGTTGTCCGGCTGCAGGTCGACGGCGCGCCGGTACTCGCGGACGGCGGCGTCGGCATTGCGGACCGAGACCTCGGCGAGCGCCCAGGCCCAGTACGGCTCAGGGGAGAGGGGGTTCAGGTCGTGCGCTTCGCTGGCCGCGGAGACGGCCGCCTTCGGGTCGCTCCGGTCGAGCGCCGCGTACGCCGCCTCCACGCGGCGGGCACCGAGCCACGGAGCCGTCAACGAGTACAGCGCCCCGAGCGCCACGAGCCCCACTCCCAGCGCGAGCACGGGTCTTCGCCGCGGCGCCCGGACCCGGCCCACGGCGCCGATCAATGCCCCGAGCACGAAGAAGACCGGAGCGCTCACCGCCACGAAGTCCCAGTCGATGTCTCCGAGCGCATGGAGGAGGTAGGCCGGCACCGCGAGGGCGAGAGCCGCGCCGGCGGCGCGCTCCATCGTCTCCAGCCTGCTCGCGGCGGCAGCTGCTGCGACAAGCGCCGCGACTGCCGCACCCCCGCCGAGCAGCAGCCCGATCACTCCCGTCTCCGCCAGCGCTTGGACGGCGATGTTGTGGGGCTCGGTGGTGACGAGCGCGTTGTGCCGCTCCGGCCGGCGGGCGACCTCGAAGGCGCCCGCGCCCTTGCCTCCCACCGGCGCGTCCTGGAAGACACGCCAGGCTTCCTGCCACCAGGTCCAGCGGTTGTTCGAGCTGGTCGACGTGAGACGGCCCGAAGACTGCGAGACCTGCGACGTGTCGGAGCCGCGGAAGCCCTCCAGCCAACCTCCTCGCGCAGCCAGTGCTCCGACGCCGACGGCCACCAGGACGGCGGTCAGCGCCGCGAACCGACGCAGGTCCACCCGCCGGAGCTCGCGTCTTCCGAGCAGGGCGACGAGGACCGCTCCCAGGATCAGCGCGAGCCCGAACCAGGCGCCGTCCCGGACCCGGGCCGAGCTCGGCTGGAGATCGTCGGCCACCCCTGGGAGGGCGAGCCCGATCCCCGCCACGGCGAGCGCCACAGGGCACGCGACCGCGAGCGTGGCCAACCCCTCGCTCCGAGCCAGGCCGATTCGAAGCCAGAGGGCGACCACCGCGACCGCGACGAGCAGACCGCCCCTCGAATATGTCAGGAGCAGTGCGATTGCGGCCAGGTACACGCCCAGGGACGCCAGGTCGCGCCGGCGGGCGGCGAGCCAGAGGAACAGTGGCAGGGCCATGTCGCAGACGAGGGCCAGCCCGTTCCAGTAGCCGATCGGGTTCCGCAGCCGCGCGACCCTCTCACCGTCGGGGAAGAGCGCCGGGACCACCTTGCCAGCGAGGGCCCAGACGAGCACGGCGCCGAAGAGCAGGCAGAGGCCGCCCGCCACCAGCTGCGCCGGACGCGGCACGAATGCTCCGACGTAGAGGCCGAGCACGCAGAGCGCGCCGTAGACGAGCCCGCGGTTCGCGTAGTCCCACGAGCGGTCCGCCTGCACCGACCACCAGATCGTGACGCCGTTCCACGCGACGAAGCCGACCAGCAGGCCGAGCGTCCACAGCCCGGCGGCTCCCGGCACGGGGATGGGCAACAGGCCGGCGAGCGAGGCGGTGAGGGCGGCGAGCGCACACAGCAGGGCCCCGATTCCGATCCAGAAGAGCCGGTCGGTGCCGGACCCGCCGCCGAAGAAGAGCGAGACGGTGAGGAGGACGCCGGCCGCGCCGAGGAGGGGCAGCCCCACGGCCGCTCGCATCGTTCGTTGAAGCTACCACAGGCCCCCGCGGGACTCCCGGCCCTGCCGAGACACGGCGTTTACAAAGAGTTAACCGGGCGATCACTCGGAACCAATGGTCGTTGCCGAGACTCAGGTCGGTCGCGGCCGCTCAGGTTGGGTCGCGGCCAAGTACGGCAGGACCTTCACGTAGACTCGACGAACTCCCGGTGAGCCCGTTGTCGAAGAGAATCCTTCTCCTGGCCAGCATCGCGTGCGTGCTGGCGGTCGCGAGCGCTGCGCCCGCTCCCGCGTCCGCGGCGACGCCAGCGCCGTGCTGGAAGGTTCTGCTCAACGACTGGCTCGACGGACGCATCGACCAGCTCTACGCCGTCTCGTGCTACCGGGCTGCGATCAAGCACCTCCCGACCGACATCGACACTTACTCGAGCGCGCGCGACGACATCCTTCGCGCCCTCCAGGCCCGTATCGCGGGCAAGGGCGCGCCTCCGAACAAGGACACCCAGCAGGGCGGCGGGGGTCCCGCCGGCAACGGCGGCAGCGGCGGCCCCGGCTCGACCGGAGGTGGGGGTCCGGCCGGGTCCGGCCCGGTGGGGGACGCCGCGAGGGCCACGGCGCCGAACTCGGTCGACGCAGTTCCGCTGCCGTTGATCGTGCTGTCCGGCATCGCGGGCGTGCTGCTCGCGCTCGGGGCGGCGGCCTTCCTGGCCCGGAGGATCCAGGCTCGCCGCGCGCCGGTGCGCCCGGCCGAGAGCTCTTCGTCCGGCCAGAATCGCTGACCTATCCCGCCGTTTCTAGCGGCCTGGCGGCTCCGTCTGGACCGAGTTCTACGCTACTCGGTCCCCCGTTCGGCCCGTCCGGGCGGAGGGGGTCGACTGGCGACTAGAGTCCGGGAGGAAACATGGCGTCTGCAGAAGTAGCTCAGGAGATCACCGAGGAAGCGTTGGAGAACGTCGTCACAGACCAGGAGAAGACGCTCGGCGTCAGGCGCTTCTTCACCATTCCCGGCCGCGACCCGTTCGACGAGATCGAGTGGGAGACGCGACACGCCTTCATCCCGGGCAAGGACAAGCCGGTCTTCGAGCAGAAGGACGTCGAGTTCCCGAAGTTCTGGTCGCAGACGGCGACCAACATCGTGTCGCAGAAGTACTTCCGCGGCCAGCTCAGCTCACCCGAGCGCGAGTCGACCGTGAAGCAGATGATCGGCCGCGTCGTTAGCACCGTTGGCGCGTGGGGTCGGCAGGGCGGCTATTTCGCCTCCGACGACGAGGCGCAGACCTTCGAAGACGAGCTGAAGGCGATCCTCGTCAACCAGTACGCCTCCTTCAACTCCCCGGTCTGGTTCAACGTCGGCTTCGAGGAGAAGCCGCAATGCTCGGCGTGCCAACCGTACGACGCTCTCGTCTCCACGCCAGAAGGCATGGTTCGGATCGGGGAACTCGTCGAGGACGATCAGATCGGCCGCGAGGTCTTCGATTCAGAGGGTGTCACACCTGTCGTAGCTGTGGCGCGTAACGGGCGGAAGCCGGTCTACCGCGTCACGCTTCGGAACGGCCAATTCGTCGAGGCGACACCGGATCACGTCGTCAAGGCGGTCTTCGACCGCCGAACCGAACCTGTCTGGCTGCGCGTGGACGAGCTCAAGCCCGGAATGCGGATGCACCTCCACCCACACCGCGCGAAGGTCACTGCGTCGGCGCTCGTCCCCGCAGGCGGGCTCGCGCTCGAGGAGCTTCCCGAGACAACCGAGGCCGACCCTGTTCTCAGGGCAAGGGCCTCGCTTGCTGGCTGGCTCCAAGCAGACGGCTTCGTCGGCCAGTACGAGGAGGGCACGAACAGGTCCCTGACCGTTGAGTTCCAGGTCGCGGGCGACGAGGAATGCGACTGGGTCTTGCACAACCTCGAGATCGCGCTTCCCGACGTCCACCGGCACGTCCGCGAGGTGAAGCGCGCAGACGGCTCTGTTTCCTGCCGCCGCATTCGCCTCTACGGGGAGGTTCTGCGCGATTTCGTGGAGGAGTGGGAGCTGCTCGCGCGCGGGACCGAGATCCGAGTGCCGAAGCGCCTCTGGACTGCGTCTCACGACGAGATCGCCGCCTACCTCCGCAGCGTCTTCCAGGCCGACGGGTACATCTCGATCCGCCGCGATGGTGGCAACGAGAACGCGCGGATCGGCTTCGCCGTCATCAGCGAGAAGTGGACGGAGGACATCCAGTTGCTCCTCAACGTCCTCGGCATTTACTCGCGCCGGACGCACAAGCATGAGCAGCGCGCCGACCGGCACGATCTCCACGAGGTCTCGATCTCGATCGGCACAGAGCGCGCCAGCTTCGCCGAGCTGATCGGCTTCATTTCACACGAGAAGCAGGAGCGGCTGCTCGAGTCGCTTTCGCTACGCAATACGAAGCGATGCCCGGACATCCGCGAGGAGGAGATCGTCGCGATCGACCCCCTTGGCATTCAGGACGTCTACGACATCCAGACCGAGTCCGGCGAGTACCTCTCGAACAACGTCGTAGTCCACAACTGCTTCATCCTCTCCATCGAAGACTCAATGGAGTCGATCCTCGACTGGATCCGCCGCGAGGGCGTCATCTTCCGCGGCGGCTCGGGCTCCGGCGTCAACCTCTCCAAGCTCCGCTCCTCGAGGGAACAGCTCTCGAAGGGCGGCTACGCCTCCGGCCCCGTCTCCTTCATGCGCGGCGCCGACGCCTCCGCCGGGACGATCAAGTCCGGCGGCAAGACGCGGCGCGCCGCGAAGATGGTCGTGCTCGACGTCGACCACCCCGACGTCGAGGAGTTCATCTGGTGCAAGGCGCGCGAGGAAGAGAAGGCGCGCGTGCTCGAGGCGGCGGGCTACGACATGACGCTCGACTCCCCCGACTGGGCCTCGATCCAGTACCAGAACGCGAACAACTCAGTGCGCGTGACCGACGCGTTCATGCAGGCGGCGGCCGACGGCGGCGAGTGGAACCTGACCGCGCGCACCGACGGCACCGTGGTCCAAACGGTCGACGCCCGGGCGCTCTTGCGCGACATCGCCGACGCGGCCTGGCGCTGCGCCGATCCCGGCGTCCAGTACGACACCACCATCAACCAGTGGCACACCTGCCCGAAGTCGGGCCGCATCAACGCCTCCAACCCGTGCTCCGAGTACATGCACCTCGACGACTCGGCGTGCAACCTCGCCTCGCTCAACCTGATGAAGTTCCGGCGCGACGACGGCGAGCTCGACGTCGAGGCCTTCGAGCACGCGGTCGACACAGTCATCCTCGCCCAGGAGATCCTCGTCGGCTACTCCTCGTACCCGACGCCCCAGATCGAGCGCAACGCGAAGGCCTATCGCGAGCTCGGCATGGGCTACGCGAACCTCGGCGCGCTGCTGATGGCGCGCGGACTGCCGTACGACTCCGACGAGGGCCGCGCCTACGCGGCCGCGATCACCGCGCTCATGACCGGACGCGCCTACCGCAAGTCGGCCGAGGTCGCCTCCCGCATGGGCCCGTTCGCCGGCTACCAGCGCAACGCCGCCGCCATGCTCGGCGTGATCTCCAAGCACCGCGCGGCTGTCGGCAACATCGAGCACTCGGGCTCGGTGCCCGACGACCTGCTCACGGCGGCCCGCACGGCGTGGGACGACGCCCTCGACGCGGGCGAGGTGCACGGCTTCCGCAACTCGCAGGCGACCGTGCTCGCTCCGACCGGGACGATCAGCTTCATGATGGACTGCGACACAACCGGGGTCGAGCCGGACTTCTCGCTCGTCAAGTCGAAGAAGCTCGTCGGCGGCGGCGAGATCACCATCGTCAACAAGACCGTGCCGATGGCGCTCGAGAAGCTCGGGCACTCACCGGACGAGATCGACCAGGTCGTGGCCTACATCGACGAGCGCAACACGATCGTCGGCGCGCCGTTCGTCAAGACCGAGCACTACCCGATCTTCGATTGCGCAGTCGGCGAGCGGGCCATCCACTACATGGGCCACGTGAAGATGATGGGCGCCGTCCAGCCCTTCATCTCGGGCGCGATCTCGAAGACGGTCAACATGCCCGAGACGGTCACGGTCGAGGACGTCATGAGCCTCTACGCGGATGCCTGGAGGCTGGGCGTCAAGGCGATCGCCATCTACCGCGACAACTGCAAGGTCGCGCAGCCGCTCTCGTCCTCGAAGGACAAGTCGCTCGTGGCAGCGCTCGTGCCGGGCGTGCAGCTGACCCCGCAGCGGCGGCGCCTGCCGGAGGATCGCGTCGAGGTCGGGCGCAAGTTCAAGGTCGGCGACTACGAGGGCTACATCCACGTCGGCCTCTACGAGGACGGCACCCCGGGCGACGTGTTCGTGGACATCGCCAAGGAGGGCACGGCCCTCGCCGGCCTGATGAACTCGTTCATGATCGCCGTCTCGATCGGCCTCCAGTACGGCGTGCCGCTCGAGGTCTGGGTCTCGAAGTTCTCGCACATGCGCTTCGAGCCGTCCGGCCCGACGAACGACCCCGACATCCGCGTGGCCAAGTCTATCGTGGACTACGTCTTCCGGTGGATGGGCAAGAAGTTCCTCTCCGCCGACCAGCAGGAGGAGGCCGGGATCCTCTCGCCCGAGGTGAAGGCCCGCATGGCCGAGCGCTACGCGAACGGCAGCGAGGGCCACAGCGTCGCGGCGCCGTTGCTCGAGCCCGCTCCGCCCGGCCAGACCGCGCTCTTCAACTCGTTCGAGGACGCGGTCGAGTGCGCCAAGTGCGGCGGCCGGATGATCCGAACGGGTAGCTGTTACACGTGTAGGGACTGCGGCACCAACACCGGCTGCTCCTAAGTCAGGCGACCTGACTCGTCTCGAGGGCGCCGCTAGGCGGCGCCCTAACCACGGTTGCTGATTCGGCGGGCGTCCGCGACGATGCTCGCATGAAGCAGTTCGAGATGGACCTGGCTGGACAACGCGTACGACTTCATCAATGAGTCGCTACGTGCGGCGCGCAGAGCCGAGCAGTCTGCGCGGGCATGGAAGTTCGCAATGGTTCACATCGTTCAGGCAATAGAGCTGCTACTAAAGGAGCCGCTCCGTCGTGAACATGCTGTGCTGGTCTGGGAGAACGTCGATAGACAGAAGAACACCGTGTCTCTCGGGCTCGCAGTGGCGCGGATCACGGGCGCGCTCGGGATCGAGCTGTCCCTTAGAGAGCTCAGCGCCATCGACAAGGCGCGGAGATGGCGCGACCTCATGATCCACTATGAGTTTGGGCTGCGGGTGCAGGAGGCGAAGGCGGTTTACTCCCGGCTGTTCGAGTTCGTGACGAGCTTTCACGCGAACCATCTTGGCTGGGACCTGCACGCGCACGTCGATCAGGAGCTGTGGCGAAAGGAAGCAGAGCTGATCGACTTCTTCCGGCGAGAGTTCGTCGCGTACAACGGAACCGAGGTTCACCGCACGATCCCTCGCCAAATCGTCGAGGCTCAAGCCGTTCTCGCGTACACCATTTGATGGTCAACAGTTCCCTCGTATCGCGTACGGCTCCGAAGAGCACTGGCAGCACGATTGGCTGGCTGCCTGCGGCGACTGTGCCGTCCGTGTCGGCGAATTGCATCTTCTCGGCTGTGATCTCGAACAGTGCCCCGCTGTGGTCGACAGGCACCTGTGGCTGCCTCCACGAAGAGCGGCCGGAGCAAGTCCCGCTGTTCGCGATGTGACGCTCAGAGTGAAGAGGGCCGAAGCCTCTCGCGCCGATAATCCCTCGCGAAGGTCGGCTCTCGGTGTGTTCGACTGATATGCCGTAGGCGTGGAGTTCTCCGCTCACGACGCACTCGTCCTACTCGCGCTGCTGGCGGCCGGCGCAGCGCTGCTTGCACTGGCGCCGCTGCTGCGGCTGCCGTACCCGATCCTGCTCGTTCTCGGGGGCCTGGCCATCGGCTTCGTGCCCGGCATCCCGCACGTCACCCTGGAGCCACAGATCGTGCTCGTGGCGATCCTGCCGCCGCTCCTCTACTCCGGAGCCTTCTTCACGTCGCTGCGGGATCTTCGCAGGAACGTCCGCCCGCTCTCACTGCTCGCCATCGGCCTGGTCCTCGCGACGATGCTGGCGGTCGCGGCCGTCTGCCACGTCGCGATCTCGGGGCTGTCCTGGCCGCTCTGCTTCGTGATCGGCGCGATCGTCGCGCCGACCGACGCCGTTGCTGCCACGGCGATCGCCTCCCGCCTTGGCATCCCGCGCCGGCTCGTTACGTTGATCGAGGGCGAAGCCCTGATCAACGACGCGACGGCACTCGTGGCCTACCGGTTCGCGGTCGCTGCGGTCGTGACCGGGAGCTTCTCGCTCTCGCATGCGACATGGCGCTTCGTCGTGAACGTCCTCGGAGGCATCGCCATCGGCCTCGCGGTCGGCTTTGTCATCCGGCAGATCCGGCGTCGGCTCGATCACTCGCCCACCGAGATCGCGATCGCGATCTTCTCCGGCTACTTCGCCTATCTCCCGGCGGAAGCGGCGGGCGTCTCGGCGGTGCTCGCCGCCGTGACGGTCGGCGTCTACGTCGGCTGGTACACGCCCGAGCTGACAACCGTCCAGACCCGGCTGCAGGGCGACGCCGTCTGGGAGATCCTCGTCTTCCTGCTCAACGCGCTGCTGTTCGGGCTCGTGGGCCTGCAGCTGAGGCCGATTCTCGACTCCCTCTCGGGACGCTCGCCCGCGTCCCTGATCGCGGACGCCCTCGTGGTCAGCGCAGCCGTCATCGTCACGCGATTCGTCTGGGTCTACCCGGCCACCTACCTGCCGCGGCTGCTCTTCCGGCGGATTCGCGAGCGTGACCCCTATCCGCCCTGGCAATACCCGACCCTGATCGGCTGGGCCGGCATGCGCGGCGCTGTCTCGCTCGCGGCCGCGCTCGCGCTGCCGCTGACGACGGACGCCGGCCTTGCGTTCCCAGAGCGCAACCTCGTCATCTACCTCGCCTTCTGCGTGATCCTGGCAACGCTCGTCCTACAGGGACTGACGCTCCCGCTGTTAATCCGCCTGCTCGGTCTCGAGGAGGACGGGATCGCCGCCAAGGAGGAGACGAAGGCGCGCATCCACGCCGCCGAGGCCGCACTGAGTCGCCTGGAGGAGCTGGCCGGGGAGGAGTGGGTCAGGGACGACACGCTGGAACGGATGCGCGGCCTCTACCAGTTCCGCCAGAGCCGCTTCAGGGCCCGCTTCGACGACCAGGACGACGGGATGATCGAGCAGCGTTCCCTGAACTACCAGCGGCTGCGCCGCGAGCTGCTCGACGCCGAGCGTCAGGCGATCGTCGAGCTGCGCCGCCAGGGACGGATCAACGACGAGGTGATGAACCGCGTCCAGCGCGATCTCGACCTCGAGGACGCGCGGCTCGACGTCTAGCGACGAGTCCGTTTCCCCGTGCCGGTGGCGGGCACGACCACGTCATGAAGTCGAAGCTGCTGCACGAGCAGGAGGGGCTTCGCACTTACGCGCTCGTCTTCGATGGCGGCGACTCCGTCATGAAGGAGCTCGAGACCTTCGCACGCGGCGAGCAGCTCGGCGCCGCCCACTTCACGGCCATCGGCGCGCTCAGCGAGGTCGTGCTCGGCTATTTCGACTGGGAGCGCAAGGACTACACCGAGATCCCGCTTCGCGAGCAGGTGGAGGTCCTCACCCTCGCCGGCGACGTCGCGCTCAGCGGCGACGAGCCCAGCGTGCACGCGCACCTCGTCGTCGGCCGCTCGGACGGCTCGGCCGCAGGCGGTCATCTCATCGAAGGGAAGGTCCGCCCCACCCTCGAGCTGATCCTGACCGAGACGCCTGCCCACCTTCACAAGCGCAAGGACGCCGAGACTGGCCTGGCGCTGATCGACCTCGACGCCTGAGGCTCGGTCGGCCGCCCGCTACGATTGCGCCATGCCATTCTGGCTGCTGCCGTTTGTCATCCTCGGAGGGCTCCTCGTCCTCTTCGGCGTGGTCTTCGTCCTCGGGCGCTTCCGCGGCGGGCGCTACCTGCGGCCGATCGTGCAGGCGCTCCTCAAGGCGCCGCTGCTGGGCAAGCTGCTCCAGCGCATGTCTCGCGCCGCGCTCGAGCGCTCGAATCCGGAGCTCGCGAGCGCGATCCGCAAGATGGAGCGCGCCGGGGTGCAGCGCGATCCGCGGCGAGCGCAGCAGGCGCTCGCCAACCTCTCAGCCGCCGAGCGCGAGGCATTTATGAAGGCGGCGGGAGAGGAGTTGCAGCAGAAGGGCCCGGAGCCCGTGAACCGCGCGCAGCGACGCCAGCTCGAAAAGCAGCGCAAGCGCCGCTAGCCAACGCGGACGTGCCAGCCGTGTCACCGGTTTGGCTACACGCCCGCATGGCCAAGCTGACAGCGGGTGCCCTAGGCTCGTTTGGTTTCTAAACCGGGCCGTGACACGAAAACGGCGCAAATTGCGAAGCCTTTGTCCCCGCTGGGCGGTTTGCGCCGGGGCGACGGGTAGGGACGGAGTGGCGAGAGAAAGGAGGCCCCATGCCACAAGATCTCGCCGAACGCCGTTCCGTCGCGCCTCAGCGATGGGAACCGTTGCGCGAGTTCGAGCAGGCGACGGAGCGCATCCGTCGGATGCTCGACGAGACGTTTGGAGGGCTCAGCTGGCCCTCGAGCCTCACCGAGGCGGACGGCTGGTCGCCGCTCGTCGACATCGAGGAGACCGACGACGCCTACGTCGTCGAGGCCGAGCTACCAGGCGTCAAGCGCGAGGACGTGAAGATCGAGGTCGTGGGCAACGAGCTAACGATCGCGGGCGAGGTGAAGGAGCGTGAGCGCAAGGGCACCCTGCGGAAACGAACCCGCCGGACCGGGCGCTTCGATTACCGCGTCGGCCTGCCCAGCCAGGTCGATCCCGACAAGATCGAGGCGAAGCTCCACGAGGGCGTCCTCACCCTTCAAGTTCCGAAGTCCGAGCGCGCCCAGCGCCGACAGATCGAGGTCAAGGCGTCCTGAGGGCAACCGGGGCCGGGCATCCAGTCCGGCCCCGCCCCTCGCTCTTGATGGCCAGCGACATACCGATCGGGCAGCGGTATCGGCCAACCACGGTCATCGCCCGGCCGTTCACTGCCATGCGCAGCCGGGCAGCGAGGCGGTGCATGGCGGTGGCCGCGCGAGCGCGCTGAGGATGGCTGCGCTCGCATTCCTGGCTGGGCGGTACGACCGTCTACTTGGGGCGTCGTCGCGATCGCGCTGGCGGTGGCAGTCGGGCGGGTGCTCCGCTGGGTCGTAGGCAAGCTCGACCAGCGCCGCCCGGTCGAAGAGCGGAAGCTGAGACGGCTGCGAGGTGGAGAGACGGCCATCGTGCTGGTCGCGACGGCGATTCCGTACGTGACGGCCGTCGTCGTCATCATCGTCGTCGCCTCGCTGTTCCTACCGGTGACTGCCACCGCGCTCGGCGGCTCGGCGTTCGTCGCGGTCCTCGTCGGGTTCGCCGGCCAGCGCTTCCTGATGGACATCGTCGCCGGCGCGCTGATCGCATTCGAGCGCTGGTACGGCGTCGGGGCGTTCGTCACGCTGGAGCCTGCGAAGGCGACCGGGATCGTGGAGCAGTTCGGCCTGCGGACGACTGTGCTCCGCTCGCTGAACGGCGACCGCGCCTATGTCCCCAACTCCCAGATCATCGCCGCGATCCGTAGCCCGCGCGGCTACCGGCGCTACAGCATCGAGATCCTGACGAGGAAGCCAGAGGAGGCGCGCCGGGCGATCGAAGGGGCCGAGCGCCGGGCGCCTGTCGGCGAGGCTCGCTTCCTCCGCACGCCACACGTCGTCGAGGAGCGCGAGCTCGGGTAGGGCACATGGCTCGTGCGCGGCCGGGCGGACGTCGCGCCCACGATGGAATGGCTCGTCGAGAGCCTCTCGTGGGCGTGCTCAGGTCCGAGCTCGCCGGCGAATCGCTGCTTGCCGACCCGATCGTCTACACGCTCGACGAGGGAGCGCTGTCCCGCTATGAGCGGCGCGTCCTCGTCTCCTAACGAGGAGGTTCCAATGGCGGGCGCGCCTCGTCGAAGCGCGGCAATCCGTCGTCCGGGATCGGCTCCCACGGAGCCGCATACGCGACGTACTGGCGGTACGAAGGACGGACGCCCGGATCGGCGTCGAACGTCCCCATGCGGACCCCAATCACGGGGCGGTCGCCCTGGGTCCGGCTCCAGAGCGCCCCGCCGCACGCCGAGCAGAAGACCTTCCCCGCGCCGTCGTCCGGCGGCTGGTACTCGCGGATGAGCTCCTCGCCGGCGAGAATCCGCAGTGACCCATCCGCGATCCTCGCGCTGGCCGAGGCCGCGCTCCCCGTCCGGCGCTGGCAACGGGTGCAGTGACAGTAACTCGCCCAGAGCGGCGACTCCGTGACCTCGAAGCGGACACGGCCGCAGAGGCAGCGTCCGGTCAGCGGCAGCTCGGACACAGCGGAAGCTTAGGGGCACGCAGGGGCGGGCACGTCGCGTGCCCGCCCCTGCGCTCAGGCGGCTACCGGTCGAACGAGGTGAGCGGCTCGCCCGTCTCGAGGAGCGTCTTCAGGCCGCTCAGCACCATCATCCAGCCCGCGCCGGAGACGCTGGCGGCCGTCTTCGGCGCGCCCTCGAGCTGATCGTGTACGACCACCAGCTTCGCGTACCCGCCCTCCTGAGCCTCGATCTCCCAGGTGACGCGGCTCGGTTCCCTCGGCTGCGAGCTCGGGGTCGTAGAGCGACCGCCACTCGTGGACGAGCCGGCGCGGCCGATCGTACTCCAGCACCGCGCCATCGCCCCAGCTCTCCGAGCGATCCGGTGACCAGGACCGACGCCGTTCCGGCGTGATCTCGATCTGCGCCCCGTAGAAGTACTTCGCCGTGAACTCCGGCTTCGTGATCGCCTCCCAGATCTCCTCCGAGGTGGCCCTGATGAACACCTGGTAGACCTGCGTCGTCGTCTGGGTCATCGTCGTCATGCACTCTCCTCCAGTTCGTGCTTGAGGCCTGCAAGCGCGGACACGCGGCGCTCGGTGTACTTGTCGATCCACCGATCGTGGATCAGCCGGATCGGCATCGGGTTCAGAAAGTGCAGCTTCTCCCGGCCCGACCGGCGGGTGACGACGAGCCCCGCGTCCTCGAGCACCCGGAGGTGCTTCATGACTCCGAAGCGCGTCATCTCCAGCTCGGACTCGAGCTCGCTGAGCGTGCGGCCGTCACGCTCGAAGAGCCGGTCGAGCAGGAACCGACGTGTGGGGTCTGCGAGGGCCTTGAAAACTCGCTCGTCACCGCCCATGCCCAGACCAATATGTGACTAAATAGTCATATGTCAACCCGAATCTTCTCCGCGACACGCCCAGGTCGGCTACCATGCACGGAGTTCCAGAACGAGTATCGGTTGCGCTCTACGGCCTTCCTTACCGTTCGTAATAAGCAAGGGAGGTGTTTT
>Ga0137375_10000355_pt1 | contig 48319 bp, 44 predicted proteins | sample SagtaG_24_FD_104936 | JGI IMG/M metagenome (GOLD analysis project Ga0137375, IMG submission 104936) | Vadose zone soil microbial communities from Sagehorn Ranch, Mendocino, California, USA - Sage1_R_113_16 metaG | ecosystem: Environmental > Terrestrial > Soil > Vadose zone | place: USA... | reverse complement strand
GATGGCGAAGATGCCGCGGTTGGCGCGCGGCAGCAGGCCGAAATGCATCGTCAATTCGTCGGACAGGAGGTGCCCGCCGCGCGCCGCCTTGATGGGATCGACGTCGCCGATGATGTCGGCGATGGTCACGTCCGGCGTCGCGAGTTTTTCGACGAACCGCAGCTCGCGTGACAGCCAGGCGATCGGCGTGCCGTCGCCGCGCTCGTTGATCAGCTCGCGGCCGTACTTGGAGATCGGATCGAAGGGATCGTCGTTGACTTCGCTGCCGGCGATGATCGGAATCTCCTCATCGAGCAGCGTGACGAGCTGGCGCAGGATGCGGCTCTTCGCCTGACCGCGCAGGCCGAGCAAAATGAAATTGTGGCGCGACAGAATCGCATTGACGAGCTGCGGCAGGACGGTCTCTTCGTACCCCACGATGCCCGGAAACAGCGGCGAGCCGTTCTCGAGCAGACAGACGAGGTTTTCACGCATTTCATCTTTGACGGTGCGCTGGCGTCGGGCCGGACTGGCCCACTCCGTCCGCTTCAGCTCACCGAGTGTCGTCGGTTGTGTCATGGCTCGACATTAAACTCCTCAGCCGGTGCTCTGCAACCCTTGCGCAATCCCCCGTACGGTCGCGAGGAGCGCCCGAAACACGTCGTCGTCCGGCCGCCCCTCGGCGCGCCAGCGCGCCAGCAGATCGATCTGCAGCAGACTCATCGGGTCGACATATGGATTGCGTAGCAGAATCGAGCGCTGCAGCGCCGGGTCGGAGTCGAGCAGCGCCTTCTCCTGTTTCAATGCGAGCACGTTGGCCACCGTGCGATCGAACTCCGCCCGAATCAGCGGGAAATAGTGATCGCCCAGCGCGCCGGCGAGACGCGCGTATCGCGCCCCCACCCTTGCCGCTCAGGACGCCTCAGCGGGTGTAAAGAGCCGGGCCGCCGCGACGCCCCACGCCGCGAGATCGACGGATGCTCGGCCGTCGCCGCCTACCGCAATCAGCTCGCCATTCTGTTCGACGAGTGTAGTGCGTCGGGCGAGCTTGAACGCGTAGGCCGCAGGCCAGAGGCCGACGCTGCGCGCTTGTCCGGCGACATCGAGGGCTTTCACGATGACGCCTTCGCCGTCGTCCGCGGGCTTTGCCCCGACGATCATCACGCCCTTGTCGCCGTAAAACAGCGCGCGATCCTTTGCGATCAGGGGACCGGGCGTCTCGTTCGTATACGCCGGGCTCACGTAGAGCGGCTCGCACGCCGCCCAGCCACGGCGCACCGGCTCCGCCGCATCGCCCCCCCCCGGTGCGAGCAGCGAGATCCTGAACCGGAACGTCGCCGCGCCGCCTTGCGACGCCGCGTAGTTCGTGTGCCAGTAGTTGTTCATCGCGTAGGCGAACAGCGTGCCGTTGGGCACGATCGTGCGTCGCCACGCGCCGCGGAACAGGTCGTTCAGCGTGAAGAGCGGCGTGTCGGGGCCGCTCCAGAGCACGCCGTCATTTCCTTCGCGCAGCCAGACCCAATGCGCGTGACAATACCAGTCGCGGCAGCTCCCGGGTTGCTGATCCTTGTCGACGGCCATTCTGCCGAGTGGCACTTCGACATCGACGGCGGGCTTGAGGAAGGCGAAGGGGAACGCGATGTACAGCGCCTCTTTGGCGAGCGTCGCGGTCTTGACGATGCGGTTCTCGATGTCCACCCAAGGCAACTCGTCGTAGAGCGTCACGATCGACGTGATGGACGGGAAGCCTTCGAGCGCGCGCTCGACCACAAGGCGCACGCCGATGCCTGGGAGACGCTCGCGGCGACAGCGGACGAGCTTGGCCTGGGTCAGCTGGATCTGCGGGGGATTCTTCAGCTCGTCGCGATCCCCTGACGTCCACAGCGCGCTGTGCTCCCCGCCGCGGGCGTAGACGAGCTGGTTGAAACCGGACCAGTCGGACGGTTTCACGCGCTCTTTGCCGTCGGGGCCCGTCAGGGATCGAATTGCGCCGGTCGCGGGATTGAGCTGGACCGTGAATCCTCCCGCCTTGGCGTCGAGCGCTTCGCCGTCCGCCGTTGGAGGCCGACGGTCGCGGTCTGCTTCAGCCAGCGCCAGATAGCCGAGCGGAGGCACGTCGCGGAACACGACGAGCGCGTCGCCATCCTCGAGATCGACGGAAGCGAGCTCGCGCCCATCGTTCGTGAGCGATTTGCCGGCGCCGCCCGGCACGCGCGCGACATCGGTCCGTTCCCACGAGCCCGCGTTGAACACGAGGCGGCCGCGGCCGGGGCGTGTCGCGTGGCCGAGACGTAGCAATCCATCGCTGAGATGATCGCGGGCCGCGGCGGCGCCGGCGTCGAGGAACCGTTTCTTGTACTCCCACTGTGCGATGGTCTGGCGCGATGCCGGGGCGGACACGCTTTCATCTGCGCCCCAGGTGTGCTCACCGAACAGCAGTAAGTCGCGCCACATCGCCGCGCGCGCATCGGCACGGCTGCGGCGGCGCTGCGGCGCATCATCGTCGCGCGGCTCGATCCGGTCCTCCCATAGCGCGACGATCTCGGACGCGCGAGCCGCGAGCTGCGCCGACCGGAACGCCGCCAGCTCCGCCGCCGTCGAGGCCGCGCCGTCTTCCCAATACAGGCCCGTATCGCCGCGCCGCACGGGAATCCTCGTGCCGTAGCGGCGTTCGATGTCGCGGAAGAAGTCCTCCGCGCGGCCCATGATGATGCGCGGGAAGGTGAAACGCCGGGCGAATTCCTGGACGTTGGCGACGATCGCTTCCTTCAGAGGAGCATTGTCCTGCCAATCGGCTCCGTACAGCAACGCGGTGTCATACGGCCAGTTTTGCGCGAGAAACGCTGGCTGATTGAGGAGCCAGTCCGAGAGGCGGTGGCCCATTTCGTCCGGCCCGACGTCGAAGCCGAAGCGCGTGCCGTCGCCGTAGTGGTGGGCGCGCCAATGGAGCACCCGGCTGCCGTCCGGCCCCTCCCAGTAGTAGAGCTGCGGGTAGGCGGTGCCTTCGGTGCCCCCGCCCCCCGTCGCTGCCGGCAGCAGCGGCACGGCGCGCTCGGGGTTGGGACCGCTCGCGAGATACTTCACGCCGCTGGCGGCGAGCAGCATCGGGAACGTCAGCGTCTGCCCGGGGACATCGGTGATCTGGGCGGAGAGGAATGTCAGGCCCCGCTCGCGCGCCAGTTTGCCCGCGGGCCACACGAGCCGCGCGAACGTTTCGTGGTCGAGGATGCCGGTGAGCATGTTCGCGAACAGCGCCTGCCACCCGATCTTGCCGCCCGAGATCGCCTGCACCAGCGCGTCGCCCGCTTCGGGCCCGCGGTTCTCCAGGTACGACAGCACCTGCAACGCGCACTCGGCGGTGAAATGAAAGTCGCGATGCGTCGCCGTCCACGCGAGCGCCGCGTCGAGATTCTTGCGATGGATTTCGAGCGCGCGCTCCTGGAGGTCGGTGTAGCCGACGTCGGTGTGGATCGAGGAGAGCCAGTAGAGGGTCCAGCGTTTCGCGGGCGTGAGGCGGAGCCGCCGCCGCGCCGCGCGATCGCGGCCGACCTCGATGTCGAACTGAAAATCGGATGGCTGGGAGAGCGGGACCCACACTTCGCCGCTCAACGAGACGCTTTGCGGCCCGGGGGGCGGCAACAGTCCCGCGGTACCGACCAGCGCGCCGCGCCGATCGGTCACGCGCGCGCGTGCCGCCGGCGCGCTGAGTCCCGAGACGGTGATGCGCACCAGATTCTTGCGTCCCTCGGGCTGCTGGAAGAGCGCAGTGGGACGCACGTCGATGACCGGCTGCTGCGTCGCGCGCCGGCCGAGTGTCAGCGATCCGGCGAACGACGACAGGAAGCCGAGAAATGTGCGGCGATCAGAAGGCAGCATGGTTCCTATAAGTTACCGCTGCTTGATTGTGCAGGTCCCCTATGTACGTTTCGCCGTCCCCCCGACACATACCTAAACAGGAGCTAGCATGAAGCGCATCGCATTGGCCGTGGCGGTTGTCGTCATGGCTGCAGGGGCGTGCAAGAAGGCGGAGCAAAGCAATACCACCACTCCGCCTGCTGACTCGATGAAAATGGCGGACTCGATGAAGATGATGGCGCCGGCCGACACGACGCATCATATGGCCGACACGACCAAGGCCGCCGCGCCTGCGCCTGCCCCCGCTCGTCCGTCAACGAAGCGCCCGTAGCGACTCGCGATTGTTGCAGGCATCAAGCCCGGGCGCTGCCCGGGCTTTTGTTTTGGGCCGACCGGAGGATCGCCGTGCGCGTATCGAATGGCGGCGTCCAGCCCAGCTCGCCGCGGATGCGTTCGACCGAGTACGGGTTCTCTCCAAGAATGAACGACATCGCCGAATTCCCCAGCGCCGTGTAACGACCCGGCATCAAGAGGCGCATCACCACGCTCCAGACCGCTACACCGCTCCGGATCAACGGGACGGGGACCGGTATCCGCAGCGGTCGCGAGCCTGACGACTCGGCGAACGCCGCGAAGAACTCACGCTGCGTGAGCGGTGGCGGCGCGTCACGCGTGACATTGTAGGCGCGGAAACCCGGTGTGGCAGGCGCGTCGAGCGCCGCGAGAATCGCCGACGCGACGTTGCCGGCGTAGACGCACGACAGGTGATTCGTCCCGGCCCCGATCTGCGGCAGGAATCCGCGCCGGAGATTCGCGATCAAACGGCGCGTGAACAACAGGTCCCGCTCGCCATATATCACGTTGGGCCGGATCGCGACGACGGAGAGTCCGCCGCGCGCCGCCTCGTCTTGCACCAGCTGTTCCGCCGCGCGCTTGCTGCGGGCGTAGTAATCAGCGGCGGGAAGCGGCTGAAGCGGATAGTCCTCGGTGACGCCCTGTGCGCCCGCCGCATACACCGCTGCTCGGCCGTACACCGCCACCGTCGAGACGTGAATCAGGCGGGCGCCCGTCCGTCGCGCGGTGGCGATCGCGAGCCGCGTGCCGCCGACGTTGACGCGAGTGAACTCATCGAAGGGATCGTGGGAGGCGACGAGGGCGGCTGCGTGAATGATCGCGTCCACGCCGCGAGACGCTCGCTCCCATGTGCTTGCGTCGGTGACATCGCCGACGACCGCTTCGGCGCCGAATGCTTCGACGACCTGGCGCGAGTGTTCGCGCACCAGCGCACGCGGCCGCTCGCCCCGCGCGCGCAACGCGTCGAGCACATGGGTGCCGACCAGGCCGGCGGCGCCCGTGACCAGAACCGTCACGCGGGCGTAACGCGGGGGGCGTCGAAGGGCAGGGCCACGACGCGTGCCTCGCGGCCGGCCGCCCGCACGGTGGCGCCGATCGGCACCTCACGCCGCACGATGGCGAGGCCGATCCAGCGGCCGAGCACCGATCCGCCGCCGTCGGGTAACCAGGCGATGCTGGTCACACGCCCCACGTCCTGATCCTCGTAAGTGACCGCGCTCCACCCGGTCGCTGGTGCGGCGGGGGGATCGGTCTCGAAGAGCAGGCCACGGAGATGGCGATTGGCATGCCCCCGGAAATGCAGGCGGCTCACGGTTTCCTGGCCTGTGTAGCAGCCTTTCGTATACGACACGCCGCCGATGTCATCGAAGCGCACTTCCTGCGGAATCGTCTTCTCGTCCACTTCCGAGCTGAGCCGTGGCCACCCCGCGAGGATGCGCGTCAATTCGAGGGCCCCGGGCGTGGCGGCGTGGGCGCCGGCAGCAACCAGCCGCCCCTGCATCGCATCGCGCTGCTCGGCCGCCAGCGAGATCTGGAAGACGAACGGGGGGAACGCCACATCGCTCGTGCGCGCGACTTCGATCGGCACACCTCCAACCGATCCTGCGACGGCGTGATTCGGCGCTGGGGGAATCGGGAAAGCGGCCGCCCCCATCACCGCGACGGCGTGGTCGCCGGCGACGCGCAGGACCGCGATCTCGTCCGTCCGATCGGCCGAGCGGGCGAGGCGTGGCGGGACCGAGCGGTGCAGGATCATCAGGGCGCGCTCACGACCCTCGGCGGGAACCGTGAACCGCACGCGCCGCCCCAGGCGCGCGGCCCAGCCATCCACCACAATCATGCCCTTGGGTGTCAGCAGGGCGCCGTAGACGAATGCGCCGTCTCCCGGCTTCTCGATATCGCTGGTGAGCAGGCCCTGAAAGCAGGTGATCGCGCCCTCACCCGGGCCCTCCAGCTCGATGGTCCCGACGTCGGCGGGCGCCACGATCGCGCCGGCGCGCAAGCGATCGACGATTTCCGCCGGCACCGCATCCCGGTCGAGGCGGGTCACCGTGGCACCCGGCGCGCTCGGAAAGACGTCGCTCACAGGTCGGCCAGCTCGGTGGCGCTGTGGCCGGCGAACGAATCCCAGACCAGCGCGGCGCCGCGTCCCTCGAGCGTGCGCGCCGGGTAATTGGTCGTCAGCATGACGCACGCCATCCCTGCGGCTCGCGCCGCCTGCAGTCCCGGCAACGAGTCTTCGATGACCACGCACTGGTCCACGGCAATCGGGCGATGCGCATGGAAGGCCTGGTGCGCCGCGATGTAGCCGGCGGGATCCGGCTTGCAGCGGGCGACGTCGGCCGCGGCGATGATGATCTCGAAGGGGTCGGCGAGTCCCGTCTTGCTCAGCACGTGATCGATCTCCCGGCGCAACGCCCCGGAGACGATGCCGAGACGGAATCGTTGCCCCGCGTCCCGCACGAATTCGGGAGCGCCGTCGACCACGCGCAACGACGTCGCGACGAGCTGCAGGTAGAGGCCCGACTTCTTCGACACGAGGTACGTCAGCAACTCCGTCGTGAGTGTCCGTTGGGCACGACGATAGGCTTCGACAAAGCCGGTGCGATCGTCCAGGCCCAGATATTGAGCGTAGTACTGGTCGCGCGTCAGGGTGATCCCTTCGTCCGCGAGCACGCGTTGCAGCGCCTCGCAGTGCTGCGACTCATCGTCGACGAGCACGCCGTTGAAGTCGAACAGGACGGCTTCGGTCACAACGTCTCGTGGAGCCATGCGACGATGTTCGGCCAGCACGCCGTCCGCGCCTGCTCGCTCAGGACCAATCCCCGGTGCGATAACCCGGGCGCAATCGCGAGGCTCTTGCGCGCGGCGCCGACGCGCTCGACCACCTGCTGGCACGCCTGGGGTGGCGCGAAGATCCAATCGGAGCCGCCGGCCACGCCAAGGTAGGGCGTACTCAGCGCCGCGAGGCCGGCGAAGTAGTCGAACCCGTCGGTCCCGAGCCATCTGCCTCGCACGTTCCACTCCATCCATTCCGCGATGATCTCCGCCGCCTCATCCTCGTTCCCGAAGCGCAGGTAGCGCGCCGGGAAGCGGCCCAACAGCCGTGACACCGCCATCGTCGCCGCGGCGAGCGTACGCCGCACCGGGCCGAGGCGCCGCGGGCCGGGCGTGCCCAGCGTCACGATGCCGCGAATCGGCGCCGCAGCAGCCACGCGGGCGAGCCAGCACAACCCCGCGGCGCCGCCGGCGGAATGCCCCAGCCACGCCAGCGGCGCGCCGTCCGTCTCTTCGCGGACGCGTGCGACGAGCGTCGGTGTGTCATGCAGCACCCAGTCCTCGAACGTCCAGGCACCGCGCCGCGGTTCGCGCGCGCTCTCGCCGTGGTGGCGGAGATCGGCGAGCCAGACGTCCAGTCCCGCGGCGCCGAGAAAGTGCGCCAGTCCGCCGGCCGCGGTGCCGTCGGACGAACGCAGCCAGAAGCGATGGTTCGTGAAGGCGCCGTGCACGAGGAGGACCGCAGGGCGCCCGTCACGGAACGCGCGCAGGCGGTGCAGCGCCAGCTCCACGCCGTCGGGCGTCGTGACGCGGCGCGCTCCGCCGGTCATTCGTAGCGCCCGGCGGCGCGGTAGGCGTCGTCGAGCAGCTCGACGGGATGGCGGGCGCGCGCACGGAGGCCGGCGGCGGCCAGGCCCGCCCCGATCTGCATGAGGCAACCCGGATTCCCGGTCGCGACGATTTGTGGTGCCGCGTCGCGCAGGCGCTCGAGCTTGGCGCTGAGCACGGCGCGCGACATCTCGGGCTCGAGCAGCGTGAACAGCCCGGCGCTGCCGCAGCACTCGGCGGCGCCCGGCACCGGCACGAGCTCGAGCAGCGGGATCGCCGCGAACAGCTTGAGCGGTTGCACGGCGATGCCCTGCGCGTGCAGCAGATGGCAGGGCGGATCGTAGGCGACGTGCAGATCGAGTGGCGCGCCGGGTAGAGGGGAGGGGGCCGCCAACAACTCCGTCACATCCTTCACACGCGCAGCGAATCGTACGCCGCGTTCATCACCCAGCAGCCGCCCGTATTCCTTCATCAAGGCTCCGCAACCGGCGCTGTTCACGACGATCGGGTCATCGCCATCGCCGAATGCCTGGACATTTGCCCGGGCCAACGCGCGCGCTTCGTCGGCCAGGCCGGCATGTTCGTGCAGCGCACCGCAGCACACCTGGGCACTGACTTCGACGGCTTGGTACCCGTTCACGCCCAATGTGCGGATCGTCGCGTCGTGAACGTGGGAGAACAAGCCCTGCATGACGCAGCCCCGGAAAATCTGGACGGTAAGGGACGGTAAAGGACGGTAAGAGACGGTAGGGGTTTTGCGCTTACCCTTACCGTCCCTTACCGTCCCATACCGTCCCTTACCGTCGTATTTCGTCGCCGCCAGCATACCCATCGCAAACCCGAACCGTCCCCAGCCGGCGAGCAGCCGCGGCAGCCCCGTTGCTCGAAGCAGTCGCGCAAACCAGTACACCGCGCCGCTCACCCCCGGCGTCGTCAGCGTCCAGAGCGCCAGGCGGGCCAGCCGCGAGACCCCGCGGGCCGCAGTGATGCGCGATCGAGCTGCTTCGAGACCGTGACCGTACTGCACGCCCGACGGGCAGACCGGTTCGCAGGCGCGGCACCCCAGGCAGCGGTCGAGATGATAGAGGAGAGCAGGGTCCGTCGCGGCGATATCACCGCGCTCCAGCCCCCGCATCAGCTCGATGCGACCACGCGGGGAATCGGATTCATCGCCGGTAGCAAGGAACGTCGGACAAGCTTGAAGGCAAAACCCGCAATGGACACAGGCGTCCAGCCCTTCGAATCCGAATCGCCCCCCCGTCATGAGCCTTCTGTGGCGACGACGAGAGCACCCCCGGGATCGAATGTGCGGCGCAGGCCGGCGACGAGCGGGCCCACCCCCTCACGGTACGCGCCGAAGTGACCGACGGCGCCACGCAGGGGCCACGGTGCGCGCTCCAGTGTGAGCGGCACCTCGAGCCCGGCGAGCGTGCGGCGCAGCCGCTGCAGGCGATCGATGTTGGTGTCACCGGTCCAGCGGATCGCGCCCGCGGCGGGGGACGCCGAGATCCAGTCATCACCGAGCTGGTGCTGCAGGAGATCGAGTAGCTCGTCGCTCGCCGTCGGCACGCCGGCGATGCGGAACGTCACGGGCCGGACCGCGAACCCTTCCGCCAGCCGCATCCAAAAGGAGTGCGCCTCCTCGGCGCGCAGCGGTGTGAAGCGTCCGCCGCCGCTCGCGGCGCCGAGTCCCGCTTCGTCCGCCGCCACCAGCGTCGGCGATCCGGCGAGCCGTACGCCCAAGACCCAGCGCTCGCGCCGCGCGAGCGCCGGAGACACCAGCTCCAACGCGGCGGGCGTCAGCCCCGCGGCTGCAACGTCCTCGCCGACCTGCGTCAGGTCTTCGCGCGCGCCTTCGAGCAGGTAGGTGACGTCGGCGCGGGGCAGTGTGCGCAGGCGCAAGTGCACGAGCACGATCACGCCGAACGCGCCGAACCCACCGGCCTGCAGCCGGGTGAGGTCGTAGCCCGCGACGTTCTTCATGACGCGCCCACCGCTCTGTACCATCCGGCCATCGCCGGTCACGAACGTGACGCCGAGCAGATGGTCCTTGATGGGGCCGAAGCCATGGCGCAGCGGGCCGGCCGTCGCGGTCGACACGACGGAGCCGAGGGTGCGCCCGGCAAGACCGGGCGGATCGATCGCGAGCCACGCGCCGCGGTCGGCGAGCTGTTGGCGCAGCTGATCGAGCCCGATGCCGGCTTCTGCGGTCGCGGTGAGGTCGGCGGGCTCGATGGCGGGAATGCGGTCGAGGCGGCGCGTCGTGAGCGCGAGGTCAGCCGGGGCGTCGCTCTGGAGCCACGTGCCGCCGCCTTCGATCCGTACGCGCCACCCTTCCTGATGGGCGGTGCCGAGCAGCAGGGCGACGGCGTCGGGCGAACCGGGGGCGATGCGCGGGACGCGATCGATGCTGGGTTCGAGGACGGCTCCCTCGCCGAGAAGCGCGGTGACCTTCTCGAGAATCGTCATGCGGCTTCGCCCCGGGGCCTGGCCCCGGGGCTCGCTACCCGGTAACCACGCGCATGCGTCCACTCGCGGCAGGCGTGTACCGGGACCACCTTCCCGGGATTCACCCGTTCGTCAGGATCAAACACGAGCCGCACCGCGTGCATCGCACCGAGAGACTCGGCGTCGAAGATCAAGGGCATATACCGCAACTTGTCGATTCCTACGCCATGTTCGCCAGTAATGGTGCCGCCTGCCGCGATGCACGCCTGCATGATCTCGGCACTGGCCGCCTCGACCCGCCGCTTGAGCTCCGGATCGGTCGCGTCGAACGAGATGTTGGGATGAAGATTGCCGTCGCCGGCGTGGAATACGTTGCTGACGACGAGTCCATAGTGTGTGGCGATCGTGGAGATCGTTTCGAGGACGTCGGGAAGCGCAGAGCGCGGGACGACGGCGTCCTGCACCACGAGATCGCGCGACAGCCGGCCCATCGCGCCGAACGCCTTCTTACGACCCTGCCACAGCCGCTCGCGCTCGACGTCGCTCGCGGCGGTGCGCACCGATCGCGCGCCCGACGTGCGCAGCAGCTCGGCCACGGCCTCCGTCTCGGCGATCACGGCGTCGGTGTTGCGGCCGTCGATCTCGACGAGCAGAACGGCGGCGGCATCGCGCGGATACCCGGCGGCGTAGACCGAATCCTCCACCGCGCGGATGCAGGACTGATCCATCATCTCGAGCGCCGCGGGCACGATCCCGGCCGCGATGATCGCCGACACCGCCTCGCCCGCGGTCCGGAGTCTGTGGAAGTCGGCGAGCAGCGTTCGCACCGCCCGCGGCACCGGCGTCAGCCGTACGGTGATCCGGGTCGCGATGCCGAAGTTGCCCTCGGAGCCGACGAACAGGCCGACCAGATCCGGTCCCCACGGCTCGCCTCCCGGGCTGCCGATGTCCACGAGCGAGCCGTCCGCAAGCAGTACCTCGAGCGCGAGGATGTGATTCGCCGTCACGCCGTACTTCAGGCAGTGCGGTCCGCCGGCGTTCTCGGCGACGTTCCCGCCGATCGTGCACGCGCTCTGGCTGGACGGATCGGGGGCGTACTGCAGGCCATGGGGCCGGGCGGCGGCGCCGAGTTTCGCGTTCACGACGCCGGGCTCGACGACGGCCAGGAGGTTGTCACGATCGATCCGCACGATGCGATTCAATCGCGTCAATACCACGAGAACCGCTCCTTCGCCCGCGAGGGCCCCGCCTGAGAGTCCCGTCCCTGCGCCGCGGGGGACGAACGGCACGCCGAGCGCGGCCAGGAGCCGTACGACCGCAATCAACTCTTCACGAGAACCAGGAAGCACGACGAGATCAGGAAGACGGCGATGTGTGGGGAGACCGTCCATCGAGTAGGTGACGCGCTCGGCGCGCGCTTCGCGGACGTGCTTCTCGCCGACAATGGCGGCGAGGTCGCGGGCTAGGGCCGAGGTCATGCTATATAGTAGTCAAAAGGGGGTCAGGACAGTCTGTTGTCCTGACCCCCCGTGACGTTTGAAGAGCTGGTTAGCCTAAGCCGCCCGCCAGAACCCCTTGAGCGCTTTCCCGTCCGGCGATTCTCGCAGTTTCTCGAATGCCCGCTCTCTAATCTGCCGGATTCTTTCCCGCGTGACGCCCATCAGCGCGCCGATCTTCTCGAGCGTCATCGCCTCGCTGCCCTCTTCGAGTCCGTAGTAGAGATAGAGAATCTTGCGCTCGCGCGGCGTGAGATACTTCTGGAAGATCCGGTCGATGAATTCGCGCATCAACTTGCCGTCGGTGCGCTCCTCGATCTCGCCGCCTTCTTGACCCGCAAAGCGCTCACCGAGCGTCGCCGCGTCCTTGTCGCTGCGATCGACGGGTGCGTCGAGCGACAGCTCGGCGGCCGTCATGCGGCGCGCGGTGCGCACGTTCTCGACGCTGTCCTCCAGCGCCTGCGCGATTTCGTTGTCGGTGGGTTCGCGGCCGAGCTCTTGCGACAGGTACGTCTCGGTGCGGCTCATCCGAATGAGCTGGGAGTTCTGATTGAGCGGAATGCGGACGCTGCGCGTCTGCTCTGCCAGCGCCTTCAATACTGCCTGGCGCACCCACCACACCGCGTACGAGATGAATTTGACGCCCTGATCGGGATCGAACTTCTTGACCGCCTTGAGCAGTCCTTCATTGCCGATGGCGACGAGCTCGGAGAGATCGAGACCGTGACCCTGATATTTTTTTACGTAGGAGATGACGAACCGGAGATTGGCAGTGACGAGACGCTCAGCGGCTTTTTCATCGCCGCGCTGCACGCGACGTGCGAGGCGGCGCTCTTCAGCGGGATCTTTGATGAGAGGAAGCTTTTGTATGTCTTGCAGGTATTGGTCGAATGCTCCGGAGGGGGTGGTGCGGAAAAACGCCTTCGCCTTGCCGGCATTCGACCTCGCCATGCGCGACTCCCCTTGAAACGCGAATTGGGTGTGGGAACGGCGGGCGAAGCCGCCGTTAGGCCACCTAAACCACACGCCAATATAGGGTTTCACGCCAAGACGTGCAAATGAACGCAGTTTTCCACATCACAAATTATTTGGTGTGTAGGGATTCCCCCGTTTGTCCACTATCCACAGGACCTGTGGAAAATGGATGGACTAGCTCGATAACCGCATGACGGCTAACTCAATCCGAGGGATGAGTTTTCGCCTGTGGAGACGTGGAAAGACATGTGGGCTACGTGTTGACCAGGACCTGACGAATCGTCGCCTCATCCACCGCGACCGTCCACCCGTGACCGTCGTCACCATGCGCGATGCCGATCGCGCGGGGAAGCGCGAGGCGGATTTCGCCCGCGCGCACCTTCTTGTCGGCGCGCATCGCGGCGATCAGGTCGTCCACGTGACTCGCATCCGGCCGCTCGACCGGCAAATGGAGGCGCTCGAGCACCGTCGCGATGCGCCGCGCGGTGCCCGCCGCCGCGATGCCGAGCGTTTCCGCGAGCCGGCCCTCGTAGACCATCCCGATCGCGACCGCCTCACCGTGTAACACCTCGTAGTGCGACGTCGCTTCGATCGCATGCCCGACGGTGTGCCCGAAATTGAGGATCGCGCGCTTGCCCTTTTCACGCTCATCCTGCGCGACGACGGCCGCCTTGATCTCGACCGAGCGGCGCACGACGCGCTCGAGCGCGGGCGCGTGCTTCGCAAAGATCGCCGCGTATTCGTTTTCGAGAAATGCGAAGTACTCTGCGTCCGCGATCACGCCGTGCTTCACCGCCTCGGCGAGGCCCGCAGCGAGCTGTCCGCTGGAGAGGGAGCCCAGCAGCTCCGGATCGGCGATGACCACGCGCGGTTGGTGAAAGGCGCCCAGCAGATTCTTGCCCGCCGGCACGTCGACACCCGTTTTCCCGCCGATCGATGAATCGATCATCGCGAGCAACGACGTTGGTACCTGCACGAGCGGGACGCCCCGCAGGTAGGTCGCCGCGACGAAGCCGCCGACATCGTTCACGACGCCACCGCCGAGCGCGATCACCGCGCAGTCGCGCCCGAGGCGGGCCGCGAGCATGCGGTCGGAGAGCGACGCCCAGGTATCGCGCGTCTTGTTCCACTCCCCCGCCGGGAAAGTGAGGAGCTCGACCTGCAGACCGGCGTCCGTCAACTGCGCGGCGACCGGCTCGCCGTAGACTTTCCCGACATGCGAGTCGGAGATCAGCGCGTACGCCGCAGCGGGGCAGTACTGCGGCACGATCTTGTCGAGCTGATGGACCAGACCTCCGCCGATCAGGATGTCGTAGGACGTATCCCGCTGCTCGACGAGCGGGACCCGAATCGTCACCACACGATGTCGGAGCGGCCCGCCCGCTTATTCACCGCGCGCGCCAGGACGAACAGCAAGTCGGACAGCCGGTTGAGGTAATGAATGATCACGGGATTGATCTGGTGCTCGCGCGACAGCGTCACGACGGACCGCTCGGCACGCCGGCACGTCGTGCGGGCGAGATGGAAGGCGGCGGCCTTGGGTGTGCCGCCCGGCAGGATGAAGTTCTTCAGCGGCGGCAGCGTCGCTTCATGCGTGTCGATGACCTGCTCCAACGCACTCACCTGATCGGCGGTGACGGCCGCACGCAACTTGGCCGGGTTGGGCGTCGCCAGCTCCGCACCGATGCTGAAGAGGTTACGCTGAATCGTGTGCAACGTCTCGAGCTCGAAGTCCTCCGGCTCGAGCGCCGCCCCGAACCCCAGCGTGGCGTTCAACTCATCGACGTCGCCGTACGCGCGCACGCGCGCGTCGTCTTTGGGAACACGCCCGCCACCGAAGAGACTGGTCTCGCCTTCATCGCCGGTCTTGGTATAGATCTTCACGCGCCGAACCTATCGTCAGGGGCAACGGAGCGCGAGCGGCTGGGCCGTGACGACCCGCCGCGTCGCCGCATCCACCGCCGTCGCCCGCGACTGGCGCGGCGACACATCGGCGATTTCATCGAGTAAGAGCAACGCGCCGCCACCCGGGCCCGCAATCGCGCCACGCAGGGAGTACCGACTGGGGCCGGAAGCGCGGATCATGCCGGCCGTGAGCTTGGAACGAAGCGGCGTGATCACCCAGTGGAAGGCGCGGAGCTGCGGGTCCGTCACAGCCACACCGGTGACGAGGGCGGTGTCGCCCCCCGCGGCGACGAACCGGGTACGAAACCCGACGGCATAGCGAGGCGCCGACCGCACACGCAGCGGGACGACCTCACCCGCGTCGGCCGCGTGATCGGGATCGAGCGCCGCCGGCCGGATCAGCGTCGCCCGGCTTTCAGCGCGCTGGGCGACGCGGCTCACGAGATCGAGCGCATTCGTGCGCGACAGTGCGGGGCTCGAGATTCCGACGCCGCCGGCGAACGGCGCTGCGCTCAGCAGGGCGACGACCGCCACATGGGATGGCGGGGTGCTTCGTCCGGCGGCCCCGACGGGTGGAAATGCGAACACGAGCTCGGTCACAATCTCGGGAGAGCCGCATGTCTCCGGCGCGTGGAATCGCGCCAGGGTCAGACGGGCAGAGGCCGCGCCGCTGGCGGAGAGGACAGTCGCGGTCCGTCCCCGTCGCGCGTCGACCGCCAGCAGCGGGCGCCGTCGGAGCGAGTCGGTCAGGCGGCGGCTGCCGGTGAGATCGTGGTAGGAATCGCGCGCGTAGCGGTCGTCGGAGATAAAAACGTGCGCCTCGCCACCCAGGCTCCAGCCCAGCGCGGCGTGCGGCCCCCCCCCGCTGCTGGCGCAGGCCGCCGCCAGTAGCCCGAGAACGAGAACGACGCTAGAGTACGCGCGATGCAAGAGGCAAAAGATATCATCATCATCGGAGCGGGCCCTACGGGCCTGTTCGCGGCGTTCTACGCGGGCATGCGCGGTGCATCACACCGTCTGATCGACAATCTCGATCAGGTGGGCGGCCAGCTGACCGCGCTCTACCCCGAGAAATACATCTTCGACGTCGCGGGATTTCCGAAAATCCTGGCCAAGGACCTGGTGAAAGGGCTCGCCGAACAGGGCCTGCAGTGGAAGCCGCCGGTGAACCTCGCGGAAAAGGTCACCGGGTTGCGCCGCACCGACGAGAACGGGAAGCCGCTCTTCACGATCGTGACCGACAAGGACGAGTATCCCGGACGGACCGTCCTGATCGCGGGCGGCATCGGCGCATTTACGCCGCGCAAGCTGCCGCTCAAAGACGTCGACCAGTGGAACGACAAGGGGCTGCACGATCGCGTGCTGAACCTGCAGACGTTCGCCGGCAAGCGGATCCTGATCGTCGGCGGCGGTGACTCGGCGTTCGACTGGGCGGTGAACCTGCAAGGGGTCGCGAAGTCGATCGTGATGATCCATCGGCGCGACGGCTTTCGCGCGCACCAGGCGACCGTCGATCAGGTGCAGCAGCTGGCGGCGGCGGGCAAGATGGAGCTGCGCACGTTCTGGGAGCTGAAGGAGATCGCCGGGTCCAACCGGATCGAGCGCGTCACCATCTTCAACAACAAGACCAAAGAAGAAGAGACGCTGCCCATGGATTGCGTGATTCCCCAGCTCGGCTTCATCTCGTCGCTCGGCGCAATCGCCGAATGGGGGCTCGAGATCGAGAAGGGCGACATCAAGGTGGCGCAGACCATGGAGACCAACATCCCTGGGATCTACGCCGCCGGCGACATCACCACCTATCCGGGGAAGCTCAAGCTGATCGCGACGGGATTCGCCGAAGCGTGCATCGCGGTCAACCAGATCGCGCACTTCTTGAATCCCGCGGCGAAGGTCATGCCTGGCCACTCGTCGAACATGGCCTTGTTTGGTCAGAAAGACGATTAGTCTCAAGGCACAACTCCTGGCGATCCGTTCCCGATCGCAACGTTACCCTCGCCGCGGCGCAGCGCTCTTCAGGGCGCAGCCGAGGCCCTTGGGGGTACTCGCTGCAGGAGGGTAACCCTATGACGAACACAACGAAGCTTACCCGACTCGCCTTGCCGGCCGCGATCATCGGTATCGGCATCACCGCAGCCGTGCTGCTCGGCCGCGCCGGCGAGACAAAGACCGCCACCATCCCCAACGGCGCCGTGCTGGTCGGTGCGCTCGATCAGGCTGTCTCGACCGATCACAGCACTATCGGGGACCACATTGCACTCCGCTCGGTCGAACCAGTCCGCGTGGAGAATGAGCCCACCATCCCCGAGGGCGTCACGCTCCACGGGGTCGTCACTCAGGTGAAGGGCGGCGGGCGCATCGCCGGCGCCCCCGAGTTGGCCTTCCACTTCACCGAACTCGAGGTCGACGGCAAGACCTACCAGATCTCGACCGATCCTTTCGAGGTGAAAGGGACGAGCGACTCGCGGGAAAGCGCCCTGGAGATCGGCGGCGGTGCGGTGGTGGGCGGCGTCCTGCGCGGTGTGAAGGGGGCGATCGTGGGTGCCGCACTTGGCACTGGTGTCGCCGTGGCAACCAAGGGCGACCAGCTGGCCCTCGCTGCCGGCCAACACCTCCGCATCCGGCTCACGCAATCCGTCACGGTGCAGTTCCGGCCGCGCCCGGAGACGGAAGAGCGCTAACGGCGAAGCTGCGGCGCGCTGTAGATAGACTAGTCATTCCTTATCTACGCGCGCCGCCAGCTTCAGTCGCGCGTGAGGCAGCAGACCACCGGAGTCACTGCCCCTCACCGTAGCTGATCAGCAGTCGCCAATTCCTATCGTAGACCGCGACCTCCCAAAGAGGGGATGGCCCATCGCGCGACCCCTGGTCATCTGCCAGATAGAACGAGCCGACTCGCACAATAAGCATCGGCTTGTTGTTTCCGTGCTGCTTGGCGATTCGTCGGCACACTGCCTCATCCCGGATAATCGCGATCGAATCTCGGGGAACCCGTCGAATGCCGAACGTTGCGGAGAGGCTGGCCAGGTTCACAAAGTCTGCGTCGGCCCCGGTGCGATTCTTCCCACGCGCAGGCAAGAATTGCGCATCGAGTAAGAGCGGTTCGTTTGGTCTCGGCGGAGCACACCACGTCGTATCCACACGCGCCAGGGGTTTCGGCTGCCAACCAAGGGGATACGTGACGAGTACGAGCCCAGGGACGAGCTCCGTCAGTACTTGGTCAGTCGCGCTGGCTTCATGAGCCTCGCGCGCGAGAACCGTGTCCAACGGGGTCACCGAATCCTTGATCCCGATCTCGATTCCCAAGCTTGATCCGCTCGGGTCGGTCCCTCCCTCGTGAATTTGCGCAACGAGCGGACGGCCGGCGCTGGTCGTTGCAGCGAAACGCCTCACATCCCCATCCCGCCACACGGAAGCGTTCGGCCACGCGACGGCTCTCCCCGGTGTGAAGTGGAATCGGAGGATCTTGGTACTCCAGGGGGCTTTCTCTAGAAAACAGGCCGGGAATGTGGTCCGAAAGACCGACGCGCTGTCGAGGCGTGCTTCGAGAACCATCGTGGTTGGCGTAGCGCAGGATTGAAACCACCGCCAGCCACGCCCCTGTGCCGAAGCGACTGCCGGATGAAAGGCGGCGAGCATGGTAACAAGGAGCATTGTCAGCTTCACGCGCTTGTTAGGCGACACAATGTCATTCCTTCCGGATGCTGAATCCGAGAAACACCGCCCCGATGACGGCGACGAATCCACCGGCGATCATAAGAGTGGTTCGTTGGTTCAGGAGGCCCAGGTTATGGACCTACTGCCGAAACCAAAGACCGTGGCGCAGACCATGGAGACCAACATCCCCGGGATCTACGCGGCCGGCGACATCACCACCTATCCGGGGAAGCTCAAACTGATCGCGACGGGATTCGCCGAGGCGTGCATCGCGGTCAACCAGATCGCGCACTTCCTGAATCCGGCGGCGAAGGTCATGCCGGGCCACTCGTCCAACATGGCGCTCTTTGGTCAGAAAGAAGATTGAAGCCAGGAGCTGTACGTGAGGTAGCCACCACCTCAAGCCAGGCCGCCGCGCGACGCCCGGGTCCCGCGCCGGTGCCCGTCCGATCGGACTGAGCGCGGTGCGCCTCAGGCGCACAAACACAAATTCCTTCAAAACGTCCGCACCCGCCGGCTCCAACTGCGGGTTAGACGGCGGCCAGCTCATGCAATGCTCCACGCGAGCTGCTGAAGCGTGAAGAACAGAAGCGCCGTCACCGGGATCCGCAGACCGACGGGGCAGCGGCGACGGTGCAACCAGCGTAGCGAGCCAGCGCTCGCGACCACTGGCACTGGAGCCCAGAGGGGGATCGGCTGCATTTGGCCGGGGCCGTAGAAGAGGACCGACGCTGCAGCGAACGCAGCGGTGATCACAGTTGCGAGGATGAGCCAGTCGCGCCAGAGGCCGCGGGCGCCTGTTCTGCGATACTTCCAGTCACCATAGGCCACGAGTGCGAATGCGAGCGCGAGATAAACGAGTTCGCCGACGACCTTCGTTGTCAGAACCATCCGTCTCCGTCTAACGGAGTGCGCTTGAGCTGCGGCGCGCTGAAAAAAGATTCATGGAGATTATCCTGGCCTCTTTCGCTTTGGACTTGTGACCACTTTGCAACTTCGGCGTCTGCGCAACTCCTCTTGTGCCTCTGAGCTTCTATCTCGCCAGCTGAACGACGACTGAGTCTATCTGCGCAAGCATTTGTCGAGTGGGCACGTCATGAGCATTGGCTTGTATCGAGAACGTGATGACTCGGCCATCAGCGCGTTCTATGTAACCTGAAAGTGTATTCACCCGATCAATCGATCCGGTCTTCGCCAACACGCGTCCCTCCAGCGGTGTCCCGGCAAAACGCCGGAGCAGTGAGCCGCGCTGCTGGGCGTGCGGGAGCCCGGCGAGGAATGGCGTGCGCTTGGGATGGCGATACATGTAGGCGAGCAGCTCCACGAACGCGTGGGGCGTCACGAGGTTGCCTGCCGCGAGTCCCGAGCCGTCCTCCAACGAGAACGCGGTCGAGTCGATCTTCACGGAATCGATGAGAAAGCGTTTCTCGACGTCGAGGCCCTTCTCCCAACTCCCGGTGTCGCCCACTTCCCGTCCCAGCAGCTTCAGCAGCATTTCCGCGAACCAGTTCTGGCTCGTGTTGAGGATGGGGAAGACGATGTCGGGCAGCGGGCGGCCACGATACTCCACGAGCGGGCTGCCGCAGCACCGCAACGAGCGGAAGGCCATCGAGTCGGTGGTGCTGGCCGCCCCGCCGCCGACCGAGATGCCCCTCTTCCGCAACGAGATCTCGAGGGCCCGGGCGGCGTACAGATTCGGATCGGGGAGCGCGAAGCTCTCGATCCACGGCGACCGACTCAGCGATACCGTGCCCTCAGCCCAGATGTCGAGCGTCCCCGGCTTGCGGAAGAAGTTGTCGCCGATCGTCGAAGACGATTCGGCCGCCACGGTGTGGGCCCGGTTCTCGAACGTGAAGAGGCTCAGATCGGGAGTCCATACGATCACGGGCGGCGCATCGACGAACGGCCCCGGCGTGACCTGGAAGTCGACGCTGTTGTCATGGAAGCCGAGGCCCGAGACGGGCGCGGCGTACCACCAGTTGAGATCGAACGAGTTCCAGCCCGGATGCGTCAGCTGTGGCTCGAAATACGAGCCGTCGCCGACGATCCTGCCGGTGACGCGCCGGATCCCCCGCGCGCGCAACGAATCGGCGATCGCATCCACCACCGTCCACGTGGAGTCGCAGCCCCCCGGCGCGAGCGTATCGATCGTGTAGCAGCGCTCCGACCACGTCGGATCGCCGCGACCGTAGACGATCAGATCGCCCTGCAGGACGCCGTTCGTGATGGGACCGTTGGCATAGAGGCTGGTGCGGGCGCGGTAGTCGGCCGGTAGCAGGACGGTCGCAGCGGCGGACACGACCAGTTTGGTGTTGCTCGCCGGGACCGAAAAACGATCTCCGTTGCGACTGAAGAGCACGCGGCCGCGCTCGTCCTGCGCATAGACGTTCCAGGTCGCGCGGTCGAACGGCGGCTGGTCGAGTAGTACCGACAGTCGCTGCTGGAGTGAGCCCCGCAGCGGCGTCGTCCGCGGCCGGGGAGCGGTTTGCGCGTGGAGTGAAAGCGCGCCGCTAATCGTAAGCGACGCGAGGATCAGCTTTCGCATAGAGCACGTCGGTGAGAAGGTTCACCAGCACGAAGATCACGGACAGAAACAGAATGCTGCCCTGGACCGCCGGCAGATCGCGCTTCTGAATCGCGAGGAGCACGTACCGGCCTACGCCCGGCCAGGAGAATATCGTCTCGGTCAGGATGCTGCCGGTCAGATAGTTGCCCACGTCGAGTCCGAGCACCGTGATGATCGGCAGCAGCGCGTTGCGCAGCGCGTGGCGGCCGATGACGCGCCGTTCGCCGAGCCCCTTGGCGCGCGCCGTCCGCACGAAATCCGCGGGCAGGATGTCGAGCATCGCGCCGCGCGTCATGCGCGCCAGAAACGCGATCGACCGGGTGCCGAGCGTCAGCGCCGGCAGCACGAGAAAGGCGATCCCCCCATACCCCGATGGCGGCAGCCAGCGCAGCGCGACCGCGAACAGCAGAATCAGCAGTAAGCCGACCCAGTAGACGGGAAAGGACACCCCGACGTAGGCGATCAGCATGCTGAAGCGGTCGATCATCCCACCGGGACGTATTGCGGCGACCACGCCCAGGGTGATGCCGCACGTCGCCGCGAGCAGCATGGCCGCGCCCGCGAGCTGGAGCGTCTTGGGAAAACGCTCGGCGAGATCGCCGAGGACGGGGCGCTGCGTGATGTAGGAGCGGCCCAGATCGCCGCGCACCACGCCCCACACGTAATGGCCAAACTGCACGGGAACCGGCTCGTCGAGATGCAGCTCCTCACGCAGCCGGGCGATCGTGGCGGAGTCGGCGCGCTCGCCCACCATTTCGGCGACGGGGTCGCCGGGGACGACGTTCAACAACAGAAATGCGACGACCAGCACACCGAACAGCGTGGGAATCGTCGCCAGCAGCCGGCTACCGACGAGCCGCAACACGAACCTTGGTCCAGCGCTGCCCGTTGAAGATCACCGGAATATCCCAGCCGTCGATCGACGGATGCTCCGCCCAGAGGTCAACGGCAAACCAGAGGTAGAGCCACGGAGCGGCGTCATAGACGCGCGCGTCGATGCGGGCGTACAGCGCCTCGCGCGCCGATTGATCCACGGTGCGGCGCGCCACCATGATCAGTGAGTCGGTCACGCGATCGTTGTAGAAGGCGTAGTTCCCGCCGGGGCCGAAGCTCGCGCTGTGAAACAGCGGGTAGAGGAAGTTGTCGGCGTCGGGATAGTCGGCCCACCAATCCAGGATCGCCATGTCGGTGTCACCCTTGCGCACCGCTTCCCGCATGCTGGACGCATCCCGCGACACGATTTCGATCCGGATCCCTACGGCGGCGAGCTGTGACTGAATGGCTTGAGCGACCCGCCCCAGCTCCACGTTCGTTCCCGAGCGCCACAGCTGCAGCGTAAAGCCGTCCGGGTAGCCGGCGACGCGCAGCAGCCCGCGGGCTTCGGTCGTGTCGTACGCGTAGGGTTTCCGGCCGGGGTCGCTTCCGCCGAGGGCCGGAGGAATCGAACCAGCCGCGGCGACACCACGGCCGTTCCAGACGCTGCGGAGGATCTCGGGTACGTTGACCGCGTGATTGATCGCGCGGCGCACGTTGGGATCACGCAGCGGACCGCGGCGGTTATTGAGTGCCACGTAGACGTCGCGGAGTGCCGGCTTGCGCTTCAGCCAGTCGGCGTGCTCCTGCTCCCACTTGACCGTCTCTCCGAACGGGATCTCGGCGACGGAGATCCGCCCCGCCAGGAACTCCGCCGCGCGCGTGAGCGGCTCCGGGACGATGCGGACCGTCAGTGAATCGCTTTCTGGCGCGCCGCCCCAGTAGCTCGGATTCCTCGCGAACCGCAGGTAGTCGTCGTGCTCCCACCTGACGAAGCGCCACGGTCCCGTGCCGACAGGCCGCTGGCCGAAATCGGCGGGCACTGTGGACGGAACGACCGACGCCACGGGCATCGCCAGGAACTTCGGGAAGACGGCGAGCGGCTCGGTCAGCGTAAACGCGACCGCGGTGTCCCCGAGGACCTCGATGCCGCGGACGTCGCGGGCGTGTCCGTCCGCGAAGGCGCCGGCTCCCGCGATGGGCAGCAGCGGCCATACCCGCCCGCCGTGTGTCGCGGGATTCAGGACGCGCAGGAGGGAGCGTTTTACATCCGCGGCGAGGAGCGGGCGCCCATCGTGGAAAATGACGCCCGGACGAATATGGAATACGTAGCGTTGCGCCCTTGCATCAGCTGTCCACCGGTCGGATACGCCGGGCAGGAGCCGGCCGTCGGCGTCGAACTGTGTGAGGCCGTCGAACAGGAAGGTGACCATCTCGCCGGTCGGCACGTCGGTCGAGAGTGCAGGGTCGAGCGAGCGGGGATCGTAGGTCTCGTAGTAGATGAGACCCCGGGCCTGGTCTCCTCCGCCCGGACCGCGACAGGCGGCGAGAATGCCCAGGAACAGGGCGCTCTTCGCGGTGTCGAAAAGGTTGACAGTGGGGTGCAAGTGTCGCAACATAGCGGAGATTGGTAAACCACGTCAATTGCGCGTCATACCCTGCCTGTTGCTCGCCGCGCTGGTGGCGACAACCGTCCTCGCCGCTCAAGAACAGGAGCGGATAGTTCGGGGTCTGTCGTTCGCCGGTAACCGGGCGCTCGACACCTATACCCTCGAGAGCGCCATTGCGACGACCAAGTCGAGCGCCTGGGCGCGTTACTGGATCGTGCGGTGGCTGGGCCTCGGCGAGAAGCGCTACTTCAACGAAATCGAATTCCGTCGTGACGTCGTCCGCCTGATCCTGCTGTATCGCCAAAGCGGCTACATGAACGCCGTCGTGGATACGTCTGTGCGGCGCACCGCGCGCGATGTGTACGCGACGTTCCGGATCCATGAAGGCGATCCGGTTCGTGTGGCTCGGCTCGTGGTGGTGGGGCTGGACAGCATTTTCAACGTCGCTCGACTCAAACGCGACCTGCCGCTGCAGGTGGGCGATCCCTTCAATCGTTTCCTCATGCAGGCGTCGGCCGACACGATCGTCGCGCGCCTGCGCAACAACGGCTATCCCTACGCCGAAGTACTGCGGAACTTCGATTCGGAAGCGGGGATCCTGAAGGCGGAAGTCGAGCTGGATGCGCAGCCTGGCCGACGGATGCGGGTGGGCGAAGTCGAGATTCGCGGACTCCGCGATGTGGACACCAGCACCGTGCGCGGCGTGACCTCAGTGCGGCCAGGCAACTCCTTCAAGCAGGATGCACTCTATCAGACCCAGCGCGATTTGTACGGGCTGGGCGTCTTCAACTCCGTCAATGTGGTCCTGGTGGACTCCATTCCACCCGACAGACTGGGCGATTCCACCGTTCGCGTGCTGGTGCAGGTCGCGGAGGGTGCGCGACACCAGCTGCGTTTCGGGGGGGGATACGGCAGCGTCGAGTGCTTTCGCGTGCAGAGTGGCTGGGCCGCCCACGACTTTCTCGGTGGGGCTCGCACGCTCGATCTGTCGGCACGCGTGTCGAAGTTGGGAGGAACGGCGAAGGGCTCGACCGGGCTCGACCAGTTCTGTAACCCCTTCGGCGGGGCGTGGAATTTCGATACGCTCAACTACAGCGTGGGCTTGACGCTGCGGCAGCCCGCCTTCTTGTCGCGGAGCAACGTCGGGACCCTGGGACTCCTGGCCGAGCGCCATTCCGAGTTCACGGTGTTTACGCGGGAAGCGGTCGGGGGAAACGCCGACCTGACGTTCAATGCGCGGGGCCGGCTCCCCGTGACGCTGGGATACAGCTACTCGTTGGGGCGCACGCAGGCGAGCGCGGGCGTGTATTGCAGTCTGTTTCGGGTGTGCGATGCGACGAGTCAGGGGTTTCTGCGCAAGAGCCATGGTTTTGGCGCGGCGACCGTGACAATCGTTCGCGATCGCGTAAACAATCTGCTGGACCCCAGCGAGGGGAGGGTCTCAACCGTCAGCCTGGTGTATGCCTCCCACCTCATTGGCTCAGATAGCACCTACGAGTTCAAACGTGGCGAGTTCGAGGTCGCTGGATATCATCCGATCGGTCGGCGTACCGTGTTCGCGTGGCGTGTGCGGGGCGGGGTGATTCTGCCTCGGACGATCGTGATTGACACGCAGCAAGTGGCATACGTTCCGCCGGATCAACGCTTCTATGGAGGTGGCCCAAATTCCGTTCGCGGGTATGGGCGGAATGAATTGGGGCCGCGCGTCTATGTGCTGGTGGGCGCCGACACAACCTCGCCCGCCGCCGTGGACACGGCAGCGACCAGGCGGGCCGGCGGGGAAAAAGTATTTCGCAACGTCCAGACACGGCCGACCGGCGGCAATACCGCGGTCGTCGCGAACGCCGAACTGCGCTTTCCTTCACCCATCCTCGCCTCGCGCGTGCGTCTCGGGTTGTTTGTGGATGCCGGCCAGGTCTGGGAGCGCGGGGAGGAAATCATCACGATTGGCAATCTGAAAGTGACTCCGGGCGCCGGCGTCCGCTTCACCACGCCCCTCGGACCGGTGCGCATTGACGCGGCGTACAACGGCTATGCCACCGAACGTGGACCGCTGCTCTACCAGACCAGCGACACCGCGAGTACGATCACGCAAATCCGGCCCTCCTACCCGCCGGTGCGCGCCAGCAAGTCCTTCTGGCAGAAGATCGTCCTGCAATTCGCCGTAGGACAGGCGTTCTAGATGCGCCGCTCCCTGGGTGTCGCGCTCTGGTCCCTCGTCGGACTGCTCGCCTGCTTCCTGGGCGCGCTCAACGCGCTCGTCGGCACGCATGCCGGACGCACCATGCTCGCCCGGATCGCGAGCTCGGTGGTCGAAAGCGGCGTGGCTGGATCGATCGAAGTCGGTGAAGTACGTGGATCGCTGCTCACCGGCGTGGTGCTGACCGACGTGCGGCTGCTCGATCCCGACTCGACCCTGGTCGCCTGGCTGCCGCGCGCCGAGCTGGGCTACAACCCGATCGACTTCGCGGCGGGCCGCGTGGTGTTCATGGAAGTGCGGCTCGAGCGCCCCATCATCAACATCGTGCAGCACGCCAACGGCAAAACCAACTTCGACGAGCTGCTGCGCCTCGGGGAAAAGGACACCGTCAGGTTGAAGCCACTCGGGCCCGCCGGCCCGCGCTCCCTGATCCTGCTTCGCAACGTGCAGATCATGGACGGCTCGCTGACGCTGCGGCTGCAGAAGCACGGCGCGGTGAGCAGTGCCAATGAGGAAATCGAGTTCTCCGGCGAGGACGGGCGCTACCGCGTGCGGCGCTTCGAGCACCTCAACGCCCGGCTCGCCGCCTTCCGCATCCAGGCGCCGCGCGAAAAAGGCGTCCGCATCGACGTGCTGCGGCTCGCGACCGAGAGCAGCGATCCGAAGCTGTCGATCGCCGACGTCGTCGGGAGCGTGACGATCGACGGCCGCACGCTGGATGTCGACCTCTCGCGCGTGCAGTTCCCCGGCACCCAGTTCCGCGCCCGCGGTACGGTGCAGTGGCCGCGCGACACGCTGCTCTGGAACCTCGTGATGCGCGCCGACTCGGCGACCCTGACCGACATCCGCTTCCTCGATCCGCGCTTCCCGCCGGACGCGGTGCTGCACGGCGGCGTGACGCTCGCGTCGCACGGTGGCCGGGTGCTCGAGATTGAGCTGCGGCCCCTTGATCTGTCGTTCGGGCAGGGCAGGCTCACGGGGCGCGTCACCGCTTTCAGCGCCGCCGACTCTGGGCTCGTAGCGCTGCGGCAGGGCGACCTCGTCGCGCGCGACCTGTCGCTCGATTTCGCGCGCGTGTACATCGACTCGCTCCCGTTCTACGGACGCCTGAATGGGCGGACGATCGTCGATGGGCCGATGAGCGCGCTGAAGATCGAAACCGACTGGTCGTTCCGCGACTCGCTCGTCCCCGGCTGGCCGGAGTCGCTGATCCGCGGGAAGGGCGAGGTCAATATCGGCGGCAAGGATCTCGCGTTTCAGCCATTCGCGGTGGAAGCCGGCCGCATCGCCGTCGCCACGGTACGGCGGCTCGTGCCGGGGTTCGACCTCCAGGGCGAGCTCGACGCCACCGGTACGCTCACCGGCACGCTGAAGAACACGATGTTCAGCGGCACGGTGCGCCATCACGACGGCGAGCGGCCGGCCAGCATCATCCGCGGCGTCGTCGGCCTCGACACCCGCACCGATGTCCTGGGCGTGTTCGCCGATGTGCGCGCCGATTCACTGTCGCTCGACGGTCTGACCGGCCGGCTCGCGGGCTTCCCGCTGCACGGCAGCCTCGCCGGCACCATCCGGATGAACGGCGATCTGCGGGGCGTCGAGACGCACGCCGATCTCGCCATGCTGGGCGGTGGCGGAGCGGTGCGGGGCGACGGGACGTTGCTGCTGGGCGCGCGTGACGTGCATCCGGGGTTCGGCGTTCGCGATTTCACCCTGCACGCGCAAGACCTGAACCTCCAGCGCTGGCTGACCCGAGGCAGCGCGCCACCATCGCGGCTCACGTTCACGGCATCGGGCAGCGTCGCGGCAGACAGCGTGACGAAGCCCGCGGGGGCACTGGTGGTCGCACTCGCGCCGTCGCTGTTCGGCGGCACGATCATCGATACTGGGGCGACGAAGCTGCATTTCGAAGCCGGCCGCCTGTATGTGGATTCCCTGCGGGTGCAACAGCCGGGCTTGCTCACGAGCGGCAGCGGGTCGCTCGGATGGAAGCGGCCGGAGCACGGCACGCTGGCGCTCGACTTCGACGCGGACAGCCTGAGCGTCCTCGATTCCCTGGTGACCTGGTTGGCGGGGACCAACGCAGCGCCGGCGGCCGAGGACAAGCTGAAAGGCTCGGCACAGGTGCGACTCACGCTGGACGGCGCGCTCGACTCGATGTCGATCGGCGCCGACGCGCACGTCCTGGACCTGCGGTGGCGCGATTGGCGCATGCCCAAAGGCGAGGGCACGATCGCCTATCAGCCCGGCCCCGTCCCGAACTTCGAGCTCGATGCGAACGTCGATTCGCTGGGATACGGACGGCTCGGATTCGGTGCCGCCTCCGCACACGCCCGTGGCACGCGCGACTCACTCACCTGGTTTGCGCGCTCGCGCGTCGGCGATCTGGGCGCGTTCCTGGCCGGCGGCCGCTATGCGAGACCGCGCGGCGGTCCGACACAGCGCGTGATAGTGGATTCGCTCGCGGTGCTGATGCCGAGCGGCGTCTGGTTCCTGGAGCGACCCACCGCGCTGGCCTTCAGCGACTCCGTGCTCCACGTCGATTCGGCAGCGCTCCGTGGAGCGGGAGCCGGTCGACTGATGGTGACCGGCGATCTCCCCGCGCGGGGACCGATCGATGCCCACCTGGCACTGGATAGCTTCCCTCTGACCGGCGTCTACGCCCTGATGGAGAGCGACACGCTGGGTGTCGCGGGCGCCCTCACCGCCACCGTGGCAGCGACCGGGACGCGCGCGAATCCGCTGTACACCGGAACGTTCGCGTTCTCCAACGCGTCGTTTGGCTCGTTCCGCGCGCCGTTCATGGACGGGATCATCGATTATCGCGACCGCCGGCTGAACGGCGAGGTGCACCTGTGGCGCTCGGGGCAACAGGTCCTCAACGTCACGGCCCAGCTCCCGCTCGACCTCGCGCTCGTTCCCGTGACCCAGCGCCAGCTGCCCGACACGCTGTCGGTGCAGGCGCGGGCCGACAGCGTGGACCTCGGGGTGCTGGCCGCCGTCACGACGACCGTGCGGCAGGTCGAAGGCGTGTTTACGGCCGACCTGGGGATCGGGGGCACCTGGGAAGCGCCGCGGCTGCGCGGCGGACTCGAGATCGGGAGCGCGGCCGCCACGATTCCGGCCCTCAACGTGCGCTACACGAACTTGAATGGCAGCCTCTCGCTGCGCGGCGACACGATTCGCGTGGACAGCATCACGGCCACGAGCGAACGCGGCCGGGCGGAGCTGACCGGGTTCGTGCGGCTCGAGCGGCTCACCAAGCCGGTGCTCGCGCTGAACATCACCACGTCGGAATTCAAGGCGCTCGATCTGCGCGGCTATCTCGCCCTGACGGCGAGCGGCCGGGTGGCACTGACGGGCCCCGTGTTCGGCGCCACGCTGACGGGACGCGGGACCGTCACGTCGGGCGTGCTGCATTTCGCCGATCTCGTCAACAAGCGCGTGGTCAACCTGGATGAGCCGTGGGTGCAGGACCTGATCGACACGTCGCTCATCCGCCAGCAGCGGCTTGGCCCTGAGTTTCAGAGCGTGTTCTTCGACAGCTTGCGGATCAACAATCTCCAGCTGACGATGGGCGAAGACGCGTGGCTGCGCTCCAACGAGGCGAACATCCAGCTCACGGGGTCGGTGCAGGTCAACAAGGTGCGGGACACCTACGTGCTGAGCGGGACGCTCCAGGCGCCGCGCGGCACATACCGCCTCCAGATTGGCCCGGTGACGCGCGAGTTCGTCGTCTCGCAGGGAACGGTGCGTTACTTCGGGACCCCCGATCTGAATGCGGAGCTCGACATCTCCGCGCGGCACATCGTGCACCCGTTGCCAGGAACCGGGAACAGCAAGGACATCACGGTCATCGCGCACATTCAGGGGACACTACTGGTGCCGAAGTTGACGCTGGAATCGGACCAGGGGGATCTCTCACAGACCGAGCTCATCTCCTACTTGATGTTCGGCAAGCCCACCTTCGAGCTGGGCAGCGGCGAGACTCCATTCGTGCGCAACGTCTTCGCATCGCTCTTCGCCGGCGAGTTGGAACGGACGTTCGTCTCCGATCTGGGGGTGCCGCTCGACTATTTCGAGATCCGTCCGGGCGATCCCAACAACCCGTTTTCCGGCGCCCAGGTCGCCGCGGGCTGGGCGATCGGCGCCAGGACGTTCCTGGTGGTGAATGCCGGCTTCTGCCAGCCGAACCAAAGCAACCAGAGCTCACGATTGACCAACACGCTGGGCGCCAGCTTGCAATTCCGCTTCAGCCCGGAATGGCGCAGCGAAGCGAGCTTCGAGCCGGTGCGCAGCTGCGGACCCGCCAGTGTGACCCAGCCCCCCTTCTCCCGGCAGGTCGGCTTCGATCTGTTCTGGGAGCGCCGCTACTAAATGACGCGCGCGCTCCTGATCACCAATCCGTTCGCGGCGCGCGCTCACGCGCGGGCCGTCAGCACGATCAGCGACATCCTGCGCGGCGGCGGGTGGAGCGTCGAAGTGCGCTCCACCACGGGCCCCGGCGATGCGCGCCGCATCGCGGAACAAGCGCGACCCATGGGGTTCGACGTGCTCGTGAGTCACGGCGGCGACGGGACGGCCATGCAGGTGGCGGCGGGCATCGCGGGGAGTGGCATCACGCTCGGCCTGATCCCGGGCGGGACTGGCAACGTCCTGGCGGGCAACCTGCGCCTGCCCCGGTCCACGGCAAGCGCGGCGCGCGCGCTCCTCAATGCCCGGCGCCATCCGATCGATCTCGGCGTGGTGGAGCGGCCCGATGGGCCGCACTACTTCGCGGTCGCCGCCGGGACCGGATTCGACGCGCAGCTGATGGCCGACACCGGGCTCCAGGCGAAGCGCCGCTGGAAGCTGGGCGCCTACGTCGCGCGCGCCGCGCTGACGCTGACGTCGGTGCGCAGCGCCGGGCATCGCGTCACGGTAGACGGCACGAGTCACGAGGTGCGTGCCGCGATGTTGCTGGTGCTGAATTGCGGCAAGCTGCCGCCAGGGTTTCTGAACCTGCGTCCCGGCTTGGTGCCCGATGACGGTTGGCTCGATGTGGTGGCGCTCGATGCGGACGGCATGTTCCAGAGTGCCAGTGCCGTGATCGAGCTGTTCCTGAGCAATGGGAACCGAAAAGGGCGGCGCATATGGTGGGCACGCGGACGCACGGTGCGTGTCGAGGTGCCGGACGGCGCGCCCCGTCCCGTGCAGCTCGACGGCGAAGTGACGGGCGCAACGCCGTTCGAAGCTCGGCTGCTGCCCGGCGCGCTCGCGGTGCTGGTCGGACCCGCCTTCAAGGCGCATCATGGCTGACACACTGCTCCTGGTCGACGACGATGCCGCCGTGCTGCGCGCGATCGGCGACTACTTCGAGCGCATCGGCTACGAGGTCTGGCGCGACGGCAGCGGCGAGCAGGCGATGGACACGTTCCATCGGGTGCGGCCCGACGTTGTGCTCCTCGATTTGCATCTGCCCGACGCGAGCGGCCTCACGGTGCTGGAGCGGCTGCGCCGGGAAGGCGCGGCGGTGATTCTGCTGACCGGCCAGGGTGATATCGAGACCGCGGTGAAAGCGATGCAGCTCGGCGCCGAGAATTTCCTCACGAAACCGGTGGACATGACGCATCTCTCCGCGGCCATCGCGCGGGTGGCCGAGAAGGTGCGGCTGTCGCGGCAGAACGCCCGGCTTCGGGCGCTCGCCCACCAGGCCGAGGGCATCGGTTCTTTGGGGGTGTCGCCCGCGATGCAAGAGCTCGCGGGGCAGATCGAGCTGCTGGCCGCGAGCGAGCGGTCTACGGTGCTGCTCCAGGGTGAGAGCGGGACGGGGAAGGGATGGGTGGCGCGGGTGATCCACAATCTCTCGCCCCGCTCGGGCGGACCCTTCGTCGAGGTCAACTGCGGCGGGCTGTCGGCGACATTCCTCGACTCCGAGCTGTTCGGCCACGAGAAGGGCGCGTTCACCGATGCAAAAGAGCGGAAGGTGGGGCTGTTCGAGCTCGCCGATCACGGGACCATCTTCCTCGACGAGATCGGCGAGCTGGCGCTGGAGCTGCAGCCAAAGCTGCTGCATGTGCTCGAAACGAAGAAATTCCGGCGGCTGGGCGGAACGCGTGAGCTGACGGTCGACGTCCGGCTGATCACGGCGACGAACCGCGACCTCGTCCGTGAAGTCGAAGGCGGGCATTTTCGCGAAGACCTGTACTACCGGCTGAACGTGATGCCGCTGACGATCCCGCCGGTCCGCGAACGGACGCGCGAGGATCGGCTCGAGCTGATGACGCGGATTATCAGCGATCTCAAGGCCGAGCTGCCGGGGTGCCCGAGCGATTGCAGCAGCGACGTCCTGGACCGGTTGCTATCCGCGCAATGGCCGGGCAACGTCCGGGAAATGCGCAATGTGATCGAGCGCTCGATGATTCTTGCGCGCGGTCAGGCCGCGATCGGCGTCGAGCAGCTGCCGCCCGATCTGCGGCAGCGTGGCATGACCGACCGGCGCTACACGGCACAGTCGCTGTCGGAGATCGAGCGCCAGCACATCGAGCGCACGCTGCGGCATCACGGGGGGAACCGCACGCGGGCCGCGATGGAGCTCGGGATTTCGCGCGCGACGTTGATCAACAAGATCAAACTGTACGCCCTTAGGGCGTGAGGGACCGTAGCCGCTTTCTAGTTCCACGACATTGCGTCGCCGAAAGCCTTTCCGGCCGCGGCGATCGCCGCCGCGAATCCGGCCACGAGTGTGGCGTACGACCCCACCCGAATGCCGGTGTGCCACGACACCCCCGTGCGGTCCCAGGGCGTGGGGAGCAGCTCGAGCCGGCTCGTAATACCTACGAGGTCCCCCACGTTCAATCCCATCTCGGCCATCGCGCCGGCGCTGTACACGGTGACCCGTCCGTCGAAGTTTCCCACGTGCAACGCGGGGCCGACCGCCATATCCAGCGCGAGATCGCCCTGCAGCCAGCGGCGGTATCGAGGAAGAATGGCCACGATCGTCCGCTGTGTCGCGAGGTCGCGGGAACCGTAGAGCGTTCCGCCGAACGCGCTCCGGGAACCTCGGTTGCGCATGAGGCCCACCTGCAGACTGAGATCGGGGAGGCCCGAGATCACCGGCGACGCGGTCTGCGCGAGCCCAAGGCCCGCGCCACCCTCGAGGACGACGTACCACCGGCAGGTCGGTGCGGCGCGGCCGCGGAAGCACGTCGGGCCGGACTGGGCGGGGGCGGCGCTTGGCACGCCCACGATCGTCATGATGAGGGCAACAAAGAATGGCGAGTGTCTCATGGGGAGATGCTCCTGCCGAGGACGACCAGCGTGCCGGTCGCCGTGTTGTTGGTCTCGTCGGTTTCGGTGAATTGATCGTCGGTGTCTAAGACGGCCGTGAAGCGATACACCCCGGAGCCCGGCGGAGTCCAGGATCTGCCGCTGGCTGACCAGCCCTCCCCGCGGCCGCCGCCACCGCTGCAACCTTGTTGCCCGTCGCTGATCGTGTCCGCGTTGGCCGTCACGACCACGCGGTAGAGCGGGAACTCGCCGGCGCACGTCATCTGTACCATTACCATGACCTCTTCGCCGGCGGCCACCGTGTCGATCCACTGATCGGGTGCGTAAACGTGTGTGAAAAAGACAGACATCGCCTTGATATCGGGAGCGCGCACGTCCGGGCCACGCATCCCGAACGGGTCTGCGCAGCCGGCAAGCAGCGCAGCTAGGGCTGGAACGACGACTCGATGCGAGCGCACGGGACGGCTCCTTGTCAGTCGTGCGCAGATTACCGGCCTGGCGTCAAGAGAACATCAAGAAGCCTACAGTCTGAACCTCTAGGCCACGAAGATCGCGACTCCAGCCAGGATCGCGATCACTCCAAATCCCACGCCCGCGCGGGGCCCGAAGTACCGGAATCCAAGGAGCGAGGTGAGCGCGAGGCTGACGAATGTCGCCCCTGCGATCGGCAGCGCCACATGCCGCTGTGTCGCGTCGAGGCCTCCCAACACCCAGAGCACGACGATCGGCACGAGGAAGGCCGCGCTCACGCAGAGACCGTTCCCCAGCCAGAATCGGAACCATGTGGTGTCTGCGCCCTGCCAGGTGAAGTGCACAAACTGCATCTCACGAAAGACCCGATCGGCCTCCGCTCCCGCCCGAGGTCCGTACTTCGCGGTTCCCAGCATGCCGCCAAACGTGTGACCGATCGTCGCCAGGAACAGCAGGGCGGCGCTGATGCGGTACAACATCGATCGCTCCTTGAAGAAGTGCTATCTTGAGGCTATGGAAAAGCCGAAGCTCAAAGAACACGACGGGATGCAGTGCCGGTCCTGCGGGAATGAAGAGCGGGCATCGGAGGGCTATCCCTGTTCGGACTGCGGCACGTTCATCTGTTTGATCTGCACGTTCCGTGGCGTGACGCGCTGCAAGGCCTGCGAGGAAAAAGCGAAAGCCGCGAAGGCCTAAGCTCCCGCCCGCCGTCGTTTCAATTCCAGCGCCAGCTCCTCGCGCGGCGCGCCGAGCTCCTTGGCCAGCTTGCTCAACGCCGCGTCCGTCCCCTCCCAGTCTTTCGCGGCCGCGAGCGCATCCAGCGCCACTTCTTCGATCGCGAGCGAGCGCTCTTCGAGCTCGCGCGTCCGCACTGCGACTTCGCGCGCCAGCCACTGCTCGAGCTCGCGCCGGTCCACTTCCAGCTGGCGCTGCCGCAATGCATGCTGCAACGACAGTTCCAACTCTTCGAGGTCCACCGGCTTGATGAGATAATCGTAGGCGCCGAGCTTCAGGCATTCGATCGCGGTGCGCGGCTCGTCGATCGCCGTTAGCATGACGACCGCGAGGTCGGGGTCCTGGGCGAGCACCTTGGGGAGCAGCTCCACCCCGCTGGTTTCGGGCATTCGGATATCGCACAGCATCGCCTGCGGATGGTGCGCCGAGAGCAGCTGCAGCGCCTCGGTGGCGTTCGCGGCCGCTTGTACGTGATAGCCCAGGCGTGAGAGAAAGCGCGTCAGCGCTTGCCTGATGCCATCCTCATCGTCCACCACGAGCACGGTCGTGCGGTCCGCGGGGGGGGGCATTTTGGGGGCAGTCATGGCCGTCAACGTTGCTGACGTTATCTTGGCGCGTCAATGAGCACGTCGCGCACGAATCTCGCAGCCGTCTCCGGTATTACCGTCGGACACACGACGATCGAAGCGCATGGCACCGGGTGTACCGTAGTGCTCGCGCCGGAGACGGGGATGCGCGCGGCCGTCTGCGTGCGCGGCCGCGCGACCGGCACCCGCGAGCTCGACGTGATGGATCCGCGCCACCTGGTCGAGCGGATCGACGCCATCCTGTTCACGGGCGGGTCGGCGCTGGGTCTCGGCGCCGCAGACGGCGTCATGCGCTGGCTGCGTGAAAGGGGTCGGGGGCTAGAGGTTGGGGATAAGGGGACGATTCCCATCGTTCCATCGGCCGTCATCTTCGATCTCGGCAATGCTGGGAAGCCGCTGGGTTGGCCCAGCCCCGACGATGCATATCGGGCGTGCGACAACGCGACCGCCGACTTCGCCGAGGGGCGCGTGGGCGTGGGCCGCGGAGCCACGTGCGGCAAGGCCGCCGGGCTCGAAAACATGATTCCCGCGGGGTTGGGTTCGTGGGCGGCGCAATTCGGGGATGTGATCGTATCCGCGCTCGTCGTGGTCAATGCCATCGGCGACATTCGGAACGCGCGCGGCGAGATCATCGCTGGCCGGGTCGACAGCTTGCGCTACCTTGCCGAGGGCGGCGCGCCGCTCGGCGACCCCGCCCGGCTGAATCGGAATACCACGCTCGCCGTCATCGCCACCAATGCCGATCTCGACCGCGTGCAGCTGCAGGCGCTGGCGCAGTCGGGCAGCGACGCGCTCGCGCGCCGCATCACCCCGTACGGCACGCTGTTCGACGGCGATGTGATCTTCGCGGTGAGCACGGCGACCACGAAGCCCAAATCACCGCTGCAGGTCGATGCCATTGCGGCTCTCGTTGTGCCCGAGGCCGTCGAGCGCGCGGTCCAACATGGATAAGGTCGAGCGCGCGGTCGACGACATTCGCCGCAAATGGGTGCCTGACGGACGGCTCGGCGTCTTCGAGGTGTCGCTGCTGCCGAAAGGCATCGCGGGCATCACCTCGAGCCGTGATGCCCGCGATGCGCTGCGACGGCTCGCCAACGAGCAAGAGCTGGTCGACAAGGTCCAGCTAATTCCGGATGCGGTCGGCGATCCCGCCGCGATCGTGACCGCGGCGCTCGCGCCATTGCAGAGCGAGCCGAAGATCTCGGCGGCCCGCGTGAATGAGGTACTGCACGGCGAAGTGCTCGACGTACTGGAACGGCGGGAGGAGTGGTTGCGGATCCGCGCGCCCGACGGCTATATCGCGTGGCTCCATGCGGGCTACGTCGCGACCGGCCCCACGGATTGGGCCGAAGACTGGGAGGAACGCGCCACCGCCCGCTCGCTCAGCGCCGATATCCTGACGACCGAGGGACGGCGCCGCCTGCCGACCGGCGCGCGCGTCGCGTTCCGCCGCGGCGTCGTGGAGCTGGCGGATGGCCAGCGCGGCGCGGTGGCGGCTGGAAATATTCGTCGCGAGCAGGAACTGCGCGTTGAGGCACGCCACCTCGCGCTGCCGGAGCTGGCGCAGAAGTGGTATGCCGGCGCGCCCTATCTCTGGGGCGGCCGCACCGAATGGGGCATCGATTGCTCCGGGCTCGCGCAGGCCGTCTACGCAGCCCGCGGCGTCGCGCTCCCGCGCGACAGCGATCAGCAGTTCGGCCAGGGGCAGGAGATCGCGATGGCGCCGGACGGCGCGGGCTACGAGGCGGGGGATCTGCTGTTCTTCGCGGAACGGGGCCGCGTATCGCACGTCGCGCTCTGGGCCGGAGCGGGACGCATCGTGCACGCCGCGCTGTCCCGGGGTGGCGTGGGGGGGGACAACCTGTTCGGTGATGAGCCGCGGATGGTGCGGCTGCGGGAGAATCTCGTCGGGGTGAGACGTATGTAGGGGCGCAGCATGCTGCGCCCTTACATTTATTGCCATGCGTTTGATCCTATTCGACATTGACGGAACCCTCCTATGGACGGCGGGTGCTGGCCGGCGCGCCATTCACCGGGCTCTGCTCGATGAAATGGGCACCGCGGGGCCGATCGATGGATATCGCTTCGACGGCAAGACCGATCCGCAGATCGTGCGCGAGCTGCTCGAGTTGGCCGGACATCCCGACGCGCGCTCGGACGATCGCGTCACAGCGGTGTGCCGTCGCTACGTCGAATTGCTGACCGCGGAGCTCGAAAAACCGACGCAGGCCACCAAGATCTATCCCGGCATCAAGGAGCTGCTCGGCGCGCTGGAGCCGTATGAAGCGGACGGCCGCGCGCTCGTCGGACTGCTCACCGGCAATGTCGAGCACGGCGCGGCGTTGAAGCTGCGGTCGGCAGGCCTGGATCCCGCCCGGTTCGTGGTCGGCGCGTTCGGCTCGGATTCGCATCACCGTCCCGATCTGCCCGCCGTTGCCGCGCGGCGTGCGGCGCAGCGCACCGGCCGGCCCTTCAGCGGCGGGGACATCGTGATCGTCGGTGATACGCCCGACGACGTCGCCTGCTGCAAGCCGATGGGCGCGCGGTCGGTCGCGGTGGCCACCGGGTTCTACGATGTCCCCGCCCTCCACGCGGCCGGCGCGACCCACGTCTTTGCGGATCTCGGCGACACCCAAGCGGTGCTGCGCGCCCTGTTCTCGTGACGGCAGTTCGCGATGAGCTCGAGCTCAAGGCCCGGGTGGAAGACCCGGACGCACTCCGGCACGCGTTGATCGCCGCCGGCGCTGGGCTCGTGTACCGGGGCGCGATGCTCGACCGCCGCTTCGATCGGAAGGAGCGCCTCCGCAAACGCGACGAAGTCGTGCGACTGCGCGTGTACCACCCGGCCGACCGGTCCGCCGAGTGGGGCGTGCTCGGCTGGAAGGGGCCCGTCGCAAAGCGGGACGGCTACCGACATCGCGAGGAATGGGAGTCGCGCGTGGACGATCCACGCGCGGTACTCGTCGTGCTCCGCCGGCTCGGCTACAAGACCGTGCTCCGGATCGATCGCTCCGTGGAGCAGTACCGGCTGGGCGAGGCGACGCTGCGCCTGGAATGGTATCCGGCGATGGATGTATTGCTCGAAGTCGAAGGACCGCCGCAGGACATCGAGCGGGCCATCGTAGCAACGGGCTTGCCGCGCCAGGCGTTTCTTCCCGAATCGCTCCCGTATTTCACTGAGGCGTACGAAAAGCGGACGGGCCGCCCGGCCCGCGTGTCGCGCGGCGAGTCGCCATGAATCCACCCCTGAAGCTGCTCATGCCGCTGCGCGTGCCCGAGCTGGCGCCGTCGCTCGGGCGCATCATCGTCCCGCGGCGCCTGCTCGATCCGTGGGTGCCGCTCGACGACATCCGCGAGGAGCTGGCGACCCGCGTGCTCGAGCTCGGCGGTGAAGGGCGCGCCACCGCGACGCGCGACACCGACGGACACGAGCGCGCCCGTGTCCTCGAGATGACCGGCCGGCGGGCGTGGGCCGCCGCGTGGGACCACGCGGTGCGGCGCGCGGCAATCCGGGTGGCCGCTGCGCTCGACGCGGAGATTACGCGCACCGCGCGCCAGGTGCGCATGCCGCGCCGCCGCTTGCGCCGGCATCTGCTCAGCAACGCCGAGAAGCGGGCGATCGGGGCGCGGCTGGGGGCGGGCGGCGGGACGTTTGTGGCCGCCCTGGACGAGCTCGAATCGGCCGCGGCGCGCGCGGGCGACGCCTCGGTACTCGAGAAGGATGCTCACGCGACGTGGCAGGAAGCGCTGCGCACCGTCGCCCGACGGCTGGAAGCCGCATGGCTGGCGCTCGAAGCGGAAGTCGACGCCGAGCGCGAGCGCTGGAGTCCGGAGATCGATACGCTCGCTGCCTGGCGGCACTCGCTCTGGCCCGCGATCGCTGTCTGGCTACCGCTTGGCGTCTTGCTCTTGTGGCTTGGCCTGATGTTGGGCGGCTATGTGCCGGCTCCCGCGTGGCTTGCGGCACAGCTGGGCTTCTAGTGCTCCTCATGTGCGGGGCCGCCGCGGCCCCGGCACAACTTCGCGTCGTCGAAGTGCCGATCTCCGGCCGCGCGAGTCTCGATTCGCTCGCGCGCCTCGGGTTCGAGGTCGCCGACGTACGAACGATCGACGGAGCGCAGCGCGCGGTGATCGTCGTGTCGCCCGAAACGGAATTGCAGCTCGCCCAGCACGGCTTCCGGACGCGGGCACTCAGCGTGGCGCGCGTGACGGCGGGAGCCGCCGCCGACACGTTCCATTCGTTCCACTCATTCGACAATCCGAGCAACGGCATTCGCGCCACCCTGGCCGGCTGGACAACGTCCGATACGCTGATCCATGTCGATTCGGTCGGTGCGTCATACGAGGGCCGGCCGATTCTCGCCGTGAAGCTCGGGCCGCCGGGCGATGCACCGACTCGACCCAACGTGCTGTTTCTCGGCACGCATCACGCGCGCGAATGGATCTCGACCGCCGTCGCCATGAAACTGATTCGCTGGTTGGCTGATTCCGGAGACGCACTCATCGCGGCGCACGACGTCTGGGTGATTCCGGTCGAGAACCCGGACGGATACCAGTACACCTTCACGACCGAACGGTATTGGCGTAAGAACCGCCGTCCGAACACCGACGGCACGTACGGCGTGGATCCAAACCGGAACTACTCCGCCTTCTGGGGCGTGGATGACGTCGGGTCGAGCGGAAGCCCGAACGCGGAGACGTATCGGGGAACTACGCCTGCGTCCGAGCGGGAGACGCAGGCGGTGATGGCGTTTCATGCCGCGCATCCGCCTGTGGTCTCCCTTTCCTATCACAGCTACACGGGGCTCGTGCTGTATCCGTGGGGATTTCGGGCCGGCGAGTTGGCGCCCGATTTACCGCGCTTTCAAGCGCTCGCCGGGACCGATCTCGTGCCCGCCGTGACCGACAGCGTCCCGGAATCGACGGTGGACCACTATCATCCCGGTCCTGGCTGGAATCTCTACACGACGAACGGCGAATACACCGACTGGGCCTACCGCACGTACGGGACGATCGCGTTTACGACCGAATTGACGAGCGGCTGCTGCGTGAACGGCGCCTACTACGGGTTCGAGTTTCCCGACGACAGCGCGCTGGTCGAGCGCGTGTTCCGCGACAATCTCCCGTTTGCGCGCGCCCTGATCGGCGCATCCGGCGATCTCGCGCACGCGCCAGGTGTGACGGGCGCCGTGCCCGCGCCGCCACGATTCGTGTCGCTGTGGCCCGATTCGTGGTTGAGTCTCGACGCCGCCGACCCGCGGCCGCTGTTGGCGGTGCGCACCGCCACGGGCGCGTTCACCTCCCGCAGCTCGCAGACCGACTCGCTACGCCGCGGCACGCTGCAGACGGTGTGGCGCACGGATCTGCGGCTCGACGCCGTGCGCGCCCTGCAGGCCGAGGGAACGCCGATCACCGCCGAGCTGGTATCGCTCGCCGGTGCCGAGCCGCTGGACGGCGGATGGAACGGTGGCTGGTCGCGAGATTCGGTGCGCGTCGCGGGCAACTACTCGTGGGCAAGTGTGGGGACGGGCACCGACACGCTGACCTCCCCGGTCGTCGACTTGCGCGGCCGGACGGTCGTCTGGCTGCAGCTGTGGACGCGGCACTACGGTTCGAGCTTCACACCGGCGCAGCGCGGCATCATCCAGCTCTCCGCCGATTCCGGGGCGACGTGGAGCGACGTCGCCGTGATCATCGGCGACGGACCAAGCTGGTACCCGATGCGTGCGGACCTGCCGCAGGCGGCGAACCATCGTGGCGCCCGCGTGCGGTTCATCGCGCAACACTTCACCTGGTGGGTGGATGCCGTCGGCTTCGCGACCGACGCGAGCACGGCGTTCCTCTCGCTTGCCGCCGCGGCGGGCGCCGAGGTCTCCGAAAACCCGGTGCGGAGCAATCAGGTCGTGATCTCGTGGCCCGCAGCCACCGGTGACGCACGCCTATCCGTCTTCAGTTTTACGGGCGAGCGGCTGTATCAGACCACGGTGCCCGCGCCCACGAACGAATATGTTTGGGACCTCACAATGGCTGGGGGAGCGCGGCGCGTGGTCAACGGGGCATACATCATCGTGGTGGACGTTGACGGTCAGCGCTACCGGCGGCGGCTCTTTGTCGCGCGCAGGGCGCCATGAGCGCGGTCGGCGTCGGGGTGGACCTCGTCGAGGTGTCGCGCGCGCGCGCGATGCTCGCCGACAAAGGCGCGCATGTCTTCGATCGACTGCTCACACCCGGCGAGGCCGAGTACTGCCGGTCGCGACCCGATCCGGCCGAGCACGTCGCCGTCCGTCTGGCGGCGAAAGAGGCGGTCTACAAAGCGCTGCAGGGGAGTGAGGCGGCACGCGGGATCGGCTGGCGCGATATCGAGGTCACCCGCGCGCCCGACGGGCGCCCCGACGTCGCGCTGACCGGGCTGGCCGCCAGCCGCGCCAAAGAGCTGCGAATCAAGCGCGTGTTGCTGTCTCTCTCCCACACGCACGAGGCGGCCGTCGCAATCGCAGTGCTGTCAACAGATTGAATTCCCGACAAAATCACTCTACTTTGCGGCGTGCGGTTGGCTAAAGTCGCCTGTCTTCTTGCCGCCTGCCTTGCACAGCCACTCGCAGGGCAGGCGACTGATTCTTTGGCCCTGGCGCGGCGTGTCGTGGCCGCCGCTTCGCTGGCCGCCAAAGAGTACGCCCTCGGCGTGATCCCGGGCGGTGGCGAAATCACGCAGCCCGAGGAAGTGGAGGAGGCCAAGCTCTTCATTCAGCAGGCGCAGTACGACATCGCAGGGCTCCCCGTCGCCGCGCGGGCCAGCACCCAACGCACTCTGGCGCGCCTCGTCCAGATGCTGGACTCGCTTGCCCCTCCGGACTCAGTCAGCCGCGTAACCGACAGCCTGGTGGCGCGCATCACCCTCGCCGCCGGCGGGCCCAAAGTCGTCGAGCCGTTACCCGCCAATCCGCCATCGCTCGCGCGCGGCGCCGTGGTTTTCCATGAGCGCTGCGTGGCCTGTCACGGAGAAACGGGACGGGGCGACGGACCCAAGGCGAAATCGCTCGAGGGGCCGCCACCCGCGAACCTGATGGACCACTCGGTGATGGGCGACATGTCGCTGCTCGACATCTATCGCCGGATCGCTGTCGGTACTCCCGGTACCGCAATGCCGGAATTCGCTGAAGACCTGCCGGCCGAGGACCGCTGGGCCGTCGCCTCGTACGTCGCCGCCCTGCAGTACGGGGGATCGGCGACGGCCGCCATTTTCGCCGCGGTGCGCCGTCAGATCGATTCCGCTCTCGCAAAGCGATCGGACAAGGTCGCGGTCGACGCGTACATGACGTTCGAGCAGGTGGAGACGTCCATTCGCGCCAAGAACGCCGGTCTCGCGAGCGAGCTCGAGGGGAATTTTGCGTGGCTGCGCACGCGCGCGGTCAAAGCCGACGAGGCTGAGCGCAATACGATTCGCGAACGGTTGCTCGCGGGGCTCGAGCGGGCCGAACGCGTGGTGGCGGATCGGCCGTCGGGGATGAGTCTGTTCGTCGCGTCGTTCTTCTTGCTGCTGCGCGAGGGATTCGAAGCGATCCTGATCGTCGCGGCGCTGATGACGTTCCTTGCCAAGGCGGGTGCACCCGAGCGGCGTCGCGATGTGGCGCGGGGCGCCTGGCTGGCGGTCGCCGCGAGCCTCCTGACGTGGGGGCTGGTCGAGCTGTTGTTCCAGGTGACACCGGGGGGGAAGGACATCATCGAAGGCGGCACGATGCTGCTCGCCGCCGCTGTCCTCTTTTATGTGAGCTACTGGTTGTTGTCCAAGATCGAAGCCGCCAAGTGGACTGCGTTCGTCCGCGGGAAGATGCAGAGCGCGCTCTCCTCAGGCTCGGGTGTCGCGTTGAGCGCGGTCGCGTTCCTCGCGGTCTACCGCGAGGGATTCGAGACGATCTTGTTCTACAAGGCCCTGTTCTCGTCGGCGGGAGCGAGCGGTGTGCCGGTCGTTGTGGGCATCGCGGTCGGGGCCGTGGGGCTGGTCGCGCTCTATCTGCTCATCAATCAACTGGGGCTGCGGGTGGCGATGAAGCCGTTCTTCGCGGTCACCGGCGTGATGCTGTATTACATGGCGTTCGTGTTTGCGGGGAAGGGAATTGCGGAGCTGCAAGGGGCGCAGGTCCTGCCGTTGACCGTGATCGAAAGCGCGCCCCGCGTCCCCGTCCTCGGTATCTACCCCACGCTGGAATCGCTCATCGTGCAGGGGCTGCTGCTGCTCCTGGCGATCGTGGCGGCGGTCTGGGCGATGCGGCCGAAGGCCTCAGCGGGGGGCGCTCCCTCGGAGCGCGACCTCCTTCGGTCGTAGTGATTCGGGTAGCGGCTGCGGTCCCGCCGGTACCCACCACTTGGAGAGCAGCGCCGCCCCCACCACGATCAGTACAACGCTCATCCCCTGTGCCAGCGTAAACGGCCCGAGCAGCCGGTCGTCTTTCGCGCGCACCAGCTCCACGAGAAACCGTTCCGCCCCGGCAAACACGAGATACCAGGCGAACAGCCAGCCGATGGCATGCCCGTGGTCGCGGCGACGCCACAGCCACCAGAACACGAGGAGCATGGCGGCCGTCTCGTAGATCTGGGTTGGGTGCACCGCGACCACGAGATTCGGATCGGTCATCGCCGGAAAGTGGACGCCCGTCGCCTGCAGATTGCCGACCGTCGTCGCCGGTAAGCCGTTCGGAAACTTCATCCCCCATGCCAGGCTCGTCGGGATGCCGTAGTCGTCGTTGACGAGGAAGCAGCCGACCCGGCCCAGGGCGTAGCCGAGTGCGAGCGGCGCGGCGCAGATCTCGGCGGTGAAGCGGGGGGGAACACGCCGCCGCCAACCGTTCAGCAGGATGCCGGCCGTCGCTCCGACAAAGCCACCGTACCAGACGAAGCCGCCGCGCCGAAACAGCATAGCGGCGTCGTGGGTGAGGAAGACGTACCACAGCTTGGCGCCGACCAGGCCGCCCACGACGCCGGCGATGATGATGTCGGCGGCGTAGTCCTCGTCGAGCCCGCGCGCACGCAGGTCGAGCTGGATCGCCCAGCCCGCCATCAAGAAGGCCACCATCATCATCAGTCCATAGCCGGTGAGCTCGATCGGACCCAGATGGAGCGCGAACGGATATACGGTCATGTCGTCATCTCAACGGGTTCGAGTCCGGGGAGCGGAAGATCGGCGCGGGCGTCCAGGGTCCAGTCGCTGCGCTCGCCGAGGCGCAGCCGGTGCCAGCCGGCGCGCGCGATCATGGCGGCGTTGTCGGTATTGAGCCGCGGGCTCGCGACGGCGACGCGCGCGAGGCCCCTGAGACGCTCGGCCGCCCGGGCCGACAGCGCCTTGCTGCATGCGACGCCGCCTCCCAGGACCGCAGTCCCATAGCCGGTGGCGCGCACCGCGCGCTCGAGCTTCGTGACCAGCACGTCGAGCACGGCGTCCTGAAAGCCGCGCGCGAGGTGCGCCCGGTCGCGATCGAGATCGTCCGACGCCCGCACGGCGTGCAGCACCGCCGTCTTCAGGCCGGAGAACGAAAACTCGAACCCGTCGGCCATCATCGGGCGCGGGAAGTTAAAACGACCGGGATCGCCCGTGCGGGCCAGCTGCTCGATCGCGGGGCCGCCCGGATAGCCGAGGCCGAGGAGCGCGGCGACTTTGTCGAACGCTTCACCGGCTGCGTCATCGCGCGTCTCGCCGAGCAGCCGGTAGCGGCCCCACGCGGGCACGTCGAGCAGCAGCGTGTGCCCACCCGACACCAAGAGCGCAACGAAGGGAGGAGCGAGGTCGCGGTCTTCTACCGCCGGAGCAAAGAGGTGCCCCTCCATGTGATGCACGCCGATCAGCGCGCGCTCGCCCGCATAGGCGAACGATTTGGCGTACACCACACCGACGAGCAACGCGCCCGCGAGCCCCGGACCGGCGGTCACCGCCACGGCGTCGATCGCGGATGGTGCGAGGCCCGCCTCCGCGAGCGCGCGATCCACGACCGCCGGCAGAGCGGTGAGGTGCGCGCGGCTCGCGAGCTCGGGGACCACGCCGCCGAAGACTTTGTGAATGTCCTGCGACAGGATGACGAGACTCGCGAGCTCACCCCCGACCAGCACGGCCGCAGAGGTTTCGTCGCACGACGTCTCGATGCCGAGGACCGCGTCAGCCACTGCTGGGCCGGCGGGTGGGGCGGCGGGCGGGGGGCGGCGGAGCGGGCGCGGCACGCCGCTTCAGCGTGACAGAATCGGGAATGGCGCGGGCGGTGATGCCGCGCGGCGCGATGACCGTGATCCGCGCGACCCCGACTCCCGCGGTCGTCCCCGTGATGTGGGCGACGACGCGGAGGGAGTCGCGCGTCAGCGTCTGCACCCGCTCTTCGGGACCCCGGACCGCGACCGAGACGCGTGCCGGCGTGACGATGAAACTCGTGATCGCGCCCGCGCCCGTCTCCACCGGGATTCCGCCGAATGACCGTTCGGCGATGCGGCCCATATCGCCCATCACGGTCACCTGCTTGGGCGAGAGGCGTACGATGCCCAGCGGCATCGTGTCGATCGGCACATTGCGCGTGAACTCGCCTGAAACGTTCGTGATCTCCATCGCCACCGTGGTCACGGAATCGATGCTGGCCAGGCTTTTCTCGGGGCCGACGAGACGTACCGTGGTCGGGGTCATCGAGAGGCCGCCGTGCAGCACCTGACCGGACTCGGGCGTCACCGTGACGAGCGAGACGATGCGCACCTCTTTGCGGGTCACGCTGTCGAGCGCCAACGTGATCTCGCTCGGCCGCACCTCCATGACGCGCACGTCGGCGCCCTTGGGGAGGGAAAGCTCCACTTCGGCCGGATCGAGGTGGATGGACCAGCTCGAGGTGGTCAGCGTGTCGGGCACGCGGCGCGTGATGTCACCCGCCAGCGAGCGCAGCTTCAAGATCTGACTCCCCTTGCCGGAGATCTGGACGCGGACTTTGGGCGGCTTCTGCAGCAGCGCGCGTCCCGGCGGCAGCTGCACATTCAGCGTTACATCGAAGCTCGTCGTGATGGGCTGCTGCAGCTGCACAGCGACGTACAGCATCAGGGCCAGAAACAGCGCCGCACCCTTGATGGGCCAGTTGCGCGTGATTCCCTGGAACACGCTAGTGCTCGCTCAGCAGGCGTCGGATCAGCATTTCGTTGACCGGATCTTCCCAATTGGCGGCCCCGATGACGCGCTTTACGATCATGCCGTCCCGGTCGATCAGATAACTCTCCGGCACGCCGAAGATGTCGTACGACTGCCGGATCGCGCCACTCGGGTCGTGGAGGATGTCGAACGTGAGTCCCAGGTCGTTCGCGAACGCCATGATTTGGGCCGGACCATTCTGCTCCTTTTCAGGATAGAACGCGTCGCCGTCGACACTCACCGCGGCGATGCGAAACTCGGTACCGGCGAGCTTCTTGTGCAGCTTTTCCATCGAGGGCATCTCGGCGCGGCATGGCGGGCACCACGTCGCCCAAATGTTGAGCAGCACGACTTTACCGCGGTAGTCCGCGAGCGATGCCGGGCGGCTCGTGCGCAGATCCGTCGCGCGGAACGACGGCGCGGTGGATCCGATTTCCAGCAGATTCAGCTGCGGGCGCAGCTTGATGGCGAGCGCCACGCCGAACACGGCCGTCGTTGCCAGCCCGGCGATCAACGTCCATTGCTGGCGATTGGTCATGCGGTCACCATGCAGCGGCGGCGCAGCTCCTGCACCTCACGCGCCGGGTCGGTGCCCGCGAAGATCGCGTTGCCGGCCACGAACGTATCGGCGCCGGCCTCATGTGCCGCGGCGATCGTCTGTTTCGTAATCCCGCCGTCAACCTCCAAAAAACAACGTGTGCCGTGCGCCGTGAGCAGTGCGCGGGAACGCCGAATCTTCTCGCTTGATCCGGGAAGGTAACTCTGACCGCCGAAGCCTGGATTCACGGTCATGATCAGCAGCAAATCGAGATCGCGCACCACTTCCTCGGCGTGCGCGAGCGGCGTACCGGGATTGAGCGCGAGCCCGGCCATCATGCCTTGTTTCTTCACCGCGTCGAGCTGCCGTTGCACGTGAATCGTGGCCTCAGGGTGAAACGTGAACACCGACGCGCCGGCGGCCGCGAACGATTCGATGTAATTCTCGGGCTCGACGACCATCAAGTGGACGTCGATCGGCTTCTCGGTGAGCTTGCGGAGCGTCTCGATCATGTTGGCGCCGAAGGTGATGTTCGGCACGAAGCGCCCGTCCATCACATCCACATGCAGCCAATCGGCCCCCCCCCCCGCATCCAAAACTTGCGCGACCTGCTCTTTGAGGCGCGCGAGATCGGCGGAGAGGACGCTCGGCGCGATGCGGATCCCGTTCGTCATTGCGGACTCCGGGCGACGACGATGTCCACGACCGTGCCGGGCGCCGCCAGCGTCCCCGCCGCGGGACTCTGCGCCACCACCGTACCGGGCGAGCCGTCCGATGTGCGCCGCCGTGTCACCGTGCCGAGTTGCAAGCCTTCCGTCTCCAGTCTGGTGCGCGCGTCGGCCGATGCCATGCCGAGGAGATCGGGAATCGGGATCGTCGGCGCCCCGCGGCTGATGACGACGGTCACGCTGGCACCGGGTGGCAACACGGTTCCCGCGGGGGGCCGCGTGAGCATCGCCAGCCCGGTCGGCGCGGCGGCCTGGACCGATTCCACCTGGCTCGCGACCAATCCGGCGGCGGCGATCAGCGACTGCGCGAGCCCGCCGTCGAGATTCGCGACGTCCGGTACCGGAATCTTGGGCGGCCCGGAGCTCGACACCAGGGTGATCTTCGAGCCTTCGGGGGCGATGACGCCGGGCGGCGGATCCTGCCACACCACGATGCCCGCCGGCGCCGTCGGGTGCGGCTCGGCGCCGCCTTCGGTGACCTGCAGCTTCGATTTCTGAATCTCCGCCTGCGCTTCCGCAACTGTCAGACCGAGCACGCGCGGTACCGATTGGTGGCCGGGCAGAATGGGGGCGGGGAAGAGAATCAGGTACGCGGTCAGGTAGCCCGCGAGCACCATCCCGGCGCCGAGTCCGATCCACTTCCAGGTTCGGGCGTCGACGCGGACGTCCTGAAACGAGTCGAAGTGGCGCCGAACCCGCATCAGCGCGCCCCTCCGCGCGCTAGGCGCGCTGCGTACGCGCCGTCGATGCCGTGACGCTGCGGCAGCGACCGGAAGTCGCCGGCTGCGGTGAGCAGATCCGCGGCGACCGCGTCAGGGCGAGGCGACCGCGTGAATTCCGGGTTCTGTTTCAAAAAACTCTCCACCACGTGTTCATTCTCCTCCGGCTCGAGCGAGCAAGTCGCATAAATGAGCAGTCCACCCGGCCGCACGAGCGTGGCCGCTGCCGCGAGCAGCCGCGCCTGCCGCCCCGCCGCGCGCGCGAACACCGTCGGGTTCAGGCGCCAGCGCGCATCGGGATGGCGCCGCATCGTGCCTGTCGCGCTGCAGGGCGCGTCCACCAGGACGGCGGCGATGCTCCCCGCTCGCAGCGGCGCCGCCTCAAGATTGGCGGCGACGCACTGAATCGCCACTCCCGCGCGCCGTGTGGTGTCGGCGAGCCGACCGATGCGCTCGTGGCGTGCATCACCGGCGAGCAACCGCGCTCCCGCCACCTCGAGGGCGACCGCTTTTCCACCGGGTGCGGCGCAGGCGTCGTACACCAGTGCGCCCCGTGGGATCGCGGCAAAGCGTACAACGAGCGCATGGGCGGGGTCTTGGACGATGAATGCGCCTTCGGTGAAGCCAGGGAGATCCTTGGCTATCGGGTATCGGCTATCGGCTAT
>Ga0137375_10000354_pt1 | contig 48351 bp, 31 predicted proteins | sample SagtaG_24_FD_104936 | JGI IMG/M metagenome (GOLD analysis project Ga0137375, IMG submission 104936) | Vadose zone soil microbial communities from Sagehorn Ranch, Mendocino, California, USA - Sage1_R_113_16 metaG | ecosystem: Environmental > Terrestrial > Soil > Vadose zone | place: USA... | reverse complement strand
TGGCGATCACCACCTGCTCGCGGATGGGCGAGAGCGCCTTGCCCACCAGCTCCTCGTTGGTGAACGGACCATAGGCCTCGGCCGTGTCGAAGAAGGTGACGCCGAGGTCGACGGCGGATCGGATGACGGAGATCATCGCCTGCTCGTCCTGGGCCGGTCCGTAGCCGAAGCTCATGCCCATGCAGCCGAGTCCGAGGGCCGAGACTTCCAGGTCGCTGTTTCCCAATTTGCGCTTCTGCATGGTTCTCCTTCGACGGGCTCTGAGTAGGGGCTCCTCGGCATCTGTTTCGGGCCGGTCCGCGGAGTATAGTTGCTGAACACAAGGTGGCTCGCAAGTGCCGCCCATAAGCCGAAAGGAGATCCGCCCATGAGACAGAGCGTTCCCGCAAGACGCGGCCTTCTGGTCCTCGCTGCAATGGCACTACTGTTCCTCGCTACGAGCATTACGCCCGCCCAGAAGGAATGCTCTGCTTCCGGAGGCTCGGGGGGTGTGGAAACCAACTACCAGTACTTTCCGGATGCCACCTACACCAACTCGTGTGGGTACAAGGTGATCTCCTGTAGCGGGTCTACCTTCGTCTGGGGCTGCCAGACGGCTTATTCCACGGTCACGTACATCGACTGCTGATACGGCTCCCGAGGTTTCGGCAAGATCCAGGGGCTCCCGCCCCCCGAACCCTCAAAAAAGGACAGCAGGCCAGTCGGACCTCTCCGGTCTCTGTCGTCCGCTGGCCTGCCTCCGTCCTCTGGGTCATTGCAGGTCCCCTGAGATAGGCCGGGAACAGGTGCCCCGGCCTGTCGCGCGCCCGCTCCCTGGCCCGGCAATTGCTCGGGATCCCGCAGGCTTCGTCGCCGTGACAAGGCAGGTCGGCATCCAGGGACCTCCCCACCACATCCGCCACCCCAGGTTTCGGCGCCTCACATCGACCATGCCCAGGGCCGACAGTCGAGCCGCGTAACCACGGGTGCCCGAAAGATCTGCCAGCGCCACCCGCCCGCCGGGACGCAGAACGCGAACTGCCTCATCGACCGCCTTCTGGCGCGCAGGCCGGCCTTTGATGTTGTGGATGGCCACGTTCGACACAATGAGGTCGAACGACTCTGAGCGAAGCGGAAGCGCCGTCATGTCCCCGGTCACCAGCGCCACACTTCCCATGACGTTCTCGGCGTCGGCATTGCGTCGCGTCGCGCTGGCCGCGTTGCCCGACTGGTCCGAGCGGCTCCAGATGTCGACACCGATCGCCCGTCCCGCGGTCAATCTCTTGGCGGCGGCCATCAGCACCGCGCCGCGGCCACAGCCAAGATCGAGAATCCGCTCGTCACCCTTCAACTGCAAACCGTCGAGCACGTCCGCCCAGACAAGGAACTTGCCGCACAGCGATGCGTACATGCCGCAGCCAAGACAGAAAAGGACTACAGAGGAGCCGATGAGCGGTCCAATCTTCCCCGAAAGATACGCCAGGACAAGGTTGGCGACGAAGACGACCGCGCCCAAGGGAAGAAGAGTCGGGGCGTCGATGCCGTACGTCGCCTTTCGCGGAGTTTCCGTCTGTGGCTTCATCGCGCCGCCTTTCCAGCCATTCGAGCTCCGGATACGTTACCCCAAAGCCAGGCTCGCACGAACGCGGGGGCCTCAGACCCTCCCACAGGTCGAGAATCTCCAGGGGGCGCTCATCGCCCTCCAGAAATAAGTCGCGATTCCCGCCACAATTCTCGACTTGACCCGGTCTCCCGGTGCTCACCAAGCTCAACTCCGTGCCCTCATAACGGTCTCAGGTCGAGAATCGACCCCTGGCGGTCGCAATCAAGCGCCGGTGAACAAACCCGGATGAGCTTGGAGGTCGAGAATAACTCACGCCAAGTCGCGAAACAGGCGCCTTCAGTCGCGCTAAAGCCGCAGTCGGTCGCGAATCGGGGCTTGCAGGTCACGCTTTGCTGGCGGCCTCCGGTTTGCAATCTGGGACGGGTCGAGCATTGCTCCAGAGTCTCGACCGGCATCCCTCTGAAGGTGACCGGAATCGCGACTTGCGCAGCGTGCATGCCGAGCGCAGCGGCCTGCTGCTCCGGGCAGATCCCCCATTGTCGAGAACCGGTCGAGAATTGGCCGGGGCAGGCCGCAGCCGGCTCGGGGCCGCCGGCGCGTTGCGGGATGCGCGCCGCGCACTGATCGGCCGGAACGACGCGTTGACCGGGGCGGAACGCTGGCTGGTCGAGCTGAATGAACCCGGCGCCAGGACGGCTCAGGATGGCGCCGTAGTCCTGCGGAAGCCGAGGTAGGACAGGACGCCCAGGACGAGATAGCCGACCGACCAGGACCACGCCTCGGGCCCGTCCCCGACCGAGAGATGGGCAATGAGGGCCGAGACCAGGACGATCGTGAATCCGGCATAGGCCCACTCCTTCAGGCGCGGCGGGGCCATGGGCAGGATCAGGACCAGCAGGCCCGCCACCTTGGCCCAGCAAAGCTCGATCCGAAAATAGTCCGGAAAGCCGAGATGGGTGAAGACCTGGGCGACCTGGGGCAGACAGAGCTGGGCATAGACGGTGAAACCCATCATCAGGCAGAAAGGAATCGTGAAGATCCAGTAGGCGATCTTGGCGCGTCTCGATCCGGGCATCGGGTCCTCCCCTTGCGTCGTTTCCGTCTCTCTTTGTCCAGCCAACTCCGAATACGTTACCCCAAGCCGACAGGGCAAGGACATCCGCCTGACCGGCTGGAAGGACCAGGTCTGGTCGCGGCGCCGGTCTCGCGAAGCGGCTGGCACCTACTCTGGGAGAGGGGGAGAACTGGCGGATATAGCGAGCATCACTCCCCCGCCAATCGGGCTCGCGCTTCCGCGAGGAGGTTGCAGAAGAGCTGCCCCTGCTCGATCGCGTCGGAGAGCGCGACGTGGCGGTGGGGGAGCTTTAAGTCGAGACGGTACAGCGAGTTACCTGGATCGATAACGAAGAGAGGGAAAAGCGGTGCCGGAGATCTCAACCGCCGCGTCTCCGCCCGCCCTGCGAACTGAGCTCGGTGGTAAACTAGGCTCACCCGGGCATGGGTTTTCCCCATCGACCGGTGGATCAGGAGAACCCTCGATGGCGACACACCAGATCGAAGTGGTGATTCCGGAGGATCGGCGACTCGTCATCGAGGTTCCCGAAACGATCCATTCGGGACCCGCGACGCTGATCTTCGTAACGCCCTCCGAAAGCCAGGCGGAAGCCGAAGAGCGGCCGGAAAGCGTAAGGCGCGCTGCGCGAACGCGCTGGCAAGAGATGAGGGCCGAGTTGGCTGGGGATCCGCGGCCTTTCCGGCAACTCTCTCCCGAAGAGCGGCGCGACCGGCTGCAACGGCTGCAAGGCATCGGCCGGGGGCTCCTCTCCTCGAGCGAGGAATTCGCGCGCAACAAAGCCGAAGAGATCGAAATCGAGGAGAGGAGCCCCCGGCCGCGAGGAGAGGAAGTTTGCCCGCTGAAGCAGTCTACGTCTTCGATGTCAGCTCGACCTCGCCCATGGGTCCTCGGGAACGGTCACGTGTAGTCTGTGCGCTGGCATTGGCTCGGTCTCCTGATCTCGCAGCACCCGTGCTCCCTTTCGAGAAAAAACCCTACCCCGCTTACTGGCCTCAAAATAAGCAGAGGCGATCGACTTCGCCGTAGGCGCCGGCAGGGAGGGGAAGCGGCCTGCCTGGCACCCCCGGAGAGTAGGTGCCAGCCTTTTCGCGCAGGCGGGCCTCCCCACGTCACCCTCCGGGGTGAGGGCCAGGGAATCGGCCGATGGCCGGCCCTGAGGCGCAGCTCCCCCCTCTCTCCCGTTTGCGAGAGAGGCCGGGGTAAGGGCTTGAGGGTTTGGGGGCGTGTGGAAACGGCCAAGGGCTCGAGGGGTGCTCAGGCCACGGCCGTGACCTCGTCGGCCGAGGTGGCCTGGGCGGCCCGGCGCAACCGCCGTTTCGAACGGTCGATGTCGGCACAACCCAGGATCTCCTCCCGTTGCGCCGGGCTCACGGCGACTCCGCGCTCCTCCAGGACACCGAGGATGGACTCGGCGATGCCCCGGGCTTCTCCCCGGGCCTCTCCTCGGGCTTCGGCCGCCGCTCCGAATTGCAGGATCGTCGGGTTTCCCTTGGCGATCAGGCCTTCCGCCACGGCGTTGTCAGCCTCTGCGGCATCGAGCAGCGCTGCCACCTTGAGCGGCGTCGCCAGGCAGCGGTCCTCGATGTGGGACTCGGCATCCAGCTGGCGCCAGCTCCCGGCAGACCACTCGCAGACCCTCCGGCGGCCCTTGACCCAGATCCCGAAGATCCGGCGCACGCCGCGGCGGCTCATCTCTACCGCCTTCTCCGTCACGTCCCGCTCGGTCTGCGTCGAGATCACCTCGAAGGCGATCTCCTCCAGAAAGCGCTCGCCGGTCGCCGGATCGATCCCGTTCCTGTACACACAGACGTCACTGGCAAAGTCAGACTTTTCGCCGACCCGGGTCAAGAGGTCCGAGGGCGTCAGGTAGCCCGAGGCCACCTTCCCCCGCACGACATAGCCGAGCTCGGTCTGCTGATTCGCGTGGGGCGGCAGGGCCGGGTGGGCCACCACACGACGGCCCGCGATGATCTCGTCGCGCGTGACCTCCGGCACGACGAGATGGTCATCGACCGCCGGGAACGACCCGCGGCCCGGCAGATGCAGAGGAACGCCGGGCGGCGCTGGCGCCTTGAGACTCACTCCTGAGCGTTTTTCGTCCATTGGCGACATCATAGCAGAGAATCGGGCCATCGGGGAGGAGCACCGTCGCGCTCGTGGGAGTCATCCCTTGAATCGTCCCAGTCCCAAAAAGAAGGAAGGAGAGAGGCTCGTCTCTCCCAGGGAGACCGGGCCCCTCCAAACGTGACAGGGGCCGGCCGTGCCAAGGCCGGCCCCCCGAAACGGAGGGACAGGGCCGGGTGCTCCAAATAGCCCCAAGCCGCCCGGGGTGGGCTCCTCGAGGGCGGGGGGAGTGCCCCCGGCTTGCTTTTTCGCGTGGAGTCCTCACCCCCTGGCCCCCTCTCCCCTCTTCCGCCCTCCCCCCGCCGGGAGAGGGGGGAAAACCCCCTTCCCTCGTGCTTTCAGGGTTTTGGGAGGCGGCGCCCCCTCTCCCGGGGTCGGGGGTTGGGAGATGGGAGAGGGGGTCGGGGGGTGAGGACTCCGAGCGACGCACTTCCGGAATACTCCTCTAAAGACCATCGGAGGAGAAAAGGAAGCTACAGCTCCGGCGGCCGGAACCTCCGGGCGTCGATGTCGTGCTTGCGGATAAGCTCCCAGAAGGCGCGGCGGTTTTTCCGGGCGGCTCGGGCGGCTCGGGTGATGTTGCCTCCGAAGGCGGCGAGGAGCTCTTCGAGATAGCTCCTTTCGAAACGGGCGACCGCCCGTGCCTTGGCTTCCTGGAAGGGCTGCGGGGCGGATGGCCGGGGCTCGGGCCGCGGCAGGTCGATCGATTCGGCTTCGATCCGGTCCCGGTCTCCGGAGAGGACGACCGCCCTCTCGACGACGTGCTCGAGCTCGCGGACGTTCCCGGGCCAGTTGTAGTCCTGGAGCGTGCGCATCGCCTCTCCGGTGAAGTCGCGGCAGGGCTGGCCGAGCTCTTCGGCGTAGCGGCGGAGGAAATGGCTGGCGAGGAGAGGGATGTCGTCCCTTCTTTCGCGCAGCGGCGGCAGGACGAGGGGGATGACGTTCAGCCGGTAGTAAAGGTCGCGGCGGATCTTCCCCTGCGCCACGGCGGTCTCGACCTCGGCGTTGGTGGCCGCGATCACCCGCACGTCGCTCTTCTGCACTCTCGTCGAGCCGAGACGCCGGAACTCCTTCTCCTGCAGGAAGCGCAGCAGCTTGACCTGGGCGAGCGGCGGCAGCGAGTCCACCTCGTCGAGGAACAGCGTGCCGCCGTCCGCCTCTTCGATGAGGCCGGGCCGCGCGGTCTGGGCGCCGGTGAAGGCCGCGCGCTCGTGCCCGAACAGCTCGTTCTCCAGGAGATCGACCGGGATCGCACCGCAGTTGACCGGGATGAACGGGCCGCTCGCGCGCGGGCTCAGGTAGTGGATGGCGCGGGCGATGAGCTCCTTGCCGGTGCCGGTCTCGCCCGAGATCAGCACTCCGGCGTCGCAGCGCGCCACCGCCGGCAGCTTCCGGATCTGCTCGACGAAGGCCGGGCTTTCGCCGATCAGGCGCTTCAATCCCAGCGCCTCCTTGAGGCGCTGGACCATTTCCTGCTGCGGGCTGCGTGCGACGGTCGACATCTTCCCGGTCCGCCATCCTTCGATCCGCTGTCCCTTGAGGCGACGGTCAGGGCGACTTCGTTACGACTTATCTTATTCTCAATCTGCTTGGACATTTCCAGACCGGACCAGGACAAATTCGTCCACCCCCTGCCACGCCTGCTGAGTCCTCCAGCGCCTCGTCCCGGCGCTCGGACGAAAAGGTCCTGGCCGGCGAGCTCCCCTCCTTTGTTTTCAATGGTTTCCGCCATGGCACCCCGGTTGCTCTCCAGCGCCCGTGCCGATGGACCGACCGAAACTGCACTCGCCGCTCGCCTACGAGGTGCTCGCCTATCTGGCGGAAAACCCCGCGGCCCAGGACACCTTGGAGGGGATCGTCCAGTGGTGGCTGCTCGAGCGCTACATCGCGGATGAGACCCAGAAGGTCCGCGAGGCGGTCTCGGAGCTGACCGCCCGCGGGCTGCTCCTGGAGCGGCACAACGGCAGCTCGCGCCTCCACTACCGGATCGATCCCGGACGGCTGGACGAGGTCCGGTCGCTCCTCGCCGAACGGGGGGACTGCTGATGGCCGACTTCCGGGCGGTGTCGGCGGTGTGCGAGGCGGTGGTAGGCCTCTTGCGCTCCGAGTCCACGGCGGCGGGGTTCGATCACGAGCTGCAGTTCCGGGTGCTCACCGCGCGCCAGCTGCGGGAGGAGCCAATGAACGCCGGGGTGTCGCTCTTCCTCTACCGGGTCTACGTCAACGGCACCCACCGCCTGCCGGCCGGCCGCCTGGGGCCGAACGGGACGCAGGCGGCGCACCAACTCCCGCTGGACCTCCACTTCCTGCTCTCGTTCTGGGGCCGCGAGGCCTCCCTCCAGCACCGCGTGGCCGGCTGGGCCATGCGGGTGATCGAGGACCATCCGGTGCTGCCGGCCGGCCTGCTCAACCGGGTGGCGGCGGACGTCTTCCGGCCCGGGGAGACGGTGGAGATCTCGCCCACCGAGCTGTCCACCGAGGACCTCCTGCGGCTGTGGGAGAACCTGGCGCAGAACGAATACCACCTGTCGGTCCCCTACCAGGCGCGGGCGGTGTGGCTGGAGCAGCCGGAGACCGCGGCGGCGGGCGAAGGCGAGCTCGGCGCGGGGCCGGCGGACCGGCCGCTGGTCGAGGAGCGGCGCTTCCGCCACGGCGTCCTGGAGAGGGCCTGAGATGGAGCCTCTGGTGGACGTCCGCGTTCTCGAGGAGGTCACCGCGCGGACGCTCCTCGGCATCCGCTTCTGGGACCCCGCTCTCGACGAGCCGGTGCGCGATGACCTGATCGTGCGGGCCCGGCGCGTCGACGGCGTGGGGCCCGAGCGCACGGCGGTGCGCACCTCGAGCGGCTTGTGGGCCTTCCACGGCCTGCCGGGCCTGCGCGCTCTGGAGAGAGATGAAGAACCCGACTTCCTGAGCCCGCCGGAGCCGATCTCCTTGCGCTTCCTGGTGGGCGTCGAGGACGCGCGGCGCCGCTTCCTGCCGGTGGCCTTCACGGTCGATCTGCCGCTCCCCTACCGCGGGCCGTGGAACCCCGGCCTCGACGCGAGCCCGCTGTCCGCGGCGGCGGCGCGCTGTTATCTCTTCTCGTCCCCCAACCGGCCGGCGGGCCCCGGCCTGGCCGCGGTGCGGGCGCTTTTGGCCGACGCGGACCACAGCGGGCCGGACGGCGCGCCCGAGCCGGCAGCCCACGCCCTCCTGGAGCTCGAGCTGGAAGGCGGCGACCGCTGGTATGGCCTGGCCGACCGCCGCGGCAGCGTGACCGTGCTCCTCCCCTGGCCCACCGTCATCGGGACGATCGTAACGTCGCCGCCCAATGGCACGTTCCCGCCGCTGGCAGAGCAGCGCTGGCGGGTCACCGTCCGGGTGCGCTGGTCGCCCGGGCTCCCTGTTCAACCCATCGCCGGGGGCGCGCCGGATCTGCGCGCCATCCGGCAACAGGAGCCGGCACGGCTCGCGCCGGATGCCGGCCCCACCATCCCGGAGCTGGAGGCCGAGCTGGCCTACGGCCGCGAGCTGGTGCTGCGCACCTCCGGCCGGCCCGAGCTGCTCATCGAAGCGGCGGGCTCGCCCCCGTAACCCGATCAGGAGGAAGACCGCAATGCCCGAGTATCTCGCCCCAGGGGTCTACGTCGAAGAGACCAGCTTCCGCCCCAAGTCCATCGAGGGCGTGAGCACCAGCACCGCCGGGTTCGTGGGACCGGCCCGCTACGGGCCGATCGAGGGCGCGCCCGAGCTGCTGACCAGCTTCGCCGACTTCGAACGCATCTACGGCGGCCTCGACGCTCTCGTCTTCGACGGGAGCGACGACGAGGTCGTCAACTACCTCGCCCAGGGCGTGCGCTCCTTCTTCGAGGAGGGAGGCAAGCGCTGCTACGTCGCCCGCATCTACGACGGCGACGACGGCCGCGCCAGCGCTACACTCGCCGCCGGCTCGCTCGATCCGCGGTCGGTGACGGTCCGCGCCCGCCACCCCGGCCGCGCCGGCGAGGTGCCGGTGCGCTTCACGGTCCGCATCGGACCCAACGTCCTCGCCAACGAGCCGCCGGTCAACAATGCGCCGGCGGTCGACGGCCAGGGACGGCCTCTGCGCACGCTGCGCGGCGCCGGCGACGGCGACGTGGTCTGGGTGCGCGACCTGACCAGCCCGATCTCCAACCCGCCCGGCGCCGGCACCCTCTACTGGGTCGACCGCTATTTCGACGACGTCGACCGCAGGTACCGCCTGCGGCTGCGGCGGGACGATCCGGCCAACGATCCGCCCACCGGCGCCGTGGAGCTGTGGGACGACAGCTTCAGCGAGGTGCGCATGGTGACAGTGAGCGTCACGGTGAGCGCGATGGGCAAGCTCTCCGAGGCGCGGACCTGGGAGAACCTCGGCTTCCATCCCGGGAACCGCTCCGGACTCGGGCGCGTCTTCGAGCCGGACACGGACTCGCGCAAGACCGAGCTGTTCGTCCCCCTGGAGATCGCCAGCGACTTGACCAACGGCGCCGAGATCGCCGAGGTCCTCCTGAACCAGCCCACGCTCGCCGATCCCAGCCGGACCGTGGTCGACACCCTGAACGATCCGCGCTCCGGCGACGCCGCCCGGACGTTCCAGGTGCTCCTGCGCGGCGGCAGCGACGGCACGCGGCCGGAAGCCGACGAGTACGAGGGGAACGACGGCGCCTCCAACGGGCACAAGAGCGGCCTGCGCGCCCTGGAGGACGTGGACGACATCTCGATCGTCGCGGCCCCGGGCTCGACCGCCGATTTCGACGAGAACGCGACCGACGTCAACGCGATCCTCCGCCTGCTGATCGGCCACGCCGAGCGCATGCAGTACCGCATCGCGGTGCTCGACTCGGCGCCCGGCCAGCTGGTCTCCGAGGTGAGCGACTACCGCGGCCAGCTCGACTCCAAATACGCGGCCCTCTACTACCCCTGGATCCGCCTCTTCGATCCGATCAGCGAGAACGAGATCCTGGTGCCGCCGAGCGGCTCGGTGGCGGGCATCTATGCGCGCAACGACATCGAGAACGGCGTCCACAAGGCGCCGGCCAACGAGGTGGTCCGCCAAGCCCTGGGGTTCGAATTCGCGCTGAGCAAGGGGCAGCAGGACGTGCTCAATCCGGAAGGGATCAACGCCTTCCGCTTCTTCGAAGGGCGCGGCTACCGCCTGTGGGGCGCCCGCACCATCAGCTCGGATTCGGAGTGGAAGTACGTGAACCTCCGGCGCTACTTCATCTATCTCGAGAAGTCGATCGAGAAGGGCACGCAGTTCGCCGTGTTCGAGAACAACGGCCCGCGGCTGTGGAACAACATCACGCGCACGATCGACGGCTTCCTGTTCAACGAGTTCGCCAACGGGCGCCTGTTCGGGACGCGCGCCCAGGAGGCGTACTTCGTGCGCTGCGACCGCTCCACCATGACCCAGAACGACCTCGACAACGGACGGCTGGTCTGCCTGATCGGCGTGTCGGCGCTGCGTCCGGCGGAGTTCGTGATCTTCCGCATCGGCCAGTGGACGGCCGACCGGCGGGCCTGATCCGAGAAACCTGAGGAGATGAGACGATGGCCATCGAACGCGACCGCCCCTACAGCCAGTTCAACTTCCTGGTGAGCTGGGAAGGCCTGGACGCCAGCGACGTCAAGGCCGGGTTCCAGGAGATCAGCGGCCTCGGCATGGAGATCACCGTGGCCGAGTACCGCGCCGGCAACTTCAAGGACAACGCGCCGATGAAGATCACCGGCACCTACAAGGTCCCCGACATCACATTGAAGCGCGGCGTGATCGGCGCGACGAACCTCTACGAGTGGCTGGAGGAGGTGAGGAACGGCGCCGAGGACGCGCTCAAGGACGTGACGATCGAGCTGCTCACCCAGGACCGCTCGGAGACCGCGGTCAAGTGGGAGCTCAAGAACGCGCGGCCGACCAAGTACACCGGCCCGGCGCTCAACGGCAAGGGGACGGACGTGGCGATCGAGGAGCTCGTCCTGGCCTCCGAGCGGATCGTGCTGGAGACCGCGTGAGGCGGAGGCTGCGGTGATTCTCGAAGCGGAGCTGCCGGGCGTCCGTTTTCGCGCCGAGCCACCGGGTGCGGACCTCGCCCTGCCGCGCATGGACGTGGCGGCGTTCGTGGGCTTCGCCGCCGCCGGCCCCGTGGGGGTGCCGGTGGCGGTGGAGGACGCGGCGCGCTTCCGCGACCTGTTCGGCGGCGATCCGCCGCTCGCCTGGAACGCGGAGACCGGCCGGGTGGAGACCGCCCACCTCGGAGCCGCGGTGGAGGACTTCTTCCGCAACGGCGGCCGGCGCTGCTGGGTGGTGCGGGTGGCGGGCGAAGGATCGCGTATCCAGCGCTTCCCGGTGCCCGGCCTGGTGCGCGCCGACTCCTGGGAGCCGGCCGAGGCGCGCGCACGGTCCGCGGGGAGCTGGGCCGACCGCCTGCGCTGCGGCGCCGTGCTCGACCGCGAGGGGCTGCCGCTCGATCCTACCCAAGGTGAGCCGTTCCTCGCCGCTCCGAACGATTACCGCATTCATCTCTCTCTGCCTCCCGGCGGCGCCGCTCCGGGGGACCTCCTGGAGCTCGACTTCAGCGGTGTCGGCGATAGTGGCGGTGTCGACGAGGCGGGTCCGGTCCTCTTCCTGGCCGTGGAGACGGTGACGCAGCCGGACCTGCGGCGGCGCGGCCTGCTCGCGACCGCCCGCCAGGGGTTCTGGTCCGTGCCGGAACAGGAGGGCTCGCCGCCAGATTCCTCCCTGGAGGAACCCGGTCTGCGACGGCTGAAACCGCTCCCCGAGGCCGATGGCCTGGCCCTGTGGGAGGCGATCCGCTGGGCCAGCCCGCCGCTCAGCGGGGTGCCGTCGGTGCGCCGGCTCACCTTCGAGCTGCTGGCCTGGGAGGGCGAAGGACTGCACGCCCGGCTCGGGCGGCTCGGGTTCGCCGCCGCCCATCCGCGATTCTGGGGCAGCTTGCCGACGGACGCCGAGCTCCTTGCGGCGCCGCCCCACGGCGTGCCGGCCACAGGGCCGCTGGCCCAGGACGCCGCGGTGCCCCGCTTCCCCTTCGCCGGCCCAGAGGATCCGGCGCCCCTCTATCTGCCGGCCTCCATGCTGTCGGCCCCGGCGGCGGGCGCGGCCCGCGGACCTTCCACGGACGCCTCGCCGGACACGGCGCTGGAGCGCGACGGTCTGGCGGATTTCGGCTCCCAGCTGTTCCTGGACCGCTGGCTCTCCCAGCTGGGGGCCGGCTCGCTCCTCGCCGAGGCCAACCACCGCCTGTACGTGCTCGGCGAGGATCTCCCCGGCCTCTACTCCCTCCTCCCCCTGGAGGAGGTCAGCCTGGTGGCGGTGCCCGACGCCGTGCACTCCGGCTGGGAGCGCGAGGCGCCCGAGACCACGCCCCCGCTGCCGGCGCCGGTGCTCGCCGCCGCGCCCGAAAGCGACGAAGGGGTCGAGCTGACCTGGACGGGGCCGGCGGACGTGACCTTCCGGGTGGAAGAAGGGGACGATTCCGGCCTGAGCCGCGCGGTGCGGAGCTGGGACGGGATCGCCGGGCTCCTTCTCGACGTTCCGCCCCCCGCCGGCTGTCCCGCGGCACGCTGGTTCCGGGTGCGGGCGGACCGCGGCAGCGAGGCCGGACCGTGGTCCAACACCGTGCGCGCCGTGCTCCCCGCCGAGCCCTTCGCCCGCTGTGGCGAGGAGCCGCTGGTTGCGCCGGAGCCGCGCCTGGAGCCGTACGGCTCGCCGCCGGAAGGCGACGCCCTGGTCTGGCCGGACCTCCCGGGCGCCACCGGCTACGTCGTCGAGGAGTCGGCCGATCCGTCCTTCGCCGACAGCCGGTCCTTCCTCGTCTCGCCCGGCGCCTCCCACCTCCTCCCCGGCCCCCCGGTCCGGACGCTCCTCTATCGGGTTCGCGCCGACCGCAACGGCGAGCTCGGCCCCTGGTCGATCACCCTCCGGCGCACGGCTCCGCCGCCCACGGCCTGGCGGACGATCTCCGCTGGCGGCGACGCCACGGTTCTGGCCGCCGTCCAGCGGGCGCTGCTGCGCTTCTGCTCCGCGCGCGGCGACCTCCTGGCGCTCCTCGCGCTCCCCCGCACCTTCCGCGAGGAGGAGGTGCTCGACCACCTGACGCACCTGACCCCGGGCGCGGCCCCCGAGGAATCCCCGGCCGGCCGGCCGCTCTTCGCTCCCGGCGGGGTGCCGCTGTTCACCGACGGCGAGCGGCCGGTGCTCGGCTACGGCGCCCTCTACCACCCCTGGATCGCGCGGCGGGGCGCGGGGTTGGAGGCGGGCGGCGAGGCGATCTGGGCGCCTCCCGAGGGGGCGGTCGCCGGCACGTACGCGGCTCTGGCGCGGTCGCGGGGCGCCTGGATCGCTCCGGCCAACCTGCCGCTGCGCGACGTCGTGGCGCTCGATCCGCCGTTCAGCGCGCGCTCGTGGTCGCGCCTCCTGGCGGTCCGGGTCAATCTGCTGCGCCCCGATCCGCGGGGGTTCCTGGCCCTCTCGGCCGACACCCTGAGCCGGGACGAGGAGGTGCGGCCGGTCAACGTGAGGCGCCTCTTGTCGCTCCTCCGCCGGCTGGCCTTGCGCGAAGGGACGCCCTACGTCTTCGAGCCCCACGACGACGCGTTCCGGCGCCGCGTCTGGCGGCGGTTCGACCAGCTGCTCGCCGGGATGTTCATCCGCGGCGCCTTCACCGGCGCGACGGCCGCCGAGGCCTACCGCGTGGTGGTCGACGCCTCGGTCAATCCGCCGGGCACCGAGGAGCTGGGCCGCTTCGTCGTCGAGCTGCGGGTGGCGCCGTCGCGCCCGATGGCCTTCATCACCGTGCGTCTGGTGCAGGCTGGCCAGGAGCCGCCCACCCTGGAGGAGGCCTGAGCGTGGCCGAGATCGAGCGCCCCTTCTCCACCTTCAACTTCCTGGTCGAGTTGCAGCTCCCCGGCGGCCAGATCTTCTGCAACGCCGAGTTCTCGGAGTGCGACGGCCTGGAGGTGACGCTCACGCCGCAGACCATCCGCGAAGGGGGGAACAACTCGCGGCCGATCCACCTGCTGGGTCCCACGGCCTACGGCCAGCTCGCCTTGAAGCGCGGCGTCACCCACAACATCGACCTGTGGACCTGGTTCGACCGCGTGCTGCGCCGCGACTCGCGCGGCGTCCGCGCCTTCGGCCAGGTGGTCGTCCTGCCGCAGAACCGGGTGCGCGACCGCGGGCTGACCTTCACGCTCTCCGGCTGCCTGCCGACCAAGCTGCGGATGCCGGCGCTCAACGCCAAGGACGGCCAGATCGCCATCGAAGAGATGAACATCGCCTACGAGCGGCTCCAGCTGGTGCCGCCGCAGACCTAGGAGAGATTGACCGTGCCCGAGCCGCAGACCATCGCCAAGGCCGAGCTGCAGGAGATCAAGTGGGACAACAACCAGCAGGTGGTGGAGCTGGAGAAGAAGGTGCGCGTGCAGTTCAACCCCGACAGCTTGAAGGTGGCCTACAGCAACACGCTCGGCGGCGGCGACCAGGGCAAGAAAGCGGCCGTGCAGTTCGTCTCGAAGAGCACCACGAAGCTCGCCCTCGACCTCTGGTTCGACGTCACAGTCGACCCGGACGACCGCGCGCCGGGAGCGCCGAACGACGTGCGCCTGCTGACCCGCGAGGTCTCCTACTTCATGACCCCGAAGAAGGACCCGAAGCAGAAGAACCCGGTGCCGCCCGGGGTGCGCTTCGCCTGGGGGAGCTTCCTCTTCGACGGGATCATGGAATCGCTCAACGAGAGCCTGGAGCTGTTCTCCGAGGAGGGGAGGCCGCTGCGCTCCAAGGTCTCGATCAGCCTGCTCAGCCAGGACATCCAGCGCGAGATCCGCGACCTGCCGGGCTCGCCGGGCGGAGCCGGAGCCAACGGCGGCCAGGGCGCTCCCGGCCGCACGCCGCAGGAGCCGGTGCGCCAGGGCGAGACCGTGCAGGGCGTCGCCGGCCGCCAGGGCCAGCCCGAGAACTGGCGGCCGCTCGCCGAAGCCAACAACGTCGACAACCCGCGCCGCCCGCCGGGCCTGCTGAGCACCGGCGGCGGGCGCTGAGGACCGATCGCATGGGCGTGATCATCAACGAGCTGGACGTGGTCTCCGCGCCGCCCGCGGAAGGAGCGGCGCCGGCCGGTCCGCCGCCGGCTGCCGCGGCGGCGGCGCCCTCGCCCGTCAACCTGGAAGACCTGCGCAACCTGTTGCGCCATCAGGCCGAGCGCGCCGCCCGGCTGCGCGCCCATTAGCCGGGAGACCGCATGCCGCCGCTCCTCTCCACCTCGGCCCTCTACAGCGCCCGCCCGCGGCTGCGCGTGGACGGCCGCGACCAGCCGGGCCTCGGCGACGGCGTGCTCTCGCTCGTCGTCGAGGAGACCACGGCCGGCCTCTACCGCTGCGAGGCCGTGTTCGGCAACTGGGGGACCAAGGACGGCGCGCCCGGCTTCCTCTTCTTCGACCGCGCCACCTTCGACTTCGGCAAGCCGCTGGAGGTCGAGATGGGCGACGGCGACGCCTCCGGGAAGGTCTTCCAGGGAAAGATCACCGGCCTCGAAGCCCACTTCCCCGAGGGCCGGCCGCCGGAGATCGCCGTCCTCGCCGAGGACCGGCTGCAGGACCTGCGCATGACCCGCCGCAGCCGCACCTACGAGGATTCGAGCGACGCCGACGCCGTGCGCTTCATCGCCTCCAAGCACGGCCTCCAGGCGCAGGTCGACCTGGACGGCCCCACCCACGCCGTGATCGCCCAGGTCAACCAGAGCGATCTGGCGTTCCTGCGCGAGAGGGCGCGCGCCGTGGACGCCGAGGTCTGGGTTGAGGGCGACACCCTTCACGCCCAGGCGCGGGGCCGCCGCAACGCCGGCCAGGTGTCGCTGGAGTACGGCCGGACGCTCCGCGAATTCTCGGTCCTCGCCGACCTCGCGGGCCAGCGCTCCAGCCTGACGGTCTCCGGCTGGGACGTGGCGGCCAAGGAGGGGATCGCGAGCGAAGCCTCCGAGAGCGCGGTCCAGTCCGAGCTCGGCGGCAATGACTCGGGCGGCAAGATCCTCAAGAGCGCCTTCGGCGACCGGGCGGAGCGCGTCGTCCATCTCGTCTCTCTCACCCCCGGGGAGGCCGACGGCCTCGCCAAGGCGCGCTTCCGCGGCATGGCCCGCCGCTTCCTGACCGGCCGGGGGATCTCGGACGGCGACGCGCGCATCCGGGTGGGGACGAAGGTGGACTTGAAGTCCGTGGGGACGCTCTTCGAGGGCGAGTACTACGTCACCGAGGTGCGGCAGACGTTCGATGCGGCGCACGGCTACCGCAGCCGCTTCGCGGTCGAGCGGCCCGGATTGGGGAGGCCCTGAGCATGTACGCGACCGAGGTCCTCGACGAGCTGGTCGACGCGCGGGTGAGCCGCGGCTTCGGCGGCCTCTTCTACGGGGTCTACGCCGGAGTGGTCTCCGACATCTCGGACCCGCAGGGGCAGGGGCGCGTCAAGGTGAAGCTCCCGTGGTCGCCGGACGGCGACGGCCAGGCGTACGAGGCGTGGGCGCGCCTCGCCACCTTCATGGCCGGCAACAACCGCGGCAGCTGGTTCGTGCCCGACGTGGACGACGAGGTGCTGCTCGCCTTCGAGGCCGGCGATCCGCGGCGCCCTTACGTCGTGGGCAGCCTGTGGAACGGCAAGGACGCTCCGCCGCAGACGATGGACGGTGCCGGCAGGAATCCCATCAAGCTGCTGCGCTCGCGCAACGGCGTGAAGATCACGCTCGACGACAGCGACGGCCGCGAGCTGCTGAAGCTTGAGACCCCCGGCGGCCAGAGCGTCGTCCTCCAGGACGGCCCCGGCTCGATCGAGATCAAGGACAGCAACGGCAACACGATCAAGCTCGAAGCCTCCGGCATCACGGTGACCGCCTCTGCCCAGGTGAAGGTGCAGGCGAGCACGGTCGAGATCTCGGCCGGCATGGTGACGGTCAACGCCGGCATGTCCAAGTTCAGCGGCGTGGTGCAGGCCGACACCGTGATCAGCAACTCCGTGGTCAGCGCCAGCTACACGCCGGGCGCGGGAAACATCTGGTAACAGCGTGGTAACAGCGCGGCAGGAGACGCGATGCATCCGATCGAATGGTTGACCGCACAGCCGCTGTGGAACCGGGCCCTGGAGGCCGGCGCCGACCGCTTCCGGCGTCCGGCCCTGCTCCGCCTGGCGGGCGACGACTTCATGCAGGAGGTGCAGAAGCGCCTCGCCGCGGCCACGCCGGACCTGGCGAGCCTCGTGCTGCGCCCCGAGACCTGGCGCGACCCGGACGTCGGCTGGCTCGACGCGGGCGATCCCAAGCTCGCCAGGACTCCCAAGCTCTACCAGCCGGCCCACGGCCGCTTCTACCTGGTGGCGGCGAGCCTGGTCTGCCGCACCCCGGGCTTCCCCGACCGGAAGATCGACGCGGGCGCCGGCGAGACGGCCACGTTCGTGCTCCGCCGCCTGGTGCCCGCCACTTTGGGCGGCACCGTCGATCCAGCCGATCCTTCGACCTATCGCGAGCGCGGCTGGGTACCCGGCCAGGGGTGGCTGCCGGCCACGGAGGCGAATATCCTGCCCCTCGAGGAGCGCCTCCCGCTCTTCCCGCTGAGCTTCAAAGCGAACGGCCGCCCGCGCCGCCTCCTCTTCGGTCTGGTGCCGGCGGCGAGCCGCGAGACGTTCGCCGCCGGGCCGGAGCTGTCGCCGGTGGCGAATCCCGCCGACGATCTCGGCGATTCGCGCCATCACGAGCTCGACCAGCGGGTGGGCCAGGCGCTGCGCGAGCTGGCGGACCTCCCCGGCGCAGCCGGCGCGGCCATCGCGAGGACCGCGTCGCTCTTTATCCTGCTCGATCTCGCCGAATTCCTGCGGACCAACGACCTGACGGTATGGAACGCCCTCGCCCCCGGAGCCCCGGCCCCTCCGGTGGGCGCGAAGCGGGACCTGTGGACGCGGCTGCGCACCGACTCCGTCGGCGGCGGCACGACCTGGGCCACGGCGCTCCGCGAGGTGGACGGCCGGCGGGCAGAGATCCTGGACGCCGGCGAGGTCGCCGGCCGGCCCGTCTACGACCTGCGGAGCGGCGCCTTCGAAGGCCACAACCTCAACACGCCCGCGTCCACCGCAGCCGCCGTGACCGCGCTGATGCAGAGGGTGACCGCGGCCTTCGACGCGGCGCAGATCCCCCCGCCTCCCCCCTCCGAGGTCCCGGCCGTCCCCAAGCTCGATCCGTCGGCCGGAGCGCTCTACATGGTGCGCTGCGTCTACGAGCGGCCGGTCTGCGCAGGGGTCCATCCGCCGGCGGTGAGCGCGCCGAGCCAGGCCTTCCAGCTCTCCCCGTTCTTCGATCCCGACGCGCCGGCCCGCCCGATCCGCATCCAGATGCCGGTCGACACCAGCGTCAAGGGGCTGCGCAAGTTCCCGCGCGCCGTCTCCTTCCTGATCTCCGACCAGCTGCGGCGGCAGATGTCGCGGATCGAGGGGATCAAGCTGCAGGACCTCGATGATGGCAACGTCGGCGGCGAAGGCGGCTTCAATCTCGGGATGATCTGCTCGCTGTCGATCCCGATCATCACGATCTGCGCGCTGATCCTGCTGATGATCATCGTCTTCGTCCTGAACATCGTGTTCTGGTGGATCCCCTTCTTCCGCATCTGCCTGCCGCTCAACCTGAAGGCGAGATAGACGATGGACGAGGCACGCATCTTCGGACAGGGCTTCGCCTTCCCCCCGCGGCTGGGGACGGACGGCCGGGTGGCCCTCTCGGCCGGCCCGGAGAACATCCGTCAGGACATCCGCGTCATCCTGCTCACCGAGCCCGGCGACCGGCTGATGCTGCCCGAATTCGGCGCCGGCCTCGGCCGCTTCCTGTTCCAGCCCAACACGGTGGCGACCCACCGGCTGATCGAGGAGCGCGTCAGCCGCGCCTTGACCCTGTGGGAGCCGCGCATCCGCCTGGAGTCGGTGACGGTCGACGCCGACGCGGCCGACGTGCAGTCGGCGGCCGTCACCATCCGTTATTCGCTGATCGCGACCGGCGCGTCCGACCGGATCGACTTGAGCGTCCGCCTGGCGGGCTAGGGAGGATGGAGAGACCATGCCCCTGACCGAACCGGTCCTTGACGACCGCACCTATCGCCAGATCCTGGAGGAGGCGCTGGCGCGCATCCCGGTCCACCTGCCGGAGTGGACCAACTTCAACGACGCCGATCCGGGCGTCACGCTCCTCCAGCTCTTCTCGTTCATGACGGAGAGCCTGCTCTACCGCGCCAACCGCATCCCGGAGCGCAACCGCATCAAGTTCCTGAACCTCCTCGGCATCCCGCTGCAGCCGGCGGAGGCGGCCAAGGGGCTGGTGGCGTTCTCGAACCTGCGGGGCGCGGTCGAGACCCGGCTGCTGCCGCCGGACGTCGAGCTGACCGCGGGCCAGGTGCCGTTCCGCACCGTCGACGGCCTGGCCGTGCTGCCGGTCGAGTCGCGGGTCTTCTACAAGAGCGCTCTCCCCGCCGGCCGCGCGGCCGAGGTGCGGTCGCTCTACGATCAGCTCTTCGCCGCCCTGACCGGCGACGGCACCGAGCTCGCCTTCTACGAGACGCGGGAGCTCGCGGCGCCGCGGTCCGGCGCCGCGCCGCCGGAGCTCGACCTGGCCGACACCGTGGACGGCTCGCTGTGGATCGCCCTCCTCGCCCGCTCTCCGGTCGACGTCGACGCGGCGCGGCACGCCATCGCCGGCCAGGTGATGACGCTCGGCGTGGTGCCGGCGTCCCCCGGCGGGGCGCGCGAGCTGCCGCCGGGCGGCCGGGTGGAGGCCGGCGCGCAGCCCTCCCTCACCTGGTCGCTGCCGCGGCCCACCGGGCGCGACGACCTGGGGCCGTCGGGCGAGCGGGTGGCGCGCTTCGATCCGCTCGACGCCCGGCCGAGCGGCGACCTGCTGACCGAGCCGGGGGTGGTCGAGCTGCCCCTCCCCGGCGCCGAGCGGTTGCTCCTCTGGGACGACCTCGAGCCGCAGGACGAGGGGACGGGCGACTTCCCGCCGGCCCTCGCCGAGGACGCCCTGGCCGGGCGCCTGGTGACCTGGATCCGCGTCGGCCTGCGGGCGGCGACCGGGACCGTCGAGACGGGCCGGCCGTCGGGCCGGCTGAGCTGGCTCGGGGTGAACGCCGCGCGCGTCCTGCAGCGCGCCCACGTGGCCGGCGAGGTGCTCGGCCGCGGCACCGGCGAGCCCGACCAGGAGCTGCGCCTGGCGAATACCCCGGTGATCCCGGCGAGCGTCTCCTTGAGCGCCGGCGGCGAGCGCTGGCACGAGGTGGAGGACCTCCGCCTGGCGCCGTCCGAGGTGCCGCTGGGAGGCGCCACCTGGGGCACCTCCGGCGCCTCCGGCGCCACCGGCACGGAGGCGGCCAAGGCCTTCACGGTCGACCGCGCCAGCGGCACGGTGCGCTTCGGCGACGGCCTGCGCGGCGCCCGGCCGGCGGCGGGGGCGGTGATCCAGGCGAGCTACGACTACGGCGGCGGCCGGGCCGGGATGGTCGGGATCGGCGCGATCAGCAAGGGGACGAGCCTGCCCGCCGGCGTCCAGGTCGCCAATCCCGTCCCCACCTGGGGCGGCGCCGACGCCGAGACGGTCGCCGAGGCCGAGCGGCGCATTCCGCAGACGCTCCGCCACCGCGACCGGCTGGTCTCGGAGCGCGACTTCGCGGAGATCGCCCGCCGCGCTCCCGGGGTGGACATCGGCCGCGTCGAGGTGCTGCCTCTCTTCCAGCCCGGCGCTCCCGATACGCCGGCCGAGGGGGTGGTGACGCTCCTCGCCATCCCGCGCTTCGATCCGCTCCATCCCGAGGCACCGGAGCCGGACGCGCGCTTCCTGGAGACGCTCTGCGCCTATCTCTCGCCGCGCCGGCTGGTGACCACCGAGCTGTGGGTGAGCGGCCCGACCTACGTGCCGGTCTGGCTGTCGGTGGGCATCGAGGTGGTGGCCGGCCGCGACCAGGCGGGAGCGCGCGAGGCGGTCAAGCAGGAGCTGCGCCGCTTCCTCTCCCCGCTCGAAGGGGGCCGCGGCGGCACCGGCTGGCCGCTGTCGAACCCCGTCGAGGCCCTGGAGCTGTGGGCGGTCGCCGCGCGCGTCGACGGCGTCGCCAAGGTCACCGGCGTGCTCCTCGGCCGCGACGGTCCGACGGCGGTCGACCGCATCGAGATCTCCGGCCTGGAGCTGCCGCGCCTCGCCGCCCTGGCGGTCCAGGCGGGCGATCCGGCGCCGCTCTCCGAGCTGGCCGGCCCGCCGCCGGCCGCCGCCGGTCCGCGCCGCGTCCCCGTTCCCGTCGTTCCGGAGGAGTGCTGAGGATGGGCGACGTCAACGGCACGCGGTTCCACCTGCTCCTCGGCCGGCGCGACTGGGAGCCGCTCCTCGCCGCAGACGGAGGCCTCGTTTTCGACGAGGAGAAGAACGGCGTCGGGCTGGAGCCCCAGCTCTTCCGTTTCGCCACGCCGCCCGGCGACCGGCCGCCCCGCCTGGAGGACCGCCGCGGCGCCGCGCGCGACCGCTACGGCAACTGGTACTGGATCGGCGCCGACGAGCGGGAGATCCGTTTTCTGCCGCCGGGAATGTCCGGAGGGGGGGCCTCCGAGCGGTTCTGGCCCGTAGCCCCTACGGTTTGCCCGCCGGCCCCCCAGAGCGGCTTCGAGCCTCTCGTTCCGGCCCTCGACGCCGATCCGCCCCGCCTGCGCGGGCTCGCCGTGACCTGCGACCACTACCTGGTCGTCGGAGTCCTCGACCTGCCGGGCCTCTTGGTCTTCGACCTCCACGCGGGCGGCCCGCCCCTGGGGGTGCTCCCCTGGCCGGCGGGCGACCGCTTCGAGCCGTTCGACATGGCGCCGCTGCCCGCGGGCGGGGTGGCCATCCTCGACCTGCAGCTCGATCCGCTCCTGTGGACCCTGGACCGCCATCTCCGGGTGCTCGGCGAGCCCGAGCCGGGCATCGAGGAGGAAGAAGACTTCGCGCCTCCGGGCCAGACGCCCCGGCGCCGCGCCGGCCGGCCCCGGCCGCTGGGGAGCACGGTCCCACTCCACGCGACCGCGGTCGAGGCCCTGCCGGACGGCAGCGTCCTGATCCTCGAAACCCGGCCGGGCGAGGGGTGGTCGCGCCTCCACCGCCTGCGCTGCGGGCGCTTCCTCGGCTCCGAGATCGTGCTCGACCAGGCTCTCGCCGGGGCCGCCGAAGAGGGGACTTCCGGCCTCGCCGCTTTCGATCTCGCCTTCGTGCCCGACGCCGGCCTGTCTACGGGACAGGTGCGGGGGACGCTCTTCCTGGGCGGCGCCGACGGCAATCAGTCCTTCGCCTTCTCTCTGGAGACGGACGGCGAGGCGCTGCGGCTCACCCTGCTGCGCAGCTACTACCCGATGCGGCGCGCCGGCGGGCGCGGCCTGGTGGCGGGCGGCGGGCCGGACGGCGGCGTCTTCTACGACTCGGGCGAGCGCTGGCTGCCGCTCGCCGAGGCGCCGCGCCCGCGCTTCCACACCGAGGGGACGCTCGAGACGGCGCTCCTGGACGGCCGCGATCCGGAGTGCGTCTGGCACCGCCTGCTCTTAGACGCCTGCATCCCCGAGGGGACCGCGGTGACGGTCGAGAGCCGCGCCGGCGACCGGCCGGACCTCCTCGCGGGCCTGCCCTGGGAGCGCGAGCCCGATCCCTACCTGCGCGGCAACGGGCCCGAGCTGCCGTACATCCGGGTCTGGTCCGCCGAGGAGCTCAAGCGCGGCCGAGCTGGCACCTGGGAGCTCCTCTTCCAGCGCGCCCGCGGGCGCTGGCTGCAGCTGCGCCTCACCTTCCTGGGCAACCGGCGCGCCACGCCGCGGGTGCGGGCGCTGCGCGCCTGGTATCCGCGCTTCTCCTATCTCAAGGAGTACCTGCCGCCGGCCTATCGGATCGACGAGGCGTCGGCCGCCTTCCTCGACCGCTATCTCGCCAACGTCGAGGGGATCTTCACCACGCTCGAAGGGCGCATCGAGCAGGCGCAGGAGCTGTGGGACAAGGAGACCAGCGACTACCTCGGATGGCTCGCCGGCTGGCTGGGCGCCGAGCTCGATCCGGCCTGGGACGCGGCGCGGCAGCGCCTGTTCCTCCGCCACGCGCCGGATCTCTTCGAGCAGCGCGGCACCACCGCCGGGCTCGTCCGCATGCTCCGCCTGGCCTTGGACGCCTGCGTGGACGACAGCCTGTTCACCGAGGACGTCACCGCTCCGCGCGTGGCGGCGGCGCGGCGCTCGGTGCGCATCGTCGAGAGCTTCCTCACCCGCGGCCAGCCCGGGGTGAGCGTCGGCGATCCCGAGGAGCTGGAGCGTCCGCGGCTGGTGCCGGCCGCCGAGGCCTGGACCCCGGCCCAGGGCGCAGGACCGCTCCACCAGCGCTGGCGCGACACCCTGCGGCGGCTCTATCCCGACATCGCGGCCCTGAACGCCGCCTGGGGTGCGACCTACCGGAGCTTCGCCGAGCTGCGCCTGCCGTCGCTCCTCCCGGCCGCCGGCCCCAAACGCGACGACTGGCTGCGCTTCACGCGCTGGGAGATCGGCTTCACCTACGCCCCGGCCGGCGCTGCCGACGCGCCCGCCTGGCGCTCCTTCCTCGCCCACCGCTACCGCCGGATCTCCGAGCTGCAGCGGGCTTGGCGCCTGGCCGGCGCCGCGGTGCCGGCCTCATTCGCCGAAGCGCAGCTGCCCGCCGAGCTGCCGTCCGCCGGCGCGCCGCTCGCCGACTGGATCCGCTTCGTCTCCACGGCCCTGCCGCTGCGCCAGAACGCCCACCGCTTCGCCGTGCTGGTGCCGGTGGCGGTCGACGACGACACGGCGGCGCGCCAGCGCCGGCTGGACCTGGTGCGCCGGGTGGTGGACCGCGAGAAGCCGGCCCACACCCGTTTCGAGGTGCGCGAGTTCTGGGCCCTGTTCCGCGTCGGCCAGGCGCGGGTGGGGCTCGATACGGCCATCGACCAGGGCGGCCGCCTGTTGCCGCTGTCGCTCGGCGGCGCCTACCTGGGTGAGAGCTACCTGCCGCCTTCCCATCCCTGGGGCGAGCCGGACCGTCTCGTCGCCGGACGCGATCGCGTCGGCGGTGTCGGCGGCGTGTCCCCGGCCGCTTCCGGACCCGAGGAGAATCCGAGATGACCTGCTCCTGTTTCCAGACCGCCAGCCCGCTCACGCGCGGGACGCTCGACCCCGCCAAGCGGGTCAACTACACCCTCGGCCTCGTGCTGGGCGAGGACGAGTTCCGGCAGGAACAGCTCTACTTCGTGGAGCGCGACAAGCTGCTCAACCGCCTGCTCCACGGCTACGGCGTGGCCTGCGGCCTCCTCGTCTCCACCGCGCCGGACGGCGGCGACGTCCAGGTGCGCGTGGAGCCCGGGCTCGCCTTGACCCCGCGCGGCAACGTGGTGCGGGTGCCCGAGGCCCAGTGCGCCCGGATCGGCGCCTGGCTCCTGCGCCACCGCGACGACGTGCTCGGTCGCCTCGGCTCGCCGCCCGCGCCGGGGCCGCTGCCGCTCTACGTGCGGCTCTGCTTCCGCGACTGCGAGACCGATCCGGTGCCCATCCCGGGCGGCCCCTGCCGCTCGCAGGAAGACAGCCTCGCGCCGTCGCGCATCACCGACTCCTTCGAGCTGGAGCTCTCCCTCGACCCGCCGGACCAGGCCGAGGAGGACATGGTGCGCCGCTTCGGCGAGCTCCTGGGCCGCATCGACATCGAGGAGGACCAGCCGAGCGACATCACCGAAGAAGAGATGGAGGACCTGGTGCGCGGCCTCCTCACCGCCGACGGCTCGCCTCCGGCCGGACCGGATTCGCCGCCCGGCAGCGACATCATCCACGTCCATCCGGACGACATCCGCCGCATCCTGCGCGCCGCCTACCGGGTCTGGGTCGGCGAGGTGCGGCCGGCCATCCCCGGCGGCGGCTGCGCGGGCGAGCCGGCCGAGGACTGCGTGCTCCTCGCCCGCCTCGACCTCGACGTCGACGACGACCTCGCCCTCACCGGCGATCCGCAGGTCTCCGTCGACAGGCGGCCGGTGCTCCTCCACACCCGCCTGCTCCAGGAGATGCTGACCGGCTCGACGGACATCGAGGACGTCAACGTCCACGCCGAGCTCCAGGGGCTCGCCGCCGACGACCACCCGCAGTACCTGCTGGCCGACGGCACCCGGGCTCTGACCGGCAACCTGAGCGCCGGCGGGAACCTCCTCACCAACCTCGCGCAGGCCACCGCGAACGGCCAGGCCGTCCGCTTCGAGCAGGCGATCAAGGTCGGCGATACCGCCTCCGGCGACCTCGGGGGGACCTACCCCAGCCCCTCGGTGATCCGGTTGCGCGGCCGGCCGATCGCCAACCAGCCGCCGCAGAACAACGACGTGCTGACCTTCGTCGGTGCCAACAACCGGTGGGAGCCGCAGCCCATCCCGCCCGCCCCGGCCCCTCCGCCACCGCCGCAGATCGAGATCATCGAAGACGGCCTGGTGCGCATCGACGCGTTGAGCTGGGCCCACGGCGGCAGGAGCTCGTTCTCCCTGATTCTGAGCAACCAGACGCAAACCGGGATCGCGCTGCGCTTCACCGCCCCCGTGCTGGTGCGCGCCGGCTCGCTCGACGCCAACAGCTTCCAGCTCTTCGTCGAGACCGGCGGCGCGGGGCTGCTCCAGCTGCTGCGCGTCCCCGGCCGGGTGGTGCCCATCGACGCCATCCAGCTCACCGGCACGCTCATCACCCGCGCCCAGCAGGTCGCCGGTCCGCTGGCGCCCGGGGCCGCCCTGCTCTTCGACCGCCAGCTCCTCGCGACCGACACCCTGCCCCGGCAACCGCGGTTGACCGTCGTCCTGCGCGGAGACTTCGTCCTCGACGAGAGGGGTCGCGCGGTGGATGCCGAGCACCTGCGCGGCGCGCTGCCCACGGGCAGCCATCCTGCCGGGTCGCGCTTCGGCCTCCAGGGCGGGCGCTTCGAGAGCTGGGTCGACCTCTTCATCGTGCAGCTGCCCGGAGGCTTCGACCTGAACCTGGTCACCCGCGAGCAGCTGGTCACCATCCCGGGCATCGGCCAGGCCACCGCCGACCGCATCATCGCGCGGCGCGACGAGGTGGGGAGCTTCTCGGCGCTGGAGGACCTCCAGGGGGTCAGCGGGATCACTCCGGCCGTGCTCAGCCGGCTGCGTACGAACCAGTGAGCGGGGTCGCGGCACGAAGGGAGAACGGACCATGGCACGACAGCTCGATGAGACGATCCTCGACGGCGGCATCCGCAACACCTACTTCTTCAACGGCCGCTGGCTGACCGCCGAGGACCTGCGCACGGAGCAGGACGCGAACCGCGAGCACCACCGCCAGCTCGGCCGCGCCGTCGGCGAAGGTGTGGTGCAGGGCCTGGAGGTGGAGCTCACAGACGCCGGCGGCGGCAACCGGGTGCCGCGGGTGACGGTGGCGGCGGGCCTCGCTCTCAACCGCCGCGGCGAGACGCTCTCCCTGGCTCAGGGGGTGGAGCTCGCGCTAACCCAGCAGGAGGTGGAGATCCCCGCCGAAGCCGGGCTGTTCGCGCCCTGCGCGAGCCCCTCCGGCGACCTGACGCTCACCGGCCCCGGGGTCTACTTGCTGACCGTCTGCCCCGGCTCGGGCTTCCGCGAGCGCGCTCCGGGCCGCGAGCTGGGCGACGAGCGCACCCTCGCCGGCTGCGGCAGCCGCTACGCGGTCGAAGGAGTGCGCTTCCGCATGGTGCGGCTGCCGCTCGGCCCCGGCAGCGGAGTGAGCCAGCAGATCCTCGACCCGATCGACGACCTGCTGGAGCAGGACGACGAGACCGGGCGCTCTCTCCTGCGCAACCACCTGGCCCATCTCTGCCTGGGCACCGCCGGGCTCGCCGCCCTGGAGGTGGACCCGTTCGGGACCTCGCTCGGCACCGACTTCGGCATCGCCGCCCTGCGCGGGCCGGCCGGTCTGGGCGACGGCGACGTGCCCCTGGCGCTCCTCGTCTGGACGGTCCAGGGCGTGCGCATCCTAGATCCCTGGGCGGTCCGGCGGCCCGCTTTCGTGGAGGGAGCGGGGCCGGCCTACGCCCGCTTCGACCCGCGCCTCGCCGCCGGCCGGGCGCGCCTCCTCCAGTTCCACGACCACCTGCGGGTCCTCCTCCAGGGGAGCACCTCGCCGTCCACCCTGAAAGTCGAGCAGGTGTTCCGCTACCTGCCGCCCGCCGGGCTCGTCCCGCTGACCAGCGCGCGGTTCGCCCGCGGATTTTCCGGGGTGCGGTTCTTCGAGTCGTTCGCCGGGGAGGGCACCCGCACCCTCGGCAGCGGGCAGGTCACCGAGCTGCTCCGGGAGTCGCTCCTCCATCCGGCGATCGACCTGGAGCAGGCGGACTTCGTCCAGGTCTACGAGGTGCGCGAGAGCGTGAGCGCCCAGACCGCGAGCCAGCCGCCGCAGCCGTTCCTGGTCTTCGCCGCCCGCACGCTGCGCTACGCCGGCGCCCAGCCGCGTTTCCCGCACCTCTGCCGGACGCTCACCGAGACGCGGGACACCTACCGGGGCCTGCTCACCCACCGCGTCTTCGATACCGCCGAGCAGCCGGAATGGTTCTTCAGCCTGCCCCTCCTGGCGACCACCGCGACCGCCTCCAGCGGCAATACCCTCCTCCGGGAGCGCAGAGCCCTGGCCTTCCCCGAGATCAACACAACGGAGGCCACCTTCGCGAGCAGCCCGAGCGACGTGGGGAGCGCCATCGTCGGCACGGCGCGCGACGCCTCCTACCAGACGGCGGCGATCCTCGACGTGATGGCCACCGCCGGCAGCTGGGCCGCGGTCGCCTGCGCCGCCATGACCGATCCGGACAAGATCCTGGAGGCCCTCCGCCAGGTGTACCAGGCCCAGAGGGAGCTGGTGGACGTGTTCGAGGGGCAGGGACAGAGCCCGAGCGTCGTCACCAAGCCGCAGGATTTCGCCCGCCAGCTCCTGGTCTACCTGGACGTCCGCATCAGCGCCAACCAGCCGGCCCTGGGTCCGGCCCTGGACCAGGAGGACGCGAACGCCGCCCTCGGCGCCCAGGATGCGATCAACGGGTTCGTCTCCCTGTGGAGCGGCGACGTGACCGTGGGCAACCTGCAGGTCATCTACCAGCGGAGCAGCCGGGGCCGCACGCTGGTGCCGGCCGATCCCGATCCGTTCGAGTACGTCTTCCAGGTCGACAACCTCACCAACCGCGACCTGGACGTGCAGCTCGCCGCCGAGTTCCTGTCGCCGCGCCAGGACTGGACGCCCGCGGTCCACATCTTCGACGACACGGGGATCGAGATCTCGTTCGTGCGGCTGCGCGCCGGCCGGGAGCACCCGGATGCCGCCGGCACCAGCCAGGAGGTGCACCTCTCGCTGGTCACCCCGGGCGGCGCAGCGATCGGTCAGACCGCCACACTGCGGCTGCGCGCGTTCGTCTCCTCGCCGGTCAGCGTGGCGGCGCAGGACTTCGTGGCGCTCGCGGTCGGCGCGCACGAGGTACCCGAGGAGGAGACCAACGTGCGCTTCACCGGCCCTCCCGACGCCTCCTCGTCGCTCAGCAACGCCACGGTCGGCAATCCCATCGAGCTGACCTTCGAGGCCGTCTTCCACACCGCGGCGGCGCCGAACACCCGGAGCTTCCGGTTCCGTCTGCAGGCGACCAGCACGGGCACGACCGGACTCTACCTCCTGGACTTCCCTGCGGACCCGATCCCACTGGAGAGCGACGTACCCCACGACATCGTCGCCCAGGTCATCCCCCAGTCGGGAGCGGTGGGACATCCCCTCACCTTCAACGCCGTGATCGAGTCCGTCGACGGATCGGTCGCGTCACAGACCAGCGGTCCTTTCCAGGTCTCCACGGTGCGCTAGGAGAAAGCCCCGATGAACAGCTCGCGCAAGCTCCAGACCCTCGCCGCGCTGCTGACCGCCACTTGCGCGGTCGCCGCCGCAGAGCCCCTCGCCGCCAAGGGGGCGGTCGGATTCCTCTCCCCCACCCACACCACGGTCGACGCGGGCGCGCCGGAGTCGTACATGGATCTGGGCAGGGACTGGACCGCGCCCTTCGCCACGGCGACCGCGCTCGACGGGCACAAATACGCCCTGCCGGCGGAGCCCCAGAGCGTCAAGGTCGAATCGTGGCGGACGGCCAAGACGCTCAACCTCAAGCTCTCGATCGAGGACCAGACGCGCAAGCAGCGCGACGACATGGGCGTCGACCTCGGCCTCTCGCTGGGGATCGGGGACAAGATCATCATCCAGATCGACCCGAACAACTCCGGCCACGCCGCCGTCCCGGACACCGATCTCGACACCGGAGCGACCGCGTTGGACCAGGACCACCGCTTCGAGATCACCATCAAGGACAATGCCATCGCGTCCACCAAGCGGCGGGAGCCATCCGGCTCGGTATGGGGTCTCCCTGTGAATGAGCCAGGCCTCGCGACCTTGTCCCACACCATGACGCAGTACGTGGTGGACGTCACCATTCCCATGACCGACATCGGGAGCCCCACGGCCGACATCGGCATCGCCATCGCGGTGATCGACGACCTTGGCCACGGGCATCTCGACATGGGGGGGGCCAGCGTCTGGGACGTCACCGGGACCTCTCTCCCCTCCTCCATGCCTCTGGTCCCCGGCAGCGATCCGGGCCTGGTGGACGCCGCACAGGGGAGCGGCCTCTGGGTCAACCCGTCGGCCTGGGCGACCGGATACTTCAACGTGCTGGCCGGCGAGGTCGACCTGTCCCACAATCCGGCCTACTGGTGGAGCGACTCGATCCGCCTCTCCCGCTGTGACGTCAGCCAGTTCAGCGACGTCCAGGAGCCGGTGACGCCCGGGATGAGCCAGCTCACCCTCACCGGCTGGTACATCTACAACCCGGTCCACCCCTGCCAGATGAAGGTCTGGGTCCGCGCCTCGAACGCATCCGGCGGAGTGCTCCAGAACCGCCTCTTCGTGGTCTTCGGCCGGCCGGGCATAGCGCCGCAGGACTGGTTCCCGATCGAGGTCACCGCGCCCATCGCCTTCTCGTCGCCGCAGGAGATCGTCTCCATCCTCTGGAAAGCCGTGCCCGCGGTGAGCTTCACGGACCACCCGTGCCTGCGCGTGTACGTCCTGCCGGCCGTGCTCACCGCTCCCTGGCAGGAGGCGCAGATCAATACCATCGCCACGCAGGCGCAGCTGTCCGCCATGGAGATGCACTACGGTCTCTCGCCGGGAGGCGACTTCCAGAACGCCCAGATGAACTTCAACGCCATCGGCACCGGGAGCTGCCCGCTGTCGCTGTGCGCCCTGATGCCGCCCCCTCCGGGCGCCGAACGGATCGCCGGGACGCTCATCGCGCCGCCGCCCGAAAACCCGGACGTGATGGCGATGGCGCTCGACCAGAATCAGGAGGTCATCGGCACCGTGGACGACGAGGGGAGCAAGGGAAGAGAAGGTGGACTGGTCCGGGTCAAGGCCGAAGGCGTCGGCTTCGCGAAGCCCGAGGCCGGGAGGCCCTACACCTATCTCACGACCGTGGGCGGGATCGCCTGGGCCTTCCCGCAGAACCGGATCAACCCGCAGGAGGGTCTGCGGCTCCCGCTGGAGGTCACCAACCCGGCCGTGCTCTTCCGCGACCTCGGCGCCAGACCGCCGCGAGACGTGCCCTCGCCGCCGCGCCAGATCTTCGTGGTGGTCACCGTCGAGGCGGCGCCCGGCGTGCCCGTGCCGAACGTCCAGGTGGCCCAGCCGGACCGTCCGCTGCAGCCCGGCGAGAGCACGAAGACGACGGTCGTCCTCACCGCGCCGCCCGCACCGACCGGAGGCCACCGCCTCGGCTTCAGCCTCCACGCCGGGGTCAACCAGCCGCATACCGACTTCGCCAACCGGGTGGACGGCGACAAGAGCTGGATGGTGGACCTCGAATACCGTCTCCGGGATCGCACCTCCCTGGAGCTCCTCTACGGCCATCACGAGTTCGACGGGGTGGAGATCGTCAGGGAGGAGCGCTTCCCCGACACCGACGTCGACCACCTGTCGGTCAATCTCAAGCAGTTCCTGACCGGCGGCTTCTGGCAGCTCTTCATCAACGGGGGCGGCGGCTTCTACAGCGTCGACCCCGGCGACACCGACTTCGGAGCCAATGTCGGAGTCGGCATTCTCCACATGTTCCCCTCCGGCTTCGGCGTGGAGGCCGGATACAACTACCACCGCGTCTTCACCACCCCGGACGACATCGACTTTTCGACGATCCTCCTGGGGCTGCGCTGGAGGCCCTGAGCGCATGGCGGCGGGCACGGCCGAGGTGGGGACGCTCCGGGTGCGGTCGGCCGCCGGCGACACGCCGGCGGTCCGCCTCGCCGCGAGCGCCTGGCTGGGAGGAGCGGAGCTCCACCCCCGGGAGCTGCCGCCGTCCGCCGTGCTCATCGTCCGCCGAATGACCGATCCGCTGCCCGGCAAGCTCCCGGCCGGCGGTCCAACGCCGCCCGATCCCGCCTGGGAAAGGGCGGCCCGCGCCTCCCTCGGCGACTTCTGCCGGCGCGCCGCCCGGCCGGCCCGCGGCCCGGTGCCACCGGGAGCCGAAGCGGTCCTTTTCGCAGACGAGGCCGAGATGCTCGCCTGTCTCGCCCTCGACCTCGCCCGCGGCAACGCTCCCGGCCGCTGGTGGTGGAGCCTGGTCCTGCGCCGCCGGGGGACGCGAGATCTTCCGAGTCTCTTCGCCGCCGAGCCCACCCGCGTGCCAGCCCTCTTCCATCACCTGGAGCAATGGCACCGTGCCGCCGAAATCTGCGAGAGCCTCTCCGAGGCCGAAGCGAAAGCGATCCTGCAATCCATGGCCGGAGCCCACGGAACCCCGGATCTGGCAAAAGCCCTGAGCGCACCCGCTGGGAGCGCCGGCATCCTGCCGGCCGGGGGCAAGGGGGGAAAGACGGCTCCGGAGCCAGCCGCCGCTGTAGACAAGCATCGGGAGCGGCCCGCCTGGTCGCCCCAACCTGCGTGGCAACGGCGCCTCCGCGCGATCCCCGACGTCACCCGGCTCGCCCCGGCACAGCGGGTCCTCCTGGCCGCCGCCCTCGCCCTCTTCGAGGAGCCGGGGAGGGCACGAAGCGCCGCCTTCGCCTCCGAGGTGCGGACGTGGTGGGAGGAGGGGGCGGCGGTGGAGCGGGCGGAAGGACGGGAAGGGGAGAACACAGAGACGGAAGGCAAGGGAGGTGGTGGAGGCGGCCACCGTGGACCCTCACCCCCCGTCCCCCTCTCCCATCCGCACTCCCTTCCCCCGGGAGAGGGGGCGCCACCGCCCGAAGAGGCGCGCTGGCGGGAGCGTTCGCGGCGGACGGAAAGCCCCCCTCCTGATCTCCACTCAGACCAGGCCCGACCCCTCCTCGGGGGGAGGGACGCACGGGCCGCGGACCGGGGCGAGATCGGTGAGGGTTTGGAGGCGATGCCGACGTTGACCGATAAGGCGGCACCTCCGAGCAGCGCGGAGGCGGCAGCGGAGCCCTCCTCCGCCGAGGTCTGGCAGGGAACGGAGCCGCTGGAGATCGAGACGGAAGAGCCCGTCACCGAGGAGGAGGTCCAGGCGGCGGAGGACGCGGCGGGCCTCGTCTTCGAGGAAGGCGTCGCCACCGAGATCGCCGGTCTCTTCTACCTCATCAACCTCATGACGGCCCTGAACATCCCCGACGCCTTCGAGGAGGTGGGAGCCTGGGGCATCCTGGAAGCGATCGCCCGAGCCCTCCTGGGTCCCCTGCCCGACGATCTCGCCACCGACCCGGTCTGGAGAGTCCTCGCCCTCCTCGACGGACGAGAGTTTCCCCCTCTCCCCGTGGGGAGAGGGTCGGGGAGAGGGGCATGGGATCAAATTCCCCCTCTCCCGGAGGAAGGGAGGGGGTGGGAGAGGGGGCCAGGGGGTGAGGGGCTCCTCCGCCTCCGCCTGGCCCAGGGCCTGGGGCTCGACCCGGCGCGACCGGAGGACCTGCCGCCTCTCCTGCTGCTCCGCCCGGGCCGGGTCCATGTCACCTCGACCCACGTGGACGTGGTGATGGACCTCGCGAGCATCTCCCTGCCGGTCCGCATCTCCGGGCTCGACCGCGATCCGGGATGGCTCCCGGCGTTCGGCCGTGTCATCCAGTTCCATTTTCGCTAGGAGCCCGTTGTGAGCGACCCCGACTCCGCCTTCGCCGACCTGCCCCGGACCGCGGCGTCCCATTTCCGGCTGGGGCTGTATGCCGCTCTCTACCGGCTCTTCCACTCGCTGCACGCGGCAAGCTCGGGACCGGCGGGGCTGGAGGCGGTGCTGCGCCGCTATCCGTTCCTGGGCGGCTACTACGAGGAGATGCGCCCTCTCCTCCCCGAGGGCCTGGGCTGGGACGGCACCCTCGCCTGGTGGGAGACCGCGGTCCTGGCGTGGGAGGAGGAAGCGGGCGTCCACCTGCCGCTCGCTGTCCTGTCCGAGGCCGCAGGGGTCGGGTTCGCCGGCCGGCTGGCTCTCCTCATGGTGGGCCTGGTGGAGGAAGACCCGCGCTTCGGCGCCCTCTTCGCCGAGCTCCAGGCGCCTCTCGCCGAGCGGCGGCCGTGCGTCGAGCTGGTGGGCCGCCTCGTGCTCGGCGGTCCCCGGCCCGGCCGCGAGTCCGACCCCTGGGCACTCTGCCGGCCGCTCCTCGGTGCCGGCCTGCTCCAGCCCCTGGACGAGCGGGCGCCGCGCTCGGAGTGGGTGCTGCGGGTGCCTCCTCCGCTCTGGGATGCGGTGCGCGGAGACGCCACGCCCGAGGTGCCGGCCGGCTGTCGTCTCCACTCCGCCGCGAGCTTCCCCGGAGTGGAGAGTCTGGTCCTGCCTCCTCCCCTGCTGGTTCGCTTGCGCCACCTCCCCTCCCTCCTCGCCTCCGGAGAGGCGGGCGCCGCCGTGGTCCGCGGCATGCGCGGCAGCGACCGCGTGCGCGTGCTGGGAGCCGTGGCCGCCGCCCTCGGGCGCGGCATCCTGGAGGTGGAAGCCGGTGAGGGCAAGGTTCCCGAAGCGGCCCGGCGTCTGATCGGCCCGCTCTCTGTCGCCACCCGGTCACTGCCGGTCTTCACCTTCGATCTGCCTCCGGGCCAGACCGCCGCGGTGCCGGACCTCCCCGGCTACTCCGGTCCGGTAGGTGTGGCAGTGGGATTCGAAGGCGGCCTCTCCGGCACGGCCCTGGAGCGCGCCGTCACCCTCATCCTGCCGGCGCCGCGCCAGGGCGAGCGCCGGCGCTGCTGGGAGGAGTCGCTGGCCGGCCATCCGGTTCAGGGCTTGGACGAGATCGCCGCCGGCTTCCATCTCCCCGAGGGGCACATCCGGCGCGCCGCCCGCATCGCCCGCGCCCAGGCGGCTCTGGACGGCCGCGGCGAGGTGCGGCCGTCCGACGTACGCGAGGCGTGCCGCGCCCTCAACCGCCAGGAGCTGGACACCCTCGCCACCCGCCTGGAGACCGGCAGCTCCTGGGGCACGCTGGTGGCCTCCGGCCCCACGCTCGCCCGCCTGCACGACCTGGCCCGGCGCTGCCGCCACCGCGAGGCCCTGGCCGACGGCCTGGGACCGGCCTTCGGCGCCGGCCCCAACCGCGGCGTCCGCGCCCTCTTCACCGGCCCCAGCGGCACCGGCAAGACCCTGGCCGTCCGCATCCTGGCCACCGAATTGGAGCGGGACCTCTACCGGGTGGACCTCGCGGCCGTGGTGGACAAATACGTCGGCGAGACCGAGAAGAACCTCCATCGCGTGCTCGCCCGCGCCGAGGAGCTCGACGTGGTGCTCCTCCTCGACGAGGGCGACGCCCTGCTCGGCAGCCGCACCGACGTGCGGAGCGCCAACGACCGCTACGCCAACCTGGAGACCAACTACCTGCTGCAGCGCCTGGAGACCTTCCAGGGGATCGTCGTCATCGCCACCAACGCCGGCGAGCGCATCGACCACGCCTTCCAGCGCCGCATGGACGCGGTGGTCGAGTTCCTCCCTCCCGAGGCCGAGGAGCGCTGGCAGATCTGGCAGATCCACCTGCCGCCGGAGCGCTCGTGCGACCCCGGCTCTCTGGAGGACGTGGCCCTGCGCTGCGCCCTGACCGGCGGCCAGATCCGCAACGCCGCGCTGCACGCCGCTCTCCTCGCCCTGGACGAAGGCGCGCCGGTCGACAGCCGGCACGTGGAGCAGGCGGTGCGCTCCGAATACCGCAAGGCGGGCGCCGCCTGCCCGCTGGCCGACCGCCCGCGCCTCGACCGCCGCGGCGGCATGGAGGCCTTCCTGGACGCCCTGTCATGAGCCACAGCCGCAGCAAGCCGCGAGCGAAATCGGGCGCCTCCGCAGGCGAGCGCGCCGGGCCGGCCCCTGCCGCCGCGGCCCGCCAGTCCTCGGCAGCCCGTGGGCCCCATTTCGCAGCGGGTCCGATGATCGGCCTCGGTGGAGCCGGCGTGCAGCGCAAGCCCGTCCTCGGCCAGCCCGGCGACCGCTACGAGCAGGAGGCCGAGGCCGTCTCCCAGCGCGTCACCTCGGGACTCGACGCGCCCGCCATCTCCAGCATCGCGCCCGGCAGCCTGGGCGGCGGTGGAGCCCAGCGCGCCGCAGCTCCCGCGGAGAAGAAGCCCGACGAGAAGCCCGTCCAGAAGGCGGAGGAGGAGCGGACCGAGGAAGAGCCCGTCCAGGCCGCCGCGGCCGAGCCCGCCAAGAAACCCGAAGAGAAACCCGTCCAGAAAGCGGAAGACGACCGCGAGCCCGAGCCGGAAGCCGTCCAGGCCGCCGCCGCGGCACCAGAGAAGAAGCCGGAGGAGAAGCCGGTCCAGAAAGCGGCCGCCCCCGCCGAGGAGATGCTGGGCGGCAAGCCCTCCGAGAGGCTCCGCACCACGGGACCGGACAAGGACCGCCAGAAGGCAGCCGTCCAGATGGCCGAAGCGCCGGCGCAGGAGAAGAAGCCCCAGGAAAAACCCGTGCAGAAGGCGGCGGAGCCTGCCAGGAAGCCCGAGGAAAAGCCCGTTCAGAAGGCGGATCAGAAGAAGCCGGAGGACAAGCCGGTCCAGAAGGCGGAAGCCCCGAAGGAGGAGAAGAAGCCCATCCAGAAGGCCGCCGCTCCCGAGAAGAAGCCCGAGGAAAAACCCGTTCAGAAAGCCGGCAAGGACAGCGAGAAAGACAAGCCGGTCCAGAAAGCCGCCGAGCCCGAAAAGAAGCAGCCCGAGGCCAAGCCCGTGCAGAAGGCCGGGAAGGAAGGCGACAAGGACAAGCCCGTCCAGAAGGCCGGCGGCGAGAAGGACGAGGAGCCGGTCCAGGCCGACGCGGCGGGCGGCGGCGGGGCCGCGGCGGCATCCGCCCCGTCCATGGCGACCGCGGCCGAGCAGGCCATCTCGAGCCCGGGCGCTGGCGAGCCGCTCAACGCCGGCACCCGCTCCGTGCTGGAGAACCGCCTGGACACCGACCTGAGCGGTGTGCGGGTCCACTCCGACAGCGCCGCCCAGCAGTCCGCCGCCGACCTGAACGCGCGCGCCTTCACCCACGGCAACGACATCTGGCTGGCCCGCGGCGAATCGCAGAACGACCTCGGCTTGATGTCCCACGAGGCCACCCACGTCGTGCAGCAGAGCGGCGCCGTGCAGCGCCAGGTGGTGCAGCGGGACGAGAAGGGCAAGGGGAAAGGGAAGAGCAAGAACGAGTCGACCGACCCCGACGAATACAAGGGTCCCGAAGGGACGATCAACCGCCGCACCCAGAAGGCGTCCCTGCCCGAGATGAAGGTCCCCACCTTCAAGAAGAAGTTCGTCAAGGCGCCCTTCGAGCTGCCCAAGAAGACCGACGAGCCGCGGGAAGACACGCAGCGCCAGATCTGGGAGAAGGAGGCCAAGGCGGGCGCCGGGCTCGACTCCAAGCTCGACTCCAAGCTCGCCAAGGGCAAGTCCCCCCGCCTGACCAAGGACGGCAAACCCATCAACTATCTGAAGCTCAAGGGCGACAAGAACTACGTCATCGGCGACAAGGAGGCCATCCGCCAGCGCACCCTGCGGCCGTTCTGGGACAAGGACGGCAACCGGCTGTTCCACGACGTCGACCACCAGCTCGAGCTGCAGCTCGGCGGCCCGAACGACACCGGCAACCTGTGGATGCTGGAGTCCAAGGCCAACCAGGCCTCCGGCCGCAACATCAAGGACGAGAAGAACGCCCGCATCCAGAAGCTCATCGACGCCGCGACCGGCCCGGTATGGACCAAGCGCCCCCCCACGGTCGATGCGGTCCGCCGCTCCTACACGGTCACCGTCGAAAAAGTCGTCGGAGGGCTGCAGCCCACGGGCACTCCTCCCACCTGGAGCTTGAGCCAGATCCAGGCGGGCGAGCAGATCGAGCCTCTCTCCGCCCTGACCAAGAAGCAGATCGAGGCCGCCGGGCTGGAGGGAGAGCCGGACAAGCTCGCCATCTACACCAGCGAGACCGGCGGCGGTCTGCGCATCGCGAACCTGGACAAGAGCGGAAAGCTCAAAGGCACCGTCAAGCTCGGCAACCTCACCATCGAAAGCCTCTCCTACACCAAAGGACAGGGCGGCAAGGTCGGCGGCACAGTCTTCCGCCACACCAAGTCCAAGGTCCTCCAGGAGGCCCCGCTCCCCGGTCTGGACCTGCGCGAGATCGACGCCGTCGAATACGGCGGAGTGATCACCAACGCGAGCCTCCGGAAAGCCGCCAAGGAGGCGTTCAAGGCCGCGGGCCTGAGCCCCATCACCATGGACGAGGTCGAGCTCGACGCGGACAAGGGGATCGTCGGCCGCGGCAAGCTCAAGCCCAGCATCCCCCTGTTCTCCAAGAACGTCGAGGTCGACATCGTCATCGACGGCGAGAACGTCTACCTGAGCAAGACGTTCGACCTCGGCGAGTTCTCCTTCCCCGGCCCGATCAAGGTGACGGATTCGAGCCTGACCGTCAACATCGGCACCCAGGGTCTGGAGGTCATCGGCGACGTCTTCTTCGACGTCGAGAAGCTGGGCCACGGCCAGCTCACCGGCCTCGGCTCCACCTCCAAAGGCTTCGGCCTGAAGGGCAAGTTCGAATTCGAGACGGACCTCTTCACGCCGGCCGAGATCGAGGTCTGGTACCGCGACGAGAAGTTCGGCGGCAAGGGGAAGCTGGGCGTCAAGTCCGGCAAGCTCAAGGGCGTCAAGTCGGCCACCGTCGAGGTCGCCGTCGACGGCGACGTCTGGGAGGCCAAGGGCACGGTCGAGCCCGACATGCGGGGAATCGAGAAGGCCTCGCTGATGGTCAAGTACGACCCGGCCATCGGGATCGAGGCCAGCGGCACCCTCCAGCTCGCGACCGACAACCCGCTGGTCAAGGGCGGATCGGTCGAAGCCTCGATGAAGCCCCGGCCGGGGGGCACCGACTACGTGGTCAAGGCCCATGGCAACGCGACCGTCGGCTTCCACGGCCTGACCGCCACGATCGACGTCGACTACGACGACGGCGCCTTCACCGCGCAGGGCACGGTCCCCTTCGAAAAGGGGATGCTCAAGGGGAGCATCACGCTCGGCGTCACCAACCGCGCGGTGGGCGACGACGGCAAGCCCTCCGGCCCGCCGACGGAGACGATGACGCCGTTCGGCGCCGGCCTTGCCACGGTCAAGATCGCTCCCTGGCTGCAGGGGACCGCCGGCATCAAGCTCCTCCCCAACGGCGAGATCGAGGTCTCGGGCAAGATCGGCCTCCCCTCGGCCCTCGACATCTTCGCGGAGAAGAAGCTGGAGAAGAAGATCTTCGGCATCAACATCGACATCCCGCTCGTCGGCGTGTCGGTGGCCGGCCAGCGCGTCGGCATCTTCGCCACCATCGGCGGCGGCCTCACGGCCAGCGCGGGCATCGGGCCGGGGCAGCTCCGCGACCTGAGCCTGGAGATCGCCTACAACCCGTCGCACGAGGAGCAGACGACCGTCACCGGCCATGCCCAGTTCTACATCCCGGCCCACGCCGGCCTGCGCCTCTTCGTGAAGGGCGGCGTGGGCGTCGGCATCCCCATCGTCAGCGCCGAAGCCGGGCTGGAGGTGGGCGCCGAGCTCGGCGTCGAGGGCGCCGCCCAGGCTGACGTGACCGTCGAATGGAGCCCGTCCAAGGGGCTGTCGCTCGACGCCGAGGGGAAGATCTGGGCCGAGCCCAAGCTCAAGTTCGACCTCACCGCCTACGTCGAGGTCACCGCGGACCTCCTGTTCACCACGATCGACCTGTACAGCGACCGCTGGAAGCTCGCCTCGTTCGAATACGGCTCCGGCCTGCGCTTCGGCATCACCTTCCCGCTCCACTACCGGGAGGGCCAGCCGTTCGACGTCTCCCTGTCCGACGTGCAGTTCCAGGTCCCCGATATCGACCCCCTCTCCACGCTGTCGGGGCTGATCGACCGGATCATCGGCTAATCTTAAGGAAGACCCGCCATGGACGATCCCAAGCACTTCCCGATTCCCACCCATAACGGCGGCGGCGCGAACGGGGACGGCAACAATGCGGTGCGCGCCTGTCTGAGCCGCGGCGCGCTCCTCCACGTGGAGGGCGACGTCGACGGCGCCCGCCGCGAGTACCAGGCCGCCCTCTCACTCGATCCCGGCAATGCCACGGCCTGGAACAACCTGGGGTTCACCTTCGCCCAGGAGGGGCGGCTCGACGAAGCCGTCCGCCACTACGAGCGGGCGCTGGAGCTCGATCCCGACCGCAGCATGGCCCTGGCCAACCTGGGCGCCGCCCGCTTCGCCCAGGGGGACCTGCAGGCGGCCCTCGAAGCCCTGGCGCGCGCGGTCGAGAGCGATCCGGGCAACCTCCTGGCCTGGAGCAACCTCGGACGCCTGCAGCTCGCCGCCGGAGAGCCGGCCGCCGCCGAGGCCGCTTGGCGCGGCGCTCTCGAGCTGTCGCCGGCCGACGCCGATCTCTACGTCTCGCTCGGCACCGCGATCGCCGTGCAGAACCGGACGGAGGAGGCCGCCGCGATTCTCCGCCGCGCCGTGGAGCTCGATCCCGCCTCGGCGCGCGGCTGGGCGCAGCTCGGCATCGTGCTCTTCGCCCGCCACGACCTGGGCTCGGCCACCGACGCCCTGCGCCGCGCCCTCGCCCTCGCCCCCGAGGACCTGGACGCCCGCCATCACCTGGCCACGACGCTCCTGGCCCGCGGGCTCACCGGCGAGGCGGTCCAGGAGCTGGAGCGGATGCTGGTGATCGACCCCGAGAATGCCGAGGCCCACACCGACCTCGCGGTGATCGCGCTCTCCCAGGGGCGCGCCACCGAGGCCCTGGCCCGGCTCACCGCTCTCGCCGAGGCCGGCGACGACCACCCGCGCGCCAGCTTCTACCGGGCGCTCGCCCTCGACCAGACCGGCCGCGGCGAGGAGGCCGTCCCGCAGCTGCAGGAGCTGGCGTCGGGCGAGGGCAAGTACGCCGTGCGCGCTCTGCAATACCTGCGCGCCCGCGCTGCGGAGGAGCCCCAGGCGTGAGCCCGCAGGCCGTCCCCGGCGAGGTCCTGGTCGGCGTCTACCTGCGCCGCGGCCCCCGCGGCGAGCGCGACGAGAAAGGTCTCGCCGAGACCCTGGAGTGGCTCGCCGGCACGCCCGCCGCCCTGGTGCTGCTGGCGGACGATCCACCGTCCCGCGCCGGCCACGGCATCCAGGTCCTCAACGGACCCGCGGCCGGTCCGGCGGCGGCGTTCAACCGGCTCCTCGGTCTCCTCACCCAGCGCGGAGCGCCGGCTGCGGTCTTCCTGGAGAGCGGGTCGCTGCCCGCCCCCGGCTGGCTGGAGGCGCTCCTTGCCGCGCTGGAGGCCGACCCCGCCCAGCCCCACGGCCTCGCCGGTCCGTCGGCCAACCTGGCCTGGAACCGCCAGCGCGCCGCGGGTGCGCCCTCCCCCCGCGCAACCCGCCAGGAGATCGTCGACTTCGCCGGGCGGCTCGCCCGCGAGGCGGCCGGCGGCTGGGAGCGCCTGGAGCCGCTCCACGATCCGTGCGACTTCTGCCTCGCCGTCATCCGTGCCGCGGCCGAGGCCACGGGCGGCGCCGACGAGGCCTACGGAGCCGGCCCCTGCTGGGAGATGGACCTCGCCGCCCGCGCCTCCCGCGCCGGCTTCCCGGCGGTCTGGGCGCGCGGCGCCTACGTCCACCGCCGCCCCGTCCCCTCCTGGCGCATCCGGGAGGAGGATCTCCTCCATCCCGTGAGCCGCCGGCTCTATCAGCAACGTCTCTGCGGCCGCCAGCTCCAGGGCGGAGGCCCCTTCCGCGACCACTGCCGCGGAGACGCCTGCGAAAATTTCGCCCCCCGCGACCTGGTGCAGCTCCGAGGTCCTCACCCCCCTGTGGAAGTGCAAACGGGAGGGGGTTCCCCCTCTCCCGGCGGGGGGAGGGAGGGAGATGGGAGAGGGGGCCAGGGGGTGAGGACTCTCACCACCACCGAGCACCCGCTCGTCTCCTGCCTGATGCCCACCAGCGCCGCCCGCCGCGCCTACATCCCCCAGGCCGTGCGCTACTTCCTGCGCCAGGACTGGCCGGCCCGCGAGCTGGTGGTGATCGACGACGGCGCCGAGCCGGTGCGCGGCCTGCTGCCGGACCACCCGTCGATCCGCTACGTGCGCCTGGAGGAGCGGACGCCTCTGGGCGCCAAGCGCAACCGCGGCTGCGAGGCCGCGCAGGGCGACGTCCTCGTGCACTGGGACGACGACGACTGGATGTCCGAGCGCCGCCTGAGCCTCCAGGTCGAGGCCCTGCTCGCCGGCCAGGCGGACCTCTGCGGCCTCGACCGGTTGCTCTATTTCGAGCCCTCCTCCGGCAAGGCCTGGGAGTACGTCTACCCCGCCCGCGGCCGGTCCTGGGTGGCGGGGGGGACCTTCTGCTACCGCCGCGAGGCCTGGCGGCGCAGCCGCTTCCCGGCCATCGACGTGGGCGAGGACACCCGCTTCCTCTGGGCCGGCAACGGACCCCGCGTCCTCGCCCTCCCGGACAACCGCTTCTACGCCGGCCTGATGCACGGCGGCAACACCAGCACCAAGCACACCTCCGACGCGCGCTGGCAGCCGCGGCCGGCCGAGCTGCTCCACGGCATTCTCGGCCCCGACCTCGCCTTCTACGGCATCGCTGCGGCGATACCCCTGGAGACGCGGACCAGCAGTGCGCCCCCCCTGGTGTCGTGCATCATGCCGACCCGCGACCGCCCCGGGTTCGTCCGCCGGTCGATCGAGTACTTCCTGCGCCAGGACTATCCCGACCGCGAGCTGCTGGTGGCCGACGACGGCGCCGAGCCGGTCGAGCACCTCCTGCCCGGCGATCCGCGGGTACGCTACCTGCGCTGCGACGGCCCCCTCTCCCTGGGCGAGAAGCGCAACCGGGCGATCGCGGCGAGCCGCGGCGCAATCATCGCCCACTGGGACGACGACGACTGGTACCGGCGCGACTACCTCTCGGCCGTGGTGGAGGCGCTCCGCGCCGGCAACGACCCGCGGGCGCTCGCCGGCCTCGGCGACTACCTGGTGCTCCTGCCGGGCTCCAGCCGCCTCAAGCTCTGCCGCACGCGCGGCGTGGCCGGAGCCACCTTCTGCTATTTCCGCGGCCTGTGGGAGGCAACGCGCTTCCGCGACGTCGCCTCGGCCGAGGACTACTTCTTCCTCGCCGACGCGGCGCCCCGGCAGCTGCCGCTCAAGAAGCCCGAGCTCTTCATGGTCGTCCGCCACCGCGGCAACACCTGGCGCAAGGAGAACGGCATCGACGTGGAGGCCCGGCTGCGCCGCCTCGGCAATTACCCGCAGCCCCTCGAACAGGTGACCGGACCCGACGACGCCCGCTTCTACCGCGAGACCCTCGACCCCCGTCCGCCTCTGCCACCCGCCCCTGCAATCATCCCGGAGAGGGAGATCCAGGTCGTGGTCGACCGCACGGTGCCGCTCGTCTCGTGCATCATGCCCACCCACAACCGGCGCCTCTTCGTGCCGCAGGCGATCCGCTACTTCCAGCGCCAGGACTATCCCAACAAGGAGCTGGTGGTCGTCGACGACGGTGCCGACCCGGTCGGCGACCTCATCCCCGCGGACGAGCGGATCCGCTACCTGCGGCTGCCGCGCAAGGTCACGATCGGCGAGAAGCGCAACCGCGCGGTCGAGGCGAGCCGCGGATCCATCGTCGTCCACTTCGACGACGACGACTGGCACGGCGCCGGCCGGCTGACCTGCCAGCTCGAGCCCCTGCTGCACGGCGAGGCCGAGGTCTGCGGCCTCGATACCGGCTGGCTCTTGAACGTCCTCGACGGCCAGTTCTGGTCGTGCGCCGGAAACCTCCACGCCCGCATGTTCTACGCCGACGTCCACGGCGGCTCGATCGGCTACAAGCGCGAGGTCTGGCAGCACCAGGCCCGCTTCCCCCAGATCAACCTCGCCGAGGACGCGGCGTTCCTCCGCCGCGTCGCCGGCCGCACACGCATCCGGAAAGTCCTGAATCCCGGAGTCTTCGTCTACGTGCGCCACGACGACAACGCCTGGGCGTTCATCTGCGGCCAGCTGATCGATCCCTCCTCCTGGCAGCAGGTCGAGCCGCCGCCCTTCATCGCGCCGGACCTGGAGTTCTACACCGGCATCCTGCGCACGCTGGACACCGACGCCAGCCGGCAGAAGCGCCTCGGCGACGCCCTGCGGCTCGGCCGGCGCTATCCGGAGGCCCTGGAGCGCTACGAGCGCGCCCTGGCGGCGAACCCGCTCGACCCCTGGGCCTGGTACGACAAGGGCCAGGTCCTCGAAGCCCTCGGCCGCCACAGCGAGGCCCTGGCGGCGGTGCTCGAAGCCGACCGCCTGCTCCACCCCCAGGACGGCAACCGCCCCTGGGTCCACGCCCAGCTCGGCAAGCTCTACCGCCGCCTGGGCAGCCGCGAGCAGGCCCGGCGGCAGATCGAGACCGCGCTGCGCCTCGATCCGCGCAACCCCACCGCCCGCAGCGAGCTGCGCGGGCTGAGAGCCTGAGCCATGAGCACGACCTTGCGAGATCTGCTGCGCAGCCGCGACAACGACTACTCCGCCCTCGAACAGCGCTACCGCGAGGCGACCGGGGGCGAGCTGGTGACCGACCCCTGGGGCTCGTTCGGCAAGAACCCGAGCGCCATCACCCTCTCCGCCACCGTCCTCATCGGCTCGCACGACTCCTGCTGGAGCCTGGAGCGCTCGCTCGTCTCGATCGGCAGCAGCAGCTTCGCCCGGCGCCACCCCGGGCAGCTCGACGTCGTCCTGGTCGACGACGGCTCGACCGACGGCACCCGCGAGATGGTCGAGAGGCTCGAGCTCGGCGTGCCGCTCACCTACGTCCGCCAGGAGCGCGACGGCCTGACCCGCGCGCACAACACCGGCCTCGCCTTCGCCTCGGGCGACGTGGTGATCTTCTCCGACTCCGACATGGTGCACACCCCGTACGCGCTCGAAGAGCTGATGAAACGCCACCAGGTGCTCGAAGAGGTCGTCCTCTGCGGCTTCCGCTGCGATATCGAGCGCGACGATCCGCGGCTCGCCGATCCGGCCCTGCCGCGGCTCGGCGAGATCCTCCCCGAGTTCCGCGGCGACTTCCGCACCAGCTATCCGGGACGGCCGGAGAACGTCTGCCGCGACACCCGCCATTGGAAGGACCTGGGGCGCGGCAAGCGCATGGTGATGGCCAACGGCGCGCCCTATGACCTGCCGGCCATGGTGGTGGGGGCCTTCTTCAGCCTGCGGCGCGAGGACTACCTGCGCATGGGAGGCAGCGAGGAGCGGCTCACCGGCTGGGGGTGCGAGGACTCGCTGATCGGCGCCCGCGCCCTCGGCCTCGGCTGCTTCGTGATCCCGGTCTACTCCGCGGCGAGCGCCCACATCGCCCATCCGCGCCGGGAAGCCGCCGAAACCGGCCAGTTCGAAGCCAACATCCGCACCGCCAACAGGATCCTCGACGAGCCGTTCGCGCCGCCGGGCGGGGCCGCCCTCGACCGCTTCCGGGCGCGCGCGTTGGAGGTCGTCACGAAGCCGGCCGCCGTATCACCGGAAGGGGTGCCCGCGCACGGTCCCGTCAAAGTCGTGCGGAGGCGGAGTTTTCCCCCGCCCAAAGACCCTCACCCCCTGGCCCCCTCTCCCACCCGCACTCCCACCCTCCCGGGAGAGGGGGAACCCCCAACCCTCCCTTCTTCAATGTTTTGGGTGGAGGCGCCCCCTCTCCCGGGCGGGCGTGAGTGCGGGTGGGAGAGGGGGATGGGGGGTGAGGGTGGGCGGCCGGAGGCCCCCACTACGATGACTTTGACGGGACCCTGGGTGCCCGCGCCGCAAGACCTGCCGTCCTCGGCCGCAGAGCTCGGCCGGACCTGCCACTTCCTCGGCCGCTTTCCCGAAGCCGCCGAGCACTTCGCCGCGGCTCTGCGGGACGCGCCGGACGACGGCTGGCTCTACCACGGCGCCGGCAAGACGCTCGCCCGGCTGGGCCGCTTCGAGGACGCCTGCGAGGCCTTCGCGGCCTGCCTGCGGCTGCAGCCGGACAACCCCTGGGCCTGGTTCGACCTGGCGCTCGCCCGCGCCGCCCGCGCCCACTATGGAGAGGCCCGACAGGCACTCGCAAGCGGCCTCGCGGCCGATCCCGGCAACTGGACCCTCGGCTGGGCGCTCCACACCTCCTCGGTCCAGCACAAAGAGCGCGGCGACCACTACGCCGCCCAGGGGGACTGGGCGCTGGCGGTCGAGGACTACGAGCTGGCCCTGGTGGCCGATCCGCAGAATCCGTGGGCGCACTACGACCGCGGCACCTGCCTGCGGCGGCTCGGCCGGCTCGACGAGGCCCTCCAGTCCGTAGAAGAAGCTGAGCGTCTCCTCCATCCGCAGGACGGCAACCGCACCTGGGTGCACACCGAGCTCGGCCGGCTCCATACCGCGTTGGGCAACCGCAACCGCGCCAAGCTCCAGCTCGAACGGGCGCTCCGCCTCTTCCGCAACAACACCGAAGCCGCGGCCCTGCTCGCCGACTTGACCGCGGCCGGGCTCGCCGGCGAAGGCCTGCTCTGCCACCTCGCCATCGTCGACTGCCTCGACAGCATCCCGGGCTGGCTCTCCCCGCGCGAGGCCGACCACCTGATCGCGGCCACGCTGCGGACAGCGGCCCTGGTCAACGGCGGCCCGCCGCCGGCTCTCGTCGAGGTCGGCAGCTTCTGCGGCAAGTCGACGGTGGCGATCGGCCTCGCGCTGCGCCATCTGGGCCGGCCGGACCTCAGGCTGCACGCCATCGATCCCCACAGTGGCTACCACTTCGGCGGCGGCATCGACACCTATCCGGTGCTCCTGGAGAACCTCCGAAGGCACGGGCTCGAGCCGTGGGTCGAGGTGATCCGCGCCCGCTCGACCGACGTGGCCTGGGAAGAACCGATCGGCTTCCTCTTCATCGACGGCCTGCACGACTACGAGAACGTCCGCGCCGACTTCGCCCACTTCGCCGGCGCTCTCGTCCCCGGCGCCCTGGTCGCCTTCCACGACTACGAGTTCCCGCACTGCGACGGCGTCAAGCAGGCCGTCGACGAGCTGATGCTCGCCGGCCGCCTCGAATTCCTCTCCCAGGGGGACAGCCTGATCCTGCTGCGGCACACGGTTTGCTGAAGATCAGAGCCGAGCCCCGGCAGTGGCGGGGAGTGTCGTTCGCTTGCCGTCCCGCCGCGGGAAGTCACACCAAAGGAGGATTACCGACATGAATAAACAGCCACTGACTTTGGTGAGCGGGGTCGGCGTAGGGGCTGGATTGATGTATCTGCTGGATTCCCAGCAAGGAGCGCGGCGCAGGTCCATCGTCCGGGACAAAGCGGTCCACACCCTCCACCTCGGCGGCGCCGCCCTGGGGAAAGCCTCGCGGGATCTGGCCCACCGCGGCAAGGGCCTGGCGGTGCGGGCCGGCTCGCGCCTGCGTCCGGACGCGGCCGATGACCGGGTGCTTCACGATCGGGTGCGCTCGAAGCTGGGGCGCTGCGTCTCCCATCCCTCCGCGATCGCGGTCTCCGTCACGGAAGGACATGTCACCCTCGCCGGCGATGTGCTCGCCTCGGAAGTCGCCCGCCTCCTGAGGACCGTCCAGGGTGTGCGCGGCGTCCGCGACGTCGAGAGCCGGCTGCAGGTGCATGAGAAGGCCGGAGACGTCTCCTCTCTCCAGGGCGGCGCGGTACGGCCGGGCCGGGCGCTCCGCAACCTGCCGCCCGCCACGCGCCTGCTGCTCGGAGTCGCCGGAGGAACGCTGTGCGCGACCGCGCTCCAGCGGCGCAGCCCCGTTCTCGGCATGGCTCTGGGCACCGCCGGCTTCGGCCTGCTCGCGCGCGGATTGACCAACCTCGAGCTCCGTCAGCTCGTCGGGATCGGCGCCGGCCGCAGGGCCGTGACCCTGCACAAGACGGTCAACATCCAGGCGCCGGTCGAGGAGGTTTTCGAGTTCTGGGCGAACTTCGAGAACTTCCCCTTCTTCATGGCCAACGTGCTCGACGTGCGGCTCCGCGACGGCGCCCGCCTCTCCCACTGGGTGGTCCGCGGGCCCGCGGGAACGCACCTCGAATGGGACGCCGAGATCACCGCATTCGAGCCCGACCGGCTCCTCGCCTGGAAAGCGCTGCCCGGCGCAGCCGTCCAGAACGCCGGTATCGTCCACTTCAGCCCAAACGACGCGGGCGGTACCCAGGTGGACATCCAGCTGTCTTACAACCCGCCCGCCGGAGCCGTGGGCCACACCGCCGCCGCCCTGCTCGGCCGCGACCCGAAGCGGGAGCTCGATGAGGACATGGTGCGCCTGAAGTCGCTGATCGAGGAGGGAAAGGCCACGGCCGGCGACCTCACGGTCACGCGCTCCGAGGTGGAGGCGCTCTTCGAGGTGTAAGGGGGGAAGCACAGTGGAAACCAGACGGATCGGATCGCTGGACGTCTCCGTGGCCGGCCTCGGCTGCAACAACTTCGGCTGGCGCCTGGACGCCGCCGCCACGAAGAAGGTCGTGGACGCCGCGCTCGCCGCGGGCATCAACTTCTTCGACACGGCCGACATCTACGGCAAGGGCCAGAGCGAAGAGTACCTGGGCCGCGCCCTCGGCAGCCGGCGCTCCGGCATCGTGCTCGCCACGAAGTTCGGCATGAAGATGGACGAAGAGCGGAAGGGCGCGAAGCCCGCCTACCTGCGCCAGGCCCTGGAGGACAGCCTGTCGCGCCTGGGGACCGACTACGTCGATCTCTACCAGCTCCACACACCCGATCCCGGCGTCCCGATCGCGGACACCCTGGGAGCGCTCGACGAGCTGGTGAAGGCCGGCAAGGTCCGCGAGATCGGCTGCTCGAACTTCTCCGCCGAGCAGCTCCGCGAGGCGGAGGCGGCCGTCGAGCCCGGAGCCGCGCGCTTCGTGAGCGTACAGAACGAGTACAGCCTCTTCCACCGCGAGCCCGAGCGCGAGGTCCTCGCCGCCTGCGAGCGGCAGGGCCTCGCGTTCATCCCCTTCTTCCCGCTCGCGAGCGGCCTCCTCACCGGCAAATACCGGAAGGGCCGGCCTCTGCCGGAGAAGGCCCGCCTCACCGAAGGCCGCTTCGCGCGCCTCCTCTCGGAAGAGAACCTCGACAAGGTCGAAAAGCTCATCGCCCTCGCAGAATCCCGCGGCCACACCCTTTTGGA
>Ga0137375_10000349_pt1 | contig 48624 bp, 45 predicted proteins | sample SagtaG_24_FD_104936 | JGI IMG/M metagenome (GOLD analysis project Ga0137375, IMG submission 104936) | Vadose zone soil microbial communities from Sagehorn Ranch, Mendocino, California, USA - Sage1_R_113_16 metaG | ecosystem: Environmental > Terrestrial > Soil > Vadose zone | place: USA... | reverse complement strand
CCGTCCGGCTCCCCGGCCGCCGCCGCGCCTCGGTCTCCGGGTCCGGCCGCCGGAAGCCGTGCTCGTCGGTGCGCACCCGCGCGCCCATCAGAAACGCCTCGGCGTTGGGCTGCTGCTCCTCGACGACGCCGGGGCGGTCCGAGACCTTCTTGATGAAGCGGGCGTAGCGCCACATCTCGACGTCGAGGATGCGCAGCCAGTGCTCGGAGACCAGGCGCAGGCCGAGCTCGGCGACCGCGAAAGCGGCGAGCGTCGAGATGCAAAGGATGCCCAGGGCCCGTTTCTTCATCGGGTGTCGAAATCGTCCGGCGGGAGGCCGACCAGCTCCATCAGCTTGAGCGCGTTGGTGGTCGTGGCGATGCCGGGGCGCATTCTATAGTCGAACGTCATGGCCGTCTCCTCCCCCGGATGGAGCGTCTCGCGGAAATGCACGGGGCGGCTCGCCGCGGAGAGCTCCGGGATCTCGGCGACCTGCAGGTCGTGCGAGGAGACGGCGCCGATCGCGCCGCTTTTGAGCAGATGGAGGATGACGCGGCGCACCGCCACCTGGCGCTCCGAGCTGTTGGTGCCGCGCAGGATCTCGTCGAGCAGATAGAGGAGGACGTGTCCTGCGGCCCGGCTGCGGTCCGCCGTCTCGACCACGCCGCGGATGCGCAGCAGCTCGGCCATGAAGAACGAGACGCCGCCCGCCAGCGAGTCCTCGACCAGGATCGAGGTGGCCAGCTCGACCGGTGGCATGCGGAGCGCCTCCGCACAGACCGGCCCCCCGGCCTGCGCCAGGACCGCGTTGAGCCCGATCGCCCGCAGCAGCGTGCTCTTGCCAGACATGTTGGAGCCGGTGACCAGGAGGAACGTGCCGGCGGGGCCGAGCTCCACATCGTTCGGCACCCGCCGCTCCTCCGGGATCAGGGGATGGCCGAGACCGCGGGCGGCGAAGCGGTCCTCCCCCGGAGCCACCACGGGGAGGTCCCATCCGGGGTTGTCGTGGCGCAGGCCGGCGAGAGCCGAGAGGGCCTCCAGCTCGCCCAGGGCTTCGAGCCAGCCGCGGGCCTGCTTCCCGGCCGCCTGCTGCCAGCGCTCGAGCAGCCAGAGAGCGTGGAAGTCCCAGAGGAACAGGAGCTCGATCGGGAGACGGAGGATGGGGTTGCGCCGGGCGTCGGCGAGCCCGATGCGGCTGTCCAGGAGCTTCATCCAGGCGTGGGCGGGCCGCCCCGCGAAGCCCAGGGTCTCGGCGGTCCGCCGCAGCGCCGGAGCGGCGGCGCTCCGGGAGACCGCCATCGCCATGGCCTCCGCGTAGGTGCGGAAGTCCCGCTCGCGCGCCTCGACCTGGTTGAACGCCCCTTCGAGTCGCTCGCCGCAGCGGTACATCAGGAAGAAGTTGACGGCGATGGCGAGCCAGGCGGGATAGGCGGGGAGCGGTGTCATGAAAGCGGCGAGGATCAGCCCGACCGTGACCGGCGGCAGGACGCGCGTCAGCCAGACCAGCCCCGGCCGCGCCAGCAGCCACGGCTCCGCCTCGGCCCAGCGGAGGAACGGCTCGACATCGGGGGGAGCGCTCTCCATCGGGCGGGTCCGCACCTCGAGCTGCTGGCGGAACTCGACGTCGGGAGCGAGCTCGCGCACCGCCGCCTGCCGGAGCGCGATCTCGTCCGGGAGAGCCGGCCGGAGGAGCCACCCCGCGAGGCGGAGCCGTCCCGCCGGCGTGTGGGCGGTCCCCAGGAGCTGGACGAGCGAAGCGCGGCCGAACAGATCGAGGTCGCGAGCCCGATGATCGCCGGCCATCACCTCCGGCACCCGCGGGACCGGCAGAAGGTCCCACTCCCGGCCGAGCCGGTGGAGAGCCTCCTCGTTCAAGTCCCGCAAGGCGGCAGCCCGCCGCTGCCGCTGGATCACCCGGTCATGCCACGGCAGGACGAGGAGGAACGCGACCAGCCACCCGCCGGCGAGGAGCCACAGCCGGGCATCCGCCAGCGAGGCGCGGATGAGAATGGCCAGCAGCGTGGCAACGAAGCCGAAGAAGAGCGAGCCGCGCCCCACCGAAAAGCGGAACGAGATCCGGGCCAGCCGCCGCTCCTCGGCCGAGAAGGCGGCGGCGCGCTCGCGGTAGGTGGTGGCGGGCACCCCCTACTCCACCGTCACACTCTTCGCCAAATTCCGTGGCTGGTCCACGTCAGCTCCCCGCCGCACCCCGGTGAAGTAGGCCAGGAGCTGCAGTGGGATCACGTTGACGACCGGCTGCAGCAGCGGCGAGACGGTCGGCACCTCGATCACTTCGGTGCAGATCCCGCCCAGCTCCTCCGCATCCCGGTCGGAGAGGGCGATCACCACGCCGTCTCGGGCGTTGACCTCCTGGATGTTGCTCTTCACCTTCTCGAAGATCAGGTCGCTGCCGGTGGCGATGGCCACCACCGGCATCTCCTCGTCGATCAGGGCGATCGGGCCGTGCTTCATCTCGCCGGCGGGGTAGCCTTCCGCGTGGATGTAGGAGATCTCCTTGAGCTTGAGGGCGCCTTCGAGCGCGATCGGATAGTTGATGCCGCGGCCCAGGAAGAGGAAGTTCTCGGCCCGGTGGTATTTCTTGGCCAGCTCCGCCATCGGCCTCTCCTGCCGCCGGATCACCTCGTCCACGGCGTGCGGCAGGCGGGCCAGGTCGTCGAGATATTGCCTCTCGACCTCGCCGGTGTGCAGCTGGCGCAGGTAGAGCGCCAAGAGATAGAGCGCCACGAGCTGCGTGGTGAAGGCCTTGGTCGAGGCGACCCCGATCTCGGGGCCGGCGTGGGTGTAGATCACCCCTTCGCTGATCCGCGTCGCCTGGCTCCCCTGGACGTTGCAGACGGTGAACAGGCGGGCGCCGCAGTCGCGCGCGGCTTCCATGGCCGACACGGTGTCCGCCGTCTCGCCCGACTGCGAGATGCCCACGGCCAGCACTTTGTCGTTCGCGATCGGGTCGCGGTAGCGATACTCGGAGCCGTAGTCCACCTCCACGGGGATACGGGCGATGTGCTCGATCAGGAACTTTCCGATCAGCCCGGCGTGCCACGAGGTGCCGCAGGCCAGGATGTGGATGCGCTCGATCCGCTTGAGCTCGTCCTCCGGGAGGAGGATCGTGTCGAACAGGATGCGGGCGTTCTCGAAATCCACGCGGCCGGCGAAGGTGTCCTGCACGGCCTGGGTCTGATCGTGGATCTCCTTGAGCATGAAGTGCTTGTAGCCACCCTTCTCGGCCTGGATCGGATCCCAGGCGAGGTGCTGCACCGGCCTCTCGACCGGCTTGCCCTCGCGGTCCTGGATGTCGACGCCGGCCGGGGTCAGCCGCGCCAGGTCGCCGTTCTCCAGGAAGACCACGTCCTTGGTGTGGACCAGGAGCGCCGACGGGTCGGAGGCGAGGAACTGCTCCCCCTTGGAGAGGCCGATGACCAGCGGCGGTCCCTGCCGGGCGGCGACGATCTCCTGGCCCTCCGTCGCGGTGGTCACCACGGCGAAGGCGTACATCCCTTCGAGCTCGCGCACCGCTCTCGCCACCGCCTCCCGCAGGTCGCCGTTCAGATAGGACGAGATGAGGTTGGCGACCACCTCGGTGTCGGTGTCCGAGTTGAAGGACCAGCCCTCGGCGATCAGCCGTTTCTTGAGCGGCAGGAAGTTCTCGATGATGCCGTTGTGGATCAGCGCCAGGCGCCCGCGCGAGTCGACCATAGGGTGGGCGTTGCGCTCGCTCGGCGGACCGTGGGTCGCCCAGCGGGTGTGGCCGAGGCCGTACTGGCCGGCCAGCGGGTGCTTCTCCAGCTTCTCCTTGAGGCGGTCGAGCTTGCCCTCGGCCTTGGCCGTCAGCAGCTCGCCGTCCAGCACGGCGACCACGCCGGCCGAGTCGTAGCCGCGGTACTCCAGGCGCCGCAGGCCGTCCATCAGCAGGGGCACCACCTCGCGATGCCCCACGTAGCCGACGATTCCGCACATCTTCAGGGTTCCTCTCGGAAGTCCTCACGCGCGATGAGGAGGTGGTGGATGCGGGCCAATTCGGCCTGGTCGTTGACTCCCTGCGCCTCGTCCGGGTCGTCCAGGGGGACCAGGCGGACGGGCCGGCCGTCACGGGCGGCCGCGGTGACGGCGTCGGTCAGGTAGAGCTCGCCCTGGGCGTTGTGGGTCGTCAGCCGGGCCAGGTAGGTGAAGATCTCCGGCGCGGGGAGGGCGTAGATGCCGGCGTTGATCCGCCGCACGGCCAGCTCCTCCGGCGTGGCGTCCCGCGCCTCGACGATGCGGTCGAGCCCCCCGTCCGGAGCGGTGAGCACGCGGCCGAGCGAGCCGGGATCGTCCAGGTCGGCCACGGCCATGGCTCCCCAGCCGGCTTCCGCATCCGCCGCCAGCCGGTCGAGAGTGGCCGGGGTGACCAGGGGAACGTCGCCGGAGAGGACCAGCAGGGTCGCCGCCTCGTCGACGTGACCTTCGACCTGGGCCAGGGCATGACCGGTGCCGCGCTGCTCGGCCTGCAGGACCCAGCCGATGCCGTCGTCCCGGATGGCCTGCCGCACCTGCTCGGCGCCGTGACCGACGACGGCCAGGATCTTCGCGCAGCCGGCGGCGCGGGCCGCGTCGATCACCCAGGCGAGGAGGGGCCGGCCGGCCGCTTCGTGGAGCACCTTGGGGAGAGGGGAGCGCATGCGCTTTCCCTTGCCGGCGGCGAGCACCACGGCGATGCGCGGGCGTGGTTGCGGATCGCTCATTGGATCGATCTCACGCGGCTGCGGCCCGCTCGCGCTCGGCGAGGTCCATGACGGCGCGGGCGAGCTTGGCGGAGTCGTGGCGGATCAGCTCCCCCTCGGCCAGGAGGTCCGCCTCGACGACCTGGATGCCCATGGCTTCCAGGGCCTCGCGCTCGACCGCGACCGGCTCCGAGCCGGCCTCCCCGTAGAGCTCCAGGAGGTGCCGCGGGATCGGCGACGAGCTCGCCAGGACGATGTCCGCCAGCCCCTTGCCGGCGTGGCGCTCGATCGCCTGCAGGTGGTCCGCGCCCATCATGCCGTCGGTCTCGCCCGGCTGGGTCATCAGGTTGAGCAGGAGGACCGTGCGGGCGCGCGCCTTGCGCAGCGCCTGGCGGATGCCGGGAATCAGCAGGTTGGGCAGGATCGAGGTGTAGAGCGACCCGGGACCCAGGAGGATGAGGTCCGCCTCCTCCAGCGCCTGCATGGCCGCGGGAAAGGCCGGGGGCACCGGCGGCTCGATCTCCAGCCCGGCGAGCCGCTCGCCGGAGGTCCCGACGGCCGACTCGCCGTCGTAGATCCGGCCGGAGACGCCGCGGCCGCGCAGCACCACGTCCTGGAGCGTCGCCGGGAAGATCCTGCCGCGCACGCGCAGCACCCCCTCGGCGGTGAGGATGGCCTGGTGGAAGTCGCCGGTGATCCCGGTCAGCGCGGTCAGGAAGAGGTTGCCGAACGAATGGCCGACCAGGCCGCCGCCGTTGGGGAAGCGGTACTGGAAGAGCCGGGTCAGCAGGTCCTCGTCGTCGGCCAGGGCGGCGATGCAGTTGCGGATGTCGCCCGGCGGCAGCACGCCGAATTCCCGGCGCAGCCGTCCCGAGGAGCCGCCGTCGTCGGTGACGGTGACCACACCGGTGATCTGCCGGAGGCCGGGGCCGAGGTGGTGCTTCAAGCCGCGCAGGAGGGCCGAAAGGCCGGTGCCCCCGCCGATCGCCACCAGCGCGCAGCCGGACGTTGACGCCTCAGGAGAGGCCGAAGAGCTGGCGATGCTCGGGGTCCCTGCGGAGCTCGGCGAAGTCGGGATCGTGGAACGCATGGACGCGATTCTTGGCATTCAGCTCGACCGCGCGCGCCAGGATCTTGGCCGCCTCGTCCTTGCGCCCCTCGGCGGCATGGATCGACGCGGCGAGATACGCGAAGCGCTCGTCCTTCTCGCCGCCGTGCTTCTTCACGAGGTCCAGGGCGGCGGCGTAGTTGCCCCGGTTCTTCTCGAAGACCGCTCGCAGGTAGGGGTCCACGTCCGGAGACGGACCATCCTCCCCTTTGGCCTTGTGCTCCTGCAAGCGGCACGCCGCGAGATACTGGCGGGCCCGCTCGCGGAGCTCGGGCGTGTCGGTCTCCTGGATGACGCTCTCGAACAGCTTGGCGGCCTTGGCCCAGCTCCCCCCGTGGAGGGCTTCGAGAGCCTTGTGGAACGTCGCGAGCACCGGATCGACGGCAGTGGTGGCGGCGGCTTTGGGCATGCTCCCCCTCTTCAGCGCTTCTTGAGCTCGATCAATATCTGTTTGGCCACGGACTTGAGTGTGTCGAAGACCCCGACCCCGGTGGTGGCGACCGCCTCGAACGTGGGCTCCCGCTTGTAGTTCAAGATGCGGTACATCTCGTCGACCGGAACCACGCCGGGAAGGTCGCGCTTGTTGAACTGCAGGGCATAGGGGATCGTCGCCAGGTCGAACCCGTGCTCCTTGAGGTTGGCCTCCAGGTTGCGGATCGATTCGATGTTCGCCTCCATCCGCGCCTCCTGGCTGTCGGCGACGAAGATCACGCCGTCGACCCCCTTCAAGATGAGCTTGCGGCTGGCATCGTAGAAGACCTGGCCGGGGACGGTGTAGAGATGGAATCGGGTGGTGAAGCCGCGAATGCTCCCCAGGTCCAAGGGGAGGAAGTCGAAGAACAGCGTGCGGTCGGCCTCGGTGGCGAGCGAGATCATCTTGCCCTTCGACTCGGGCGCGGTCTTGTTGTAGATGTACTGCAGATTGGTCGTCTTGCCACACAGGCCGGGGCCGTAGTAGACGATCTTGCAGTTGATCTCCTTGCTGGCGTAATTGATGAAAGTCATGTCTGGCTCGCTCCTTCACCCGATCGCCGAGGGGCTCGCACGGGCGCGCCGGTCCTTTCGGCTCGGCGGCTCCGTTACTCCCCGAAGAGAGCGTCGATATCGTCGTCGGTGATCTCGGAGAAGGGGCTCGCGGGTCCCACGCCGACTCCCTTGTCGCTCTTCTGGGCCATGGTGTCGAAGATCTTCTCCAGGTCGACGCTGGCGCGCTTGACGCGCAGGCGCACGAGGCCCAGGGAGGAGCGGTCGTCGAAGATGACGACCAGGATGGCCCGCTTGGCGACGATGGAGATGTGGATGTGGTCCTGCTGGCCCTCGTGGAAGAGCACCGAGAACTCGCGCTCGCCGATCAGCTTGGCGAGACCGTCGGTGGCGGCCACGTTCCCCGCGGTCAAGGAGGCGAGCGAGGTGGTGTCGAACTGCTCGATCTCCCCGGCGGAGGCGATCTGCTGCCCGTTCTTGTCGATCAGGAAGACAGCTTTGGCATTGGCTTCCTGCCGCAGGCGGCGCAGGGCCTCCTCCAGATGCTTGAACTCCTCTTCGTAGAGCACGAAGTCGGCCATGGCTACCCTTTCCGGACCGCGCGAAGATACACCATTGCGGGCGGGGCCGTCAAAGCGCTGATTCCACGCGAGTTGGCCCCGTGGAGCGACGGGCTCAGTGGAACAGCCTCCAGCCCTTCAGAATGTCGGCCTCGGCGATGACCACCTCGTCGCCGTCCACCTGGTGCTCCAGAGGGACGGGTTTGCATCCGCCGCCTCCGGCGTTGACCTCGGCCAGCCGGAACGCTTTGTCGCACTTGTTGCACACCAGCCACTCGCCCTCCGGCCGGAAGCCGCGCTTGTTCTTCGCGCAGTCCTCGCTGGCGTCGAAGGCGACCGCGACGTGCCCGGCGGGGTCGCGGCCGACCAGGAAGTGGACCTCCTGGTTCCCCGCATTGAGGAACTGGTAGAAGCGGACCTGGAGCGGCTGCAGACCGGCGAGGGAGATCCGCACCATGCCGTTGCGGTCGGGGGACACCCGCTGCATCTGGGAGCTGGCGAGCTTCCCCTCGAAGGCGAGCTCGGCGAGCAGCACCACCCCGACGAAGAGGAGGACCAGGACGATTCCATGGACAGGTTTGAAGCGGCGCATCGTTAGACCTCGCATGATACATCAGGGAGCGGTCCGCTCGCTGAGCAGCCGGCAAACCCATGCCGCCATCTCCGCCGCGGCGGCCGCGTGCCCCCGCTCGTTCCAGTGTCCCTCGCCCGGCGCCGTGTTCGGAAAGCCGTGCAGGAAGACCTTCTCCCGCTCGGCGAGCCGCTGCAGCGCCGGTGCCAGGGTGAGGACCGGGATCCTCTCCCGGCGCCCGAACGCGGCGAGCCGCTCGTCGGGATAGAAGAGAGTATCGATTCCGAGCTGTTTCATGAAAGCCTGGCGCACCGCCGGATCGGGGTTGACCTGCATCGGCGTCGTCAGGGAGACCATGCCGAAGGGGGTGCGATGGGCCGCCGCCTCGTCGCGGGCGGCGGCGAGGATCGCCTCGGTCGCCCGCCACGCGCCGGTCCACTCGGGGTCCTTGGGCGGCAGGTAGACCGCGTCGTCGAGCCCGAGCTCGGTCCCCGCCGGCCGCTCCTTGACCTTGCTCGCCTTCCAGGAACCGATCCAGCCGTCCGAGGCGCTCTTCGCCTGCTTGCCGAGCTGCATGAGCCGCGAGTGGTCGAACGCCCAGTAGACGAGGTTCGCCGCCCAGGTCCGGCGCAGCCGGTACCCCCCGGTCTCCCGGAAGGAGTCGTCGAGCGCCAGCGAGCCGTCCGGGCGCGGTATCAGATAAGGACGCGCCGGGTCGAGCTCCAGCGGGCGCCAGTTGTTGCGCACGTCGTTGCCGCTGTAGAAGGCGAGGAGGACGAGATCGGGATCGTACCTCCACACCCGGCGCCGCAGGGTGATGAGCTCCTGGGCCGTGCCATACCCCGAGACCCCGAAGTCGAGCGCCTCCACCTGCTGTCCTGCCACCGCCGGGCACCGCGCCAGCTCCTTTTCGAGGAGAGACCAGAACGTCTTCTCGACCGGGACTTGGAGGGACTCGACGCAGGAGTCACCGAGGACCGCGATGCGCAGCTCGCCGGGCGGCTTGGCCACCGGATGCTCCTCGTCGCGCATGCCGTCGCGGTTGAACCGGACGTCGGCGTCCCCCTCTTTCCGCCACCGCCCATGCCCCCCCGGCCGCAGCGCCCACCCGCGGTCCGGGTCCGGCCCATAGAAGTTGGGATAGGACATCCCCGCGATCCGCAGCGCCACCTCGGCGACCAGCAGGGCGAGCACGGTCGAGACGAAGAGGGCGAACAGGCGGGTGCGGCGGGAAGGGGCGCCCAAGGGTGTTTCGGGCGCCCGCCTCAGAACAGCGTATAGATGAACGGCGCCGTGGCCTGGCTGGTCACCACGAGGAGGATGACGAGACCGAGGATCAGCACGAACGGTACGATCCAGTAGACCTTGTTGTGCTTGGCGAACTGCCAGATCTCGCCGAGCAGCGATCCGAAGTATCCGAGCTTGCGCATTTCCTTCTCCTTCGCGCTTCCTGGACGCGAAGCCTAGTCGAGTTGATAGTCCTGGCGCCAGTCCCGCTTCTCCTGCCAGTCGGGCTGCGCCGTCTTGTCCAGGAGGAACGGGCCGAGCACCAGGTAGTCCATGTCGGTGCGCATGAAGCAGCGATAGGCGTCCTCGGGGGTGCAGACGATCGGCTCGCCGCGCACGTTGAAGCTGGTGTTGACGATCACCCCGTAGCCGGTCAGCTTCTCGAACTCGGAAATCAGCGACCAGTAGCGCGGGCTGACCTCACGGTTCACCGACTGGATCCTCGCTGAATAGTCTACGTGCGTCACGGCCGGGATGTCGGAGCGCAGGCGGTTCACCCATTCGAGCAGGTTCTCGCTCCGCTCGTCTCCCTGCATCGGGAGGCGCCGCCGCTCCACCACGTCGGCGACCAGCAGCATGTAGGGCGACGGGCGGTCGAGCTCGAAGTAGTCGCCGATCCGCTCCTCGAGGACGCTCGGCGCGAACGGCCGGAAGCTCTCGCGGAACTTGATCTTCAGGTTCATGATCGACTGCATCTTGGGCGAGCGCGGATCGCCGACGATCGAGCGGCTTCCGAGGGCGCGCGGCCCGAACTCCATCCGCCCCTGGCAGAGGCCGACGACCTTCTCGCCGGCCAGGATCTGCGCCACGCGCGGCGCCCAGTCCTCCTCCGCCAGCTCCTCGGCCGGATAGCCGCGGGCGTCGAGGAACTCGCGGATCTGCTCGCGGGTGAACTCGGGACCCAGGAGCGCGCCCTGCATCGAGTCGCGGCCGGGCCTGCCGGAGGACACCGTCCGCGGCTTGTCCAGGGCGTTGTACCAGTAGGCGAGCGGTGCGCCGAGGGCGCCGCCCGCGTCGCCCGCCGCCGGCTGGATCCAGAGGTCGTCGAAGATCTTCTCGCGCAGCAGGACGCCGTTGGCCACGCAGTTCAAAGCCACGCCGCCGGCCAGGCAGAGGTTGCGCTTGCCGGTGATCTCCCGGGCGTGGCGGGCGAGCTTGACGACGATCTCCTCGGTGACCTCCTGGATCGACTTCGCGAGGTCCATCTCGCGCGGCGTGATCCGCGACTCGGGCGACCGCGGCGGACCGCCGAACAGGGCGGCGAAGCGGTCGTTGGTCATCGTGAGGCCGTCGAGGTAGCCGAAGTAGTCCATGTTGAGGCGGAACGAGCCGTCCTCGCGGAGGTCGATCAGCTCGCGCTTGATCACGTCGGTGTAGCGCCCCACGCCGTAGGGGGCGAGCCCCATCAGCTTGTACTCGCCCGAGTTGACCTTGAACCCGGTGAAGAAGGTGAACGCCGAGTAGAGGAGCCCCAGCGAGTGCGGAAAGGTGATCTCGCGGATGAGCCGCAGGCGGTTGCCTTCGCCGACGCCGATGGTGGTGGTGGCCCACTCGCCGACGCCGTCCAGGGTGAGCACCGCCGCCTCCGCGAACGGGGAGGGGTAGAAGGCGCTCGCCGCGTGCGACTCGTGGTGCTCGGTGAAGAAGACCGGCACGTCGGCGCCGAGGCCGCACGTTTCCACGGCCTCCTGGATGCGAGGCGGAATCCACAGCTTCTCGCGCAGCCAGAGGGGGACCGCCTGCACGTACGAGCGCAGGCAGCGCGGCGAGACCGTGAGATAGGTCTCCAGGATGCGATGGAACTTGAGGAGCGGCTTGTCGTAGAAGACCACCCCGCCGAGGTCGCCGGCGGTCTCGACGCCGCCTTCGGCCAGGCAGTAGCGCACCGCGTTGAGGGGGAATCCGTCGTCGTGCTTCTTGCGGGTGAAGCGCTCTTCCTGAGCCGCGGCGACGATCTTGCCCGCGTCGATCAGGCAGGCCGCGGAGTCGTGGTAGTAGCAGCTGACGCCGAGGAGCTTCATGGTCAGAACTGCCGGCGGTAGGACTCGGGGGTCCGCGCCTTCTCCCGCTCTTCCGTCGAGGTCCAGTAGGTCGGCCGGCGCGGGTCGAAGCCGCGGGTGACCGCGAGCTTGCCGCCGGCCTTCAGGAGGAGCCCCGCCGGCAGGAAGAGGAGGTAGTAGAGGAGGGTCATGAGCACCCAGGTGACGGCCGTGCCGACCATGTGCGCGAAGCGGTCGAGCACGCGGGCCACGCCGCGCCCGGCGGAGAGCGGCGCCACGAGGGCCGGGAGGGAGAGGAGCAGGGCGACCACGGCGATCACCGCGGCCGGCACCGGCTTCTTCCCGAGAAAGAACACCAGGAGGGCGAACGCGAGACCGATCGCGCCGCCGAGGAGGCCGCGCCGGCGGATTTCGGAGGTCTCGCGGGCCCGCCGGGACTCTTCGTCGTCGCCGCGGCGCCAGTCCCACACGACGGCGGAAGGGAGGTTCTTCGTCTGTGACATGCGGCCCGGTATACTAAACGAAAAGCTCCCAACTCCCAAGCCGGGAATGCCGGGGCGGCATTTTCTGTTGCGCGGCCACCGTTTCCGTCTTACAATCATTTCAATTTCAGGAGGAACGCGGCTCGATGACCATCGAGCCACCGCCTTATCAATGGCAGCACCCGGCAGGAGGTCCAGGAGCATGAGGAGGACATCGGCGCTCATCGGATTCTGTGCATTGCTCGCGGGGGCGGTCCCCGCCGTGGCCGGCGAGGTCTACGTTCCGTTCGCGAGCAACCGGTCGGTCGGCGGTGCCACCTACCAGACGAAGGTCTGGGTCACCAACCCGAGCACCGCCGCGCGCCAGTTCAGCGTGCGCTTCATCAACCAGAACACGGACGGCACCCAGGGGGCGGGCGGTGGCGACAAGCTCAACGTGCCGGGCGGCGGCACCCTGCTCTTGGGGAGCGTGGCCCCCGGCGGCTCGCTCGGCATGGTCGAGATCAGCGGCGCGCCGCAGCTCGTGGTCAACGCCCGGATCGACGCGATCGGCGCCAACGGGAACGTCCTGTCGAGCGCCAACGTGCCGGTCGTCGCTCTCGGCAACCTGCTGAAGGCGAAGTCCACGGCGCACATCCAGGGCCTGGAGCTGACCGGCCGCGGCACGCTCAGCGACTTCGGCATCATGAACGTCTCCAATGCCGGGGCGCAGTGCACGATCAAGGCCTACCGCTCCAACGGCAACCAGATCAACCAGACCTCCATCATCACCCTGCTGCCGCTGTCGGAGCGGCATTTCGAGAACGTCCTGGCCGTGCTGGGAGAGACCGCGATCTCCGACGCGCGCGTCGAGGTGACCTGCGACAAGCCGTTCTTCCCTTATGCGGCGGTGTACAAGCCGGGAGGGCCGGAGACCGACTTCGTCACCTCCTCCTACGCGCTGGACGGCGACCTGATCTCCGGCGTCGGCGGCACGCCGGGCACCGTGGTCGTCGAGGCGGCGGGCATCTACCTCAACGCCACAGCGGGCAACTCGTTCAAGCAGTACGACATCCCGCTCGTCGACGGGGTGCGCTACAAGAAGGCCACGATCGAGTTCGACCTCTTCGTCGACAAGTTCCCGGCCGGGATCTTCGCCGGCGTCACCTCGCTGCGCCGCACCGACAGGACCCTGTTCTACGGCTTCATCGTCCGCGGCGGCCGGTCGAAGGGGATCCTCGACATGGGCGTGACCGACGACATCGTCGACGGCAACAGCGGCCCGTGGAAGGAGAAGACCAACTACCACCTGATCTTCGACTACGACACGGTCACGGGCAGACTGGTCTTCAAGACCATTCGCGAGGGGACCCTGGTCGAGACGCTCTCCGGCCCGATCAACCACCCCGATCTGCTGACCAACGGCAAGACCATGCGCGTCGACTTCGGGATGACCGGCATCGCCGACGGCGCCTACTTCCCGCCGATCGGCTGGAAGTACTCGAACCTGAAGGTGACGTTCGAGCCGGCGGATTAGCCGACGAAGGCCAGATTTCCCGCCAGGACCAGGGTCAAAGCGAGCTCCAGGACGAGGAGCATGCCGGTCCAGAGTCCTCGCGGACCCCAGCGGCGGACGGCTTCGGCGGCGGCGAGGAGGCAGGCGAAGGGCATCAGGAAGAGCCAGATCCTGCCGACCTCGCCGCGCACCGTGCCCGAGAGGATCAGGGCGAGCAGCAGCGCCCACCAGCCCCAGGCGAGGGCTTGGTGGGCGAGGCGCTTCCCCTCGTCGCGGACGAACAGGCCCGCGGCGGCCGGGATCAGCACGGCCGGCCCGAGGAGCAGCAGGAAGTCGTAGGGATTCCAGACCAGCCAGGTGCCGTAGCTCCTGGTCGCCACGGCGATCGCATGGTGGTTCTCCGTGGCCATCCGGAACGAGGCCCACGGGTCGTAGCCGGTCGCGAGGGCGAGCGCGATCCAGGGGAGGAGGAAGCCGGCGGCGAGGAGGAGCCCCCTCTCCACGGGGCGGGGCCTGGCCGTGAGGGCAAGGAGGCCCACGAGCGGCACCGCGGCCAGATATCCATAGGAAAAGAAGACGGCGAGCGCGAGGAGGCCGCCGGCCAGCAGGGCGCGCCAGCGGCCGCCGGAGGCCGCCATCCAGGCGGCGGCCACGACGAGGAAGGGGAGCGCCTGGTCGAGCGACGGCGTGAAGACCGTCCGCGCCGGCACGGTGAGCCAGAGCGCGGCGGCGAGGAGGGCCGCTCCCGGCTCCATCCCGAGCGCCGTGGCGAGCCGGTGGACCGGCCAGGCGGTCAGCGCCGAGAGAAACGGCAGGAGGAAGGCGAGCAGGACCAGGGTGCCCGGGGCGGGGAGCGCGCGCGGCGTCCTGTGGCTGCGGAGGGCGACGCGGGCGACCTCGCGCTCCAGGCTCTCGGCGGCATAGGAGACCAGGCCGCGCTCCCCCTGCGGCTCGGATGGCAGCCGCCGGCCGAGGAGGTCGAGCGCGCGCACGGCGAGGAGCGGTCCGGGCGGATGGGTCTTCGAGTGCTGGTTGAGCCCGGCCGCGACCGCCGGCCAGTCGGCGAGGAGCGCCCGGTTGTCCGGAGCGAGCCCGGCGTCGAGCACGAATCCGAACGTGTGGCGCGAGGCGAGAGCGTCGAAGATCCGCGGGAACCCGCCCGGCTGCGCCTTGGCCAGGTCGAGGAGGAGGACCCAGCCGAGGATCACCAGCAGGGGGACCGACCAGAGCCAGTCCCAGCGGTGCTCGTGCGACGCCCAGTAGCCGAGCGGGATCATCAGCGCGGCGGCGAGAGCCAGCCCGATCCCGGAGAGCCCGGGGCGGTGATACGGCCACTGCCACTCCGCCGGACCGTTGGCGGACGGCACCTGGGACGAGATCAGGAAGATCAGGACAGCCGTCGCCGCGGCGATCAGGAGAGGGAGGAGCACGCGTCGCATTTGCAGGAAGACGCTAGCACAGGGCCTCGATAGAATCACCGCGATGACCTTCCCGCCCCTCCCCCTGCCGTCGCGCCGCCTGGAGATCCCCGGCTTCCGGATCGGCCACGGCTCCGATCTCGCGGGCATGACCGGCCTCACGGTGATCCTCTGTCCCGAGGGGGCGACGGCGGCCGCCGAGGTGCGCGGCACGGCCACGGGCACTCGGCAGTTCGACGCGCTGGTCGCCGGGCAGCACATCTCCAGCCGGGCGCACGCCGTGGTGCTCGCCGGCGGCAGCGCCTTCGGCCTGTCGTCCGCCGACGCCGTGGTCGACTGGCTGGCCCTCCAGGGGTACGGCTTCCAGACCGGGATCGTGCCGGTGCCGCTCGTCCCCACGGCGATCCTCTTCGACCTCGGCTTCGGCGATCCGGCGGCGCGGCCGGGCCGCGCGCTGGCCGAGCTGGCGCTCGCCGCCGCGGCCCAGGGCGAGGTCCCGGTGGGCAGCGTCGGAGCGGGCACCGGCGCCACGGTCGGCAAGATCCTGGGCCGCGAGAACGGGATGAAGGGCGGCTTCGGCTTCGCCAGTCTGACGGTGCCGGAGGGGCCGGCCGTGGCCGCGGCCGTGGCGGTCAACGCCTTCGGCGACGTCCGCCGGCTCGACGGCACGCTCCTCGCCGGCTGCCGGACGGCGCCCGCTTCCCGCGAGCTGGCGAGCGCCGAGAGGGTCCTGGCCGTCATGCCGCCGGATCCCGCGAACGTCTGGGACGGCAACACCACCCTGGCGGTGGTGATGACCGACGCCGTCCTCACCAAGGCCGGGGCGCTCAAGGTCTGCCAGATGGCGTTCGGCGGCTTCTACCGGACCCTCTCCCCCGCCCTCTCCCTCTACGACGGGGACCTGGTCGTCACCCTGGCGAGCGGCAAGCGGCCGGCGCACGTCCACCAGATCGGCGTCCTCGCCGAGCGCGCCGTGGCCGAAGCGATCCTCACCGCCGTGGTTGCCGCCGACGGCTTCGGGCTGCTGCCGGCGGTGCGCGACCTGGGGTGACCGCTCGTCTGTTAAGATCGCGCCGCTTGACGATGAGCAACAACTCCGCGAACGCGCGAAACCTGTTGGCCGGTCTGCGGGAGCGTGCCCGCAAGGCCGCGGCCAGCATCGTCCTTGCCGAGGGCGAGGACCCGCGCGTGCTCGCCGCGGCGGAACGGGCGGCGGCCGACGGGTTGTGCCGCATCGCGATCGTCGGCGATCCGGAGCGGATCGAGGCCGCGGCGGCCGAGGCGGGCCTGCGGCTCACCGTGCCGCTCCTCGATCCGGTCCGCGAGCCCGACCTTCTCCATCTCACGGCCCGCCTCGCCGAGCGCCTGGAGGCGCGCGGCCTCTCTCCCGGGAACGCCGAGAGCCTGGTCCGCGATCCGCTGTACTACGCGGCGCTGCGCGTCGCCACCCGGCGCGCCGACGGCGCGGTCATGGGCGCCCTGGCCACCACCGCCGAGACCCTGCGGGCCGCTCTGCGGGTCGTCGGTCCGCGGCCGGGCCTGCGCGTGGTCTCGTCCTGCTTCCTGATGGTCCTGCCCGACGGCCGCGGCCTTATCTATAGTGATTGCGGCGTCGTCCCCGATCCCGGGCCGGAGGAGCTGGCCGACATCGCCGAAGCGGCGGCGGCGAGCTGCCGGACGCTGCTCGGCGAGGAGCCGCGCGTCGCCCTCCTCTCCTTCTCGACCAAGGGGAGCGCCGAGCATCCGCGGGTCCACAAGGTGCGCCGCGCCCTGGAGATCCTGCGCCGGCGCGACGTGGCCTTCGCCGTCGACGGCGAGCTCCAGGCCGACGCCGCCCTGGTCCCGGAGGTCGGCCGGCGCAAGGCCCCGGGGAGCCCGGTGGCCGGCGAGGCCAACGTCCTCGTCTTCCCCGATCTCGACGCCGGCAACATCGGCTACAAGCTCACCGAGCGGCTGGCGGGCGCCCGGGCCGTTGGGCCGCTCCTCCAGGGGCTCGACCATCCGATCAACGACCTGTCGCGCGGCTGCTCCGTCGAGGACATCCTGGATGTCGTCGCGATCACCGCGCTGTCCGCCGCCGAGCGGAGGAACCTATGAAAGTCCTGGTTGTCGGAGGGGGCGCCCGCGAGCATGCCCTTTGCTGGAAGCTGCGCCAGAGCCCGTTGCTGGAGGACCTCTATTGCGCGCCGGGCAACCCGGGGATCGGCGAGATCGCCGACCTGGTCCCGCTGGCGGCCGAGGAGGTCCACCAGCTGGCCGACTTCGCCGAGGAGATGAAGATCGACCTGACCGTGGTCGGTCCCGAGCTGCCGCTGACCCTCGGCCTGGCCGACGATCTGCGGGGGCGCGGCCTGGCCGTCTTCGGACCGAGCCAGCGGGCCGCCGAGATCGAGGGGAGCAAGGTGTTCGCCAAGCAGTTCATGGAGCGGCACGGCATCCCCACCGCTCCCTTTGTGGTGGTCCACGACGCCGCCGAGGCGCGGGCGGCGAGCGGCCGCTTCGGCTGGCCCGCCGTGCTCAAGGCCGACGGCCTGGCCAGCGGCAAGGGGGTGATCATCGCGCGCGACGAGGCGGAGTACGACGCCGCGGTGCGCGAGATGTTCGAGGAGCGCCGTTTTGGCAGAGCCGCCGACCGGGTTGTCGTGGAGGCGTTCCTCGCCGGCGAGGAGGTCTCGCTGATGGCGCTCTGCGACGGCGAGCGGGTCCTGCCGCTGGCGACCGTCAAAGACTACAAGCGGATCGGCGACGGCGACACCGGCCCGAACACCGGCGGCATGGGCAGCCACAGCCCGGCGGGAGTGCTCTCCGCGGAGACCGCCGCCGCGGTCTTCGAGGCGATCCTCCACTCCGCGGTGACCGCCCTGGCCGCCGAGGAGCGCCCGTTCCTGGGCGTGCTCTACGCCGGCCTCATCCTCACCGCCACGGGCCCCAAGGTCCTGGAGTTCAACGCGCGGCTCGGCGATCCGGAAGCCCAGGCCCTGCTCCTGCGCCTGGAAGGCGACCTCCTGCCGGTGCTCGCCGCCGGGGCGGCAGGGAATTTCGAGACGCGCCGGCCGTCTTTCCGCAAAGAGGCGGCCGCGTGCATCGTCCTGGCGAGCCCCGGCTATCCGGGCCGGCCGGTCTCCGGCGATGTGATCCGGGGTCTCGACCGGGCGGCGGCCCTGCCGGGCGTCGAGATCTTCCACGCCGGCACCGCTCTCAACGCCGAGGGCGAGCTGGTGAGCGCCGGCGGGCGGGTGCTTTCGGTCTGCGCCCTCGACGCCGGTCTGGTCGAAGCGCTCCGGCGGGCCTATGCGGCGGTCGCCGAGATCGACTGGCCCGGCAAGGTCTTCCGGCGCGACATCGGCCGGAGGATGGTATGATCCCGGCGTTTTAACCCGAGAGTCTGTTCGAGAAGGTGCGATCACTGCGATCTGTTGGTACCCATCATGCATGGGGGATCGGGCGCTGACGCATCGGGAAGAAGTGAAAACTCTATGAGCTGCAACGGCTGTGCTTACAAGGGGATGTCGACCGCCGTCGAGGACGCGTTCGTCGGCGTGCGTTTCCGCGAGGAGACGAACCTGACCCTCTGCTCGACAGGTGGACGGATCTATGGCCGGGGCGACCGGGTGGTGGTCGACCTCGAATCGGGGCCGGCCTACGGCCGCGTCGAGCAGTCGCCGATGCCCGTGTTCAAGCCGTGCCAGAAGTCGAGCGCCCGCCCGATCGTGCGCCCGGCCGACGAAACGGACACTGCGGCCTTCGACCGGCAGCGGCAGAACGAGATGCAGGGGAAGCTCTACGCGCAGGAGCGCGCCCGCGCCCTCGGCCTGGACATGAAGATCTCGCTGGTGGATTTCTCCCTGAGCGGGAAGAAGGCGACTTTTTACTTCACCTCCGACGGCAGGGTGGACTTCCGACAGCTGGTGCGCGATCTCTCCTCGCGCTTCTCCGTCCGGGTCAAGATGGTCCAGGTGGGGGCGCGCGACGAGGCCGGCCTGATCGGCGGTATCGGCGTCTGCGGGCGCACACTCTGCTGCTCCACCTGGCTCAAGGACTTCCGGCCGATCTCGATCCAGATGGCGAAGCGGCAGAACCTGAGCCTGAACCCCTCGAAGATCTCCGGCCAATGTGGCCGGTTGCTCTGCTGCCTGGCGTACGAGGACGATCAATACAAGACGCGCAACCCGGACAGCCGGCCCGCGCCGCTGCCGGTCATCGCCGATGCCTGACGGGCCCGTGGGAGAGAGATGGCCAATCGAAAGCTGATCCGCCCGGACATGAACGAGCTCAAGAAGGAGCTCCCATCGCGCAGTGTGCGCCGCAAGCAGACGCCGCCGGAGCAGACCAATGCGGAGGAGTTCTACTACCTTAAGCAGATGGCGGCGAAGACCCCCATGGTGGTCATCATGAACGATGGCGAGGAGCTGCGGGGGTGGATCGAGTGGTATGACAAAGGCGCGCTCAAGCTCAACCGGCACGCCGGTCCCAACCTCCTGATCCAGAAACAATTCATCAAGTATCTGTTCAAAGAGGAAGAGCTGAAGCGCGTCCGCGCGAAGCGGACCAACGGCGACGACCTCGATCGCATCGGATGAGCACGCCGCAGCGGCGGCCTCGCCTCGCCCTGACCCAGGGCGATCCCGCGGGGATCGGACCCGAGATCCTGCTGAAGCTGTTATCTGAGACGCCTACCGCGTCCCCCACCGTAGAGACGCCCCGTGGGGCGTCTCCGTGGGCACCTTTGTTGGTCGCGGAGCGCGCCGCGTTGGAGGCGCTGCAGCCGGTCCTGCCCGGCGCCCCCTGGGACCGCCTCCGCTATCTCGGCGGCCTGCCGTCCGCGCAGGAGCTCGACGGGATCGACGGCATCCCCGTGATCGATCCGGTCGGAGCGTCTCGAGCCCTGACCTTCGGGGATTCCGGCCCGGCGGACGCCGCCGGCGCCATGGCGGCGCTCGACGCCGGGATCGCGCTGGTCCGCTCGGGCACCGCGGACGCCCTGGTCACCGCGCCGGTCAGCAAGGCATCGATCGCCCGCCAGCACCTCCCCGGCTTCAAGGGGCACACCGACTATCTGGCCGAGGCCTGCGGGCTGGAGCGCTACGGCCGCGACTACCTGATGGCGTTCCTGGCGCCCACGCTCCAGGTGGCGCTCCTCACCGTCCACATGCCGCTGCGCGAGGCGCTCGACGCCGCGCTCGACGGCGGCTCGATCGGCGAGGCGCTCGACTGCCTGCACCGCCACGCGGGCGGGCGGATCGCTCTCGCCGGGCTCAACCCGCATGCCGGCGAGGACGGGCTCCTCGGCGAGGAGGACGGCCGCTTCCTCGCTCCGGCGGTGGCGGCGGCGCGCGCGCGCGGCATCGACGTCCACGGCCCGGAGAGCGCCGACTCGCTCTTCGCCCGTGCCGGCCGCGGCGAGTTCGACTGGGTGCTCGCTCTCTACCACGACCAGGGGCTGATCGCGGTGAAGACCGCCTCGTTCGGCCTCGCCACCAACTGGACCCTCGGCCTCCCCTTCCTCCGCACCTCGGTCGACCACGGCACGGCCTTCGGCCTGGCCGGCAAGGGACTGGCCGACGCCCGGCCGCTCGCCGAGGTGGTGGCGGCGACGCTGGGCCTGATCGACGGGAGCCTGCCGAAGAAAGCTCGGCTCCCCCAACAACCTTATTAGACATGCCCTACACCGAGACCGACTGCCAGCGCGCCCGCCGCGCGTTTCCGTCCCTCGCCCGCACCGTCAACGGACGGCCGATCGCCTTTCTCGACGGCCCGGCGGGCACCCAGGTCCCCGAGGCGGTCATCGCCGCCATCTCCGGCTACTACCGGACCTCGAACGCCAACCTCCGCGGCGAGTTCGTCACCAGCCGGGAGAGCGACCGGTTGATCGAGGAGACGCGCGAGGCCGCGGCCGCCTTCCTCGGCGCGCCGAGCGGCCGCGAGGTCTCCTTCGGCGCGAACATGACGACGCTCACGTTCGCCCTGAGCCATGCGCTGGTCCGCGAGCTGAGGCCCGGGGACGAGATCGTCATCACCCAGCTCGATCACGAGGCGAACCGCGGGCCGTGGCTCCTGCTCGCGGAGCGCGGCATCGTGATCCGCGAGGTGGCCCTGCGGCCGGACGGCACGCTCGATCCCGACGACTTCGCCCGCCAGGTGACGGAGCGCACGCGGCTCGTTGCGGTCGGCGCGGCCTCGAACCTCCTGGGCACGGTGAACGACGTTGCTCTGGCGCGGCGGCTGGCGACCGCGGTGGGCGCCTGGCTGCTGGTCGACGCCGTCCACTCGGCGGCCCACTTTCCGGTGGACGTGCAGGCGCTCGACTGCGACTTCCTGCTCTGCTCGGCCTACAAGTTCTACGGCCCGCACGTGGGCCTCCTCTACGTCCGGTCCGGCCTGCTCGACCGCCTCCGCACCGACAAGCTGCGCACCCAGGACGACGCGGCGCCGGACCGGATCGAGACCGGCACGCTCAACCACGCCGCTCTCGCCGGGGTGAAGGCGGCGATCGAGTTCATCGCCGCCTGGGGCCGGGGAGAGACGCTCCGCGAGAGGATCGTCACCGCCATGAACGACATCGCGAGCTACGAGCACGGCATCGCCGCCCACTACCACGACACCGTGCGGCAGATCCCCGGAGTCCGCACCTGGGGCCCCGACTTCTCAGGCCGCCACCGCGCCCCCACAGTCTCGATCACGGTCGAGGGAGTGCCGCCAATCGAGGTCGCCCGCCGGCTGGGAGAAGCCGGCCTCCAGGTCTGGGACGGCCACTTCTACGCCCTCCGCGCCATCGAGCTCCTCGGCCTCGCCGAAAAGGGAGGAGTCATCCGCACCGGAGTCTGCATGTACAACACCCGCGAAGAGATCGACCGCCTGATCGAGGAGATCGAACGGCTGACGCCGTGAGGGTCCCTCCGGTCGGCTGGCCCGCGGCGACACCGCGAGATTGCACCCGGGTGGTACGCTGGTTATACTGGGCTGCATGAAGACGGCAGTATCCGTCCCTGACGACCTTTTCCGCGCGGGCGAGCGGGTCGCGCAGCGGTTGGGTCTCTCCCGCAGCGGCCTTTACTCCAGAGCACTCCGGGAGTTCCTGGTCCGCCACGATGACGAGGAGATCACGCGTCGGCTCGACGAGGTCTACGAGCGCGAGTCCTCGGCTGTCGATCCCGCCATCTCTCGCATCGCCGCTCGAGCTTTACCCAAAGAGTCATGGAAGTAGCCCGTGGTGAGGTCTGGTGGGTCGATCTGCCCGAAGCGGACGACGACTCCTCGCCATCGGGAACGCGTCCGGTCCTCGTAGTTCAGTCAAAGGCCTTCAACCGAAGTCGCATCCAAACTGTAATCATTGCCGTGATCACCGGCAACCTATCGTTGGCCTACGCTCCCGGCAACGTCGAAATTGCGCCACATGAATCAGGGCTGCCCAAGGCGTCGGTTGTCAACGTCTCTCAACTTTTCACCATCGACAGACGGGCATTGCGTTCACGTGCGGGTCGCCTGACCTCCTCTACCATGGATGCCGTCAGTGAGGGCCTGTGTGCGGCGCTGGAGCTATAGGGCACGAGCGGTCTGAAGGCGGCGGGCGCCGTCCAGGCCGCCCGCAGCCCCTCTGGTCGTGCGAAGATCGCCAGTGAGGGCACTCACCGCTCGCGGCCGTATGCTACCCTTTCCGAGGGGTGCTTCTTGGCGCGATCAAAGAACCTTGCCGTAGGCTCCGAATTCGAGAAGGTCAGAGAGCAGGCGCTCAACCTCGACCTCGACGCACGGGCGGCTCTTGCCCGGGCCCTCCTCGAAAGTCTGGAAGACTTGTCGGAGGCCGAGAACGAAAGCCTGTGGTTGGCGGAGGCCGAAAGGCGGCAGCAGGAGGTCCGGGAGGGGCGCGTCAAGCTCGTTCCCGGTGACGACGTGAAGGCGCTCCTGGACCGGGTTCTCGGTTGATCGGCGACTCTTCTCCTTGGCCATATTCCACTCTGAGACCGTTTGAGCCTGGATCGAGCCCTCTCAGGAGGAGGAGGCCACCCCGGCAAATTTTCGGCACGAGAGCCGAGCATCGCCCCCCTGGGCGGCCATGTGCTGGCTTGGCCGCATTCCACGAGCAAGCTCGCGATTCCGCGCCAAACCCGCCGCAATGCCACTCCGAGGACGTAGAGGTAGTCTCCGCCATCCTTGCGCCGAACTTCCAGATGATGTCGCTCTCGCGGTGGATGAGGTCTTTGAAGGGGAAGCCCTTCAGCACGCGCGATTGACATTTGTTCCGTATGCATGCCACGATCATCGTGGACCAGTCACGAGCTGCTAGCCCGAGCCAGCGGCTTGGTTTAGATTTTGGAGCGCGGAGATCCGCATGACATGGACTGACATCCGTCGGCATTATCCTCACCAGTGGCTTCTGGTCGAGGCGCTGCTGGCGCATTCGAAATCGGGGAAACGTCAACTGGATGAGTTGGCCGTTGTCAACGCAATTCCGGACGGTGAAACAGCTCTCCGTGCGTACTTGAGACTCCACCGCGACGCTCCGTTGCGGGAGCTTTATGTGGCCCACAGCGATCGCGAAGAGCTGGAGATCACCGAACGCGCCTCGCCAGGCCTCCTCCGCACCGCCGGATGAAGATCCGGGTTGAGTATGGTCTGGCCTACGTGGAAGTGGTCCTGACCTTCCGAGGCCGAAGCCTCTGTCTCGGCGATACCATCCTCGATACCGGCTCTGCGAGTACGATCTTTTCCGCGGATCGACTGCTCGAGAGCGGACCGGTGCCCTCATCGACCTCCGGCGCCTCGACCTTCATCTCTCGATCGCGGGTGAGAGCTAACGCGTCCATGCTCGGTTAAAGCGGGCAGAGCATCGACGCCAAGTCCTGGCGGAAGAGCTGGCGCCTCTGGAGGTCGCCTGGTCCGCCACGGACCCTTCCGTCGTCACCGGGCCGGGGATCGAGACCGCCCGAAGTGTCCAGCTCGGCAGCCTCACGGACAGCTCGCGAACGCTCCCGTGTCCTGCACCGGCCGGAACGCCGTGCCCTGCGGATTGTCGTACTGCTTCGAGACTCCGGTGCGGGTGTCGGTGACCGTGAGGCGTACCCGCGTGTTGGTCAGGCCTCCGGCGAAGACCCAGTAGCGGCTGTTCACGCCGCAGCCGTCGAGCACCTTGACAACCACCTCCACGTTGGCGGCGTCGAAGAACCAGAAGTAGCCCGTATCCGAGGTCAGGGCCACGGCATGACCGGAGCCGCTGGCGCCGTCGCGGGTGGTCCAGGTCGCATCGACCCGGAAGCGGGACCCGTTGAGGCACAGCCGGGTGGCCGACGCTGTGCAACCCCCGCCGGACGGGGCCGGCTGCCAGCCGCGCTGGATGACCTCGAAGTCGGAGGCGTGCAGCGAGGCGAAGGCGGGGTTGAGCACGTCATTGTTCCACCGGGTGTCGTGGGTGCCGGTGATGTACATGTCTGTCCCGTTGTCGGCGAGGATCAACCCGTAGGTCTTCATCGCCTGGAAGATCCTGCGGATCTCTGACGGGTAGCCGGAGATGTCCTTGCCCACCTTGAGGCGGAGGCGCGCGCCCATCGGCAGGGCGTCGGGGCTGCCGCTGTTGCTCGCCGTGTGCGAGGCCGGGAAGACGTGCCCGTTGCTCCGGCTCACCGTGAAGCGGAAGGCGTGGCGGATGGGGTCGGAGCCGAAAGCCTCTTCATAGCGCACCAGCCCGGGGAGGATGGCGAGCCCCGCGGCGTCGGCGCTGGTCCACCCCTCCTGGCGGCGGGCATTGGAGTCGAGGGAGAAGACCGCCCCCGAGCCCGCCTCCCAGCGGCTCGAGGCCGCATTCCACTGTGTGTGGTAGAGCTCGAAGAGGAGATGGTGGTCGCGGTCGACGAGCAGCATGTGGCGGTCGCCGGAAACGTCCGCGCTGCCGGGATATCCCCCTTCGATCCAGCCCGGCTGCGTCTTCGCCGCCTCGGGGATCGGATAGCCCGGCGGCCGGCCGGGCGCGCCGTCGTCGCTCTCGTCCCCGAACTCGACGAAGGTGACCGGCACCAGCGGCTGGGTCCCGGGGACGCTCACGTAGATGATCCCGTAGGTCTCGGGGAAGACGTTGGCGTTCCCCCCGAAGTCGGGGTGGAGCGGCGTGCCGCCCCCGATGAAGCCGATGAAGTCGGCGCTCTTCGGGTCGACGGGCGCCTGGCTGACGTCCACGTTCCACCAGTTGTCGGCAGGGAAGAGCGGGAAAGGCCCCGGCAGCGGTCCGCCCGGCTGGGCCGGGAGAGAGGCCGCGCACAGCAGGAACCCCAGGGCGAGGGGGAGAGCGCGCTGGACATTCATGGTTGAGGATAAGGTTACACCCTGCGTCGGGGAAAGGACACCCTCACCCCCGGCCCCTCTCCCGCGAGCGGGAGAGGGGCCGGGGGTGAGGGCTTAGCTTCAGCTATCCTCTTCCCGCCATGGAGATCCGCGACTTCGCCCGCACCGTCCTGGAGACCGCCGACCTCGCCGTCAAGCTCGCCCCGCCGCGCGAGGCGCTGACGGACGAGGAGCCGGGGCCGGCGTACCGCGCGAAGGGGCCGGGCCGGCCGCCGCACCTGGGGTTCGCGACCGATGCCAAGTCGGAGACGCCGTCGCACGAGGGGATGCCCGATCCGGCGCAGCGGCCGCGCATCCTGCACGGGCTGGCGAACCATGAGCTGCAGGCCGCCGAGCTGTTCGCCTGGGCGCTCCTTGCCTTCCCGGAGGCGCCGGCCCGCTTCCGGCGCGGCCTCGTCCACATCCTCCAGGACGAGCAGCGGCATACCCGGATGTACATCGCGCGGCTCGAAGACAACGGCCGCCGCTTCGGCGACTTCCCGGTCAACGGCTACTTCTGGAAGAAGACCCCCTCCATCCATTCCCCCCTGGACTTCGTCTGCGCCATGTCGCTGACCTTCGAGAACGCCAACCTCGACTACACGGTCGAGTACGCGGAGTCGGCGCGGCGGGCGCGGGACCCGAAGACGGCGGCGGTGATCGACCAGGTGCACCGGGACGAGATCGAGCACGTGCGCTTCGGCTGGACCTGGCTCCAGGTCTTCAAGGGAGAGGGCGAGTCGGCCTGGGACGCCTGGGAGAGCCATCTGACCTTCCCGCTCTGTCCGGAGCGGGCAAGGGGCCGCACCTTCCACCGCCGCGGCCGGGAGGCGGCGGGGCTCGACCCCGAGTTCATCCGGCGGCTGGAGGAATGCGAAGACCCTCACCCCCGGCCCCTCTCCCACAAGTGGGAGAGGGGAGAGGATGACCCTGGCTAACCTGCACCCCTCTCCCGCTCGCGGGAGAGGGGCCGGGGGTGAGGGTCCCCGGCTCATCCTCGCCAACCTGCTCGCCGAAGACGACCTCGCGCGCCTCGTCCATGCGGGAGACCCGCGCTTCCGCCACCGCCGTCCGCCATCCGCCGGTCTCCTGCAAACGGTCTCCCGGATGGCCCGCCGGCTCGCCGTCCTCGCCCGCCCCGGCGACCGCCTGTGGCTGCCCGGGGACCCTCCTCCGGAACCTGCCGCGGACGTCCTCGCCTGGTGCGAAACCCCCGAGGCCGCCGCTCTCCGCACCGCTCCGCGCCCGGCGGAGGTCTCGCTGGATCTCCCTCTCTCCGATCTCCTCTGGCGCCTGCCCGTTCCCGCGCCCGAGGTCGTCGCCCGGGTCCACCACCGCGGCTTCGCCCTGCGCGTCGCCGGGGAGCTCGGCTGCGCTCTCCCCGGCGCGCAGATGGTGGACTCGCTCGCCGGACTTGACCGTCTGCTGGCGGCGCGGGGCGCACCCTCCGCCTGGGTGGTCAAGGCGCCGTTCTCCGCCGCGGGCCGCGCGAGGTATATAGAAAGGAAGGGCCCCCTTCTCGCCGCCCCCAAATCCCGCCGCACCGTCGAGAACCTGTTCGACCGCCACGGCCCCCTCCTCTTCGAGCCCTGGCTGGACCGCCTCGCCGACTGGGGGTGCTCCGCGCTCCTGACCCCGGAGGCCCTGCGGATCATCGGCATCCACCGGCAGCGGGTGGACGGGAAGGGGCAGTTCGCCGGGATCGACCTGGACACGACCGACCTCCCGGAGCGGGACCGGGAGCGCCTGGTCGAGGTCGTCACCGCCGCCGCCGCCGCTCTCCGCGGGTCCGGCTACTCCGGCCCCTTCGGAGTCGACGCCTGGCACTGGCGGCGGCCGGACGGGACGGTGGCGTTCCATCCGTTGGGGGAGATCAACGCGCGGATGACCTTTGGGCTGGTGGAGTGGGCTTGTTCCGATAGACTCACCCCATGAAGCCCGCCCCTCCCCGCCGCCGCAAGCTCAACGCCTGGGGCTTCGAGGGGATCTCGTTCCCCCCGCCGCGCCCGATGCGCAAATGGCTGGAGGAGCGCCTCGGGCCTCCTGAGCGCCGGAGCGCGGTCGATCCAGCATCGATCCGCCTGGAGGCACCGCAGACGCTCCCGGACCTGCCAGTTCCGGTTTCCTCCGAGCAGGCCGACCGCCTGCTCCATGCGCGTGGACGCGGCTTCAGCGACCTCGTCCAGTTGCGCACCGGAACTTTGCCGGCCTTGCCGGATGCGGTGGCACGGCCGGAGGATGCGGCGGATGTCGAGGAGGTGCTGCGGCTCTGCTCTCGCGAGGGGGTCCGCGTCATCCCCTGGGGCGGCGGCACCTCGGTGACCGGCGCGGTCAATACCCAGCCCGATGCGGCGCCGGCGGTGGTCCTCGCTCTCGAGCGGCTGTCCGGACTGGTGCGGCTCGACGCGCGCTCCGGGCTCGCGCGCGTCCGCGCCGGCACGCTCGGTCCCGCTCTCGAAGCCGCCCTCGCCCCCCACCGCCTGACCCTCGGCCACTTTCCCCAGTCGTGGGAGCTGTCGACCCTCGGAGGGTGGGTGGCCACCCGCTCGGCGGGCCAGGAGTCGCTCGGCTTCGGCCGCATCGAGGACATGGTCGCCGGTCTCGAGCTGGTCGCTCCGGCCGGGCGGCTGGCTCTCCCCGACGTGCCCGCCTCGGCCGCCGGGCCGGACCTGCGCCAGCTCGTCCTCGGCAGCGAGGGGCGCTTCGGGGTGATCACCGAGGTGACCGTCCGCGTCTGGCCCCGCCCGGCCCGCCGTGCGGTCGAGGCGTATCTCCTCCCGGGCTGGGAGGACGGCGTCGACGCGGTGCGGGAAATGGCCCTCGCCGGTCTGCCGCTCCACATGATCCGCCTGTCCGATCCGACGGAGACCGAGGTGGCCCTGGCGGTGGGGATCGGCGGCCACGTCTGGGCTCCCCTCGCGCGCGGCTTTCTGCGTTTGAAAGGCGCCGGTCCCGGCTCCTGCCTGCTGCTCTGCACCGCCGCCGGAGGCCATCGCGAGATCCGCTGGGCGCTCGGCGAGAGCCGCAGTCTCCTCAAGAAGCGCAAGGCCGTCTCGCTCGGCGAGGGGCCGGGACAGCGCTGGCTCGCGGACCGCTTCCGCCACCCTTATCTGCGCGACGGCCTGCTCGACCTCGGCTGGGCCACCGACACGCTGGAGACCGCGGCCTCCTGGTCGGCCCTGCCGGGGCTCTACCGCAGCGTGCGCCTGGCCCTCGCCTCGGCCCTGCCGGACGAGGAGGTGCCGGTCCTCTGTCACGTCTCCCACCTCTACCGCGACGGCGCGTCCCTCTACTTCACCTTCTTCTTCCGCGACGCCGAGGATCCCGAGGAGTCGATCGCGCGCTGGGCCACCCTCAAGCGCGCCGCCACGTCCGCCATCGTCGGAGCCGAGGGCACCCTCAGCCATCACCACGGGATCGGCTCGTGGCATGCCCCCTGGTACCCGCGCGAGGCGGGGGCGGACGGCGTGCGCCTGCTCGCCGCCGCGGCCCGCGAGCTCGATCCGCAGGGCATCCTCAACCCGCACGTCCTTTTCGACCCGGCCGACCGCCTGGAGGTCTGAGGTGCTCGATCCTCTCTGGCGGCGGCGCGCCCTGGCCGGGCTCGCGGCTCCGTTCGACCTGATCGTCCTCGGCGGCGGCATCACCGGCTGCGGCATCTTTCTGGATGCGGCCCAGCGCGGCCTGCGGGTCCTGCTCCTGGAGCGGGGAGACATCGCCTCCGGCACCTCCTCGCGCTCGTCCAAGCTGATCCACGGCGGTCTGCGCTATCTCAAGCGGCTGCAGTTCCAGGTCACCCGCCTCGCCGTCCGCGAGCGGGACCGCATGCTGGCGGTCGATCCTCACCTGGTCTGGCCGATCCGCTTCCTCTTTCCCGTCTACCAGGGCGGCCGGCCGCCCGGCTGGCAGGTGGAGATGGGGCTGCGCCTCTACAGCCGGATGACGGGCGGCCGGCAGCGCCACCGGCGGCTCTCGCCGGAGGAGCTCGAACAGAGCGCGCCGGGCGTCGCCACCGAGGGGCTCGCCGTGACCTTCTCTTATGGAGATGCGGTGACCGACGACGCCCGCCTGACCCTCGCCGTCGCGGCCACCGGCGCCGCCTATGGCGGCCTGCTCCTCACCCGGATCGAGCTGGAGGACGGCGTGCGCGATGCGTCCGGCCGCCTCCGCGGGCTGCGCTTCCGCGATCTGGAGACCGGGGAGGTCCATGCGGCGGACGCCTCGCTGACCGTCAACGCCGCCGGCGCCTGGGTGGACGCGGTCCGCCACCGCCTGGGTGTCGCCGGCGCGCGGGTCCGGCCGTCGCGGGGGAGCCATCTGATCTTCGCCCGCGAACGGCTGCCGATCACCGAGGCCGTGACGATCCCCTCGCCGGACGATCGCCGGCCCGTCTTCTTCATCCCCCATCCCGAGGGGGTCCTGGCCGGCACGACCGACCTGTTCCACGACGGGGACCTGGACGATCCCCGTCCCGCGCCGGAGGAGATCGGCTATCTGCTCCGCTCCGTCCAGGCCGCGTTTCCCGGCCGGGCGATCGGGCCGGGCGACATCCGCGGCGCCTTCGCCGGTCTGCGCCCCATCGTCGATTCCGGAGCGGCCGATCCCTCGGCGGCGAGCCGCGAGGAGGCGGTCTGGGAAGAAGAGGGGCTGCTCTCCGTGGCCGGCGGCAAGCTGACCACCTGGCGGGCGATGGCCGAGGAGGTGGTGGACCGTGCCCTCCGCCTGCTGCCGCCGGAGCGGGCGCGGCACGCCTCCCCCTGCGCCACGGCCGGCACGCCGGTCGGAGCGCTCGCCCCGCGCGATCTGGCCGAGCGGCTGCGCGCCGTCCACGACGCCGGGCCGGAGGTGGCCGCGGGCCTGGCGCGCCGCCTCGGAGGGCTCGCCTGGACGGCCTGCGCCCTGGCCCGGGGAGCGGAGGAGCTGCGGCCGCTCCTCGACGGCACCGATCTCTGCGCCGCCGAGGTGCGCGCCCACCTGCGGCACGGAGCGGTGGCGCGTCTGGAGGACCTGCTCCTGCGCCGCGCCCGCTTCGGCCTCTGGGACCCGCCCGCCGCCCGCGCCCTGGTGCCCCGGCTCGCTCCGCTCTTCCGCGATGAGCTGGGTTGGAGCGCCGGCCGCTGGGAGCGGGAGACGGCGGCGGCGGACCAGGCGCTGGCCGCCTGGACGCCAGAGGGAGCGCAGCAGTCAAAAATCAGGGTATGATTCCCGGGAACAGCCGCTGCTCGAACAGAGCAACATCCTACCGAGCTGCGAGGAGACAACTTGGGCAAACCGAACTATCAATACGAAAAGCGCCAGAAAGATCTGGCGAGAAAGAAGAAGCAGGACGAGAAGCGCCAGCGCAAGGCTTCCGTCAACAAGGGCCAGGAGACCCAAGAGGGTCAGGAACAGCCGCCGGCCGAGGGAGAGAACGCGACCTGACGCAGGGCCGGCGACGGAAAAGCTCCAGAGGCCGCGCCTCGGAGGTCAGCGGCGGAGATGTATGTCTGCCTTGCTATTTGTTTCCGCCACCGGCGAATACTGCCGCAAAACCCTCACTTCGTAGCACTGTAGAGGACGAGGAACGGCCCTGCCGTCCCATGGAGGGCCGGTACCGGCGCCGCTCCGGAGGGAGGCCTCCATGCCTCATACAGTGTGGTTCCGCGGGCTCATCCTCGTTCTCATCCTCGTTCTCGTCGCGCCGTCCGCCTTTGCAGCTGTGGACCGTGAGCCGGCGGGACCGACCGCCGGCGGTCTCCTGTCGTCTCTCTGGCAGGACTTTGTCGAGCTGATTTCGCTGTCCATGGAAGGCGATGCCCACGGCACCATGGACCCGAACGGTCGGACCTGATTCTTTTTTTCCGTGCGCTCAAGCATGCCGCCGGACACTCTCCGGCGGTTTTTTTCTCCCGAGTGGCGTTTCGCTCATGATAGAATCGGTGTCGCGGAGATCACGAAACCGCAGGGAGGACGCGATGGCTGAAGAGCACGTTGCGGAAGAGCTGCTGCGGCGATTTCTACGTGGCGAGGCCTCACCCGAGGAGGCCCGGCGGGTGGTCCGGCACCTCGTCACAGGGTGTCCCGAGTGCTCGGAGCTGACCCATCAGCTCTCCCGGCAGCTTGGCCTCGTGTCGCCTCTCGATCCTTCCAGGATGCCTTGGGATGAGCGGTATGAGGAAGTCTTCGCACGCGCGCTCGCCTTCGCCTCCAAGGAGGAGCGGCGGATCGCTCTGGAGAAGCTCCGAGGCTGGGGGCAGTGGGCTTGCCTGGAAGCGATGAGCCCCGGGGAACGGCTCGCCCTCGTTGAGTCCGACCCGCGGTATCATACGGTCTCGCAATCGCCGTGGCCGAACGGCTCGACCCGAAGCGGCTCGGGCCGCAGCGCATTGCCGATCTCCGTGCCACGGCACAGGGCGAGCTCGCGAATGCGAAGCGGCTCGCCTCCGACTTCCCCGGCGCACGCCAGGCGTTCAACGAGGCCTGGCGGATCCTCGACGAGGAAGGATCGGACGATCCCTTCGACAAGGCCCGGCTCCTCAGCCTGGAAGCTTCGTACCTGAACGATCTGGGAGAGTTCGAGCCCGCCGAGACCAGGCTCGAAGAGGCCTTGGAAATCTATCGCCAGATCGGTGACCCTCACCTCCAGGGACGCACCCTCGTTCAAATGGGAGACGCGATCGGCCACATCGCCCCGGAACGGGGGATCGCTCACCTCCGGAAGGCTCTTCCCCTGCTCGACGCCACGCAGGAGCCACGCCTCGAGCTCTGCGCCTGGCACGACTTCGCCTGGTATCTGAATGACAGCGGGCAACCGGAGGAGGCGCTCGCCGTCCTAGAGCAGGCCCGACCCCTTTACGCGCAATTTCCGGACTCCTATACCCAGCTCCGCCTGCATTGGCTCGAAGGACGGATCGTTTCCACCCTGGGCGAGCTGGCGGAGGCGGAGAGCGTCTTCCGGCAGCTCTGGGAGGAATTCCGAGCCCGTGAGCTCGATCACGAGCTCGTCCTTCTCTCGATCGACCTGGCTGAAGTGCTCGTGAAAAAGGGAGAGCCGGGCCGCGCAGCAGCGCTTGTCGAGGAGTGTGTCCCCATTTTCGAAGCCTGGGGCATCCACCGCTACGCTCTCGCCGCCTGGCTCTTCTTCCAGCAGACGCTGGCGCACCACCAAAACGGAGACGTGTTCCAGAAAATCCGAGCGTATTACCGGCGGCATTGGGCCAACCCGGTGGAATTCGCCTGATCCGCGCGACGAACGGAGGCAGGGATAGCGACTTCGTCTGCCAGTTGCCTCAGCAGATCAAGAGCGTCGACCTTTGCCAAGAAGATGAGAGGAGAGGCGTTGACGATCCAACGCCTCCTAGTCACGCGCGAGCTCCTCCCGGATCGAATTCCGCCCGGCTCAGGCCGGCGATCTCGGCGCCCTTTCGATGGAGGGGTTATGGCTGCGGAGGCCTGGGCATGGGGTGATCCTACACAGGGGCAACGTGGGGCGTCATCCCAACGGTCGGGAGGACCTTCCCGCCGGCCGGGACGCTCATCCCGAGCTCCGGGGCGCTCGTCCCAACCATTGGGAGAGTCATCCCGACCTCCGAGAAGCTCGTCCCGAGCATTGGGAAGCTCATCCCGAGCTTCGGGAGGCTCGTCCCGAACATTGGGAGACTCCTCCCAATCGTTGGGACGCTCGTCTCAATGTACGGGACGCTCTTCCCAATGCTCGGGGAACCCTTCCCAATGATTGGGAGAAGCTTCCCATGCTCGGGAGACTCGTCCCAATGAGCGGGAGACTCCTCCCAATGTCCGGGAAGCTCGTCCCAACGTCCGGGAAGCTCCATCCGAGGGTCGGGAAGCTCTTCCCAGCGTTCGGGAAGCGCCTCCCAACGTTCGGGAAGCTCCCTCCGCGAGGTGGGAGGCTCTTCCGGATGTCCGGGACGACCTTCCCAGAGGGCGCGAGGCTCTTCCCAAGGATGCCTCAACAGAGCCAGGCAAAGGGCCGCAACGTGCGGGGAAAGCGTGCCGCGACCCGGGGGATGGCCCTGGAAGGCCGGCGCGAGTCACTTCTGGGAGGAGAATTCGGCCGCATGGTCGTATCGCTCGCGTGTCGCGTTGTGTGCGTTGCAACACAAGCGCTAGACGCTGCCGTCGTAGACCCAACCGGAGGCGAGGCGGCGCGAGGTGGGCCAGCCGGACTGCCTATGCCAGCTCGACCTTGAGCTTCTTGCCGACCGCCGCCGCAGCCCGCTCCAGGGTGGCCAGCGTCACAGAGGGATTGGAAGGATCCAGCAACCGCTCCACCGCCGGCCGGCTGGTCTTCATGCGACTGGCCATCTCCGACTTGGTGACCTTGCAGCGCTTCATCTCTTGGGCGATCTGAAAGGCGATCACCCGCTTGGCGGCGGTGGCTTCCGCGTCCTCCAAGAGATGCTCCTCCCGCAGGAAATCGTCGAAGTCGCTGCCGATATGCTTGTTCTTCATGCCCGTTCACCGACGGGGAGTGTAGCGGGCTGCTGAGCTCACTCGCTCGCTCGATGGCGACTCCTGGGGTGACTGGATTGGCTGCGGTGACAGCCGCTCCTGCTCTTTGAGGTCTCGGTAGAAAGCCTCGAAGTCAAAGTGATAGCTCTCCATCTGCTCAGCCCGTAACCGGTCCAGCTCCTCGACGATGGGGTCGTTGTTCATTGGGGATCTCCTAGCAGCTCTTCGGGGGTACAGATGTACGGTAGCGTCAGGCCGAAATGTTCGGAGACGGTGGCTACGCGAGGCAAAATTTCAGCGTTGGCAATGTGGGCACAATTCCACGTCAAGAGGTAATCGACCTGGTGCACAGCGGCTGTCGCGATATGAAGGGCATCGGCGAAGGCCGTCTGAGGGAGAAGGCCCTTCTGGACGATCGTTACAGCCAGCCTCTGAGCGGTCTCGGTCACTTCCAGGAGGGGGATCCCCTCCAGGAGCGCGAGCCTCCGTTGGGCCATTTCCGGGTTGCCCAGACGCGCCTCATTGACGACGTGAAGAGAGGCGACAAGGTCGAAATCGTGCCGCCGGTGCTCCCACCAGTCCAGCGAGATCTGCTGATGGGCTGCTGCGACCACGTCCCGGCTCGGCTTGGCGGTGAGATAGCTGACGACGGACGTCTCGATGTAGACCCGAGCCTTCATGGGGGAATGCTAACATGGCTCACGGTGGCCGCTGCCGCCCCCTCCGGGGGCTTGCGAGAAATGGGGCTCCGGTACCCGGGGTCGCCGCTCCTTCGTCGCTCTGACCCCGGGCTACATGCTTTCGCCTCTCCGAGGCTCTAATTTGCAGCAACCGAAATGTACGAGGCCATCCGGAAGCGCAACTCAGACAGCTTGAAGAGGGGACCATGTACCGATTCCTGATCGTCATCGAGAACGCGGGGGCCAACTTCTCGGCCTACTCCCCCGATCTCCCTGGCTGTGTTACTACGGGGAAAACGCGGGAAGAGACGGAAAAGAAACATGTACGAGGCTATCCAGCTTCATATCGAAGGGATGCTGGAGGACGGCCTCGCGATTCCCGAATCCTCGGCAGTTGCCGAATACATTGTCCTCAGCCCTTCGGCCACTGGATCGCAGCCTGACGCGTGCCCCATGCCGGGGATCGCCGCGCCTGCGAGGCGTTGACGGCGCAACGCCTTTTAGTCCCGCTTCTTGGCTCCGATTACTTCGGCACCCGCGTATCGACCGGGAATTTCGTCAATCCAGTGCTCGCAATCCTTATGCGGGCCGTCAATCAGGAGGAAATTTGGTTCGGATGACGGCCGAACGGCATACCAGTCCTTGTTGAGCCTCACAGGGTCGTCTGGCGAGTAACGGTAGACGTCAATTCCCCCAACGATGGGCGACCCGCCGATGAAGTCAGACGCTTCATACACGCCGGACAGATATTGACCGCTGGCGATAATGCCGCACCGGATCGGTTCAGGGATCGCTCGCAGAAAGCTAGGCTGCGCATCTCCTGCGAGAACTACCGGTCGCCACTGACGCTCGAACACGGTGTTAAACTCAGCCTTTGGTATCGTCTTCACACGCATTTCTACAATCTCCTTTCTGTTGCGCAGGGTCAGATCTAAAGTCCTTGACGCTGCATGCTTTTATTGTACCCCCACCCGCCACCCCCGCCCACCCTCCTCCTCCACGACCTCGATCCGGACATCCAGAAACTCCGGAATCAGCTCCACCTGCGTCTTCGCGTGCAGGCTCAAGGGAACGGTCCGATAAGACCCCGAACCCGCGAGGGCCAGCGGTAGCAGGAGCTGATCGGCCAGGTGCTCGCCGACGGGGACTCCGGCGACGAGGTAGCGGCGCATTTCTTTCACCACGCGGTCGGCCACTGCTTCCGCGGTCACTCCGACCTCTCCGAAGGCGGTGAAGACTTCGGTGACGGAGTCGCTTTCGAGCTCCAGGATGACGGCGTTGCCTGGGCCGATGGAGTCGACTTGGCGGACTTCGAAGCAGCTGGTGTCCCAGCTCGTCAGCTGACCGAGCTTCTGCACCTCGCGGTTGCCGATGTGGGCGGGGAGGTTCGCCAGGAGCACGGTGCCTTTCCGGTTGCGGATCTCTCCCCTATCTAAGAGGTCGAGGCCTTGGAGCTTGGTGGCTGGCGTCACGGTCGCGGAGAGGCGGCCTCCCCCCGCCGGGTAGAAGCCGGCTCGTTCCAGGGTAACCTCGACGACGGCTCCCATCCGGCGCAGGAGGGGGAGGAAGGCGCGGTCGAGGAAATCGAAGGGGGGCGCCATGGGGTTGTGGGTCCCTCCTTCGAGGATCAGCCGGGAAGGGCCGGACGCCAGGATGAGGGCCGGCAGGACGGTCTGCAGGATGAGCGTCGTGCTGCCGGCGGTCCCGATGGCGAAATGATGATCCCCGGGCGTGACGGTCGAAGGAGTGAAGGTGATCTCTTTCGAGCCGACGGCGGCGCCTTCCACTCGGGCGTTGCTGATGCGGGCCGCGGCCTGGACGGCGGTCAGGTGCTGGCGCATCAGGCCCGGCTTGGCACGGCGGGCGCGGATGTTCTCGATCCGGACCGGCGTGCCGGTGATCATCGAAAGAGCGAGGGAGGTGCGGAGGACCTGCCCTCCGCCCTCCCCGCGGGAACCGTCGATCTTATGCATTCCCTCCCATCCTCTCAGTCGTCCGCCTCCGAGGCGTCCTTGATCACGAAGCGGGCCGCGAGACGGGCGACCTCGGTGGCGAGGCCGGCCTTCTTGACCGAATCGAGCACCGCGTCGAAATCCTTGTAGGCCGCCGGAGCCTCGTCACGGGGATAGGCCCGGCAGTTGGTCAGGATGTCCATCTCCGCGAACGAGCGGTCGATGGCTTCCTGATCGAGCGTCCGCATCGCCGCCTTGCGCCCGAGGACCCGGCCGGCGCCATGGTTGACGCTGTAGCACGCCCGCTCGGCGCCCGGATCGGCGACCATGACGACCGACCCCGCCTGCGGGTTGCCCGGCAGGAGGATCGGATGGCCGGTCGCGGCGAAGGGCGTTCCGGCCAGGGCTTCGTGACCGGCCGGGAAGGCCCGGGTCGCGCCCTTGCGGTGGACCCACATGGGCTTGCCGTCGACGGTCTCCGGACGCGCGATGTTATGGCTGATGAAGTACACCAGCCGGCCCGAGACGCCCGGGAGGACCTCCTGAAACGCCTCCAGCACCAGGGCGTTGATCAGCAGATGGTTCAAGGTGGCGAAGTTCGCCCCCAGCGCCATGTCGTCCAGGTAGGCGTCGGCCTCTGGAGTTCCGAGCGGCGCGTAGACGAGCTGCGGGTCCGACCCCGGCATGGGGATGTCCCAGGTCTCGAACTTCGTCCGCAGAGCCCGGAACTGCCCTGACGCGAGATCGTGCCCGAAGCCGCGCGAGCCGCAATGAGAGAGGAAGGCCACTTGGCCGTCCAGCATCCCGAAGGTCTCGGCGGCCTGTTGCGCTCGTTCGTTCTCCGCGATCCGGACCACCTCGCACTCGCCGAAGTGGTTGCCGCCGCCGTAGGAGCCGAGCTGGCGGATCTTGTCGGCGAACTTTGCGAGCCGGCCCGCGGCCGCCAGCACCTCGAGCCGGCGCATGAGGGCATCCGCCGTGCCGTCGTGCCCGAAGTGATGGGAGTCCTCGCAGCGCGCCGCCCACTCCGGCGGGATCCCCATCGCTTCGCAGACCTCCGCCGACGCGCCTTCGATCACGGCGCGCTGCCCGAGATCCGGGCCCACCCGACGCGACTTGCGCACGCTCTGCTGCCCCTTGCCGGCGCCGGTCGGGATGCGCTCGGTGATCGCATTGATCAATGCCCGCCGCGTGGTCCGCTCTTCGATCTCCTCGGCCGGCAGGTCGAGCTGCAGGAGGCTCATCGAGCACTTGATGTCCACTCCCACCGGTCCCGGATAGATGTGGGTCGGCGAGGCGAGCACGCAGCCCACCGGAGCCCCGTAGCCGCAGTGGGCGTCCGGGTTGAGCACCAGCTCGGCGACGCCGGGAGCGGTGCGGGAGTTGATCGCCTGCTCGAGACAGAGCTGATCGAACGTGGCGCGGATGGCTTCTGTACCGATCACCGTGATCGGCTTGAGGCGCCCTTCGGCGACCGGCAGGAGCGCCGTCGCCTCGCCGGTCGGAATGATGCTCGACTGCAGGTCGGTGGTGGCCATGTTCGTCTCCCGGTTTATAAAAAAATCGTGACGACAAGAGAATCGGTGAAACATCGCGCTCTATCCGTTTGAGCTACGGCCCCTCAGGTGGGACCGACGGGACTCGAACCCGCAACCTCGTGGTTAATAGCCATGTAGTTCCACCAGCATTCGTCACGAACTTGAATCTGTCTCAAACTCCTTGGCTCCTGCGTCTCGAAAAATCGTGACGACAAGGGTCGGTGAAACGTTTCCTTGCTCTACCCGCTGAGCTACGGCCCCGGTACAGCTGGGACCGGCGGGACTCGAACCCGCGACCGAGGGATTATGTAGTTCCACCTGCATTCGTCACGAACTTGAGGCCTTTACAGCTCGATGCTCTCGATCTGCTGCACCCAGTAGCCGGCGGTCGAGCGTCCGGCCGCCACGTCGGCGATCACCTGGAAGACCTGATCGGAGAAGCCGCCGACGTTCACGATGTCCTCCCGCTCCTTCGCCTGTACGGTGCCGTACGGCTGGAGGTCGATCGCCAGCATCCGCGCCGAGGGGCTCCGCTGCTTGAACGCCTCCCACTGCAGCATGGTCTCGGTGGCGCTGCCTCCGAACCGGCCGTAGCAGGGCGAGTCGACCCACGACTCGTTGTCCGAGACATAGACCACCAGGTCTCCCTTCTCCCGGCGCTCGTTCAGATGTTTGAGCGGCGCCGAGCAGTTGGTGCCGCCCGCCGGCAGCGACGCGAGCTTCTGGGCGTTGGTCATCACCGAGTCGCGCGGGTTCAAGACCACCTGGACCACGTTCGACTCGAACGGCACGACCTCCGCATCCGGATTCTTCCGCAAGATGGCCGCCGCCACCAGCGCCGCCACGTCGATGCAGCGGACCGCCGAGGTCGACCCCCTGCGATGACCGGTCACCGGCGAGTGCATGGAGCCCGAGACGTCCGGGAACACCCACACCTTGCCTTCGACTCGCGGCACGTTCTGGATCGCCACCTCCATGGCGTCCTGAAGCGCCTCGCGGACCACGGACGGCAAGCCGGCTGAGCCTGCGACGAACGCCATCAGGAGCTGGTACGGCAGCACGCGCGCCTTGGCGATCAGCTCCGGAGCACGCAGCCGCTCGGCGACGATCTCGGCGATCCCCGGCACCTCGAACACACCGTGACGCTGGAACGTGTTCAGGTTCATCCGGGTCATCTGCCACGGCGCCCGGCGGGCGATCTCCGTCCATCCGTCGCGGCCGAGGGGCAGCGCCGTGAGCATCTGGAACGGCACGTCCGGCACTGAAGCTCCCTGCGGGTCCGTCTTGAACCGCTCGAACGCGGCAACCGGCGGAGGCAGCTCTTCCATCGAAACCTCGCGGCCCAGCAGCCAGCCGTAGAGCGCCTCGCGGGTCTTGGTGGCCGGCTTCGGGTGGACCATCCGCAGGATGTCCGCGAGCGAGGGAGCGTTCCCGACAGAACCGTTGAACAGTTGCTCGTCGGAACGCTCCTCCAGCCACCGCAGGACCAGCTGCTTCGGCACCGTGCCCAGCGACTTCCGGCCCACGGCGCCCGAGCGGACGATCTGCACGAAGTTGCGCAGCATCTTCGGGCTGTCGATCACCCGCGGAAACACCTTGCGGAGGAGATCGGCGCTGCGCATCGAGAGCGCCGCCGCCAGGAGCGCCGGGAGGTCCTTCATCACGGCCCGCTCGCGGGCGTAGACGGCGGTCTTCGCCAGCCACTCCGGCTCGACCTTCTCGCACAGGCCGAGGACCGTATCGAGCTGCACCTCGGCCGAGGCGTAGAAGGTGGCGGACAGGCAGCCCGTCGCGGCATAGCAGGCGAGCGCATGCCGGGGCTCCAGCGCGTACGCCGCTCCACCCTCCTCGTTCACCGCGTCCGACCGCGGGGCCAGCTTGCCAGGGCTCGTCCGGAACAACGTCTTGCTCGCCATCGTCTCACCTCCTCGGGTCAACGTCCGCCGGGAGATATTCCACGGCGCGTGCCAGGTGGGTTGAGAGAGGCTTTTGAAGGGTGCAAGTGTTTGAGCCGGCAAGGCTTATTGGAAATTACGGGAGATTCTCGCGGCGGCGAGGCTAGTGGAATTCGTATCGCGCGGGATAGCGATGTAGAATCCTGGATATGGAAACCTTCGCCCGCCCCGGGTTGAAACCCGGGGCTAGAAATGGCCGTCCCTCCAGGACGGAGGTGAGCGCATCGAGCCTTTCCGTCCCGTCAGGGACGGCCATTCGTAGCCCCGGATTTCAATCCGGGGTGGGTTGCGTGGACCCGGGAGTGCCGGGGGTGCGGGGATGACCAACGTCGTGCTCGGCCTCCTCGGGGTCACCCTGGACGGCGGCAGAGCGCCTACCCGGTGGGAGGCATGGCGGCCGAGCGTGGCGCTCTGCCAGCATGAGGACCTCCTGGTCAACCGGTTCGAGCTCCTTCATCAGCGGGGCAGCGTCTCGCTGGCGGAGACCCTGCGGGGGGATCTGGCGGCGGTGTCTCCTGAGACGGAGGTCCGGCTGCACGAGATCGACCTGCGCGACGCCTGGGACTTCGAGGAGGTCTACGGCGTCTTCCAGGACTTCGCCCGCACCTATCCGTTCGATCCCGAGCGCGAGGAGTACCTGCTCCACATCACCACCGGGACGCACGTCTGCCAGATCTGCATGTTCCTGCTGGCCGAGGCGCGCTACTTCCCGGCCCGCCTGCTGCAGACGGCGCCGCCGGGGAGGAAGCGCGTCGGGCCGGGCACCTACCGGATCATCGACCTCGACCTCTCGCGCTACGACGCGATCGCCCGGCGCTTCGCCCGCGAGCACGATGAGGGGTTGTCCTTCTTAAAGGCCGGGATTGACACCCGCAACGCGGCGTTCAACCGCCTCATCGAGCGCATCGAGCAAGTGGCGATCGCCTCGCGCGCGCCGATCCTCTTGACCGGCCCGACCGGCGCCGGCAAGTCGAAGCTGGCGCGGCGGATCTACGAGCTGAAGAAGCAGCGGCGGCAGGTGACCGGGCCGTTCGTCGAGGTCAACTGCGCCACGATCCGCGGCGACGGCGCCATGTCCGCCCTCTTCGGCCACAAGCGGGGGTCGTTCACCGGAGCGCTCCAGGACCGCTCGGGCCTGCTGCGGGCGGCGGACGCCGGCATCCTGTTCCTCGACGAGATCGCCGAGCTGGGGCTGGACGAGCAGGCGATGCTCCTGCGGGCGGTGGAGGAGAAGCGGTTCCTGCCGGTGGGCTCCGATGTCGAGGTGGAAAGCGAGTTCCAGCTGATCGCGGGAACCAACCGGGCGTTGGCCGAGGAGGTGCGGAGCGGGCGCTTCCGGGCCGATCTCCTCGCCCGGATCGACCTCTGGACCTTCCGCTTGCCGGGCCTGGCCGAGCGGCGGGAGGACATCGAGCCCAACCTGGCCTACGAGCTCGAGCAGGTCGCAACGCGCACCGGGACCAACGTCACCTTCAATAAGGAAGCCCGGCAGCGTTTCCTCTCGTTCGCGGTCTCGCCCGACGCGGCCTGGGCGGCGAACTTCCGCGACCTAAACGCCGCGGTGACCCGCATGGCGACGCTCGCGCCGGGAGGAAGGATCACCGTCGAGGTGGTCGAAGAAGAGATCGCCCGCCTCCGCACCGCCTGGCACGAGCCCGCGACCGGCGACGAGGATCTCCTGGCCGCCGTCCTGGGTCCTGAGCGGCTCGCCGAGCTCGACCTCTTCGACCGGGTGCAGCTCACCCAGGCGATCCGCATCTGCCGCACCAGCCGCTCCCTGGCCGAAGCCGGCCGCAAGCTCTTCGCCGTCTCCCGGCAGAGGAAGAAGGTCGCCAACGATGCGGACCGCATCCGCAAGTACCTGGCGAGCTTCGGGCTGGAGTGGGCGGCGGTGCGGGGGGAGTAGCGCGCGCCTACCCCCCCGTCGTAAATGCCAGCGTCATCAGCGCCTGCTGCTCCAGGTTGTGCGCCTTGGCGGAGCCGGTGGCGGGGCTGCCGCTGGCGGCTCGCTTGATGGTGCGGATCGGCCGGCGCAGGAGACGCTCGATGCGGGGCTGGACGAAGAAGAGGGCTCCCATGTTGGCCGGCTCCTCCTGCACCCAGACGATGTCCCGCGCTTCTCGGTGGCGCCCCAGCTCGGCTTCGAGCTCCCTCTCCGGGAAGGGATAGAGCTGCTCCAGGAAGACCACCGCGGTCGAGGCGTCCTTGCGCTTGTCGCGCTCCCGCCGGAGCTCGTGGCCGATCTTCCCGGTGCAGAGGAGGATCCGCTGCGCGCCGCTCACCTGCGGATCTCCGATGACGTTCAGGAACCGGTCGCGGCTCAATTCGGCGAGCGCCGAGGACGAGTCCTTGTGGCGCAGCATGCTCTTGGGGGTGAACACCACCAGGGGCTTCCGCCAGGGCCGCAGGGCCTGCCGCCGCAGCAGGTGGAAGTACTGCGCCGCGGTCGACGGCTGGGCCACCTGGATGTTGTCCTCGCCGCAGAGCTGGAGATAGCGCTCGATCCGCGCGCTCGAATGCTCCGGCCCCTGCCCTTCGTAGCCGTGCGGGAGGAGCAGGACGACGCCCGAGAGGAGGCCCCACTTGTCCTCGCCCGCGGTGACGAACTGGTCGATGATGATCTGCGCGCCATTGGCGAAGTCGCCGAACTGCGCCTCCCAGAGCACCAGCGCCTCGGGGTAGTCGCGGCTGAAGCCGTACTCGAAGCCGAGGACCGCCGCCTCGGAGAGCGTCGAATCGTAGATCTCGATCCAGGCCTTCTCCGGGGCAACGTGAGCCAGCGGCATGTATTCCGAGTTGTCCTCGACGTCGATCAGCACCGAGTGGCGCTGGTTGAACGTGCCGCGCCGGACGTCCTGGCCGCTGAAGCGGATCGGCACGCCCTGCTTGAGGAGGGATGCGAAGGCGACCGCCTCGGCCATGCCGTAGTCGAAGGGCCGCTTGCCCTGCCCCATTTCGGCGCGCTGCTCCAAGAGCTTCCTGATCTTGTCGTGGATGTGGAAGCCGGCGGGCCACGAGGTGAGCGGTGCGGTCAGCTCGGCGATCTCGCCGGCCGCGAGGCCGGTCGTCACCTCGTGCTCGGGCTTCCAGTCGCCGCCGGTGAAGCGGTCCCAATAGGCGGGGAGGGTCCGCAGCGTCGGCTTCTTCTCGATCGTCCCGGCCTCTTTGTGGGCGGCGTCGAGCTCGGCGCGCACCGTGGCCAGGCGGCGCTCGGCCTCCTCGTCGGAGATCCCGATCTGCCGGCCATAGAGCCGCCAGAGGGGCGGGTGGGCGCCGATCTTCTTATAAAGGAGCGGCTGCGTGATCGTCGGGTCGTCCACCTCGCTGTGGCCGTGCCGCCGGTAGCCGATCAGGTCGACCACCACGTCGCTCTGGAACGCGTAGCGGTAGTCGACCGCGATCTGGGCGACGCGCGCCACGGCGTCCGGGTCTTCGGCGTTGACGTGGAAGATGGGGACCGGCAGGCGGCGCGCCACGTCCGAGGCGAAGCGCGAGGAGTGCAGGTTGCGCGGCTCGGTGGTGAAGCCGATCAGGTTGTTGACGATCACCTGGATGGTGCCGCCCACGTCGTAGGCGGGGACCTCGGCGAAGTTCAGGGTCTCGGCGAGCACTCCCTGGCCGGCGAAAGCGGCGTCGCCGTGGAGGACGATCGGCACCACCTGAGTGCGGGCGGTGTCGCCGAGCCGCCGCTGCTTGGCGCGGACCCGGCCCACGGCCACCGGGTCCACCGCCTCCAGGTGGCTCGGATTGGAGACCAGGTGGATGTTCACCGGATGGCTGTTGCGCCCGCGGTGCTCGCCGGTGGCGCCCATGTGGTACTTGACGTCGCCGCCGCCCAGGATGCTGCGCGGGTCCACGTCCTCGAAGCCGGCGAAGATCTCGGCCGGCGGCTTACCCACGGTGTGGACCATGACGTTGAGACGGCCGCGGTGGCTCATCGCGAGGACCACCTGCCGGGTGTGGTGGGCGGCCGCGGTCTCCAGCATCTCGTCGAGGAGAGGGATCAGGGCGTCCACCCCCTCGATCGAGAAGCGTTTGGTGCCGAGATAGCGCTGCTGCAACATCTGCTCGAAGGTCTCGGCGCGCAGCAGCAGCTCGAAGATCCGCCCCTGGTCGAAGCGCGGCGGATCGGTCTCCATCCGCTCCTCGATCCAGCGGCGGCGCTCGAGCTCGGGGATGTGCATGAATTCCACCCCGATCGTGCCGCAGTACCAGCGGCGCGCCCGTTCCGCGGTCGCCGGGTCGGCGCCGTCGAGAGACGGCCGGGTCTCCGGAGCCAGCCGGTGCATCGGATCGAGGTCGGCCTGGAGGAAACCGTGCCGGCGGTAGGCCTCCAGGGTCTTTTCATCCAAACGCTCCGGCGTGACCGGAGCGGGAGAGGCTGCGGGTGGGGCAATCGTTTCCATAGCACCGCTGAGGATACCGCAACTGTCCTTGTCTCTTTTTGTCCCGCTTCTTCGATCTTCCGTGACTTCTTCTGTTGAGACCTACGCGATGGACCGTGGCGAATCCTGGGCCGAGCTCCTGGAGCGGCTGGGGCCTCTCCTGGTGGGCATCTTCGCCGATTTCGGCATCTCCCCTCGGGAGGCGCAGGAAATCGTCGAGGAGGCTTTTCTCGTGCTGATGAGCAAGAGGCCGCCCCGCAAGGACCCCGAAGGGTGGCTCCTGCGGACCATCGTGGAGAAGTGTCGCAAGATCGGAGAGGAGTAGGGGCGGGGAGACTGACCGGCGGGGAAGGACGTAAAGGACGAAAAGGACATCAAGGACAGAAGCGGCGTCCTTGATGTCCTTGGCGTTCCTTCCTAGTTGCAGCTGAAGGCGCCGGTGTCGAGCACGGTGCGGAAGACCCGGTTCAGCGGGTTCGTGTAGGTCTTGGTCTGGCCGGTCGCGGTGTCGGTCACCTGCATCGTGACCTCCACGTTGGTCATGCCGCTCAGGAAGGCCCAGTAGTGCTGGTTGACCCCGCAGCCGTTGAGCACCTTGATCGTCACCTCGACGTTGTCTTGATTGAAGAACCAGAAGTACCCGGTGTCGGTTGTGAGCTGCACGGCCTGGGCGCTGCTGGGCTGGCCTCCCGAGGTCCTGAAGGTGACGGTCACCTTGAAGCGATCGCCGTTCAGGCAGAGGGTGGGGCCGCCGGTCAGGCAGGCGGCGCTGAGCTCGAAGGCGCCGATGTCACAGGTGCCGGCCGTGCGGTCCACGCCGCGCTGGTCGGTGGGTGTGCAGGAGGCCGCCGCGCCGAGCGCCGGGCTGCCGGCGAGCAGGGCGTGCGTCGGGGTGGTGCCGCCGTTGTTGGCCAGCGGGCCGAGCTTGGGATCGCGCGGCGTGGCCGCTGTGCCAACCAGATCGCTCTTCCCCGCCGTGAAGTCGATGCAGGTGCCGCCGACGCCGAGGATGTTGTGGCCGGCGGAGGCCGGAGCGCCGCCGCAGTCGCGGTCGGTGGGAGCGGTGTTGCCGGCCAGGATCGTGTTGCGCAGCACCGGGCGGTCGGTGGTCTGGAACGGAACGCTCTCGGCGAACAGGCCACCTGCCTGGAAGACCGCCTGGTTGGCGGTGATCGTGACGTTCGTGATCTCGGCGTCGCTGTTGTTGAACGCGTAGATGCCGCCGCCGATGGTGCCGGCGAGATTGCCGGAGATTGTGGAGTCGGTCAGGGTCAGCGCACCGTCGAGGGCGATGCCGCCGCCCAGGGTGGCGGCGGAGTTGCCGGTGACGGCGCTCTGCGCCACGGTCAGCGACGAGCCGCCGCCGCTGCTGTAGATGCCGCCGCCAGCGCCGGCGCCGGCGTTGTTGCCGGTGACCAGAACGCGCGAGAGCGTCAGCACGCCGGCGTTGCGGATGCCGCCGCCGTTGCCCACCACCTGGGTTCTGCCGTTGCGGATGGTGACGCCGGTGATCTCGACGGTGGTCCCGGCCTGGATGTCGAAGACGCGCTCGGTCGAGCCTTCGATGATCGTCCGCTCGGCGGACGCGCCGATGATCGCCAGGTCGTCGCGGACATCGAGGTCGCCGGTGGCGTTGAGGTCGTCCGCCGGGCCGAAGGAGCCCAGTTGATAGGTTCCGGGGGCGAGCACGATGGCGTCGAAGCCGGGCGACTGGTTCGCTTCGGTGATCGCATCACGCAACGAGCAGTCGAGCTCGCACGAGCCGTCCGGAGTGTCGTTCGTCGTGGTGGGGATGAACACCTTGGCCGCCGCGGGAATCGCGGCGCTGAGCGCTGCCACCAGGGCCAGGGCAGGGATCTTCAGGGAACTGCGTACCATGAGCTCTCCTTCTGCTTCTCCGTAAAAACGGTTTGAAACGTTGCTGTTGTCGCCGGATGAGACGTCGTCATTCCGAAGCTGTCTGTTCTTACGCGGGTGCTCCATGCCGCGTCCAAGCTCCGGTGCTAGACTGCCGCGTCAATATGACGCGATCTGTGCAGACACGCTTCGCCGCTCTCCTTCTCTCCCTGGTCGTGGCGCTCTCGGTTGGCGCCCCAACCAAGGTCAACCCTCAGGTCAATCTGGCACCCCTGCCGCTCGATCCGCCGGTCACCGGCGGCTTCGCCGTGGCCGAGCGGGCGCTTGCCAAGCTCATCACCCACAAACGACTGCTGGTTATCGCGGCCCATCCGGATGACGAGGATACGTCCCTTCTCACGCTCGTCGCCCGCGACATGGGGGGCGAATCGGCCTACCTCTCGCTCAGCCGGGGCGAGGGCGGGCAGAACCTGATCGGCCGCGAGCTGGGCGTCGGCCTCGGCCTGCTGCGCACCCGCGAGCTCCTCGCCGCCCGCCAGATCGACGGCGGCCGGCAGTTCTTCAGCCGCGCCTATGACTTCGGCTACACCCGCTCCCTTGACGAGACGCTCCGCCTCTGGCCGAAGGAGGTCCTCCTCGAGGACGCCGTGCGGGTCATCCGCCGCTTCAAGCCGCAGGTCGTGGTCTCGATCTTTCCCGGCGTGCCGCATCCCAACCACGGCCAGCACCAAGCCGCCGGGGTGACCGCCTACGCGGCCTTCCCCGCGGCGGGCGATCCGAACGCCTTGCCGCAGCTCGCGGCGGAGGGGCTCGTCCCCTGGACCCCGCAGGTCCTCTACCGGTCGGCCTTCTTCTCCGATCCCAAGGCGCCGGCCATCCATCTGCCCCTGGGCGTCATCGATCCGCTCGCCGGCAAGTCGATCTACCAGCTCGCCGCGGCGAGCCGCAGCCAGCACCGCTCCCAGGACATGGGACGGCTGCAGGAGCTCGGTCCCGAGGAGACCCGCGTCTCCTGGGTGTCCGGCGGGGCCGGCGCCGACGCCAAGGAGCTGTTTGCCGGGATCGACACGCGTCTCTCCGCCATCGCCGCCACGATCCCCGACGCCGAACGGCGCAAGCGCGTCGCGGCGGACCTGGATGCGGCACAGGCCGCGGCGGAGTCGACCCGCCGGTCGCTCCGGCCCGAGCGGCTCGCCGACGCCGTGCCCGGCTTCCTGGAGGCTCTCCGGCACCTGCGCGCCGCGCACCTTTTCCTCCTGGATGCGGGGGACCGGCCCGAGGAGCGTCCGGCCGCGGAGCTGATCGCCGAGAAGATCGAGGTCGCCGAGACCGGTCTCGCCGCCGCGGCGGGAATCGGTCTGGAAGCCTCCACCGAGAGCGAGACGCTGACCGCCGGCGAGAGCTTCCCGGTGCACGCCGTCCTCTGGAACAGCGGGCCGCTGGCGGTGGCCGGCGCCAAGGTGGAGCTCGCCGGCGAGGCGAGCGCGCCGGTGATGGGTGAGGCCAGGGAGCTGGCCGCCGGTACCCTTGGCACCTGGGATTTGAAGCCCGCGGTCCCGGCCGAAGCGCAGCCAACCGTACCTTATTTCCTGCGCCGCCCGCTGGTGGGGAGCCTGTACGACTGGACGGCGGCCTCTCCCGCCGAGCGGGGGGAGCCGTTCGGCCCGCCGCCGCTCACGGCCCGCTTCTCGTTCTCCGTGGACGGCGTGCCCATGATGCTGGAGCGCGAGGTGGTCCACGTCCACCGCGACCAGGCGCTGGGGGAGATCCGGCGGCCGCTCCGCGTGGTGCCGCGGATCGAGGTGGCGGCGGCCGAGGAGCTGCTTGTCTGGCCGTCCGCCCAGAGGCAGCCGCGGCACCTGCAGGTGACCCTCGAGTCCCATGGCGAGGCGCCGCTGCGCGGCAACCTGGAGGCGCGGATCGAAGGGGACTCCTGGCCCCAGATCCGGCCGCTCTCGTTCGCTCTGGAGCCCGGAGAGGAGAAGACGCTCGACGTGGAGCTCCGGCCCCCGGCCACCCTCGCCCCCGGCCGCTACGCCGTCCACCTCGCGGCGGTCCTCGAAGACGGCCAGCGCTTCGCCCTCGGGGTGCCGCTGGTGGACTATCCGCACATCCGGGCCACGCCGCGGCCGGTGCCGGCGGAGGTGGCGATCAGCGCGGCGGACGTCAAGCTGCCGAAGCTCACCCGCGTCGGCTACGTGCGAGGCGCCTCGGACCGCGTGCCTGAGCTCCTGCGCCAGATCGGCGTCCCCCTGGAGCTCCTGCAGCCGGGCGACCTCCTGGAAGGGAACCTCGGGCGCTACGACGCGGTGATCGTCGGCAGCCGCGCCTACGAGACCGACCCGGCGCTGGTCCGGGCCAACCACCGGCTGCTCGACTACGCGAAGGCGGGCGGCCTGGTGATCGTCCAGTACCAGCAATACCCGTACATCGAGGGGAAATTCGCCCCCTTCCCACTGGACATCGCCCGCCCGCACGACCGGGTGACCGACGAGACCGCGGCGGTGACGCTCCTCGATCCCAAGAGCCCGGTGTTCCATGTGCCGAACGAGATCCGGCCGGACGACTGGAACGGCTGGGTCCAAGAGCGGGGCCTCTATTTCGCGCACACCTGGGACGCCGCCTACGTGCCGCTCCTCTCGATGCGGGACCCGGACGGGGAGCCGGAGCAGAAGGGGAGTCTGCTGGTCGCTCCGCTCGGGAAAGGCCATTACGTCTACACCGGCCTGGCGTTCTTCCGCCAGCTGCCGGCCGGCGTGCCCGGGGCGTACCGGCTGTTCGCGAACCTGCTGGGGATCGGGAGGGAGCGGCCGGCCCGCTGAGTCCCCCTTGGGTCAACCCAAAGCCCCCTCCCTGTGTCTCACCCCTCGGGAGCTCCGCTCGGAGCTCCCGG
>Ga0137375_10000348_pt1 | contig 48641 bp, 37 predicted proteins | sample SagtaG_24_FD_104936 | JGI IMG/M metagenome (GOLD analysis project Ga0137375, IMG submission 104936) | Vadose zone soil microbial communities from Sagehorn Ranch, Mendocino, California, USA - Sage1_R_113_16 metaG | ecosystem: Environmental > Terrestrial > Soil > Vadose zone | place: USA... | reverse complement strand
GCTCCACGTGCGCCTCGCCCAGATATGCCCAACTGTTCACGAATATGCCAGCCGCAACCAGCACCACAAGCAAAAGCCCAAAGCGCCATGAACTCTTCATTTCAATCGGTCCCTTCTGATTGCGCCACCTTCGGCGCTGAGGACAGAGACGGCTGTGGTAAATCGATTTGTTCTAAAGCCGCGCGTTTGCGGGCTGAGTCATTTGAAAATAGCGAGCGCAAACGATCCAGGCTCCAACCAAAGGCAAACAGTAACAGAAATGCAGCAATATAAATTACCCAACCCGAGAAGGAGTGGAAGAAACCATCTGCTACTTTTGTTCCGTAGTAACGTGCGAGAACTCCTGTTCCACTCACCCTTAGCGCGTTGGTGAAAATTGCAATCGGAACAGCCGAAAGCACGAGAAGGGTGGACCGCCAAAACCTCCACGTTCTCAGCGAGCTGAATAGCCGGCGCTTTCTCGATCCGTCTCCGTTTTCACCGGAGCCATTCGATGTCCGAGGATAACTGAAGTAAGCGAATACCACTGCCAGTGTCATCAATGTCATTAAGGAACGGATTCCGCTGCACGCCTCAACCACTTCCAGCTTTTTAGTTTCCAGAGAATTCAGAGGCATCAGCTCGATGACGTTGCCCTGTCGCAAAACAGGAATATCAAAGAGTCTCATCGACCACACTGCACAACGAGAAGCGAACAACTGCAAGGGGAAGGCGATTTTGTTGAAAACAATGGTCGGGATTGGGATCGCCAGTAGCAACAAAATGAGAGGCACCCATACCAGGCGAAGCAAACGCCCTCCCCAAAAGTAAACAGTCACTCCGGCAAGCATGAGCACTAATGAAGTGCGCTGCATGAAAAGTTCAGCGCCAGCCACGCCGATCCATAAGGCAAACAATGACATCAGAATCGCCGCTCCGCCCCAAAACACGGAGGGTTTATGACGGACCTGACGAAGGTTGTCCCGTTCCGCCCAGAGGATGTAACCGATAACAAATGGGATTAGGAGACCGTGGGAGTAGTTCTCGTCCACCCACCAATCGTGCGAAAGCTTAAGGAGCACGGAGGCGTAAACGAAGATGAGAGCAGAGACGACGGCGAGCGTTCGCCAAGGATTCTTAAGGGGAACGACACTCATACCAAATTCCTTGAAGATTTTCCCAAGGAAAGGGCAAGTTCCCTTGCGAAAATCGAGCGGGTGACTTAACTGCCTCCCAAAACTGAAATCTCGCTGCAGAGCTTATCTCAAACCGGCGCTTGTGACAAACACAAAAGCCGTATGGAACAATAAACATAAACTCCCAACGCGGCAGTTCTTCCGTAAATCCCTCCAGGCGACTCGGAACTGCCGAAGGCCGCTTCAATTAGCCAGGCACTGTGCTGGCTAGGATGAATTTTAGGGATCTCTCAGGTCAGGGAGGGGGCAAGGCGCCCGCCGCGCCCCGCTCAAGTTTGAATGCCACTCCTTAATTGAACCAACCACTGAACTCCACGACCGTAAAAGCAATAGGCGACACCGGAGTTGCGCCCGGTGCCGCCTACGATAAATACGTTCTACTGAGAACGCCTACAGACCGAATCGGCCCCGGTACTCCGCCGATACGAGGAAGGCCTTAACCATTTCCGCACTCACGAAGTTGCCATCAAACTGGTTGAGCTTGTTCAACCAGAAGTCGAATCCGGCAGCGTCAGGATCGCGGCCCAGGTACCCGAAGTATTGCATTAAGACAAACGCGGAGTTGAATTCCGCGCGCGTAAACGTCGGATTCTCTACCAGTCTGGCCAGCACATCAGCACGCGACGCTCCGTTGACCAGGTCCTGGACCAAGCTGTCTCGTTCCGCCGCAGTGATGGTCATTCCTACATTAGCGATCAACGTGTCAACGTATTGCGCATTCGTCAATCCAGCGTAGCGCGCCTGGAACTCAGCTCGTTGCACCCAACCTTGCACGAAGGCTTGTTTGTTTCCTGCGAGTCTAGCCTCCCATCCGTCTGCACCAACGATCACACCGCCAGCGATACTCAGGTTATCTGGCAGAAACTCCTGACGCATCGGGATTCGTCCATATGAAGATTTATATAATCGATATACGTAGTACCCAGTCTGCTGAAACTCGATAGATAGGAAGAACGCCGCAGAAACGTTGATGCGTTTCACTTCTACGCATTGGACGTCGGTGCCACAACTGACAATTTCATTCATCCAGAAATCATCGCCCGATTGATCCGGCTCGCGGTTAAGGAAGTCTACATATTGCTGGCGCACCATGTAGGACGCGAAGTCAATGGGGTTGGCCACATCGCCGTACGTGATGAGCACATCACTCAACTCCAGATTAGTGATTGCTTCACGGAGGTGACTCTTTACGCCCGCAATATCTCCTTGACCTGCGGATAGGTTCGCTTGGCTAGCTGCGTCAAACGCCCCCTGCAGTGCAACGTCGATCCTTGCTGCTGCTGGATAAACATTTCTAGTATCGTTAAAAACGGCGTAGGCCTGTTGGACCTCCGAGACGAACTCCGTTAGCGCTGCCTGGGCTGACAGGTCCATTAGCGACACGTTAGTGCTAGAAAGTTCGGTGGTACCACTCGCAGACCCCAGTTGATTACTCAAATCCTGCCCGGTCCGTTTCGCCTTCCCCACACTCTTTCCTAAATTCCGTGTCGAACCTGGTGTTGGTGTCGGTGTCGGCGTCGGCGTTGGCGTTGGCGTCGGTGTCGGCGTTGGCGTCGGCGTCGGTGTCGGTGTTGGCGTCGGTGTCGGTGTTGGCGTGGGCGTTGGGGTGGGGCTTAGGGAACTGCTCATGTCTACTATCGCCGCGATCTCGGATGTCTGCACGACATTGTGACCTGTGTCGCGCCACTTTACGCGATAGTAGACCACCCGGTCCGGGATCCCCGGAACGTTGATCGTGCAGCCGCTGGCACACGGCACTGCTGCGAACGACTCCGAGGCAAAGAAATAGGGATTGTTATTCGCTGCCGACACTCCAACCTCACTCCGCGAGGTGGGATAGAGATTTGTGTCATAGCCGAATTCCACGTACGCTTCCGTGGCCCCGCTCACTGCCCTCACGGGGATCGGCGTCTGCTGAAAGTTGTTGCGATCTACGCCATCATAGCCTGGGAAGGGCGGCGCTTTCGCTAACCAAAGACTCCATAGCCCATTCTCGTCTACCCGCGGAAACATTATCCAGCGCCCGTCCGGTGTGGCGTGCGCATCACTATTCGGGTTCGCCGTCTTCAGCGGCATCAATCCATGCGTCAGCGAGCGCAGCCACTTCCCCCTCGTGGTCGTCTCGATGATCCCTATCTGCAGCACCGTGGCGCCGAAAGCGGGAATGTGTGACAAGCACAGCGCGCTGGTGTTGCTATAAGGGATACTACCGCCGGGGCAGGTCGACCCCGCTGTGATGCCCGGCGAGTTGATATAAATGTCACCCGCGGCCGAACCATTCCGGCACTCATTGGGCGCATTCGCCACACAGTATTTGTAGTTGTCCCCCAGGCTGCCACCAATCACGTCACCAGTTGCCGTTGATGAAATGTCCAGCAGCGGACGTCCTCCGGAGATGGCCAGCATTGGCAGTTTCTTGCGCGACAGCGCGTAGTTGCTATTGGTCCACTTCCAGAGCGAGCCCGAAACGTTGGTGAGATTGGTAGGTTTCATCTCAACGTCTGCATCGGGAACCAGGAAGTCTGCGCCCCAGACCATACTCTGACTGGCGTCCGCATTTGACTGCTGGGGCCCTCCAGGATGTTTTTGCCAGGCATTACCGCTGGCGGCTTTGCTGGCTCCGGCAAACTGCGCTGAGTCAGAGATACCGAGAATTGTGTTATTGGTTGCCGCTGACCCAATGAATCCTTCCCAACCGCCCTCTGCCAAGCCCCGCCCGTTAGCAAACCCCTCGTGCCCAGCATAGGAAGTGTCGTTAGCAAGCTGTGTGATTAGAGTTGTGCCGGTGGTGTCTGTGCCGTGCGGGTCAGTAAGAAAATCCCACCACGCAGGGCCACCAGCGGTAGCATCATTCGGACTGTGACAACGGCAGCCCATTAACACAGTTGCTCCGTTACTATGCGAGGTAGCAGCGCCCATTCCAGCTTGTCCTCTGGCAGCAATGTTCCAGGTGGTGCCGCTCACGAATGAGCCGAGATACATGACCTCGCTATCTACGTTAATTTCATCGCCCCCGGCGATGTCATAGAGCGTTGTGTCGGCGTTTGGCGATGTCGGCGTGTTTGATGAGAAGGTGATCGTTGTCTGAGAATTGGTCATTGCACCGTTCAATGTTACGGTGTACTGCCCCTTGCCGACGCCACCTTCATACATTGTCTTGGCGGTAAAGGACATCTTGTTTGTTCCCAGCGCGGGGTGCATGGCATGAATGCCGCACCAACGAAAACTCAAACTTCCCGGGCCGCCTCTTCTCCAAAGCGGTGTTAATCCAGCAACCGTTGCGGGACTAGTCGAAACGTTCACCGCTCCGGCCCAGCCGTAGGAGTCCTGATTTCCACGCAGTGCATGAAAAAGCAAATAGTTTCCCTGCACTACTGAATTGGCAAGGCTGCCAAACTTGGTCTTGTCGTAGGTTGGATCGAAAGCCAACATCAGCGCAGACAGGTTGTTGGGATTCGGCGTCATGTCCGTCCAAGTGCAACTGGCCCAGGTTCCAGGACCTATCGTGGTATTGTAGTAAGAATTGCCGCTGGCCGGTAGCTGGCAACGAATGACGTGGGCGTCGTTGTTTGCGTCTCCAGCGAAGCCGAACAACTGTGTCGGATTCGCGCCGAAATGTGACCCGCCGCTGACGCTGAAATAGGTCGTCCCGATTCCGGTGAGCGTTCCGTTGCCCAGAATGATTGTGCCTAAGAATCGAGAGGCCGTGTCGGTAACAAAATAGAGTCTTGTTGAACCGCCGTCGGTGGGCATCGTAGCAAGATAACCGGGAGTCCCGCTGCTGTCAGTGATCGTAGATTGAGCAAACGGCCACGCCGCTCCACTTCCATAAAACGAGATGCCTCCCCCAATCGTGTCCTCGGAAGGGATAGTCATCTTGCGTAGCACTATCCCGGTCACCGGGTCAGTTACTGTCTGGCTACGGTCGCTTGAGTTAATGGTCGGAAAAGCATAATTGCCCGCCGAAGCCAGCGGCATCTCATCCCCACGGGTCATGCCCACCGGTCTGTTGTTCGTGCTCCAGTTCACTATTCCGCTCTGCGAACCACAAGTGACCCGCGCAAAGTAAGTAGTCGCCGGTGTCAATGCGCGCCCATATCGTTTGCCATCCAAAGCCAGGTTACTAAGCGCGCCTTTGGTATCGGGGATAGTACCCACTACGAAGGTCCTGGAGGTGGTGCCCGCGCCCAACGCTCCGGCCCGATTATCTAAGTTGGCCCCGGCAAACAACCCTGGATTTAGGTCATTAATAACTGGTGTGTAACTGCTGCTCTCACTTACGTCTACCGTACACGGTAAAGCGTCAGGCGCGATGTAACTGAGGATCGTTTGCCGCGACGTAGTATTAACACGAATTGCAATGCCCGAATCAACTGCAGCCAGCATGCTTAAAGAATCGGCATTTGATTTCGCAGCGAATCCAGCACAATAGACCACAAGCGAAATTGTTACGGCCGATGCAAGAACAACATTTTTGGATAGCTGTAGTTTGAGATCAGTGGCAGATGGAGAGAGCATTTTGTCCTCACTTCGGTAGCCGGACGATCTCTATAGAAGAGACTCCGGGCTTTGCGTCGCTGCCTCGCGGCAGTTTTGCCTTTGGTCGGTTAAGGGTTCCCGTCTGTGGTCAGACACGTTTAGTTAAGACTTTTTGGAAAGAACCCGGCTGGATAAAGAACCCAGCCAGCGCGAGCTGCACACACGCACTTGGGCTAGCGCAGGCAAATCAGTTGGCAGGAGTTATTTCGCCGTTGTAGAAACGAAGCGTTAGATTGTATGGAAGATGAATGAGGGTGGGTCGGAAAGTAAACCATCGCATACGATTCGGCAGTGCCCAGCGGTGGTTCGCGGTAGCCCTCAACCCAGCAATGAGTTGACTGCCACCATTTCTCCGATGCCTTCGGCAACCAGACAATCTCTCTTGGGTCCTGTTCTAAAGTCCCCAGCCCCGAGACTCACGGCTTTGCGTCCCTGCTTTACAACAGGTTTGCCTTTATCGTGTGCAATCTGTGAAAAGAACGTTGCTACAAGCTAATCGCAGCAGAAACATTATTACCGCCAGCCGTAACACCTGTCAAGATCATAATTTCCGCATCAGAATGGGTCAAGGCGGCCCCAAATACTCCTGTTTCTCGGCCGCACTTGGCAGACGAGCATGGGGAGGGCTCTCAACTTACGCTTGGGTTTTGGGCAAGATTATTGAGACACAATGTCTATTGGTAGCGGGGTCTCGTGTGGCAGGCATTCGACTCGAGGTCAATCTTGATGGGCAACCCCCCGGTCTCATCTCGAGGAAATCGTTTCTCCAAGGTCGGTTCTCGAATATATCGTTCGAGACGTGCTCAAGCACGTGGTTGCAGATTATTACATCAAAGGTGTTGTCGGAAAACGGCATCTGCATAACGTTCAGCTGAGCGATCACATTGGGTTCATACAGGTCCGCGCTGATGTATTCAATGTTAGAAGCTTGCCGCAGGATTTTAGCTAGATTCAGTTCCGGAGCTAGGTGGAGGATTCGTTTTCGCTCAGAAAATAGATCCGGTTTGGTCTTCAGGTAAAGATATGCCGTTTGTGAAGGGCCGCAGCCTGTAAAGAGGCGGTGTGAGACGGAAACGTTCCCGGCGGCAATGGAGCCCAGCGGGATTTCCGTTCGGGTGCAGCGCCTTGTTAGACGCCACTTGTTGGTTTCCTGGCAATCACAATATTGTTATGGTAAAAATTCCTATTTACAGGCAAGACCCTAGCAACAAGAATACCAAAGAGTGTTACAGGAGCTATGAATATTGCGGTCATGAGGACGCTTAAGAATTGATTTGATGGTAAATACTGCCAGACATAGGCGTTCCACATTTGGAAGACTGTCTCAACGTAGTTGGTCGTCTTCTGTCTTGCAATTACCTCAAATCCAGTTTTCTTCAGTAAATAGTCAATTCCGAATGACGTGTATCTGGCGAAATCAAATGGAATTTCATGCTCTTCCCAAACGAAAGGAAGAGTAATAAGCAAATGGCCGCCTGGCTTTGTAACTCTATGCAGTTCATCTAATATTTGCTCCAAATTGAACACGTGTTCTAACACTTCCGATGAAAATATCGAATCGAAGTGATTATCGTCGAAGGGTATCGTCTTTCCGTCATAATAGACGTCGACTTGCTCGCTTTTGTGATAGTGTCCGCTTTCTCTGATGTCTAAACCGATATACTCTTGAACGTCAAAAAGCTCCTTATACGGTTTACTACCACAACCAAAATCGAGGAGTCTCCCTGTTAGATATCCTTTGTTTAAGCCGACGCCTTTATACAATCCTCGTCTAATGAAATAGAAAGGGTTGATAAATACACCAAGAAATGATGGGATGAACATCTCCTTAGAACAAATGTGCTTAAGTCTTTGTATCATCGCATTGGTCCTTGAGCACTGACATGCCAGCGACGCCCTGCACTAGAATTAGACCACTTCAGGTTTATCGTTCCAGAGAGATTCATAGATGCGCAGCGTGTTCTTCACGTCAATATCGACTGTGAAGTCCTGCAACGCTCGCGCACGACTGTTGGCACTCATAGTGCGACGCAAATGCTCGTCTCGCGTCAGTCTCTCAATCGCATCGGCAAAGGACTCCGGGTTCCGCGCGGTGGCCAGCAGGCCCGTCCGCCCTTCCTGCACATATTCGCAATTCACGCCGCTACGACTGGCGATGATAGGGATCCCACAGGCCATGGCCTCGAGCAATGCCAACCCACCAGCTTCACCAATCGACGCCAGCAAAAAAACATCCGAGGCTTGCAAAAGACTCACCGGGTCGGTGCAATAGCCCAGCCAGTGGATGCGATCTGTAACTCCCAAACGCTGGGTCATCTCCTTCAAATCACTTAGCATCGCGCCATCGCCGGCGACGAACAGGTGGGCCCTTACCGCATGTTGCGCCAGCAGGCTACAAGCCTCGACAAGCGTCTGCGGGCTTTTGAACGGACGCAGGACCGTGACGGTCGACATGATCAACTCATCGGGTTGAATGGAGTATTCGCTGATCCAATGCTGCCGGGCATCCGGATTGGGTCTAAAACGCTCCTCGTCCACACCCAGATACTTCACGACAATTTGACTGGCGGCAAGGCCGCGCTGGACCATATCTTGTCTAACGAATTCCGAGACCGCTATGACGCGCACGATCGGCCAGGTCGTAACTAAGGTGCGAAGTTGGATCAGTTTTTTCTTCCAGGATGTAGCTCTCAACATGCCACTATTCAGCTCTTCGTAAATGATGCAGCGCACGCCTTGCAACCGGGCGAACCAAGGGATCAGGCTGAAGTAATCGAAGAAGCAGACGTGCACCAACGTGATCGAGTACTGCCTGATGATTCGGCCCAACTCTCGGTAGTAGCGAAAGCGTCCGTGGCCGTAGCTAACGATTTCGATTTCCGCGCCACTTGCGCGCAGCCTGCGTTCAGGTTCCGGGGGCAGTTCTCCGGCATAGACCAGGACCGGGCAAATCCCCTGGGCCTTCAGCTCGCGACATAAACGCAGATGTATCTCTTCCTGGCTGGTCCACGTTCGAGGCGCCGAATCTAATAGGAGTGCAACGCTTCTATAAGGTTTTGCCAAACTCATGCTCCGCTCATGCGCCGGTCATGCACCGTAAGTCTCGATCAATTCCGCGACGTTCTTTCTTAAGCTAAATCTCTGCGCCGCAATTTCAGAACCGGCCCGGCCCATTTGTTCTCGCAAATCGGAATCGCCAACGAGCTCAAGAATTCTCTTTGCCGCTGTTTCGCTATCTCCCCGCTCTACTAAAAAACCTGATACTTCATCCGCAACTAATTCTGGAATCCCACCAACTCGGGATGCCACAACGGGTTTTCCATAAGCCATTCCCTCGGCAATCATCCAGCCGAATACTTCTTCCCAGGATGAGAGCTGGCACACAATGTCAGCCGCATCGAATGCACCTTGGCCAAAGGGATCTTCGAGCAGCCCGGTCCAAATCACGCGTTCGCTGAGGCCCATCTCTCTGGCCGTCCGCATGTACTGCTGGCGAAACGGACCCTCGCCGACCACTACAAAACGGACCGTTGGGTCGTTCGCGATGACCAGCCGCGCCGTGGCAAGCAGTGCGGGAATTCCCTTTTCCGGAATGATCCAGCTCACCTGTAGCACTAAAATGCAGTCTTCGGCGATCGAATAGCGCCGCCGGAAGGTGGCTCCACGCCCCGGGTCGGACGCTACTCGCGACAGATCTACCCCGTTGTAAATCAGCTCATAGCGATCCCGAGGCAACAGATCGAGCGTGCTCATGCACCGGTATCCGTATTGGCTCACGCAGATCACTTTGGTGATCGGATGATTGATGAGCCGCACGAGCCCCCTCTTCCACACCGGAGCTCGCGCGGGTAAATACCCTGCCGGACGCGACGAATGGTCAGTAAAATAGACTTGCTTAACTGACAACAGCTTTGCCAGCCACGGGTACAAGCCGACGAATCCGGTAAAGTGCAGATGAAGGATCTCAGGCCGGTACGCACGCACGATGCGTCCCAGACACCGTAGTGACCGAGGGGTCGATTCCGTAGATCTCTCAATCACCTCGATTTTCACGTTTGCTGTTTCAAGAAAGGAACGCACCTCGGCGGCCGGTTCGCTGAGAAAACAGACGACGCTCTTCCAACCCCGGGCGCCAAGTTGTGACGACAATTCCCTGGCGAACATTTCTGTGCCACCAACCCGAAAGGGCTCGACACCAAAAACTGAGATCACGCAGGGCTCTCTTTGCCTAGCTCGATTTTTGTTCTGATTATTTGACTTCATAGTTGAAGCCCGACCACGAGCCGAGACATTATCTTTCTGCTTTCTCGGATAAACGGATGCAAGAGCTGAGTTGATGGGCCAGCGCGCAGATTTCAGCTAATGTCTCTGTAAGCAATGCACTGTTGTGATGACGTCCCCTTCAATCAATAAGTCTCGATGTCACGAACGCGGCTTTCTGGCGAAGACGTACGAACGAAAACTGGTGCCCTGTTCGCCTGCAGAGTTCTCAAAGTAACGGATCTCAATGTCCTGAAAGCCAAGTGCACTCAAATATTTATAGAGCCGTTGCACCTCAAACTTGATGCCAAACATGAAAGGGCGTCCGATCTGCGCCGCGATCAGCAGGCGCCGCGCCTCGGCCTGAGCAGCATCAAGCAAAGACCATAGCCTGTACAGAGCGGTGAAGACGCTGTTCATTGCATCCGGCCACGTATATACTGGCAAGTGAACCATCATCGATCCGCCGGGCTCAAGCACGCGGTAGAGTTCCGCGAAGTATGCCTCCGCATAAGAGAGTTGATTAAAATGCTGGAAAACGTCAGTGGAGAATGCGGCACTTTGCGAGCGGCCGGGCAGGGGAACCGCCTGGCCATCGGTGATATGAAACGAAGCCTTCCTAGAATCGACATTTCGCTTGGCATACTCAATCATCTCCTCGGATATGTCTACGGCGTCCACATGGTCAAAATATAGGGCTAACTGACGGGTGATTCGTCCTGCGCCACACCCGATCTCTACGCACGATTTTCGTGCGAGACCGTAGTTCTCCCACTGTTGCCTATATTCAGCCCATGTTTGGGCGCCAAAGGCGTAAAACTCCTCCTCCGTCCACGGATGTAGTCCTCTCTTGTTACGTTCGTCGAGTGACGCGACGCCGTAAAGTGGGTCTGACTTTCCCCATTGCTTCCATTCGATATTCGATCTCGCTGGCATGTAAGATTATCCTAAAGGCAGGACAAACGTTTCCCGCAGTGGTCTGGAGGCTAACGAATCCCCCTCTTGAGCCTCGCTCCAATCAGTTCGCTAAGCATGCTCATCATCACCCTGGCATCGAACCAGCTCTGGAACAGACTCTGCAAAACGGGGTACTTGGTCTGGCGCAAAAACGCCGATACAAAGTTGGTCTTGTCTCCGAAGCCGAGTATTCTCTGATCTTCTTTGGAAAGATTTCCGAGGAAGGCCGCATTGAGTAACAGCGGGCGATAACGGTAGTACTTAATATCCTCGTCCTGAATTGGCACTCGCGGATCGTGGTAGTTATAAAAGATCGCCTGTCGCTCTTCCAGAATCGGCACGCCTTGCCTGTGGATCCCCGAAGTATCAAACAAGAAAGCTGTGCCTGCTGGTCCTATCATCTCGACGATCTGTGATTGGGGCATGTCTGCAACTTCTGCGTTGGGCACGCGCCGGGGGTGCTGTTTTCCATGACTGCCCTTTATATAGTTAAAAGCCCCACTGCGCACGTCAGTGAGATACATGGCCAGCTTCACTTCTCCATGAATCTCCTTGGCAACATTCTGATCGTACCAGGCGTCGGCGTGCCAACCATGAAAGTCTCGTCTCGTAGGAAGTGATTTCCACCCCTTTGCTTCGGTCAGAGCAAAAGCATCTCCAAGATAACGCCCTAGAATCTCTTTGACGGTGGGATGGAGAGCCAGATCCATAAAGGCCTGATCCAGCAGCAGTACGTCCTCAACCATGTGGCGGAAAGGCTCCGTCTTTTCATAACCGTCCAGGTTGTTCCACCTAAGGCGGAAAAGTTTGGCCTCGAAGGCACGCTTCATCCCGGCCAACTGCTGTCTGCTGAGCAGATTCGGAAGTACAACAATACCGTCCTCTTTAAGTCTTTCTACTAAGGGATCCGCAGTCGGGTCTCCAAGGGCCGCGACCTGACGGTCACCAGTCATTTCTTCAAGTCTGCTATTGACGCTCATTGCTACCCTGGAGGATTAAACTAATAATCGGCCGGCACTGCCATTGTTTAAACGAGCAGTTATCCTATCACGCTCAGCGGTCGATTCTCATCGCGAGCGGCGGGCCGGGACTCTTGCATAATCTGTCGGAGCTTGTAATCACGATAAAGACCGGGATTTCCCTCGTGTCCATCCACCGCGGCCATCACCATGTTGAATGCTTCGCGCGCGCTCGCAAAATGGATTTTGAACCGGCCGGTCCGTTCGGCCAGGTCGATAACCTCACTCATGAATCGTTTCATCTGCTCTCCGATCATGGCGTCTTGATCCCAATCAAAGAATCCATGCGAATAGAGCTTGATGAATATCCATTCCGGTCTCCCTATCACTCCGATGTGCGCGCTACGCCAACGATCCAGGCGGTGCAGACTCAAAGGATAGTTCTGGGCCAACGCCCCATCTTCAATGCGGGGGATCGGTAAGCCGCGCACGCGCCTGCTCCAGTCGAAAACTAACGGCCCCGTGAATATGATCGGTAGTTTAGGCGTCTCTCCCACCCTGAGATTGGGTCCCGCACGATGCGGCCGCGACTCATTGAATGCGCGGCCGCATTGGTAGATCGCATTAATGCGTGGCACTTGCGATTGAAAGGGCACGGAGGGCAGCGTGAAATCAGCGTAGCAACCCGTGTCTGCGAGAATCTGCATCTCGTCGTCGACCCCGCAGAATCTGCCGCCCGCGGAATTTGCCAGGGCCCAGTTGCCGTGAACAAACGCATACCTCGGTGATGGATCCGTGTCGTCGCGCGACAGGCACCCGTGCTCTTCGACCAGCACATCGCGAAACTCTGTTAGCGCTCGTCTGGTGTTTTCCGAAGTGTCCGGACGCTCGACGCCATGATGAAGATGAATCTCAACTTCGCCATAGCCGTCCGCCTGTAACGTGGATAGCACGTCGAGGATGGGGCGGTCGTACTGTTCAGCCGGGAAAAAATTTGTATGACGAAACGGAGTATCGTCGTGATCGCGCACGGCATCACCGGTAGATCGCGCCAGCCTGGACCACGCCTGCGTACGCGCGAGCCCTTCGGCTCCCAATCCCGGCTCGAAATGATTGGCCACGAGAAAGATTAGATGCCGAGGCTCGTTCGACTCAATCAGCCTGCGGACCATCTCGCGTGTCCGCCAAAATGGATAACGCAAAAGCCACGGCAAAGACCAGCGGATCTTATCCAGCAGCTTAGTATCTTCAAAAGTCGGTTCGTCCATCAATCGCTCTTAAGTAACCCAACTGTTAGCTGCTATTAACCCTGGCTGGCCGCTGAAAATTCCCATCGGCAATCAGATCCTCATCCGCAGGCTCCGAAGGTCGCGGCTCCCCTTCGAACGATCAACCGGGTCGATTCGTGGTCCAGGAATAGTCAACCTCGGGACCTATTTGCCGGGCGGAAATGCGAGCCCCTGCGCGGCAGAATTCACTCCTGAAGCCGCCAGCGCATCGACGTCAACGCCCGGATCTCGACCATCAGTTCCTCTGTGACGGTAGGTACTGTTCGGTGCGAGACGCCAGTCGCCCCGGCGAAAATCAATAAATCCAATTCTGTCGTATGAAAGCGTAAACATGTTGCCGGGCGGATATTTTGTCTCCTTCGAATCACTTCTGGCTGCTCCAACATTATCTACTATGACGTTTCCTCTGATAACGGCGCCTGGCATGCAGTGGCAGAAGAGATTTTCTCTGGGACATTCGGCTCCCGGAGTGAAACAAATGATGCCATACAGGCTGTACTGAACAATGTTATCCCGTAAGACAAAGTTTTTGGTTGGATTACCGTAGGCGGAAATAGTATTACCTTCCTGCTGCACGGTATTGTGTTCAACCGTTAAGGTATGGCCACCATTGATTTGCAGGAAATAGGCAGTGTCGCCAGCCCTGACCGAGACAATATCAAGAAACAGGTTGTTAGCGATGCGAATGCGTCTCGCTTCCTGACTACTGTGCTCGTTGTCCCTGCCCAAGAAATTAATACCGGTGGCTGCATGGCGCACGATGTTATTTGTTATCTCGACATCCTCAATGATGCTCCAGGGTGCTTTGCCGTTCTGATTGCGCGTAGTAATGACCAGGGCGGTAGTGCGAATCTCACTTTCAATCAAGTTACCATCCACCACTACGCGCCTCGCATTCTTCAGTTCGAAAGTTCCCTTGATAGTTGCCCGGTCCGCCCACTCCGCGGGCCTGTGCAGATAATTGCGCCGAATCTCGATGTCAGACGGAACAAGGTTCGGAACCGATGGATCGGTGCCTCCAAACATGATGATTTCGGCCCCGGCCTCAAGAAAGTTATTGATTATGTGAAAGGGACCGGGGCCGTTCCAACCTGCTATGGCCTGGGTTTCGTCGCCCGCGCCCGCAAATCCCGAAACGTACGAATTGAGAATCGAAGTTTCAGCGCTGTTAAGAGCAAAACCACGACGGGCTTTGTTCATACCAGTAGAATGAACGTAGCAACGATCAAAGACCAGATGATTAGGAAACTGCGAATCGGAATTATACTCAGAGCTTCCGAGGTCAATGAGGTTGTAAACGTAGTTCGCATTCGACGCCGGAGAAAACTCGATGCCAACAAATCTGTAATGGTGCGCCTGCGGCTCCGTGCCAATCGCCGCTTGCTCGTTTGGAGACACTATCTTAGGCATGAATCTCGCATGAAGCTCGGGCTTAATGCGCTCGCCGTCCTTTGCAATACCGGTTAGATTTGAAGTGCGGATAGTTATGTAATCGTTATCGGAACCAGTTGCTCCGGCTTTAAGGGGTAGTATTAATGGTCCAAGATAAGTTGCACCCGCTTCAAGAATAATAGTGTCTCCAAACCGGGCTGATCTGACTGCGGACTGAAGGCTTGCGCCCGGCTTGACCACAATCTCGTGCCCAATTGAAGTTGCGCGCCGCGGCGTAATTTGCTGCTCAGGATTCCTGCTTCTTTGGGCTACAACGAATATCAAAGAAAAAGCTGCAATGCACACGACCAGCAGCAACGCAAGGATACGTTTTGGATGTCGAACCTTTATTTGCTGATGTTCTGGCAACAAAGATATCATGCGAGCTACAACAGAATTTTCTCCAGGTTCCTGAGAAAGTGACTTACTATGACAATACCATTATGTCATCTACGATGATGAGAAAGGCGTCATCAGTCAAAGTATCTAAGGTTGTCAGATAGTAGGTGGAGATCGTCGGTTCAGTAGAACAACCAATAATAGGCCATCTTTACGTACTCGGTGGGAACTAGTTCCCAACCGCGCCGGGACAGCCACCACGTGGCCAGCCGTGGCGTCTGCCTGCCGGTCGGTACCGCCAGACCCACCGTGATCCCGCTATCAGCCAAGACTCGACGAAAAGTGCGCAGCGCCCGCCGTGAATGATACGGTGATGTCACAATGAGCACAGATCTCACTCCATTGGCTTTAGCATATTTGCGCAGTGCGATCGCCTCGTCCTCCGTACCATCTACTGGTGACCCGATCACTTCAATATTCGACTCCGGCACGCCCCCTCGTTGCAACTCCCCTCGCGCCAGCTCGTAAAAGAATGGGTTGCGTTGCTCGGCGCTCAACCAGCCACCCTGCTGATTGTCATTCGTCAGCAGTATTTTTTTCGAACGGCCGGCCGCATACAGTTGCGCCGCCAGCTGGGTCCGTTCAACGAAAGCCGAGGAGCCGCTGAGCACGACGATAACATCCGCATGCTCCAACGGAGCGCTGACGATTAGCCAGCGGGCCCCGAACCAGGCAGCGAGCCAGCAGAGAACAGCTAGTAAAAAAACGAAGGCTAACCGTCGCCAAATTCTGTTTCTCGCAGAGCGTGAGATCGTTTCGATCACCTCAACAAAACCGCGGCCAATTTCAGCGACGACAAAACGAGTCTGAAGTGTCAACGGGAGCACTTTTACCAACAGATCCCCTCGTACGCATCATCTGAGGTCTTGTCGAAGAGCCTTACAAGATCGATGAGAGTCTTACCAGTTCCTAACTTAGCTTCAGCCTGGCGAAACTCTTCCGCTTTGTTCCCTATGATGATCACTTCCGAGCTCTCAAGCACTTCATCAACTGTCGAACACATGAGTTGTGAAATATGCGGTATTTCGCGCTCAATGTACTCCTTATTCGCGCCGAAGAGCCGTGCGAGTGAAACGTCTCGGTCGTAAATCGAGAGCTGATAACCCTTTCCGATTAATGTCTCGATCAAAGAAACCATCGGAGATTCGCGCAGGTCATCTGTTCCGGCTTTGAAACTGAACCCAAGCACCCCGATTCTCTTCTTTCCCGTGCGGACGACCATATCTACTGCTCTTTCAATCTGCAGGCGATTGCTCGGCAGGATCGCTCCGAGCAAAGGCACGTCGACATCGATTTCTTTTGCCTTGTAATTTATTGCTCGCAGGTCTTTGGGCAAACACGAACCGCCAAACGCGAAACCAGGTTTCAGGTAATAAGGCGACAGGTTGAGTTTTGTGTCCTGGCAAAAAATCTCCATCACTTCATGACTATCGATAGCAAGCCCCTTGCAAATATTGCCCACCTCGTTGGCAAAGCTAACTTTCAACGCGTGAAAGCTGTTGCACACATACTTAACCATCTCAGCGTTCTTTAGTGCCGTGACAAATAGCGGCGCATCAATGTTCGCATAAAGCTCGCGCACTACAACTGCGGTTGTTTCATCATTGGCACCGACTAGCGTGAACGGCGGTGCATAGAAGTCCTTCAATGAAGAACCCTCGCGCAGAAACTCCGGATTCATGGCAACCCCAAAATCGGCGCCTGCCGTTTTTCCAGAAGCTTTTTCCAGCGCCGGCACCACGACATTCTCGATGGTTCCCGGCAACATTGTGCTGCGGATGACCACAACGTGACGACCGTCTTTTGATTTGAGAGCAGTACCGATTTCCTCGCATACACGCGTGACGTAGCGAAGATCCAAACTGCCATTTGGATTACTTGGTGTACCAACGCAAATGAGGGAAACATCCGTACAGCTAACCGCCTTGGCAGAGTCAGTCGTTGCAGACAGACGCCCTTCTCTCACAGCTTCGCCGATAACATCGCCGACGCCCGGTTCGACTATAGGGCTCTTCCCATCGTTGATGATGCCAACCTTGGTTGGATTGACGTCTACTCCAATAACATCGTGTCCGTCTTTTGCGAAGCAGGCGGCGGAAACGCAACCCACATATCCAATACCAAAAACGCTAAGTTTCATCCATTCCTCAAAAGAGGTTGTTATTTACGTCCGCGTGAGGGCAGTACTAATCCAGCTAGAAAGCTGCTACCCCAAGACCAGTGAATTGTGAAAAAGACTAACAGCATGGACAATGCCATCGGTAAGCCTCCACCATCTTTGCGCGCAACGCGCAACCCAAAACCGATAGACAGCAAGAAATAGATTATTATCTCAAACGCCAAAAACGCCCAGGCAAATCTCCAGAACAACCCAGTAGCCAGCAACACTATGATCGACGTTACGAACAGAGGCGCCACCAGGTGTCGCAAACGAATGGATCGGGGACGCAGTCGTAGCATGCGTGCTTTCCATTGACCGTAGCGAAAATACTGACCCGCTAGTCCTCCCAGCGTGGCTCGAGCAAAATAGTCGCAATGTTCAGCGCGATCAAGCAAGACTCTCCCACCGCGTTGTCGCACTCGGTAGTTAAAATCATAGTCCTCGTTCGTCAGTAGTTCTTCGTTAAAGCCTCCGAGCTCTTTCCATAGCTGCTTTCGAAAACATGAAAACGCTACCGTGTCGACCGCTTCCTGCCCGGTCTTCCCTTCTTGCAATCGATATTTCGCGTCGCCAATGCCGAAGGGATGCGAAACCGCCATCGCAACCGCGCGCGCCGTTAGAGTGTCAGCACCCGGCCGCACCTGACAAGGCATGCCCACCACACCCGTCGCATTCTGTCGCAGAACCTCAACACAGCGTCGTACATACCCGAGTGAGGGCACTGCATGAGCGTCCATGCGGGCAATAATCTCTCCTCGCGCCGACCTAATCCCGAGGTTCAACGCGGCCGGAATGTTTCTCGCGGGATTGTCCAATATCCTAACGACTATCTCAGGCTGCGCGCGTTTGAATTCCTGCACCACTTCCCGAGTGCGATCCTCTGACAGACCGTCAACAACAATTATCTCGTAACGGTTTTTCTCATACTGATTCGCGAGATTCTCAAGCGCCTTGCCGATGAAACGCTCCTCGTTGTAACAAGGAATGACTACCGAAACGCATTCGTCATCGTAGTTAGCAACTCCAATCTGCACAGCGTCCCGCGCACGGTCCGGCGTCGATGCGACATGAGCAAGATCTTTTTCCTGGGAAATCATCAATAGCTGTTTTTAGGCAGGTCCGCGCCCCAGGATAGTGGAGCGAATTCGCTCGTACATCGTGTTACCAAAAACTCGTTTTGCGGCGTCAAGCATGGCCGTTTCCGCCTGACGAACGCGGAATCCTTCGCCGCGGCATAAACGCTCAAATTCGGTTCGGCTGGTATCGTGTTTCACCACCACCCGTCTCAGCGCAAAACGATCACTACCTTGGCGATTTACTCCCACCCGGCTGGTGATCACTGAGTCGTAACCAGCATCGCGCGCCTGCTGTGCAACGTGACGATTTGTACGTCCTCCGGGACAGGAGAAATGCGCTACACGGCGTCCCGTGATCTGTTCAAGACGTTCCTTTGATTCGAAAATCTCGGTTCGCAAGAGATCTGCGGGAAGATCTGTAAGATACTGATGATGTAGCGAGTGGCTACCGACCTCAAATCCCAATTCACTTAATTCTCGGAGTTGACCTTTCGTAAGATAGCCACGCCGGCCGAGGTGATCGACAGTTACATAAAATGTGGCGTTGAAGCCTTCCTCACTCAGCAGCGGTGCGGCAGCAAGGAGATCGGTAGCACAACCGTCGTCGAACGTTAAGCAAACTCCTTCCTCAACGTCTTCGCTTTTTTTATCGATCGCATTTAGAGCTTCGCTAACGTTCCAGCCGTGCCACCCGCGTGTTCGCAGAGTAGCTAGTTGATCGCGAAACTCATCCTCCGTCACCACGTAGCGAACATAGCCCGGATCATTGTCGCAGAGTTCGCGTGCAGGGGCCTGGAGTTCGTGATACATAAAAAAAACTACGTCTTGACTCATGAGAAGAACTTTCGAAGGTGCGCCTTTACCGGAGCCGGCAGATTCTTCCCTACTGCGCCTGACATTTTTTTGACTCGCTTGAACACCTTCTGTTTGCGCATGTATCGCCCGTTAACCCTTTCATAGTCTCTGAGCAAAGACTCCGGTAGTTGTCCGCTTGACGGTAGTTCAGTTTGTTCACTTAGGCCATGATAACTTCCGGCTCGCAACGCTCTAATAACAGAGGTTCGGTTCAATGAGGCGGAATCTATCAGATTAGAAAGTCCTCGGTATTGCTTCTTCCAGTGAAGATCCTGGCCGTAGAAGGCCTTCATCTCTGGCTTACGTCGCTGCAATCGGTTCAGCAATCGGAAAGTTCGCGGCCTGGGTGCCAGCGGGCCGTCGTATTTTGAGTTCCACGCTTCGATGCCCGTCGGCAGAATCTCGAAGGTCTCGATCCAGTCAAACATGCTGTCTCCCGGATGCGCGATGACCGAGACGCCGCCATTCTTCTCGATATGCGAGATCACTTCTTGTGGCGCGGTTGAATCAGCAAGGGAAGTCACTCCATATCCCAAGATGTGCATGCGTCGCTCACATTCAAACTCAAGCCCCGCAATAAAGCGAAAGCGCTCGTCGGACAGCCGTTCACATTCCTCGACGTAGGCTCGAAGCTTGTCTCGGTCGAACGATTCGGCGTGGTCTGTCATGCACACCAGATCGTAACCAGCACTGATGAATAGCTCACGTAGCTCTGCAAGCGTAAGCTCGCCGTCGGAGTAAGTGCTATGGCAATGAATAGCCGTTTTGAACATGTACAGCCTTCGAATCTGCAGATCTTTTCTTTAGACCTGCCGGAAGCTTCCGCCCAAAGAAATCAAGCCAGTCGCCTACTTCAGGAAGCGGATCGCTCCATGTGAAATTGTCGTGGAAAGTGCCGCGCACCGGAAGCAGGAAATCCGCCAAAGTACGCCAGCGGCTGGGAAACTTCGCCGGATATCCGCTTGGTGCGCCGCGCAAAACCTCAATCAGATGGCGAAAATCCCCCAGTAACCAACGACAGCGAACGCCATAACGATAACCATTCTGAACTGGGACGTCACCTTGCTCGGCCATCTCGACCAGGAGCGAAGGGAAATCGACACCTGCGTAAACCGCCAGCGGTAAGGAGTTCCAGAAGCGACCATTGACCTCGAGGAAAACCGGAGTACCGTCTGCTCGTTTTCGAAACTCAACCATCGCGACACCGTGCCATTGTAGCTCACGCAGTATATTCAACGAGGCAGTTCGCACCGACGGATCAGGCTCGATGCTCTCCCGCACCGCACTGCCAGAGCCTGTCGGCCTTACATCGCGAATGCGACGGTGTGCAAATTCGGCGCGCAACTCCCCTCGATGCATCAGAGCAAAGTAACCCGCCCCCGTTCCGGCGATGAACTCCTGCGCCAACACAGATGAACACCGCTTGGTCATCTCCTCGTAGGCAGAAAGAAATTCTACCGCATTCTGCGCGTACCGAGGCGCTCCGGTCGACACAACGCGGCCATCTGCTGAAACCTCTTCGGAACTGCGCGGCTTGAGCACCACGGGGAAACAACCCGACTTCGCAAATTCGGCCGCCTCAACACGATTGGAAATTAATGACGTGTGTGGGACCGCCACCCCAAGTGACTGGGCAAGTGTGGTTGTCTGACTCTTGTCGCAAGTTCGCAACAGGGTCTCATGCGACGGCAGGACCAGGCGCCCGCCCGCATGCAGAATATCATTACGCCTTGTCGAGATCGGGATAGTCGTACGCTCTGTCATCGGTAGAACGAGAGTGCCCGGCTCGTGTTTGACCTCAAAGACAATGCGTTCGACGAAAGCCTCCATTGCAATCTGCGGCGCCGGGTAAATAAATGAACCTGTCGCTGAGCGGGACCAACCTGCTTTTGACCAGGAGGAATCAGCCCCTACCATCACGGAGTGTCCTGCAGCCGCAAGCGAGCGAACCGCCGCGACGGCCTGATTCTCATTACCATCGAGAACAATTACTTTCATGCGTTTACCTAAGCCAACGCTTGAGGCGATCTGGACTGCGCCCCACCGACATCCGCAACCTGCGCGAGAATCTCTTCAAATCTCTCGGCGATTATCGCCCAATCATACTGAGCGGCCAACCGGGCCGCCTTTGCTCCAATTCTGCTACGCAAGGTGAAATCGCGCAGTAGGTCGATAACCGCTTTGGCAAAATCGGCATCAGTATCAGCGAGCAAAATGTCCTCACCGTGGTGCACGTCAAGACCTTCGGCCCCCACGCTAGTTGACACAACAGCCTTGCCCGCTGCCATTGCTTCGTAAATTTTCAGTCGCGTTCCCCCACCTATTCGCAACGGTACAATAAAAACTGTCGTTTGCCTTAGGTAAGGTACCACTGAATCCACACGTCCAGTTATTTCAACCGAATCAGAGGTCCACTTAGTCACGCGTGCGTGGGGATTGCGACCCACTACATAAAGGTTCGCTGCCGGCACTGCAGATTTCACTTCTGGCCAGATGTCCCGACAGAAATAGTCAACTCCGTCAATGTTGGCTTCCCAATCCATAGAGCCTAAGAAAAGAACTCGTGGCTCGTCCGCTGAATTCTCTTCCGCGGCAACCAACGAATATTTTTCAAGGTCGACGCCGGTAGGCACAACAGAGATGCGGTTCGGATCAATCATCTCAGACATCAACTCTCGATCGTGCGCGGAGACTGCGATTACGTGATCGAACTTTCCTAGGCTTGACCACTCATAGCGCGTCATCTTTGCCGCTTCAATCTTGAAGACCAAACGCTTTGCCGGGTTTCGCTCGTGTTTAGCCTGACGTTGCCATAAAGCTGATTCAACGTTGTGTTGGAAGAGCAGCGCGGGTGTAGCCAACGACGCGGGAAAGTTCAGCGAAGCAGATAGAAAATCGCATACGACAACGTCAAAGTGTCTTTCTTTGTCCCAGGCAGAAAGCAAGCCCTGGACTTTAGGCGATGTGAATTTGGTTACTGCATACGGAGCTTGGGAGGTCAGGTGGCGTAGATAGTTGATAGTCTGGCCAATCGTGGATTCCGGCTTCCCGGTACTGACGGTGATTGCGCCCGGCAGCTCTCGCGCAATGTTTTCCTCGTAATATTTGTCAGGAGGACCGTTGTAATAGGAAAGGAGCGTGGTCTCATTCCCCCGGGCCAAATGTTTCAGCAGATTATAGGATCTGATCTTCCCGCCGGTATCGACCGGCAGAAGTTTGCCCGCTTTAACCCAAAGAATTCGCACGTCAGCTTGAAGCAATATGGACCAGAAACCTGCGGGTTAACTTCGACAACGATCAATTCCTTGAAGAAGCCTTAGTTCGCCGCCGTCTCAGCATGAGAGTTAAGGTTGACAAGCCTGTCCCGAGCAGAAGCATTGGGGCTGGCTCTGGTGACGGAATTCCCGCTGGCACTTGAACAGTGAAAGGGCTTACAGTGCTAACTACCGGGCCACCATTTACATAAGAAAAGATCGTAAACGTACCCAAGAGAGTGTAAGCGGGATTGTTTTGATCGAAAACCGGTAGGTTTAAGGTAAAAAGGCGGATTTCGCCGGTACTTGCCCCAGCATCCATTGTTAAGGGGATCAACTCATTGTAGGTAGAGAACGGCCCATAGGTAAGCCCCACGCTGGTTAGTTGATATTGGATGTCCACTTTATACGAATAAGGATCACCACGAGGAAACCCGGGCATCCCAATGTTCGTTGGCTGCCCTGAGCTATTAGTAATGGTGCCGAAGAATGTGTAGGAAAAATTCTCATACGTCACCGCCCCGTTTGGATTTGAGATGGCAAGCAATAGCCCATCCGCTTTGGCTATAGACGGAGACAGTGTGAGAAGGAAAAGAACCAAGAAAAACTTCATTGAATTCCTTTCAGCTTGTATGAGTCTGTGTTTTGTCGAGGGAGCATGATTCTACGCAAAAGCTACCTTACTCCTTGATTACTCTACATACTCAATACAGTAACGTTTCCAATGCTTCAAATCCTTCAACGGATAGATCACGGAAGACTCGCCAGAGACAGGCACTATCGTCATGGCCTTGCGGAGCAAAGTCTGCCCACAGCCCGTATGTTGATATTACCCCAGCTCTTGCAATCCACTGTTCCTATCCGCTGGATCGGCTTTGGTTCTCACATTTCCCATTCATCACAAAGAACGAGTCCACACAATTATCCCACTACCGAACAAGGTGTCAACAGGTGAGGTTCTACTTATGATCACGGGAGCGTGGCACTAACCTGCATTTCACAACAGACGTTGTGAACTCGCGCGTCAGCCTGTTTGCGAGGGGTTTCAGTCTGCGGATAGGGATTGGTTCAAAGCTCTGAAACTCAAAATCGCTTTGTGCCACAATTCTCTTAAAACGCCTCAAGGTCAGTTGGTTCAGGCCTCCTGCTACCTCATCGAAATGGTAGGCCGTACTACCTGAACCTTGTCGATACCAACGCATTAGGACAGGCTCGCTGAACACAAGATGCGCCCAGGGAAAAATTGAAAACCCATGTCCACCGAGCGGGTGATACCAGGTTGGTCCAAAGCAGGTAATTACGTAACCGTCGTCCTTCAGCAATTTTCGCATTACACCGAGGATCGCTAAAGGATCCGCGAAATGCTCAAAGGCATCAAGGCTAACTACAACGTCCACTTTTTCATCTATCTCGGTTGCAAAGGTGCAACAATTTTCCACACCCGCTTCTTTCGCCGCGCGCCTCGCTTTTGCTAATGCTTCCTCACGGAGGTCCAGGCCAATCACCCGACTCACGCCGTGTTGTGCCATATCAATCGCTTCGACTCCTGCTGCGCACCCGAAATCTACCACTGTCTTATCGGCGAGTTCGCCCCAAATCTGCGGTCCAAATAAGACTTCCATTTTACTAACCCCGTCATAAGCCGTGGTGACCTCATTTCCGGGGCAGACCTTTACCAGCCTGCGCAAAAGTCGATAGCCGACTTCTCCTCCTATGATTCCCAAACGTTCTCCTCCTCCCTCGGTGACTGAATTAACTGACTGAGATTGTCTCCGCTAGCGAGGGCGAGATTCCACGCGCCCCCTCATCATCGAAAAACTGCCGCTGCCAGATTTCGAAATTCACCAGCGCCCATAGTCGCTCGGTATGGTTCTCACCGCCGGTTTGATGGCGCGCTACGAGACTGCGAACAAAGTCCGGGGAAAAGATACCACGGGCCAAGACTCGATCACTCAAAACATAATCGTCTACCACGTAACTGTAAGCGCCCCGGAACCAGGTCCCGATCGGCACAGGGAATCCCATTTTGGGTCGCGACAAGATAGCCTCGGGCAGTAGGCCTTTCATGCTTTCTCGCAAGACGTATTTCGTCGTCCAGCCACGAAGCTTCAGGCGCTCGGGGAGCCCCGATGTGAATTCCACCAGTTTATGATCCAGAAAAGGTACGCGGCTCTCGACGGAAGTCGCCATGCTCATCTGGTCTTGTTTCATCAGCAGTTCGTGCAAGTAGGTTTTGATATCAGCATAAAGAAGCCGGTCGAGAAAAGAAGTCGCATCAGTTTCTTTCAGCATCTCGCGCAAGCCCGCGTAAGGATCGATTGTTCCCACTCGCTCTCTCATTTCAGGCGTAAGCAATTCCTCTTGCATAGTGCGTGGAAACACTGCGAAGTTGTCGAAATAGATGCTCTCAATGTCTGGAGAAACAGTGAGAAACGAACGCAGGAGCTTTTGCCGCAATTTCGCTCCCGCCATTCCTTCAATCTGCCTCCGCAAAAGATTCCTGAACCCGCTGGGCGCTAATTTGTGATAACGCTTTCCCAAAGCAAGATTCAGAATTGTCTTGCGATAACGAGCGTAACCGGCAAGCAGTTCGTCGCTGCCCTCTCCCGTTAGTACGACCTTGACGTGCTGCGACGCCAGCAGCGAAACGAAGTAGAGCGCCACACTAGACGGATGCGCGAGCGGTTCATCTTCGTGCCAAACGAGTTTCGGCAGGGTAGCGAAAAAATCTTCCGGACTAACTACCACTTCGTGGTGATTTGTCCTGAATTCCCGGGCTACCAGCCGCGCGTACTCGAGTTCGTTCGCTTCGCGTTCCTTAAAGGCGACAGAAAACGTCTTGATCGGTTCCGTCACCATCCCGCTCATCACGGCGGCGATGGCCGATGAATCAATCCCGCCTGAAAGAAACATTCCCAACGGCACGTCGGCCATCAGGCGCAGGCGCACTGAGGTGCGAAATAGCTCGCTCCACTCGGCGATGTAATCCTTGTCGCCGCGGCCTTCGTCCTCATGCCTGACAAAACTAACGTCCCAGTAACGGCTGACTCGTAGCTCACCGTCGCGCCAAAGCATGACGTGACCAGGGAGCAGACGCTTTACACCACGAAATAAAGTCTCCTCAGCTGACGGTGCATGGTTGGCCAAATAGTCCGGTATCGCATGGTAGTTGATTTCAGGTTTGATTGCGCCCGCCTCGAGCAGTGTCTTGATCTCCGAACCAAAATAAAGTGAGCCATCATCGGTGTGAACGTAATAGAACGGTTTCACACCCAATCGATCGCGCGCGACAAACAACTCTTTTCGCCGCTGATCCCAGATAGCAAACGCGAACATCCCGCGCAGGTAATCAACGCAATGCTTCCCATGCTCTTCGTAGAGATGCAGGATAGTTTCGGTATCGCAATGTGTTTGGTAAACGTGACCTTTGGCCTCAAGCTCGGCGCGGAAATCAGCGTGGTTGTAGATCTCACCGTTGTATGTGATATGAAGAGTGTTGTCCTCGTTCGCCATGGGCTGATGGCCGGCCTTTACATCGACGATACTCAGTCGCCGGTGGCCCAGGCCGACAGCGCCGTCAATGAAGATGCCTTCGTCGTCAGGTCCACGATGAGTGATCACGTCGCGCATGCGCTTGAGCACGGCAGCGTCCACCGTCCGCCGTGATCTACTTGAAAACGCAATGCCGTTAATGCCACACATAGAAATTTCCGATTTTGGATTGCCGACTTGCGCTTATCAAATTTGAGCCGACCGTTTAGCCGCGCAATGCCGCCTCAAAATCGGCAATGGGCAATTGGCAATCGAAACCACCCTTGTCAGTATCGACTTGAAATTGACCGTCGACGCGACGCGCGGTCACGTACTTGAGGTGTCGTCCTGCCTGCAAAACCTGGCGACCCTGGAGTTGCAAAGTGCTTCCATTGACTAGCACCAACTCTTCGAGAATCGATGTGTCAGCCTGCGAAAACCGAGCCCATGTCCATTCAAAATCCGACGCCAGCCGCGCCGTCTCGATTCGTTTCCCGGCACAAATCATAACAATGTCGAGCCAATTCTCATTAGCAACCTGGAAGGCCTGCCCTCCGATCGCCTCGATTTCACTGACACGCCAACGGGCCTGGGCCGTGCGGGGCATCAGCAGACTGACTGCGTCGCGGGCTCCGCTCAACAGAGCCGAAAAGACATAAATGCGCGCAGGGTCCTTTTGTGCGTAACAGTGCGAAACCCAGCCGTCTTCCCGTCTCCAGCGGCCGTTTTCTGCAAAGCCGTGGACGTCAAGGCCGGATTCGCCGTTGTTCTCGGCAACAAACGCGTTTTGTTCGGCAACGGCTTCAATCAAAGGATCGGAGGCAGGGTCGAAATGGAACCAGAGATCCACGCTCCGTTCCCCGGCAGATTTTAGACGGTCGCGAATTACCCAATAATCGTGTTTGAGAAACAGAATGCCGCGTTCATGTGCTGCGGGCTGCGACATCATCGCATAGCCATCGTGAGCACCGGCTACGTAGTCGAAGCGGTCACGACTGATCCAGTCCAAGCGTTCACAGTGAGCAATACTCTTCCACGAAAACGGTCCAGCACAAACTGACGACGACTGTCGGTCTACCGTCAAGGTGTTATGAGCTGGTGAGCTGCGAAACCAATCGCGCAATTCCTTTGTCCCAGTGTAAGTGTAGGTACCCGGATCGACGAGCAGCGTCCGCCCATTTGCGGCCAGCTCAAACCCGAGAGCGTCGGCGTGCGCGTGACCACAGTTTGCTGGTCCGTGCGGGCCGCAGTCAAAGAGCAGATAGTTTGCTTCCGGCGTCCAATCGTCCCGCATCACATAGTACCCGCCGCTTTCAAAGGCAACTGATTGCTTCGCAGGTTCTTTAGCGATGATTTGATCGAATGTTTCTAAACCTGCGACTCCCAACAACCAGAGAGTTTCTTCGGCTGGACCGGCGGCCACGAACTTGTAATCTGGCCGCTCAAATAAGGCCGCGCCAGTCGACAACGTGGCTCGAAAGTCGTTTGCAAGATTGCGATCCAACATTACAAGTCGGCCGCCATCGTCGTCGCCGAACAAAGGCGTCGTGCCGTCCGGTCGCGTGATGTACATCAGGTGATCCAACAGAGACCTCAACGCGCTATCGACCTCGCCTGAGACACTCTCACCGTTTGCCCGTGAGAGAATCAGAAAATGCGTGTAGAAATCTGTGGTGTAGCGATGGTAATAGCTTGATTGCTCGAAGTAGACGCCATCGGGTCGCACATGAATTGGTAACTGCTCGAGCAAGATGTGCTTGCCCGTTTCCCGCCATCGAATCGCATCTCTGAACTCGGGCAACAACAGTCCCAGATAATACAGGCCGAGTGCTTCACCGGTCAGGTGTGTGTTAGGACTGAAGTAAGTTGAGAGATATGTCTCCAGGTGTCGCGCATGCAAATACAGAAATCGCAAAGCACGCATAAAGGTTAGCGAAGAAAACGACGGCGACTCTTTGAAGAAATAGAACGCCCAAAGCCACGAGATCGAACGGAAGGCAACTTCCAGGCTGCTGGCCCAGTTGATCCCCAGCTTCGGCGAATTCTGGTCCATCCAACTTTCGAGGTGCGCCGCAAACGTTTGGGCGTAACGTTCATCACCAGTCAGCCAGTAAGCCTGGCCCAGCGTCGCAAAATACTGATGACGATTCAACTCCCAAACGATCTTCTTGTCGCCGGCAATCTCAGCATCGAGATAGTCGAGACGGCTCCAGTGAATTAATGGTGTGCGTTTTCCCGCAATCGGCTCCAGATGCCAATCGATCGGCTGACCAAAACTGAGACCGCAGAAGCCGAGCAGATCAAATTGTCCCTGCATTATGCGGTTGGCTCGCTCGAGGATTTCCCGCTCGCCTTCGGGCCATCTGGCCCGCAATTGTTCGACCGTGGCGTTCTGCTTATCGACGCCCGGAAAAAACTTTGGCGCCGATCGCGAACGGAAATGTTCGAGCAACTCCTGAGCTGACCAAAGCTCTCGGCCGATGCTTTCACGATCCAGCATGGCTAACAATTCGGCGTCGGCTGGCAGTTTCGTCAACGATGACCAGCCGCGACGCTCAGCAAGCGCCGTGAGTTTCTGCGCGCCCCGCACGCGCAGTTCCTCAAAGCGCAGCTCTTTGATTTTCTTCCAGTTTGGCACAGCGTTGGTCAGTGTCTTCTCCATTCACAGTCTTTGCAGTAGTTGATAGTACTCCTTTGTGCTCAAGTTTCATTTGCCGGGACCAGGATCCCCGGCTAACTCGCGGTACAGATTCAACCACTGCCCGCGAACAGCCTCCCACCGGTATTTCCGACATTCCTCTCGGGCCTGATCGATCATGCTTTGTGCCAGTGTTGAATCATCAAGCAGACGCAGTGCACTGGCAGCAAGTTGTTCGTGTTCACCCCTTGGTACTACCAGCGCTGTTTTTTCCGGCACGACCATGTCCGGTATTCCACCCGCATCGGTCGTGACGACCGGAAGTCCGCAGGCAAAGGCTTCAAGCAGCGACAGCGGCTGGTTATCGAGCTCCGATCCGTTAAGGAAGATATCTGTGGCGTCGTAAAGTTCAACTATCCTCTCGTGTCCGACCCTGCCTGTGAATTCCGTCTTTTGCAGATTTAGATCACGCGCTAGTTGTTCGAGCGATGTTCGCTCAGGACCATCTCCCGCTATGATAAGACGGGCCTCAGGGATGCGCTTTTGAATGGTCGCGAATGCCCGCAGCACGCGATCGACGCCGTAGTGTTTCTCGAAATTCCGATTTGAAAGGAAGACCGGACGCAAAGCCGGCCGTTCGCGAAAGCGAAATCGGTCTGTTTCGATCAGGTTGAAGATCGGTTTAGCAGCAAGTCCAAACTTCGCAAAAACTCGCACCAGATACGGCGACGGCACAATCAGTACGTCGGCAAGTCGAATGGTGGGAATGGCCGATCTTCGCCAACGCTGCAAATGATCCTCAGCTTCACCACTGTGATAGTTGAGTAGTATTTTTCTGCCGTAGAGCTTGCCAATGAGTATTGCCGGGGTCGGCGCCAGCAAAAACGAGAAATACGAAGCAGAGAAGATGTGAATTACGTCGTATTTCCAAACGCGGGTGAAGAGCGAGGCGAGATAAGCAATCGAGGTCACGACCGTGCGCACATACTTGATCGCCTGCAACTTTCGCAGCACGCCTGGTAAACGAGGATTGACAGCCAGAAAGCCGACCTCGAGCCCGGATTCCTGACTTAGTCGCTCCAGCAGGCGCGCGGCTTGAACGGACTGTCCACCCAGAATGTCAAACGACGGAGCAACAATTAGGACCCGGGTTTTCGTTGTCTTCGTTGAGACTGGCATCAGCACTCGCGCTTAACTGTTCTGTTTTCCCCTATTCGCCACTGCTGCCGGCGCTCGCAGCAGTTTATCGTAAAGCTCTTCTGTCCGTTCGAGCTGGGCCACGCACGAAAACCGCTCCTCAACCAGTTGTCTCCCCTGTCTTCCCATCGCGCGTGCCTTTTCCGGCTCCCGTAGCAGGGAGATAATTCTTTCCGCCATTGTCTTATCATCACCCGACTGCACGAGGTGACCAGTCACTCCTTCGACGATGGCTTCTGCAGCGCCTCCGACGTCGGTTGCAACCACCGGGCGCGCAGCGGCCATATACTCCAGAATAGAGTTTGAAAAGCCCTCCGCTTGCGAACTCAACACGCAGACGTCAGAGATGTTGAGCAATTCTGCAATCTTTTCACAGCGGCCAAGAAAAAAGGTGCTGCTCTCGAGCTCCAGCTCCCTAGCCAGAGCGCGTATGGACTCCGTCAACTCGCCCTCACCGGCTAGAAGGAACGCTGCGTCGGGAACCTCCGTCTTTACCCGACGCGCCGCGCGCAAAAACATCGGATAGTCCTTCACGTCGTGACGCATGTTAGCGACTATCGTAATAAAGTTTCTTGGTACGCCGTTAGTCTCCAAGGCCAAGCCCAGTAATGAAAGTGTTTCTGAGCGACGTGCGGTCGAGGCCAGCCGGTTAACATCAAGACCGTTGTAAACCACGTGAATCTTCGTGTTTCTGATGCCCTGATCGATAAGTTTTTTGCGAACAGCTTCGGAATTGGCGATAACGTGATGGGCCAGTCGGTAAGCGACCCCCTGTGCAGTTTTTTGAGCGCCGCTACGCATGCCGCCTGTTTCTCTCATTGAGGCGATGCGGACCGGCACTAGCGCAAACGAGCCGGCTGCCATGCCAAATACATTTGTGTAGAAATCGTGAGTGTGGAGAAGCTCAACTCGCTCTCGACGCAGATAAGCGATCAGCCGCAGAAGCTGAGCAAGCGCGTTGCTGTCGTAGAAACTATTGAGGGGAAACGAGGGGATTTCGGCAAGATCCAATTCTTCGGCTGCGGCGCGCAGCGTTCCTTCGCGACTAAGGCTGGCAAGCCGAACATTGAAGCGTCCGCTCTCGTGCAGAAGACGGGTCAACTGGATGGCCTGCCGTTCAGAACCGCCTTGATGAAAACTGTCAATCAATTGAAGAACAACGGGTTTCAACTATACTCCGTCGACTAGACCGCTTCAGGAACCAGATTGCCTTCATCTCGCCGCGCGCGCAAACCGCTTTCATCTACGAATTGGCGGTGCCACAACTCCAGCATCAACAGCGCCCAAAGACTCACAGAATGATCCCGGCGGCCGCGCTCATGTTCGTCGAGCAGCACGTTAAGATACGCTGGATTCACGTATCCGCGCTGGCGTGTGCGGGAGTCGCTCAGAGTCTCTTGCATACGTCCTCGCAACTGCTGATTGATCCATTCCTGAACGGGAACACCAAACCCCTGTTTCGGTCGATTCAAAATCTCTTTCGGAACCAGGTCGCTCACCGCACGCTTCAGAATGTGCTTTGTCTCAACACCGGCCAGTTTCATTGACGCGGGTATATGGGTGACAAAGTCGATTAGCTTGTGGTCGAGCAAGGGTGCGCGAGCTTCCAGTGACACTGCCATGCTCATTCGATCTACCTTCGTCATGATGTCGCCCGGCAGATAGGTCTTGCTGTCGAGGTATAGTAGCCGATCAAGTGAGTTGCCGGTGCCCACTTTCGCCGCCAGTTTATGAAAGCATTTTGTCACCCAGTCTCCGTCTCTTAGTTGCTCTCGGAAGCCGTCTGTGTACAGCGATTCCTTGTTGAGGCGTGTAAAAACAGAAACACTGTCCAGATATCGATCGATTGGATCGAGTGAAATATTGTGAATGAAGTTGCGACCGAAGGTTCCATGTGGCAGATGCGAACTGAGGGGTTGCATCAATCCTTTGCGCAACAGCCCAGGCATCAGGGAGAACGCGCTTCTGCCTCGATCAACAACGTAACGGGTATAACCAGCGAAAAGTTCGTCGCCACCATCGCCTGATAACACTACCGTAACGTGTTCGCGAGCGAGCTTCGAAACCATGTAAGTGGGGATGGCTGAAGAATCTGCAAAGGGTTCATCAAAATGCCAGGTCAACTCGTCAACGATGCTGCAAATTTCAGGAGTAACAAAAAACTCATGGTGGTCAGTGCCATACTTTTTGGCGGTAAGTCGAGCGTATTCAAGTTCGTTGTAGCTGTCCTCGTGAAAACCGATGGAGAACGTCTTTACCGCTTGCCCCATGTGCCGCGCCATCAGAGCGACTACCGTACTCGAGTCGATACCTCCGGATAGGAAAGCGCCCAAGGGCACGTCGGAAACCAGACGCAGGCGTACCGACTCATCAAGCAACTGGCGTAGTTCCTCGAGATACTCGTTTTCGTTTTTGGTTTCAGCTGAGCTGAACTGAAAGTCCCAATACTGAACGATTCGAACCTCTCCTCTGGAGAAGGTAAGATAGTGTCCGGGCGGCAGTTTATGAATCCCTCGAAAGATGCTGAGGGGATCGGGGACGTAGCCAAGTGTCAGATAAGCATCGAGCGCTTCCGGATCGGTCTGTCGAGAAACGCCGGGATGTTGGAGTAAGGTCTTTAGTTCAGAGCCGAAAACAAACGTACCGTCAACAGTTGTGGTGTAGTAAAGAGGCTTCTTCCCCACGCGATCGCGCGCAACGAAAAGTTTGCGCTCCCGGTCGTCCCAAATCGCGAAGGCAAACATACCACGCAGGTGGTCGACACACGCCGTTCCATATTCCTCATAAGCATGAACAATCGCTTCGGTGTCTGAGTGGGTCCTAAAAACGTGACCTCGAGTCTCCAACTGATGCTTGAGTTCGAGGAAGTTGTAGATCTCACCATTGAAGACAATAGTCACGGAGCCGTCTTCGCCTGAGATGGGTTGCTGTCCTCCGGCCAGATCTATAATCGAGAGGCGGCGCATCCCCAGCGCGACGCCATTCTTGATGAGCACGCCTTGATCATCCGGTCCCCTGTGCCGGATAACCCGGCACATGACGTCGAGAACACGTGAACGTTCTTGCTGAGGACCCTTTGTCGTCCAAAGATCAATAAATCCAGTAATGCCGCACATCCGCTTCCTCTAACAGTCGAAATTCTTGGTGCAGTTCAACGAAGAACCTTAATAAGATAAGGATAGTAAACTACTAACGAGCCTCCAGCGGCGCGTTTGGTTTCACGGGCCTTAAGAGGAGCAGCGTATCTCTTATGTCTCGCAGGGCCGATCTTCCGGAAGGCATTATGGAAAGAACTAGTATCATTGCCGCAAGGATAAGACTAAAACATACGCTTATTCCAAAGACGGGGTTGCCAATGACGAAGAAATGGCGAAAAAGAATACAGGATAAAATGCCTAGCAGTGACGCAAAGGTAAAGGGAGCCAGCAATCGATAAAAATCTCCTGTCCTAACAGGACCGGAGCGACCTACAAACCAATACAGCAGCGGATTTGTTATGAACACTCGAGAAAGGGAATAACTGGCGGCAACCCCTACGGCTCCCCAAGGTAGACCAACGGCGATGGAGAGTACGGAGATTGGAGCGTTTATTAGCGACCAGTAGAGCATATGCCGGCCACGACCCTGCGTCACCAATAACCATCCACCAGTATTCATTATAGGCTGAAAGAGCCCGGCGATGCTTATGAAAACCAGGATCGGACCCGCGCCTGTCCACTGAGAACCGAGGACCACTGAGATTAGCCAGTCCGACGAAACGATTATTACAGCAACGGCGGGCATGACTAATATCAAGACCTTTTCCATAATCCGGAGGTATGCCTTGCGGTAACGCTCAGGGGAATCAGCCAATCTACTCAACGCAGGAATAGCAACGGAGGTCAACGGCTCATTGATCTGATCGGTAGGAAGACCGACGAGCTGAGCGGCTTTGTTGTATAAGCCTAGCTGTTGGGGTCCCCAGGCTTTTCCAATCAGCAAGTTATCGGCATTCTTCGAGAAGTAATTGATCGTTGCATAGCCTGTGATGTTTCCTCCGAAACTGAGCATCGATCGAATACCGGAATTGCGTCTGGGTAAGCCAGGGCGCCATCGACAAGTGATCCAGACCAGTATTGCGTTCGTGAGGAGGAGTGCGAGTTGGCTAAAAACGAGTGCCCAGAATCTCGCCCCATGCCACGCGAAAGCAATACCTACAGCATAACCGATGACCATCGAGGCAACGGCAATTGCACTTAGGGTAATAAACCTCATCTGCCGTTTCAACAGCGCTTCATGTTGAACTGTAAGACCTCCGACAACAAAACCGAAAGCACTGACAATTGTAATCATCGTAAGCCGCGAATCGCCGTAAAACCACGAAACAGCAGGAGCGAGCAATATCATGAGTATCATCGTAGCCACGCTTAGGGTTAGATTCACCCAGAACAGCGTGCTGATCTGCTCAACACTGATTTCAGATCTTTGGACCGTTGCCAATGAAAGGCCTAAATCTTTGAACATCGCAACGAAATTGGTAGCTACCGCGACCATGCCGATTAAACCATAATCCTGGGGAGTTAGAAGACGCGCGAGGACCGCAGTCGCTACGATGCTGATAGCAAACTTCACACCATGGGACAGCATTGTCACGGCGCCTCCCCGTGCCGTGCGGCCGCCGATAGTGCCCATCAAATGTTCAGTGCGAAAGAATCGTTCTGAACTATTTGTTACTGATTGGTCCGGCCCAGATTGTTGTTGTGACATTTTCGCTCAGAGTTTATTATGCCCGCTTTAGAAGAATGGCAACTGTTCGCTCTTCGCTATCGCCATCAATGTAGGTGCTTTCCGGACCTAGTTCAAAGTTTGTGAGGCTTCTGAGTTTCTGAAGATAGGTCTCAAGGTCCTTGTGTGTTTCGCCTTCGTGGCCTTCGTAAATCAAGAATGACCACGGGATTTGCTTCAGTGCGTCGAGCCAATCCAGATGACCTCGTACCGCTAAATAAGAAATGACACAGCCATCGAGTGAGGCTCTGACATGTACAGGCAAGTCATCTACCAATGCTCGGGACTTGGTAATATCAGTTCCGGTTGTCGAGAATCTTGTGCAGCCCAACGCTAATAGCATTCGCTCGGTATGAGGCGTTACAAACGGTCGATCCCAGCCATGGCACCACTTGGCGCCCAACTTCAGATACTCAGCCATCATCATGCCGATATTGCACCCAACGTCCAACACAACCCGTTCAGTGACTGAGACCCTGGCCTTCTTGAGAAGCTCGGACAGCGTCTCCATCCGATTCGCCACGTTTCGTTTTCCGGGAAGCTTGACTCCAGGCACTGACTGGTAGAGATATCGCCCTCCGCGCAGTACGTTTGTATCTCCGAAATGCGATTTTTCGGCGGCCTCGGTAGCCAAATCCGTCAAAAACTTCTCATAGTCTCCAAGTAAGAAATTTTGAAAATCTATGTAACTAAATTGGCCTGCGCTATTAACTAATGCGTTATTGCAACAGGTTGGGCATTCAAACTCGGGATCCTCAAAACCTTCCGGAAGGATTACCCTGATAAAACCCTGGGAATCCAGTTCGCGCAGCCTTTGAATCCCGGCCTCACACTCAGCAACCGTGGGTATTCTGTAACCAACGTCTTCAACTACATAGGCAGTCCAAAACTGATCACCGCAGGTAAGATTGACAAGATCATAAAGGCGCGGCCCGACGCCCATGAGGTAAAGGAAATTAGCTACTAGTGAAAGGTGACGATGCCCATGCACCATGCCAAGTTGAATCCTGCTGTCCCCCTTTGCCCTGCCAGTGACATAGGCGCCGCCCTCAACGCCGCCTTGGTTTTTTACAATCTTGATGCCAACCGTCGATGGATAATCACCTACCAACGATTTGAACATGGTGCGCTCAATGGAGTGGGGCGATAGGTAAATTGCATGCGCGCCTTCAGAATATGAGGCTCCAACTCCGCGTAGATAATCCACAAGCGACTCAGTTGACGGTAAATTGATTCCGCTTAGACTAATTGTTCGGGGCGACTGAACCGGCAGTACCTCTTGCCATGGAGTTGTCTTCCCAAAAGCTTGCTTGAGAAGGCGAGACACACCTGCCCTGCGAATGGTTCGAACTTCTGACGTGACCTGATCTTTAGTTTTCCCAGCGGCGGAATAAGCGCGCGGAAAGTGTACTGCTAGCCAACCTTGAGATGATCGTTTTCCCGCCTCGACCATCAGTCGTCGCGGATCTTGATAATCTTCGTAAGCTCTTTTTCCTTCAGGTGAGAGAAGCCACCAATGTCGGTTCACTACCAGCCAACCAGCTTTAATTGCGCCGACGCAGGCAAATGATAGCTCCTCAAATGAAGGGGTCGCCTCCGATTGGTTATTGCCTTCATCGGGTAAACCCTGATTAAGTTGCTCCCACAGCTCCTTGGTCGATAAACCTTCGGGGTGTTGCAGGAGTATCTGGAATATTCGACGTACGTTCTCTGCCAATTGTCGCTTTTTATTGATCGCCATCTTCATTATGAACTTTGCGGCGGCGGCAACTTCGAATCGTTTTCTACCAACGCCAGACGCCTCAAACAAATTGAGTAAGCTACTAAGTAATACACGTACCACTGATAGGCTACCGAGGCGAAGAAACTAGACACCATAAATCCTATCAAGCTCGCCTGCAGTCCAATAGCAAGATATGAAGAATAGCTCCTTCGATCTTTGTTATCACGGCTGAGGTCAATCTTACGCAGGGACTTCAGTGGCGTAATAATGAAGCCTATATAGAATATGGCAGCAGCTACGCCCAATTCCGCCGCCACTTGTGTGTAAGAGTTATGGGTTACTTTGGCAACGTTTGAGTAGAGAATGTAATTGTCCATCCCAACACCAGATAAGGGATGTCTGATAGCGAGATACACAGATCGCTTTAGATCGTCGGTCCGCGCTAAAGCAGAGTCGTCGCTAGTCGTAGAGAGCCGATCTCTGTAAGCTCCCGGAGCAAAAGTAATCGCTGCTAGCAGCAGTGCGGCACCTCCGACAACGAACAGGATCCTGTTTCTCCTGGCTAGCTTCCAACCCAGTACGGTTACTGCACAAATCAGCCCTAAGAAACCGCCCCTTGAGAAAGTCGCTACAATGCCACAAATAAACAGAAGAGACATGCCCGCGTAAATCAACTTGTTCAATACATTGCGCGATGCGAAACCAAGGGCGATTGCGATCGGGACAATGGTAACCAGATGAAGAGCCAAATCATTTGGGTTGTCAAACGGTCCGCCAATAACTCCCTCGATTCGGTCGCCCCTAAGGCCCAGCCGACCTGTTTCGTAATCATTTATAGCAGCAGCGCTCAGGACGACACTGGCGATCAGAACCAGCCAGATCAAAGCCTGCAATCGCTTTTTGGTCCTCACTACATTTACCATTACGATAAACATCGCCACGACTTTCAGGTATTCCACAAAACTACTCCACGCGCGGAGCGGGTTAAGGGCAAACGGCACCGATAGGAGCGCCATCAGCGTAAGCAACAATATAAGGTTCACCTCACGCGGGCGCGCCGTCAGGTTATTCTCAAGGCCCAGTTGGGTTGGAATGAAGATCGCCAACGTGAAGGCGGCGATCCAGAATGCACTTGATGATAGCCAGAATAAGGCCGAAGACCATTCGTACGGACGAAAGTAAACGACAAAGGTAAAGAGAAACAACCCTGCGAAACTTAAGGAATGACCATGCTTGTGAATCCAATTCTCTCTTGCTGCTATCGAAGAAGCGCTCACCCTCGTCGCGTGTGAAGATGTTGCTTGTTCACCCCTGCTTCCTTCCCTGACGGACAGGTGGTCTGCAGGTAAGCCCGATAGATTTTTCGGCTGATCTTTGATCGTGGATACTGCGGACTCCTGTGCTGACCGACTCTTAACATGAGGTCCAAGGTTTTCCACAGTTGAATCCAGTTTAAGGGGTCTATGATCCGAAGCCTTCTCGGTATCTAATTTCGACGGCGACCCCTTGGCAGGTCTCCTATGTCTTATTGGTTCGTAGTCGGAGAATTGAGACTTGAATGTCATTTGCGAAAAACTGTGGGTCGAACTGTCGCGATCCTTCAAACCGATAAGACCTAATCTTAGTGTCTCTCGCTAAAAAGCAAAAGAAGCTGCAGTGCGCTTGGCGCGGCAGCTCTTAAAAATGCGGATCTTCTGGATTTATTAATGCATCCAATCCCGCTATCTCTTTTTCGTTCACCATAACCACCAGCGTCTTGACCCGCTCGCGCAGCGCAATCTCAACTGCCTCGCCTCGTCCACTTCACAGAAAGACAACGCTCGCAACTCGTGCTCAATGCGCCGGCCATAGTCTGACACCAACGAGTCAGAAACACCTAATGAGGCTGCAACTTCCAGTTGTGTCGACTGCACGGGGCTCAAATAGCAATGCCATAGGACACCCAGGATGCGATTGTACTGCTTTAACTTTCCGCGAACACCTCGCTCAGATTCTTTAGAAACTGATCCACAAATGCGGCAGCTTTGCGCTTTGACTTGCGGCGCAGAAGGCCTAGTTCGGGGTTTTCGAGCTTGTCGATGGGCTCATAGTGATTGCTGTTCTCGTTGCCATCTCCGTCCAAAGGCACAAGTTAGATATCATGAGTGACAGCCGCGATATTGCCAGCCTGCGCAAGTGGGCACCGCTCGGAGTACCAGTCGGAATTACTGATTGCTCTGGTGTTGATACCTTCAATGTTCTTCGTTTACTTGGTTCTTGACAACATTCTACGGAGCGAGCAGGGCCTATATCTCTATCTCGTGGTTGCCGATTGTGTACTCACTCGTGATTTGGATGTTCCGGCTGCTGCCGGGCTTTCAACACTTATCAGATGAATGGTGACGTGGTATCGTTACAATAGTGGGCTGGGCCAGTCTGGTACAAGCAGGTTTAGGCATTGGTTTAGTAGTACGCTCGCTGCGTAACACTCTGCCTCAGTGAGATGCCTGTGCGGAGTTTTACTGAAGACGAACTATTGCTGTGAATTAATGCTTGCGGGATCTGCCGAACGGACCCGCTTGTTGTCGAATGTAAACTGCCAGTGCGACGCTCGCCTACTGGCCACACGCGGCGTGAACGCCGGTTGAAATGACAATTCTATGCGCCCACTAAGTGTCGCTCGAAGGCGCCTCCACGAAGGCATTAGCTACCGTCTCCGAACGTTTGCCGGTGGCCGCCTGTCGTCTTACTGTCGACCAACCTCGATTGTTCTGGCTTTAACGGATCGGTGCAACGCCCGTTGTATTCATTGCGATATATGGAAAAATCGTGGCAAGGAAGACAGGCCATCGCTGGAACAGTGGCGAGTGTTAATCGCTGACCTAAAAGAGTGGCTCGGCCCGGTACAGGTAACCTTCAGTGGCGGCGAGGCCCTTCTGAATCGTGACACAATCCAGTTGTTGTCCTTTGGCAGTTCGCTTGGCCTTTTCATGGAACTACTGACTCATGGTTTTTGGGAAGATCAATCAAAGATTGAAAGCCTGGCACTGGCGCGGCCGTCAAGAGTAACAATTTCATTTGATGGGATAGGGGAAACACATGATCGGGTCCGGGGGCGTGCAGGATTCGTAAAGAAAACGGAAAGAACTATTCGGACGCTAAAGCGCATGCGCAAAGAACATCGTCTGGATATGGTCATTCGGCTCAAGACCGTAATCATGCGACAAAACCTTGACGATGTTCCGGAGGTAGCACGCTTCGCACAAAAAGAAAATCTTGAAGTCTTCTACCAGCCCATAGAACAGAACTACAACACACCGGAAGATGCGCGTTGGTTCACGCACAGCGAAACATGGCCTTCAGACACTGAAAAGGTTGTGGGGGTCGTGAAAGAATTACGAGAGCTGAAAAGGCAGGGCTTACCGATCTCGAACAGTCCGGGCCAGCTCGACGCGATGATTCCTTATTTTGCTAATCCCGCACAGTCGCGAATCGCTATCCAGTCGCACAGCGCTCACGAGCCTCGGCAAACCTGCAGTGCCTTGACGATGCTCCAGTTTCAAGCAAATGGGGACGTCATCGTATGCAATGCACAACCGGCGATTGGCAATATCAAATCCGCACCAATTCGCGAGATCTGGCAAAACAGACCGCGGTGGTGGGAAGGCGGCTGCTGCCTGGAACGGCGCCTTAACGAATCTCACGACTCTTGATGAAGAACGGTGGCCGGCGATCTTGAACGAAGTTACAGATGTTCGGGGCGAGAAAGAGCAGAACTGCAGAGTTGCCGAACCAGATTGCTGCAGATTTTGTAGCTGATTGGGCCGTATCAGGCGCCTTGGGCGGCTTGTTTGGGATGTGACTCGATTAAACCCTGGATAACCTGGGCCACGTGAGAGAGTGGTTTGGGCTTCCTCAAAAATGCGTCGGCACCACAACCTATTGCCTCTTTTTCCATCTCGGCCGATCCATAAGCTGTAAGGACAATGATCCGGGTGTCGGTGTTCCGGCGGCGGATGAACTTTATCATCTCGAGGCCATCTGGTTTTAGAGCCGGACCCAATCTCAGGTCTTGAATCACGACATCATAAACCGTCGCTTCAACCAGTCGTTCCGCCTCTTCCAAATCCCGTGCAGTATCAACTTTATAGCCATGCAGGGTGAAGTATTCTTTCATCGAAAAACAAATTGACTCTTCGCCATCCACGACTAAAAGACGGAGCATCTGCGCATCCCCTTCGGGTATTTGGTCACGACCGACCCATATTCGCCTCAGCTTACCGGAGACCTTTTTAAACATTGCAATGCTGCTTTGCTTCACGGCATACCGGAGCCAGGGGTGCGTAGTCGAGCGCACTGCGTAGCAACCCGCTGAACTTAAAAATAACAATTAGACGTGGCCGAAAGATCGGTTCTGCCTATTTTCAACTCGGCTCCTCATGGGCCGCACAAGTTGTTCTAACAATGTCGCTGTGTCCTACCTTAAGCTGCTCTGCGAAATTCAAAACTCTCGCACGGAGCAGGGCGCGCGACAACCTAAGAAGAACTAATCTTAAGCGGCGAGGGAGAAACCTATCCTTTGGAAGGAAACTGTGCTTCACCTCGTAGAAGTCACAGATTACCAAGAGAGAAAGCTAATCTTCGCGAAGCTTCAGGAGGGGTGAGCGCCTGAAATAGGTGAAGTTCATGCGACGATGGGGATTCTTCTAGTCCTGGCAAACCTTCCAACCCCTTCGCTCGTCGGTGTCAAATCTCACACCTGTGATAAATCAAGGCAGTCACGGAATTCAAATACTGCCTCTATATTGCTATCGCAGCCCGTACATTGGGTCGGCGCTGAATAGGTGCGTTTGTTCTTCCTGAAATGCTGGCTGACGCAGGTTTGGCTATTAGGTACAAGAGGATTTCGCATACTTCGCGCGTGCCCGTTCCTATTATGTTTCCCTTTTCATCTTGGATGGCGTAGATCTTTCCATCATCATCCAGGGGAAGTATTATCTTTTCTCCGTACATAAATCAACTGTCCTCCGCCATACTATGGACCACCGGCGAATTACTTGATATTCGTCCTTGTGGCTCTCGTTCCTGAAGTGCCCAGACCCCTACCTGTCGCCCTACCGTCACGCCGACGGTAGGGGTCACATGCTCCCAGACTTTTTTACGACTGCCTAATGGCGAGACCGTTCCCGGCTACTTCCTAAAGCGCCGTCTTGCTACACCCGCCGCTCCGAGAAGTCCAGTTCCCAAAAGCAGCATACTCGCTGGTTCTGGAACCACGTGAGGAACGCCCACGTCGCTTAACTGACCGTCCTCACCAACTCTCTGAAACCGCACGAAAAGCGCGGCGCAGATCTGTTCGTCGGTCAATCCAAAAAGAGACGCGGGGAATTGAACGCTGAATACCTCGGTTTCGGTCGGGGCGATTCCCGCATTAGGATTGCCACCGGTGATGCTGGGTCCAGTTAGGAAGGCGAAATCCAGAACCGCGGTATTGAACTGGGGAACATTTCCGGCGTCGCCATCCGTAAAGGTAAAGCCGGTCGGTATAGGTGCTATAGCTGTAAAACCATTTAGTCCCTCGGGGTTTGCATTGCCGATAGGTGGCAAGTCAATACCAAACCCTGTGATTCTGGCATCGAAAGGTGATGTGTTCGTAATTGAAAACGTCGCCACCCCAGTGGCGTTGTTGAACGTGCAGGTTACCGTAGCGGTCGCCAGGCTGCCATTGGTATTGCCCACGATAAAGACCGTATCGGCCCTGGCCGTGGATGCTATACCCAAAAACAGCACAGCAAGAAGCGCCAGGCTGAAATTGCGTAATAGATTTGTGAGATGCATGTTTCCAAACTCCTTTGTGCGTTAGACTAACAACTGCACCGCTTACCGCCGGAGCAGTCGACAGAGATAGATCTGGGCGGCTTTGTCGGAGAGCACTGCGGGGCAATGCAGACTCTCCCAAACTTAGCCAGTGGGGCTCTCTCCCGCGCGATGAGAACACTTTCGCGTTATGAGAGCGTTTAAGTGATTGGCACGTCCCTCCTTCCAGCAAATGGAAGGCCACGTTCGTGAGAGGGCGCTCAAGCTGCCCAACTCTCGATTTGTTGCGTATTTCTAAGAACTTGCGAAACACTTAGCTATATGCTGTCCAAAACTCAGACTTAATTCTAGACTTTGGACTGTCAGCTCATGCTACTTGTGTAGAAACGCGGAAGGGTGCGGGTTTTCCACTTCAAGTTAAACCAATGGGGAGATGGAATAGCGATGATGCAATGATCTGCCTAAACAAAACAGACGGTGAGGCGGGTCCCAATGGACCTCCACAAAACAACTCGATACACAGACTTACATTAGCCTTCGGACTCGTCTGAACTGGAAGTGCTGTTAGCACTCCTTAAAGTGCGCGACGTTCATGATTAGTGCAGCTGGTTGCCGCGCGGGAACATCAACACCAAACTGACGTCGGCGACTGATATCTTATATGTTGCGCTCTAGCATTATGACAAAATAGACATTACGCAGTTTGAGATGACAACATACTCCGGCCTTAGTTAGGGACATTCTTGAGAAATGACGACCCGCCGCTCAAAACTAGTAACCAATGACGAATTAAGAGAGTTATTGGCCGAAGGTAACGCAGATCTTCTTTGGCAACATTTGCTTTGGCGCTCAGAAGCCGCGACCAGCTTTGCCGAGCTGTTCCTTCTCTCCCGGATTCGGAAGAAAGCTATCGCTCAAGGGTTTGATCCGACTTCAAACGCGGAAAAGCTGCGTCTCGCAATCATCGGCGCCTGCAGTTTATATCCCCTCTATGAACTCGTCGATCACCTGCTCTCGGTCGCCGGCAGTCCGGCCGAACTGTTCATCGGCGAGTTTGATGCTTACGTTACAGAGATTTTGAATGAGTCAAGCGGCTTATACGATTTCAAACCGCAGGTGGTAGTCATTGTTCCCGCAGAAAGGAGGTGTAAATACTCCGGACATCTGACGGATTCGAGGGAGCATTTTGAGAGGGAGGCAGTAAGGATCCGTTCAGAATTACTAGACCTCTGTCGAGTCTTACACCAGCGCAGCGGAGCTGAAATTGTGCTCTGGAACTTCAAGCTGCCCGCGTATTTTGATCCTGGCCCGTACCGAACACGCACGTTGGGTTCCGATTGGAATTTTCGGAAGTTAGTCAATCTGGAACTCGGACTGAATGCACCGCCGTACGTGCATATTTGTGATGTGGAGTTCCTCGCCAGTCGTCGCGGCGGATTAATGTCTTGTGATGAGCGGGCGTGGCTGGAAAGCAAACAACCATGCGCTCCGGATCTCATGGTGGACATTGCCAAAGAGATTACTCATGTCGTTCGCGCGCTCAGGATTGGTCCCAAAAAAGTTCTGATTCTGGATCTCGACAACACACTCTGGGGCGGTATCGTAGGCGATGAGGGAGTAGAAGGAATAGAAATCGGCGGCACTTCGCCGCGGGGTGAGGCCTTTCGCGCTTTCCAGGAATATGTGCTGTCCCTAACTGAGCGAGGAGTGCTCTTAGCGGTCTGTAGCAAGAATGATCACGATAAAGCTATCGAACCCTTCGAAAAACACCCTGAGATGGCACTGCGCCACGATCATTTCGTTTCGTTTAAAGCGAATTGGAATCCCAAGCCCGATAACCTGAGATTGATTGCAGAGGAACTGAGTTTAGGGCTTGATAGTTTTGTATTTCTCGACGATGACCCGGTTGAGATTGATATAGTCAAAGAGTTTACTCCTGAGGTTTCCGCGATTTTAGTTGGCCCCGATCCGTCGGACTATGTGAAACAACTGCAGGAGGCGCGACTCTTTGAGTCATTGAATATTACCGTCGAAGACTCCCAGCGAACTCAGAAATACAAGCAGGAATCGTTGCGTAAGCGTGACGCGCCGTCATTTACCGATCTCAGTTCATATTTAGCATCGCTGAAAATGACCGGAACAATCAGTGAGTTCCGAAGTGTGGACGTACCCCGCATCACCCAACTAATCAATAAGAGCAACCAATTCAACGTAACGACGCGACGGCGTACTGAATCTGAAATAGCTCGCCTTATTGGTGATCAGAGCTGTGTCTCGTTTTCCGTAGGGTTATCTGATCGTTTCGGTGATTACGGTTTAATAGGAGTTGTTATCGGCGCGATCGATAGAAGCGCTCCGGCCTCCGTATTTGAGATCGACACCTGGCTTATGAGCTGCCGCGTCTTAAATCGGCAGGTGGAAGAGGAAATGATGAACGAGATTGCGCGACTTGCGAAAAAGCATTCGTGTACGCAAATCATGGGAGCGTACATCCCTACCGCTAAAAATCAGTTGGTACGAAATCTGTATCCCAGGATGGGTTTCCAAAAGGTGATGGAAACCGAAATATACTCTCAGTTTTCTTATGGATTAAAGACTTTTAAGCCCTTTCAGAGCAGGATCGAAATCGTGCGGAGAGCGTATGATGATGCAAAGTGAAATTATAGGCAGCCTTCAGGATATCTTCGATGACGTCTTCCTAGAGGCGGTTGTTGTGACGCCTCAATTGAGTGCTCTTGAGGTACAAGAGTGGGACTCGCTGATTCAAATATCGCTTCTGCTTTCGATCGAGAAGGCATTCAATATTCGTTTCAGAGTTGGAGAAGTTGAAGCAACCAGAAACGTTGGTGAGCTAGCTGATCTGATTGCAAGGAGATTGGAAGATTCCTGAAGCCTCTCAGAAATCCGCGAACGAAGTGATGGACCCTCCGTTTACGAGCAGATGGCAGGCATATGGCTTTGCCCTCGTGCTCGCATTTTTTTTGGTATTACCGGCAGGCCTGGCGCGATCGGGTTTGGTTCGCCGTCAGGACGTTTACCAGAGAATCCCTGAGAAATTTGGCGCTTTCTCATACATCGGCCACCAGATTTTTGACGACTCCTCGGACATCGACATCCTGTTTCTTGGCAGTTCAGTACTTTGGTCGGGGATTGATACGCCCCACGTACAGTATCAATTAAGTCGACAGCTTGGCCGGCCCGCAAATGTCATTACGTTTGGGAGTAACTGGCGAGGAGAGGAACTGAACTACATCCTGCTTAGCGAGGTGTTACAACGACGAAAGGTGCGGATGCTCGTGATTACGATGCCTTTATCACATCAAAGTACTAATCTTCCTCATCCTCAATCGTTTCGCTGGTTACCCTATGGCGACAACGAGGCCGCTTTGCGAGGACTTCCACTCCGGATTCGTCTTGCGCTCTATGGAGAACAGGTGCTCGGCGCTCCCAGGCACGTGCTGGGAATAATCCGATCGGACATTCAGGAGAAAACCGATTTTTATCATGCGCTTGTGTCGCTCAGGGGTGCGTATCGAGTTGAAGGTGGATATCTTGGTGCGCCCTTTGTTCTGCAAAAGACAAAACCGCCGGAACTAAGCGCTCGCAGCATGATATATTCGCCGGAAGCGCAGCGGTTTTTTAACTTCACTCAGCAGCCGTTGAGTCCTTATCAAATGCACTTCCTGCGACTGACCACCGAGCTCGCACGCAGATCTGACGTACCGGTCGCGATCCTCAATATTCCACTTTCCCGCCAACGGCGTGAGGCGGCGGTCGAAGAGCGAATGCATTGGTCCGAGGTTTTCGGTTTGGAGATGCCCATCATTGGTGTGCCGCCGGCAACACTTTTCCGGGGCATGACGGATTCAGAAATCAATCGCTGCTTTTATGACGAACACATGAACCTAAACGGCAGCGATCTTCTCACACGAACTTTAACGCCTGCGATTTTGACTGTTTATGAAGAACATGCACGCCGCTCCCAATAGGCTCGACCTGGCCATCGTGATAATGCTCTGTGTTATTGCGGCGGTCTTGTTATTGTCTATTCCTGCCCAGTCTCTGGACGTTAATCTGGTCTACAGAGGCTTCTAGTCTCCATTGGAAAACGCGCGATTCCTACTAATCATCCTGGTTTACACTGGCGCTGCTCGCGCCTGTTTGTCACGGCGGACAGATGACAAGCGGAGGCCACTCTTATTCAGTCTGATAAATTTTGCCGTTATCGGAATTATGTTTTACGAGAGTATGGGTAGACGTCGAGCCGTTGTTTTTCTTTCGGCCTATCTCACTTTGGTCGGCGGCCATTACTTGGCGATGACCTTGTTTTCAAAGCGCGAAGGATGGCTTCCCTGGTTGGCTTTTTTCTCACCGATCATTGCTCTCGTATTAATTAAATATCTGCCGTTTCTATGGGAGCCGCTGCTGAGGTCATTCGAGTTGAAAGCTGATGGGTTCGTCGGCATATCCTACATGTCTTTGCGATTAAGTTATCTTGTTCTGGAGGTGAGAAATCGCGTTGTTGAAAAGCCTGGCTTCTGGCAATACGTCGGATTCTCGTTCTTCGTGCCAACGTTTGTAGTAGGGCCGATCAATCCCTATCGCGTGCACGAGCGGTCTTTTGGTCGCATTGATCGCGAGGTCACTCCAATGGGGCGCTCAGCAATGAGAATCATCGTGGGTGTTGCAAAGTATCAGGTGCTGGCGCCACTTTTTAATCAGTTGTCTTATTCGGGGTTGCTGCTGGACTCCTATCCTCATCCGCCATCTGACCTCGTCGTTGCGGCAGTCTCCTACTATTTGTTTTTGTATTGTAACTTTGCGGGATTTTGTGACATGGCAATCGGGGTTGCGGGTTTGCTGGGGATTCACGTGAAAGAGAACTTTCGAAATCCCCTGGCTGCAAGAAACGTAAGAGACTTCTGGAATCGTTGGCACATAACGCTGTCGGATTACATGCGAGATGTAGTATTCACTCCGTTGTCTAAAGTTCTCGTTGGCCGCTTTGGAATTCCAACGAATCATGCAGTCGCTCTGGCCATTCTTACGGTATTTCTCTTAGTAGGCATTTGGCACGGGGTTGGCTGGAACTATGTTGCGTTTGGTGCTATGCATGCGGTGGGTGTTGCCGCGAATCATTACTACACAATGTGGTTGAAGAAGAGTGGTGGCAAAAGATTCAAAGCTTACAATGAGAATCCGTACGTCCTGGTTGTGAGCGTTGTCTTAACTTTCCTCTTTGTGAGTGCCAGTTTTTTTCTGTTTGCTAACGACTTTGCCACGATGCGAACAATACTAAATGTCATACGCTGGTGACTATTCTTTCGCTGACCTTCAAGAAGGGATGGAGTGTGAACGTGAATACCACATCAACTCCGCCGTATATAACGCTTTCCTTGAGACGTTTGGTGACACCAGCCGGATCCATGTGGACGACGCTTACGCAGAGATGCATGGCTTTAAAGGTCGCGTCATGCATGGAGCGATCTTAAACGGCTTCTTATCCCAGTTTATCGGTTTACATTTTCCAGGGCCGCGGGGTTTGTTGTTAACCTGCGACATCCGTTATTTAAAACCCTGTTATTTAGGGGATAAGCTTCGTTTGAAGGCGAAGATTACACAGAAGCTTGAAAGTAGGAGAGTGGTGGTGCTCGACGTAAGTTTCTTCAATGAGAATCAGGATTACGTAGCGGCCAATTGCCGCGTTAAAGTCGGGGTGATGCTTGAATAAGCCCTCACAAATGTCAAAAAGTGTAATCATCTCCGGCGCCACCAAAGGTTTGGGAAAGGAGTTGTCGTTCGCGTTCGGCAAATCCGGATATCAGGTCTTCGGGTTCTTTCGGTCAGACGAGAAAGTAGCAGCATTAATGCGGGAAGAGTTTTCTAGTTCAGGACTCAAGGGAGAATTCATTCAACATGACGTTACTCACGAAGGTCACAGTGAAGCATGGGAAAAGATTAATGCCGAGGCGGAGAGCCTAACTCTGATTAACAACGCCTGTGCCCCTTTTGAGCCGAAACCTGTGCACCTCTTAAAATGGGACGACTTTCAGATGGCGTTTGAAGTCGCCGTTAAGGGATCTATTTTATGTGCACAATCTGTAATCCGTACAATGGTGCGGCATCGTCGCGGGACTATTGTCAGTATTCTAACTTCAGCTTTGGGTGATGTACCGCCAAAAGGATTCTCGGCCTATCTAGTCGCGAAGGCGTCGCTCCAGGCGCTGACTAAATCTCTGGCTGCCGAATATTCCGAACTAGGAATCCGTGTTTTCTCCGTCTCTCCGAGCTACTTAGAAACCTCTTTAACAGCTAATTGGGATCCAAGATTGCGATCTCTGATTCTCGAACAGGGCATAGAAGCGCAAGACCCTGCCTTCGTGGCTGCGTACATTCTCGGTCTTGTAGAAGATCCAAACGTTCCCGGACGCGGTGAGGATTATGTGGTGCCAGCCGGAACGATTTAGTACCTCTATTCAATTGTGAAGCAGGGAAACTCTTTTAGAATTTCGATGGAATTTGGTGCTTCTTGATTTTCTGATAGAGAGAACTACGAGGGATGCCTAATCGCTTTGCGGCCTTTTCAACTCGTCCACGCTCTTCCTGCAAAACTCTTTGGATATGCTGCTTTTCGAGT
>Ga0137375_10000324_pt1 | contig 49790 bp, 48 predicted proteins | sample SagtaG_24_FD_104936 | JGI IMG/M metagenome (GOLD analysis project Ga0137375, IMG submission 104936) | Vadose zone soil microbial communities from Sagehorn Ranch, Mendocino, California, USA - Sage1_R_113_16 metaG | ecosystem: Environmental > Terrestrial > Soil > Vadose zone | place: USA... | reverse complement strand
CCTCCTCGTGTGCATGCCCGAGGCAATACCAGGCACACGACCGACCCCGCTGGGGCTTTCTTGGGTGAACCATCCGGACCGCAGGCGCTGGCTGGTGCTCAGCTTAGAATTGGCCCGACCATTTGTCAAAGATGCCCCGTGCCTTGGTCAGAGGCGCCCGGTCTTGACATGCCCGTTGACAGAAGAAGCGTCACTTTCAAGAATTCGCCCAAAGTGGTCGTTTCGCGTGACGGTTAAACGCCTTCCCGTGACGGTTCGCGTAACGCTCGCTCGAGATACTGGCCGCCCTCGCCCATCCAGCACGCCTATATCTGGACCTCCCTCGGCAAGCAAGGCGCCGCGGATGCCTACCTGATTCAACTCGGGATTAGTTCGGTGCGCAGTACCGCTTCAGCCACAATGGACAAGCGTTCGGTGGCTGGCAGTCGCTCCCGGATCGGGAGTTATCCTGGGCCGCAAGCCACCGGGTCCAGGAATCCCAGGCGGTCCTCACTCGCCCACGCGCCATAGGCCACCAGGCAACACGCACAGGCGCAGAGGGCACGAGACCTGCAAACCTGGGGCCCTGGGGCCCAGCCCCACATCATGTTGCTGGATCGCCGTCGGAGCGGGGTGCTCCTCCATCCAACCTCGCTGCCCGGTCGCTGCGGCATCGGCGACCTTGGCCCGGCTGCGTCGGACTTCCTCGACTTCCTGGCCAGAGCCAGACAAACCCTGTGGCAGGTGCTGCCGCTCGGCCCGACCGGCTTCGGCGACTCGCCGTACGCCAGCCCGTCGGCGTTCGCTGGCAACCCACTGCTGATCTCGCCCGAAGCGCTCCAGCAACACGGCCTCATCAAAGCGCAGGACCTCGAGCCACTGGAACAGCTGCCCGACGAAAAGGTCGACTTCGGCCAGCTCCACACCCTCAAACGCGCCATCCTCGAAACGGCCTTCCGCAACAAGCCCGCGGAACTTGCCGAGCGCATTCAGGCGTTCAGACGCGCCCAGAGCGCCTGGCTCGACGACTTCGCCATCTTCGCCGCGCTCACCGAGCGCCAGGGCCCGTGGACAACCTGGGACCCACCATTGCGCGACCATCATCCCGAAGCTGTCGACGCAGCGCGCCGCGAGCTCGAAGAGCAGGTGGAGTTCCACACCTTCTGCCAATACCTCTTCTTCGAGCAATGGGGTGCGTTGCAGGCGCGCGCGAACTCGCTCGGGATCGCCGTCATCGGCGACATTCCGATCTTCGTAGCCCAGGACAGCGCAGACGTGTGGGCGCATCCGCATCTCTTCAAGCTCGACGAGCAGGGCCAGCCACGCGTCATGGCCGGCGTGCCGCCGGACTACTTCAGCGCCACCGGCCAGCTATGGGGCAACCCGCTCTACGACTGGCAAGCCATGGCGCACGAGGGCTACGCGTGGTGGATCGCCCGCTTCAGACACCTGCTCGAGCTCGTGGACGTGATCCGCGTCGACCACTTCCGAGGCTTTCAAGCCGCCTGGGAGGTGCCGTCGGGCGCGACTACGGCCGTCGACGGCACCTGGGTCGAAGGCCCGGGCAAGGCTGTCTTCGAAGCGGTCGACGAGGCGCTGGGCGGCCATGTGCCAGTGATCGCCGAAGATCTTGGCCTGATCACCGACGAGGTCCGCGCGCTCCTGCGCGACACTGGCTTCCCGGGCATGAAGGTGCTCCAGTTCGCGTTCGGCGGCGACACGGACAACCCATACCTGCCCTTCAATTACCCGGACCCGAATTGCGTCGTCTACACCGGCACCCACGATAACGACACCACTCGTGGCTGGTTCACGTCCGCGCCGGATAACGAGCGCGCGGGCGTGCTGCGTTACCTCGGCTGCGACGCACCCGACGTTGCGTTCGAACTAATGCGTCTGGCCCTCGCGTCGACAGCACATACCGCGATCGTGCCGCTCCAGGACGTGCTCGGGCTAGGCAGCGAAGCGCGCATGAACACCCCCGGTGCGACCGGCTCGAGCTGGTCGTGGCGCGTGCGCGCCGACCAGCTCGACCCCGCCTGCGCTGACCGCCTGGCGACGCTGACCGAGACCTACGGCCGCTCGTAGGCGGCCCAGAACTGTTCGGTCAGCGACACCGACTCATTCGGAATCCCGAAGCGCTCGAAGAAGCGACCGATGTTGTCCAGGTCGCGTTGCAGCAGCGAGTACGCATTCATGTTGAAGCGCGGATCGACCGCCTGCGGGAAATCGATCACGACCGGCTGATCCAACCAGTACAGCACGTTGTACGGCGACAGGTCGCCGTGAACGATATACGCGTACAGCCACAGCTGGATGTTCTCGAGCAGGCGCAGGTAGGCAGCCTCGGCCTCCGCCAGCGACAGGTCGGCGCCCTTGAGGCTCGGCGCGGCGCCGTCCTCGGGCGAGCCAATGAACTCCATCAACAGCGCGCCCGATGAATGCGCGAGCGGCCTCGGCACATCCGCGCCGACAGCGTATAGCTGGCGGAGCACCTCCCACTCGTGGTTGGTCCACAGCGAGCTGCTCACTTCGCGCCCGTGGCCGGTGCGCTTGGCCACGGCGCGCATGTCGCGCTTGTTGAGAATGACCCGCCCTTCCCGATACAGGGCGTCATTACGAAACGATCTGAACGACTTGGGCTTATAGACCTTCGCCGCGACAAGCTCGGCGTCCACTTTGGGCCCGCCGCGGCAGCAGTAGACGACCGCTTCTTTGCCACTTTTTACGATCGAGACGACCTCGTCGATGAGCTCGTCTTCGCGGAAGGGCGCGAGGGCCTCTTCCAGGGTCTCGACGTGCACTGTCTGGTTGCTCCTGGGCAAACACACAAACGCGGCCGTTCGTCGGGCATGCACCCGTCGGCCGCGTCCGCCCCGAGAGGGCAACCGATGCTCAGCGCGTTGGCGTCGAGCCGTCTCCCGAGGGACGAAGTGCATGCAGCAGTGCGGTCGAGACAACACCTTCTGCCATATGACGTGCACCTCCCTTCGGTGACTGCGGCCACTCTAACACAAGTTATGCTCAAAGCCTATATGGGCATCCACCCCCACCCTGGGCACGACGCCGTGCCACGTGCCCGCAGCGGTATGCCTGGTCCCGACGACCCGTACTGGTTCCGCGACGCGATCCTGTACGAGCTGCACGTCAAGGCCTTTTTTGACAGCAATGACGATGGCGTCGGCGATTTTCGCGGACTCATCGAAAAGCTGGACTACCTTCAGGACCTGGGCGTCACTGCGCTGTGGCTGTTGCCCACGTTTCCGTCGCCGCTGCGCGACGACGGCTATGACATCGCCGACTACGGAAACGTCCAGCCAGCATACGGCGACATGGAGGACTTCGACGCCTTCGTCGAAGCAGCGCACAGCCGCGGCCTGCGCGTCATCACCGAGCTGGTCATGAATCACACCTCGGACCAGCATCCGTGGTTTCAGGCCTCACGCTCTGATCCGAGCTCGCCCTACCGCGACTATTACCTCTGGAGTGACACCGACGAGCGCTACAAGGACGCACGCATCATCTTCACCGACACCGAAACGTCGAACTGGACGTGGGACCCGGTCGCCCGACAGTACTTTTGGCACCGCTTCTTCAGTCACCAGCCCGATTTGAACTTCGACAACCCCGCCGTCCAGGAGGAGATGATCCGCATCCTCAAGTACTGGCTCGATCGCGGAGTCGATGGGCTGCGCCTGGATGCGATCCCGTATCTGTACGAGCGCGAAGGCACCAACTGCGAAAACCTCCAGGAGACGCACGAGTACCTGCGCCACGTGCGCAGCGAGATCGACCACGGCTACGCCGATCGCTTGTTGCTTGCCGAGGCCAACCAGTGGCCGCCGGACGTGCGGCCGTATTTCGGCGACGGTGACGAATGCCACATGGCGTTCCATTTCCCGCTCATGCCGCGCATCTATATGGCGCTGCGCAAGGAAGTACGGACGCCGATTGTGGAGATCTTGGCCCAGACACCGGACATCCCGGACACCTGCCAGTGGGGCCTGTTCCTGCGCAATCATGACGAGCTCACGCTCGAGATGGTCACTGACGACGAGCGCGACTACATGTACTCCGAGTACGCGCGCGATCCTCGGATGCGAGTCAACATTGGCATTCGCCGCCGACTCGCACCGCTGCTGGACAACAGTCGACGACGCCAGGAGCTCCTGCACAGCCTGCTGTTCAGCATGCCTGGCACGCCCATCCTCTACTACGGCGATGAGATCGGCATGGGCGACAACATCTACCTCGGCGATCGCAACGGTGTGCGCACGCCAATGCAGTGGAACGGCGATCGCAACGCTGGCTTTTCGCGCAGCGACCCGCAGGCGCTCTACTTACCACTGGTGATCGACCCCGTCTACCACTACCAGGCGGTGAATGTCGAAGCGCAGCGACGCGTGCCTAGCTCATTGCTGAACTGGATGCGTCGTCTGATCGCGATCCGCAAGCGCTACCCGGTCTTCGGCCGCGGCTCGATCGAATTCCTGCACCCGTCCAATCTTTCCATCCTGGCCTATACCCGCTGCTTCGAGGGCCAGACGATCCTGGTGATCAATAACCTGTCACGGTTCGTCCAGCCCGCCGAGCTCGACCTGAGCGCCTTCGACGGCTACGTCCCAGTCGAGCTCTTCGGCGAAACTGTCTTCCCGCGCATCACCGAAAACCCTTACTTCCTCAGCCTGGGGCCGCACACCTTCTATTGGTTCAGATTGGAACAGCCTGGCCCATAACGGCAGCCCCGACCGGCGCCGGTGACGCAGGTCCGGCGCGGAGTCCGGAGGACCGTCAGCGGCGCTCGCGGACTCCGGAGTTATGGGGTTGGTGTCGCGCGCGGACCGCCACCGGTGCCACCGGGTAGCGGGGACGACTCCTGATAGTGCAGACCGAGCCAATCCATGCCGTAATCGTTGGTCGGATCGCGGGTAATCGCGTGGACGTGCCCACCCTGGTTCGTGAGTGGCTCTTGCACGTCGTACTCGATCAGAATCCGTGGTCCGTGAACGCGGAAATAGAAGCGCGCGGTCGGATCCGGCGGTGGTCCCTGCCAGGCAAAGTGCATGTCGTCCCAGCTCTCCTGGACGAGCGCGAGCTGTGCGTCGGCGGCATCGAAATCCGCGTTGCGCACAAACTCTTGCACCAGCAGCCACAGCAGACGCTGCTGCCCGTCGTCGAGCTGGCCGGCGGCGATGCCCTGGAAGCTGTTGAGGCTTGACTGGCGGCCTGGTCCGGCGAGGACGTCGCCCGGAGCGCTGGTGCCGATGATCGCCAGACTCCGCTGCTCCGGAGACAACGCTGACAGCAGCTCACCTCCGCGCGCGGCATCCTGGGGCAAGACCTGCCAACCGGCGTACAAGCCGTTCGAAATCTGGAGTGGCTGCGCGCCGGTGAACATCGGAGTGAACGCGGCCCGCTCACCGGCGATTGTGAACATGGCACTCATGTGATGTCCGGTCAGCATCCACGCCCAGTTGATGTCTTCGGGTGATCCGAACACGGTGGTGTAGTAGTAGGCGGTGCCGAACAGGTTCTCGCCGTGCAGGTCGTGTAGGACTTCGTCGGCCCGCATGGCACCGGTCAATTTGTGGTAGCCCTGGCTGCTGGTCGAGGCGCGTAGGAGCTCATGCAGGAGCACGCGCTGCGGCTCGCTGAGCTCGCCGAGTGCCACACCTGGACGGGGCGAGGCGCCTGCGGGGAAGTTACTCCACTGGGTACGCGCCGAGTCGCCCAGGTCGGGATGCTGGACACTGCCAAGCTGGTCCGGAGCGAGCGCGTCGAGAAAGGCCCGCGCCGCCATCGCCATCTTGCGGCTGCTGCGCGAGACGAGCGGGACGTCGCCGCCCGTCCACGGGCCAGTCTGGGCCGATGCCACGCCTGAGGCTAGCACGGGTAAGCGGGACATGCCGAAGGCGAGCGCGGCCAGACCGACTGCGCCTGCCGCGCCTCCGCCGAGGAGGCGGCGCCGGATGGTGGTGCACGCGAGGGTTTGAGTCGAAGACATGGGAGTGCTCCGTTCGTGTCGTGAGTCGTGACCTGTCGTCAGACATGCGGACCGTACAGATCGATCCTTGGATCTCCCTTGGCACGTGCTGTGACCAGCGGCCTCAGCTCAGCCGCGAGCGGGCGCGGACGTGCATGCGCTCGCCCTGTTGGCCGAACAGCGTGAGGAGCTCGACCCGACCCGCTCCGGCGCGGTCGAACCAGTGTGGGACGCGGGTGTCGAATTCGGCCGCCTCGCCCGCGCGCAGCACCACGTCGTGCTCGCCGAGGACCAGCCGCAGCGTGCCGCTGAGCACATATAGCCATTCGTAGCCATCGTGTGCCTGCAGATCAGGTTCGCCGCGGACGCGGCTGGCCGGGATGATCAGCTTGTACGCCTGCAGTGCGCCTGCTTGTCGAGTGAGGGGCAAGAACGTCATCCCGTTGCGGGAAAATGGCTGGGCGTGAACACGCGGGTCGCCGGTCGCGGTGGTGCCGATCAGTTCGTCCAGTGGCACGCGGTGGGCGCTGGCCAGGGGCAGCAGCAGCTCCAGGTGCGGCCGGCGCTGTCCGGACTCCAGGCGCGACAGGGTGCTGACCGAGATACCAGTGGCCGCGGATAGGTCGATCAGGGTCATTTCGCGCTGTTGGCGCAGCGCACGCAGCCGCGGTCCCACGGAGGCGAGCGCGTTGTCGACGGTGTGCATCACGATATTTTGCCGTTTTGGCAAGATCACTTGCCAATCCGACTGTGCATGACAGATCGTGAGCGCATGATCGATATGCATTACGACGTTGTTGTCATTGGCGGCGGTGCCGCCGGTCTGAGTGCGGCACTCCAGTTGGCGCGGTCGCGCCGCGCCGTGTTGGTCCTCGACGCGGGTGAACCGCGCAACGCTCCGGCCGCCGGCGTGCACGGGTTTCTCTCGCGCGACGGCGTGCCGCCGGCGACCCTGCTCGAGCTCGGCCGCACAGAGGTTCGTGCCTACGGCGGGCAGGTCGTAGCGGCCCAGGTGCGCACGGTTGCTCGAGTGGGCGACGGTTTCAGCGTGACGTTGGACGACAACCGCGTCGTGAACGCGCGGCGACTGCTGGTGACCACGGGACTGGTCGACGAGCTGCCGGACGTGCCTGGCGTGCGCGAACGATGGGGTCGCGACGTGGTGCACTGCCCGTACTGCCACGGCTGGGAGGTGCGCGACCAGGCGGTCGGCGTCCTGGCGACAAGCTCACGGGCGATGCATCAGGTGCTGTTGTTTCGTCAGTTGACGTCCGATCTCGTGCTGTTCACGCACACGGGACCGGTTTTGACCGAGGAGCAGGTGGAGCAGCTGGCCGCCCGCGATGTCCGAGTGGTAGAAGGCATTGTGGACTCGCTCGAGATCGTCGACGACCGCCTGACGGGGGTGCGTTTGCATGATGGCACCGTCGTGGCGCGGCAGGCGCTGGTGATCATGCCGCGCATGGTGGCCCGCGCGCAGGTCCTGACGAGTCTGGGGCTCCTTCCGGCCGCGCACTCGCTCGGGATGGGCGAATCGATCGTGCCCGCTGACGGCACCGGTCGGACCGACATCCCAGGCGTGTGGGTGGCCGGCAACGTCGCCGACCTTTCGGCGGGCGTCATGGCCGCGGCCGCCAGTGGCGTGGCCGCGGCCACGGCCATGAACGCCGATCTTGCGATCGAGGACACGCGCCAGGCGGTGGCGGCCTATCGTAAACCGGCGGGACACGTTGCCTGACGAGCCGCGCGGCACAACGGTCCAGTCCCGGCGGACGTCGATCGGCGGACCTGGGTCGGCTACCAGCAGAGCAGCATTGTCCTCTCGTGTCATACCGATCCGGTCTGCAGAATCCTGGCTACTGAATCTCCAGATGAACGTGCTCGAGCGCTATGACTTCGAGCGGATCAACGGCACCCTGCCCGATATGCGCCGCGAGGCGCTGCCGGGGCTGGTGCGCCTGATCGACCTGGTCGGCACCTTCAGCACCGTGATCTACACCGACCTGGCCGAGACCGATGTCGAGCAGGCAATCGAAGAGCAGATCGCGTTTTTCCAGCAGCGCGGCCACGACTTCGAATGGAAGGTCTTCGCGCACGATCGGCCAAGGGACATGGTCAAGCGACTGCGCGCGCGTGGCTTTGACATCGATGACAGTGAGGCCATCATGGCCCTCGAGGTCGAATCAGCACCCGCACGGCTGTTCGAGCCCACACCCGCGGTCCGCCAGATACGCGATCCCGCAGAGGCGCCCGAGCGCATTCGCTGGGAAATGAACAACACGCCGGAACAGGTGTCGGTCTATGTCGCGGAGGTCGATGGCACGCCGGTCAGTCACGGCTGGGTGCGATTTCCACTGCGGAGCGCATTTGCCAGTCTGTGGGACGGCGCGACCGACCCGCTGTACCGCGGCCGTGGCCTGTACAGCCAACTCGTTGCCAAGCGCGTCCAGGAAGCGCGCCAGCGCGGCTACCCGTATGTGACGGTCGATGCGGGCGCGATGAGTCGACCGATCCTGGAACGGCGTGGCTTCGAGGTGCTGACGTTCGCTACGGCGTGTACTCGGGCAGCTTCGACCTGATGGGGTGGCGCCACACGATCGCGTCGGCCAGCAGCACGATGACGGCGCCCACGCACAGAATCGCGCCCACCACGAGTAAGCCCTGGAACTGCAGCCACGGATAGAGCAGCCCGCCCACACTGCTGCCGAGGATCATGCCCACCGCAAATGACACCGAGAAAAACGCTAGCGCCGTGCCGCGGCGGGTCTCGTCGCTGCGCTGACTGAGCTGGGAAAGCATCGGCGGCAGCGTCAGCCCTGCGCCGCCGCCATTGAGGATGCCGGCGCCGATCAGCACGCCGTCAGTCAGCGGCAACAAGAGCAACAGCGGCGAGAGCGCCATCATGACTACGCCGACGAGTGCCAGGCGCAGCGGGCCGTAGCGATCGGCGATCCAGCCGGCTGGGACGCGCGAAGCGAGCACGGCGATGGCGTCGGCGGTGAACAGCAGCGCCGGGTTAGCGTTCTGCTCAGTTGCCGCGAGCGGCAGAAACGCTGTGATGACGCCCCACTGCGTGATTGACAGGATGCCCACGCCGAGCGGCATGAGCCAGCCACGCTGAAACGTCAGCGCAAACGGTCGCCGGCCCGGCGCTGGCGCGGGTATGGTGGCGACGATCAAGCCAGCGATCGCCGAACATGCCGCGGCGACGCCGAACAGCGCGCTCGGGCTGCGCTGGAGCAGCGTCAGACCCAGGGCAGGGAAGAGGGCCTGAGCGATGTTCCCGCCGGCGCCGATGGTGGCGAACGCCACCGTCTGGCGGCTGGCTTTGACCAGGTGCGGCACGAACGAATACGTCGACGGGATGACCGCCGCGAGACCAAGGCCCTGGATCAGGCGAATCGTGAGCAGCGCTGGGCCTGGCGTGAGCGCCAGGTAGCCCAACGAGCCGATGACGTAGCAGGTCAGGCCAGTCAAGAGCAGGGTGCGTCCGCCAAGGCGGTCGATGGCGGGTCCCACGGCCAGGGCGCCGATCAGTTCGGCGACGCCGGCTGAGCCGAAAAGGAGGCCAATCAGCGTCGGGTCGAAGCCGAGGGCGGCGAAGTACAACGGCAACGCCGCCCAGTAGATGTTGAAGCCGGCCTGGCCGAAGAAGAATGCGATGAACAGCCGCGCCGCGGCCGAGCTCAGCACCGAAAGAGCGTAATCAACCCACCCAGGCACAGGCCCGGGCCATAGGGCAGGAACGTGTGGCGCGAACGTCGGGCGATCAGCGCGCCGACGGCGAAGATGCCGCTGACCAGGACACCATAGACCAGGGCGCTGAGCGTGCATGCGCCGGCCCCGGCGCCGACCATCGCGGCGATGGTGATGTCGCCTCGAGCGAGTGGCTCTTCCTGGCCGCGGTAGAGCAGGCGGCCGATGGCGTAAATGGCCAGGAAGCTCACGAAGCCGCCGACGGCGCCGACGGCAGCCCACCACCAGTCACCGCCGTGGACCAGCCATTGCAGCGCTACCCCGGCGACGATGCCCGCGCCGGCGATGACGGTGTAGACATAACGGTGGCGGAGATCCGTAACTGCCACCTGCAGCAGCGGCACGGCAATAACCCCCGCGGCAACCCAGCGCCACCACGGCCCATCATTCGTGGCCGCTAGCGCCGCCCAGACCACCGCGCAGCTCGCCTGGACAATGATGTCCCTCACCAGCGGTCCGCGCTGGGCCGACGGCAGTTCGTCCTGTACCTGGAGGTAGTCGGTCACCCACGCCGACAGATACCCCAAACACCACCCACCCAGCGCCGCCAACGCGGCCACCCCGATGCGTTCCACCGTTCAGACTGTAGACTGAGCGGCGCTCACGGCATGCCTCTTGCCATCGGTACCCTCAGCGGGGAACAGTAAGCGCCATGGAGCTCTGGCTTCTCGTCGGTGCGCTCGTCTTGATCGCACTGACGGTGTGGATCGTCTGGACCCCGCAGCGACCCGGCGATATGGAGGAGCCTCCTATGCCTGAACCAATGCGACCGAATCTCACGCCCCAGGGCGACGCCTTCGAAGACCAGTACACCTCGGCCACGGCCGACCTCTCGGCTGGTGGCGTGGCGACGACCTTCGAAACCACGCCAACCTCTGCAGCGAGTCGCACGACGGAGATGCCCGAAACCTCCCGCGGCAGCGAGCCATGGTCCTCACCGGGCCTGGCTCGCGAAGGGACGACCCAGCCGTGGGGCGCGCACGGTACCGCCAACATCGACGCCGGCGGTGAGCGCGGCATGCTGCTGACCGAGCCGCGCACCATGGGCATCGGCGCCGGCGCGCTGATCGCCGTGGCCGGTGGCATCGGCGGCGCGTGGCTCTACGCGCGCTGGCAGCACGAACGAAACAAGCCGATCAATCGCATTCGACGTGGCGCGCGCGACCTGGCGAGCCGTCTGAGCGACCGCCTGCCGGATGCCGATGACCTGCCGCAGCAGAGCGGCCCGATCGGCGGCACCGCCGCGGCGCTCCTGATCTCGTCCCTGGTGCTCGCGCGCGCCCTGCGCCGCGACGACTCGACACCACAGGCGACCATTGACCGCCAGAAGGACATCGTCTGGGACCTGCTGGGAATGGGCCGGGACCAGGCCCGACGCCTGCGCGACATCGACGTTCAGCAGACGCTCGAGATGACGCGCAAGCAAGCCATGGACACGGGCCGCCAGCGAGCGCAGGACCTGAAGGCGATGGACGTCCAGAAACGCGGCAAGCCGATCATGTTTGGCGGTCTTGGCCTGGGCGGCACGGCCATCGTCGCCGGCGCGGCCTACATGATCTGGCGCCTGCTGCGTAGTGGCAGCGGACAGGCCAGCCCAAATTACTACGTCGGTTGAGCCTTAAGACGGCGCGGGCTGCTCACCGCGCCGCGGCCAGCGGTCACGCAGCTGGGCCAGCGAGCCGAAGGCGCGCAACAGCGCGGTGCGCACCGCTTCGGCCCGCTGGCCTTCGGCTGCTTCGACCAGGCGCGAGAACTCGCCCATCCGCCGAAACTTGCGCCAGCGTTCTTCGACCAGCCGTCGCGCATCGCGGCGCCGCAGCTCGAGCAACGCACTGACGATCTCGCCGCGCAGCAGCAGCGCGGCATAGTCGGGATCCTGATGGGCGCCGTTCGGCGGCTCAGGCACCACGGCATCCACGACGCCGAGCACGTGACAGTCGTAGGCGGTCATTTTCAAGGCGTCGGCGATTTCCTGGGCGCGCGCCGCGTCGCGATGGACGATCGCCGCGGCGCCCTCGGGCGCAATCACGGAGTACACGGCGTGCTCCTGCATCAAGATCCGATCGGCCACGCCCAACGCCAGCGCCGGACCGCTCCCTCCTTCGCCAATGACCACGCTCACGACGGGCACTGGCAGCACACTCATGTTGGCCAGGCACGACGACAACGCGCCTGCCAGGCCGCGCGCCTCCGAGTCGTAGTCGAGGTGCGCGCCGGGCGTGTCGATGAACGTCACCAGCGGCAAGCGCAGCTCGGCGGCGAGGCGCATAATGCGCGCTGCTTTGCGAAAGCCCTCCGGCCGCAGCCGTCCGCCGTTGCGCGCCGGGTCACCGTGCCCGCGCTCCTGACCAATCGCGAATACCGTCATGCCTGCCAAATCGCCAATTCCGGCGATCACAGCGGCGTCATCGCCAAACACCCGGTCGCCGTGGAGTTCGACGAACTGCGGCATCAGCCGCCGAATGTAATCGGCTGACGTCGGACGATCCTCGCGTCGAGCCAGGACTACCTCCTGCCAGGCTGAGCTCGGCTGAGCCGCGGGCGGCCGATACGGCTCGCTCATCGGGCGGTTGTCGCCGAGGCCCCGATTGTGGAACAGCTGGAGCAGCGTCGCGAGCACGCCGCGCAGCCGCGCCCGATCGACGACAGCGTCGAGTTGACCGTGTTCGAGCAGGAACTCGGCTGTATGCGTACCGGCGGGCGGCGGCTCGCCGGTGAGCTGCTCGATGACCCGTGGTCCGGCAAAGCCAATGAGTGCGCCAGGCTCACCGAACAGGAAATCGCCCTGGCTGGCAAAGCTGGCGTACACACCGCCCGTTGATGGGTTGGTCAGCACCGTCACCGATGGCACGCCCGCTTGATGCAGGCGCATCGCGGCAGCCGTGGTTTTACCCATCTGGACCAGGCTGAGCATGCCTTCCTGCATGCGCGCCCCTCCGCTGGCGATGATCGAGATGAACGGCACGCGGCGTTCAGCGGCGAGCTCGAGCCCGAGTGTGATCTTCTCGCCGACCACGCTGCCCATGCTGCCGCCGAGAAAACCGAAGTCGAAGACGGCGAGCACGCACTCACGACCATTGATGCGCGCGATACCGGTGACAACGGCTTCATTGAGCGTGGTTTCGCGCTTGGCGCGCTCGAGCCGATCGCGGTACGAGACCCGGTCGGTGAACACCAGGGGGTCGACTGAGATCAGACTCGGATTGCTGGCCTGGAATGAGTCAGGATCGGCCAGCAGGTCAATGCGTTCGCTGGCGCTCAGTTGGAAGTGGTAACGGCAATTGCCGCACACACGGTAGCGATGCCAGGCCGTGCCCTCAGTTGGGGCGGAGCAAGCAGGACAGGTTGCGCGCGTCGAAGTCTGTGGGGTTGGCTCGTCGGCAGGGGCCGGCGGCACCGTCGCCTATCCGCTGCCCCTGGTGCCGAAACGATCGAGCACCTTGTCCTCGACAAATATCGGCGCGCCCGCCTTCAGCGCCAGAGCCACGGCGTCACCAGGTCGGGCCTTGATGACGCGCGACTCGCCGTTGTTCGACACCACGACCTGGGCCAGGTACTCACGCTGTGTGGCGTCGTTGACGATAACTCGATCGATGCGTCCGCCCATCTGGGTAATGGCATCTTTCATCAAGTCATAGGCCTGGGGTTGCTGGTCGGGTGGAATCTGCGAGTTGCCGCGCTGCCTGGCGATGGCCAGCGCCTCGGTGGTGCCGACGGCCATGGAGATACGGCGATTGCCGTTCTTCTCTTTGAGCGTCAGCGTCATGTTGCTGATGTTCTGACCTGCGAGGTCCTGCACCGTCACTTCGACCGGCGCCGTACCGGCCGCGGCGGCTTCGGCGGGCAGGTTCGTGCGGCCCAGCCACAAGTAATAGGTCCCCGCGCCGATGCTGATCAGCAGGATGATGAGGATCGGAACGCGTTGCCGATAGAGGGCAAACAGCAGCCGCTGAAAAACCCTAGTCCAGAGAACCACGCGCGCTGCCGCCTTTCGAAAGTGCTTATCGCCCGACGGGCATTCTATCAACAATGCTGCTTTCGGCCCAATGAATCGGCTACTATCCATGTTCCCCAAAGGGGTTCCTTTTGGGATGGCGCGGCGGCTTTGTGTAGTTGCGCGACGGCTGAGCGTTGCGCATCTGACAAAGACGCGTTACGGTCCCGGCGGTGCTGGCTGGGCGACGGGACTTTCTCGAGGAGCTGAAACGGCGCGTCCTCGTCTTCGACGGCTCGATGGGCGCCAATTTGCAGACCCTCGAGCTCACTGCCGCCGACTTCGGTGGCCCGCGCTATGAAGGCTGCATGGATGCCCTGTGCCTGACCAAACCCGACGCGCCTGCACAGCTGCACCGCGGATTTCTAGAAGCAGGTTGCGATGTCGTTGAGACCAACACCTTCCAGGCCAGCCGCCTGCGACTGAGTGAATGGGGCCTGGCCGAACGCACTCTCGAATTGAACCGCGCGGGCGCGGCCATCGCCCGCACCGTCTGCGACGAGTTCGAAGCACGCGACGGCCGGCCACGCTTCGTGGCGGGCTCCATCGGCCCGAGCGGCTTCTTGCCATCCTCTGACGATCCCACGCTAAGCAACGTCACCTTCGACCAGCTGGTCGAAACGTTCGAAGAACAGGCACGCGGGCTCATCGAAGGCGGCGCGGACCTGCTGATCATCGAGACCCAGCAGGACATTCTCGAAACGAAGGCGGGCATCCTGGGCGCCCGCAAGGCCGTCACCACGCTAGGCAGGAAGGTGCCATTGCAGGTCCAGGTCAGTCTGGACACCAACGGACGTATGCTCCTCGGCACAGACATCGGCGCCGCCCTGACCATCCTGGAAAGCCTCGGCGCCGACATCATTGGTCTGAACTGCTCGACGGGCCCCGAGTACATGCGCGAGCCCGTTCGCTTCCTCGTCCAGAACACGCGCAAGCCGATCAGTGTCATCCCCAACGCGGGCATTCCGATCAATCTCGGCGGGGGCAAGGCGCGCTACCCGCTCGAACCTGACGGACTGGCCGACGCGATGGCCGAGTTCGTCCACGAGTTGGGCGTCAACGTCGTCGGCGGCTGCTGCGGCACGACTTTCGAACACTTGCGCGTGGCCGTCGAGCGCGTGGGCAATCAGGCACCCCGGCCACGCACCCTGATGGAGGTCGCGCCGCGCGCGGCCAGTGCCATCCGCGCTTTCGACCTGCGCCAGGACCCGCCGCCGGCGCTCATCGGCGAGCGCGTGAACACGCAGGGCAGTCGTAAGGTGAAGCGACTCTTGCTCGCCAATCAGTACGAAGACGTCCTGCCGGTCGCGCGCGAGCAGGTCGAAGGCGGTGCCCACCTGCTGGACGTGTGCGTCGCACTGACCGAGCGTTCCGACGAGGCGCACCAGATGGTCGAGGTCATCAAACGCCTCAGATCATCGGTCGAGGCACCACTGGTCATCGACAGCACCGAGCGCGACGTGCTCAAGGCAGCGCTCGAGGCCTATCCAGGCCGAGCGATCATCAACTCGTTCAATCTCGAGGCAGGGCGCGAAAAAGCCGACTGGGTGATCGAGCTGGCCCAGCAGCACGGCGCAGCCGTCGTCGGCATGACCATCGACGAGGAGGGCATGGCACACACCGCCGAGCGCAAAGTCGAGATCGCCAGGCGCATCCACGGCATCGCCTGTGGCGAGCATGGGCTCGAGCCAGGCCGACTCATCTTCGACGTCCTCACCTTCCCCGTTACGACCGGCCAGGAGGACCTGCGCGACGATGCGCGTCAGACCATCGAAGCTATCCGCGATGTCAAGGCCACGTTGCCCGGTGTGCTCACGCTGTTGGGACTGTCGAACGTCTCGTTCGGTATTTCGCCGGCTTCGCGCGGCGTGCTCAACTCGGCATTCCTCTATCACTGTGTCCAGGCTGGGCTCGATCTAGCGATCGTCAACCCGACACATCTGACACCATACGCTGAGATCGACGCAGAACATCGCGCTCTGGCCGAAGACCTCATCTACAACCGTCGCGAAGATGCGCTGCCGCGCTTTCTGGCCGCGTTCGAGGGAGTCGAGGTGCAGTCGAAGGAATCGTCAGCCGATGCCGAAATCGACCTGCCGGTCGAGGAGCGGATCCATCAGCGCATCCTGCACCGCAGGAAAGAAGGCGTCGAGGATCTGCTCGACGCAGCTATCGGACAGCGCGTGACCGACAGCGTCACGCGGTCTGAGGCTGCCGTTGGCGTACTGAACGACGTGCTATTGCCGGCCATGAAAGACGTCGGCGATCGCTTCGGGGCGGGCGAATTGATCTTGCCCTTCGTGCTGCAGAGTGCCGAGGTAATGAAGCGTTCCGTCGCGCACCTCGAGCAGTACCTCGAAAAGCAGGCCGGGTACAGCAAGGGCAGCATTGTCGTGGCAACCGTCTATGGCGACGTCCACGATATTGGTAAGTCGCTGCTGATCACGATCCTGTCCAATAACGGCTATACGGTGCACGATCTAGGCAAGCAAGTGCCGGTGAATACCATCATCGAGGCGGCCATCGAGCATCAGGCGGACGCAATCGGTCTTTCGGCATTGTTGGTTAGCACGTCCAAGCAAATGCCACTGTGTATCGAGGAACTCGATCGTCGAGGATTGCATCTACCTGTGCTGATTGGCGGTGCCGCGATCAATCGCGCCTTTGGTCGGCGGGCTGCTGTGCTGCCCGACAAACGTATCTACGAACCCGCCGTCTTCTACTGCAAAGACGTGTTCGAGGGTCTGTCGACGATGGATGCGCTGACCAATCCGGCGCAGCGCTCCGACCTGGTGCAGCAGGTGCGCTCTGAGATCGAGGCCGAGCGCGATCGTGTGGAAACGCCCATCGTGGCGCGGGTGACGCCTCGACCGGGCGCTGGTCCGCGGCGCGACGTCGCCGTGCCCGTGCCGCCGTTCTGGGGCGCGCGACGTGTCAGGGCTGACCTGGCTGCCGTTTGGGAACATCTGGACTTCAACACGCTGTACCGCCATCACTGGGGTGGCCATCGCGCCAAAGGCCCGGAGTACGAGCGCATCGTGCGCGAGATCTTCGAGCCCGAGCTCGCCGAGCTGCAAGCCTCAGCGGTCGCCGAAGGGTGGCTAGAGCCGTTGATCGTCTCGGGCTACTTCCCCGTGCAGTCCGACGGTCAGCAGTTGATCGTCTTCGATCCCGAACGGCACGACGTCGAAGTCACCCGGCTGGAGTTCCCACGGCAGGCTGACGGCGAACGCCTCTGCCTTGCCGACTACTTCCGATCGGTGTCGTCTGGTGAAAAAGACGTGCTGGTGCTGCAGGCCGTATCCGCTGGCCCACGCGCCGGTGCCCTGGTCGAGGAGCTGCAGCAGAATGGTGACTACAGTCGCATGCTGTACGTCAACGGCCTGGCCTCGGGGACGGCCGAAGCCCTGGCCGACTATGCCCACACTCTGGCCCGCACCGAGCTTGGCCTGCCGTCCGGCCAGGGCCTGCGGTTCAGCTGGGGCTACCCCGCCTGCCCGGACCTCGAAGAGCAGCGCAAAGTCCTGCCGCTGCTGATGGCCGAGTCCGAGATCGGCCTGACGCTCAGCCTGAGCGGCAACCTCGATCCCGAGCACAGCACCGCCGCGCTGGTGGTCCACCACCCCGAAGCCAAGTACTTCGCCGTTCGCAACGCCGCCTAGCGGCGTTTGCGCCCGAGCAGCGCGGCGGCCGCGAGCACCGCGCCAGGCACATAGACGGCATGCAAGCCATCCTGCGCCGCCGGCGTGAGTAACGTCCCGCCAGCGATCAGGGCCGCCAGGCCAACCAGCACGTGGCATGGGCAGACCACGCCCGTCGCCAGGACACTCAGCCCGACTATCTGTCTCGGAGCCACGGCTCAAAAGGTATCCTAGCCCGCGTGACGACCACTGAACCTCGACTCCCTCAGGTCGGCGAGCCAGCGCCAGAATTCACGCTCCCATCGACCGAGGGCCGCGACATCAGCCTGAGCGACTTCAAGGGCAAGCAAGCCGTCGTGCTCTACTTCTACCCGCGCGACGACACACCGGGCTGCACCGCCGAGGCGTGCAGTTTCCGCGATCTGCGCAGCATGTTTCAAGAGCACGGCGCCGAGATCCTGGGCGTGAGCGCGGACAACGTTCGCTCGCACAAGAAGTTCCGCGAGAAGTTCGGGCTGACGTTCCCACTGTTAGCCGACGCGGGTCATGCTGTGGCCGATCAGTACGGCGTCTGGCAGCAAAAGAAGTTCATGGGCCGCGAGTACATGGGCATCGCGCGCACGACATTCGTGATCGGCTCCGACGGCACCATCAAAGCTGTGTTTCCGAATGTCAAGGTCGAAGGCCATGCCGACCAGGTCCTGAAAGCCCTGGATACATAGCGCTATGGGCCGCCTGCAAGGTCTGGCCACGGTCATCACGGGCGCCGGTTCGGGCATCGGCGCCGCCTCGGCGCTCGCCTTTGCCCGAGAAGGCGCCGGCGTCGTGGTGGCCGACCGCAACGTCGAAGCCGCGCGCCAGACGGTCGATCGAATCGAGACCGACGGCGGCCAGGCCGAGGCGGTTGAGGTTGACGTCAGCGACTATCGCGCCGTCGAACGTATGGTCAAGATCGCCGTCGATCGGTTCGGCAAACTCGACGTGCTGTTCAACAACGCCGGGGTGCCGCAGTCCTTCACGCCGTTCGAGCAATCTACCGACGACCTGTACAACCTGATCTTCGACGTCAACGTGCGCGGAGTGTTCTATGGCTGCCGCGCTGCCATTCCACACATGAAGGCGCACGGTGGTGGGGTGATTTTGAACACCGCCAGCACAGCTGGCATTCGCCCGCGGCCTGGGCTGGCCGTCTACAACGCCTCGAAAGCCGCCGTGATCAATCTGACCAAGACTCTGGCCGTTGAACTGGCGCCGCATCGGATCCGCGTGGTCTCCCTCTGCCCGGTGGCCACAGATACGCCGATGCTGCCCAGTTTCATCGGCGCCGGCCAGGATGAAGCAGAGGGTCGCAAGCGGTTCATCGCGACCATTCCCTGGGGCCGCTTGAATCGCGCCGAGGACCTGGCCAGCGCGGCGGTCTTCCTGGCGTCCAGTGACGCCGAGATGGTGACCGGCACCGCGTTCGAAGTAGACGGTGGCCGCGACGTCTGACCGGGGGTCGAGGGTCGGGGGTCGGGGTTCGGTCACATTGGAATTGCATGGCTTTCTTGCCGACCGGCTGGCAACCCTTGGTATGCGCCGTGGCACTCGGACGCTGATCCAAGCGCCAGCCACGCCTGGCGAGCACGTCGGAACGCTATTGTCACGCCTGGTCGCCGGCGACGACCGTCTGGGGCTGCTCTATGAGGCAGACAAACAGCGCCTGCCAGAGCATGTGGAAGTTGTGCTCAACGATCGGCTGCTGGACCTGCGGGGTGGCCTCGAGGCCGAACTCGAGCCCGGCGACGTGCTGACATTCCTACCGGCCCACGCCGGCGGCTAGTCCGCCACTTCAAGCCTGAATGTCGGATGGTCCATGGGATCAGGCAGTCGCTCGAAGTCGCCGTGCGTCTGCTTGCCCCAGCGCGCGAGATACGCCGCAATGATTGGCGATCGGTCCTCAGGCGCAACTTCAGCAGCGCGATAGCGCCGCTCCTGGCCGCCCATTTTGAGCCACGCCTCACCCGTGGCGCGCAGGTTACGTGACCACGTCGTTTCACCACGCGGCGACGTCAGATAGCGCACCCCGTTCAGTTCGACGACATTGATCGGCGTCCGATACCCCTTGCCGCTGCGTCGACCGCGCACCGTCAGCGTTGGCACCCCGCCTGTCAGCAGCATCAATGGATTGATGACGTATTTGACGAGCCAGGGCGCTTGACCGCGCACCCGCGCCTCAGGCATCCGGCACCTGCATCGATCGTTGGATGGGCGCGCCGGCTAGCCGACGGTGGCAGTGCTCGGCTGCGGCGGCGGTGAAGGCGGCGCGCTCGTTGCGATCCCATGGCGACCACCAGATGAACAGGCCGAGACGGAACAGGGCCACGCAGGCGACACCGGCCAGGACTGCGAGGCCGACGGCCGCGGGCAACTGGAGCAGCGACGCGGCCACGCCGGCCAGTGGGGCAAAAATTGCTGGCAGGGACGCGAGCCAATCGTGCACGCCGCGCAGCACGGAGACGACCACACCGGCCAACCCAGCCGTAGGCGGCACTTGATCCAGCGGTCCCCACGGCTGTACGCGAGCTAGCCAGCCGAGTAACCATGGCAACACCGCCGACCCGAGCCAGAGCCCGACGGCCACATCACGCCACAGCGCTAGTGCAGACACGCGCACGCGCCGCTTGCGGACCCAACTGTGCAGGAATGCTTCGGGATCGTCGCCCGCGTCGCGCGGCCAGAACACCGACTCGCGATAGTTCGGTGCGCTGATCTCAGCCGCGAGCCGAATCAGGATTTGCTCCTCGTTGCTGAAGTACGCTCCATGATCGGTCAGGATCTCCATGTTGTTGGTGACCTGATCGCTGATGGGCGTGCTCGGCACGCCATTGGGCTGGTACACGTCGGTGATCTTGCGCGGCGATGGATCGAGCGCACCCGCGGGCACCGGATCGTACGAGGACCAGAAGTCGGTCCATTCGACGTTGCCGCGCAGTGGCCCGAAGATGCGATGCAGCTTGGGATTGATCAGCCACGACTTGTTCAGTCCGCCGCCAAGAGTGAAAAACTTCACCCGCTCCGCGAGCGGCAAGTACGTCGGATCGGTCAGCGTGCCGAGACTGACGACGGCGCCCTCCGAGTGCGCGATCAGGACCAGGTCCTGGCAGCCAGTGCGGGCGAGCAAATCCTGGGCGGCGTCGGCGATGCGTCGGCGGATGTTGCCCGCCTGAAGGTCGTCGTCCATGTACATCTTGAACTCGCCCGCGGTCGTGGTCAGCAGCGGCCGCAAGAACTTGATGACGATGAAGTTCTGGACCGTCTCGAATGGCACCTGGGCTAGCGCCATGAGCAAGATCAGCAGCGGATAGCCGCCGATCGCGCCAACGAGATACAGGACCGCGACGGCGACACAGTTGACCAGGTCGACCGCCCGCCAGAAGGCGTTCGGAGCACTGGAGTGTTGCTTTGGCGCGAAGAGCGAGCGTGCGCGCTCGAAGGTCGCGCGCCGCATCTGCGACAGGATGTCGCGCAAGTGCTTCCACGACCACGTGAGCATCGTGCCGAAGTCGGGGTGGTAGTTGCTTGCCGCCCACCAAGCCTCGGCCAGGTACCAATCCTGGTCGGGCAGGTGCAACACCGCGAACGGCAGTGAGTCACGTTCGCGGGCGTCGTTCGGGGTGAAGCTCAGTTCGACCCGTCCGACTGCTGGATGCTGCCCTGGGTAGAACGTGGCGCACCAGCGGATGACCCATTCGACCAGTGCTGTGCCCATCCACAGCAGCGTCTGTGATTTGTGCTGCTCACCAACCCCGTGGACGAACAAGATGCAGCGCTTCTCTCTGTTCGGTGCGCCAGTGTCGTGCACGGCTGCCTGCCCCGCAGTCGCCGCCATGTCTCTGTTCTCCCCTCGTATGGCCCCGCGTTAGCGCGACCGACCGTAATCTCTCACGGATTGGGCGCTATCGCAAGCCTCCGCGCGCCACCCGCGTCCAAACGCAGTGGCGTTCCGCCTTCGGCGGGTAAAGCGGATGACCACCGGGATCCGTTCGGGACGGGCGGCTCTCAGTCGCCTTCCCACTTTTTGAACACGGCCACGCTGTTCTGGCCGCCGAACCCAAACCCGTTAACGAGAACGTTCTTCACATTAGCTTTGCGAGGTTTCCACGGCACGTAGTCAAGGTCGCACTCAGGGTCAGGTGTGAATTGATTGATCGTTGGCGGGATGCAGCCCGTCTCGAGCGTTTTCACCGTGGCTACGGCGCTGAGCGCGCCCGCCGCGCCGAGCAAGTGTCCGATCATCGACTTCACCGAACTCACCGGGATCTTGTACGCGTGCTCCCCCAGGGCCAGCTTCAACGCTTTGGTCTCCGTCGCGTCATTCAATGGCGTGCTGGTGCCGTGCGCACACACGTAGTCGATATCTGAAGGTTGCAGGTCAGCGTCGAGGATGGCCTTCAATATGGCGCGCTTGGCGCTCTCACCACTCGGCTCAGGCGCGCTGACGTGGAAGGCGTCCGCCGTGATGCTCGCGCCGGCCAATTCGGCCAGGATGTGCGCACCGCGTGCTCGCGCGGCCTCGAGGGTCTCGAGGACGAGAATGCCAGCCCCCTCCCCGAACAGGAAGCCATCACGGTCCTTGTCGAACGGTCGGCTCGCGGTCTGGGGATCGTCATTGCGGCGTGATAGCGCGCCGGTGCGAGCCATCGAGATGAACGCCAGCGGCAGGATGGCCGACTCGGTCCCGCCTGCTACGAGGGCCTTGGCGTCGCCCCGTCTCAGGAAATGGAGCGCCTCGAACATCGAGTACACGCCGGCGGCGCACGCGGCCGTGTTCGTCACGACGGGACCTTTGATGCCGTAGTGCATCGACACCTGGCACGACGCCATGTTGGCGATCATCAGCGGCACCATCATCGGTCCGACGCGTTCCCAGCCACGGGTGACGAGCGTCTCCGTCTCGTCGGCAACGGCGCCGATGCCGCCGCCACCAGTGGCGATCACTGCACCCACGTCCCAGGCGTTCTCCTCGTTCACCTCGAGCTGCGCGCTGCGCAGCGCCTCGCCGGTGGCGGCGATGGAGAACTGCGCGAAGCGCTCCATGCGCTTGGCCGCCTTGCGATCCATGTGGTTACCGGGGTCGAAGTCTTTGACCTCGGCAGCGATCCGAACCGGCAGCTCCGAGGCATCGAAGCGGGCGATGTTGGCAGCACCACTGACCCCGTTGAGCAGATTGGTCCAGTACTCGTCGACGGTATTGCCGATCGGAGTAATGGCCCCCAGTCCCGTGACGACGACTCGGTTACCGTACATCGTCAAACCTGCGCAAGATGACGGTGGCGTTGTGGCCGCCGAGGCCGAAGCTGTTGCTCATGGCCGCGGCCGGTTCCCAGCGACGAGCCTTGTTGGGCACGTAGTCCAGATCACACGCGGGATCGGGATGCTCGTAGTTGATGGTCGGCGGCAGCCAACCGGTCTCGAGTGCTTTGACGCACACCAGCGCTTCGAGCGCGCCGGCCGCGCCAAACATGTGCCCGGTCATGCTTTTCGTCGACGACACCGCCAGCGACCGAGCGTGCTCGCCGAAGACGTCCTTGATCGCAGCCGTCTCGAAGCGATCGTTGTACGGGGTCGACGTCCCATGCGCGTTGATGTAGCCCACGTCCTCGGGTACCAGGCCACAATGGCGCGCGGCATCACGCAAGGCGTGGCGCATGACCTTCGCCGCGCCGGCGCCCTGGTCCTTGGGTTGGACCATATGAAACGCGTCGTTGCCGCTCCCGTACCCGACCACCTCGCAGTAGATCCTGGCGCCGCGCCGCCGCGCGTACTCCAGCTCTTCGAGGATCAAGACCGCCGAGCCCTCGCTGATGATGAACCCGTCGCGCTGTGCATCGAATGGCCGACTCGCGCGCTTCGGGTCGCCCTGCCAGCCGGACAGTGCGCGCATGTTGATGAAGCCCGCGAAGATGACCGGCAGCATGCTCGCCTCGGTGCCGCCAGCCACGACGACATCGGCGTCATCGCGCTGAATGGTCTTGAGCGCCTCGCCTACGGCGTGGCTGCCCGTGGCGCAGGCGCTGGCGACGGCCATGTTCGGCCCTTCGGCGCCCAGCGCAATCGCGACCATGCCCGAGGCCGAGTCCGGCAGGAAATGCGGCAAGAACATCGGCGAAACACGGTCCGGACCGCGCTCCAGCAGCACTTGCTGCTGACTGAGGACGCGTTCCACGCCGCCGGCGGCCGTGCCGAACACCACGCCCACGCGCTCGGGACAGTTGTGATCGACTTCGAGACGCGCGTCCGCTGCTGCTTCGCGGGCGGCGACCATGGCGAACTTGGTGCCGCGATCCATGTGCTTGAGCTCTTTGGATTGAATCAGCTTCTCTGGATGAAAGTGCTTGACCTCACCACCAATTTTCACGCTGAACGCGCTGGTGTCGAAGAGGGTGATGGTGTCGATGCCCGAGCACCCGCCGAGCAGGTTGGTCCACGTGTCGCCGACGGTATTGCCGACCGGTGTGACGGCGCCCAGGCCGGTCACCACAACACGGCGCACTGCTTCAGCCATCACGGTGCATTGTCGCTGACCCGGCGGCCATTGTCGCGGTCTACCGTCAACCGTCTACCATCCGGTAGCTTCCGGGAGGTTCGGAAGGCCCGACGCCCGGACGGTCCGCCGAACTGACCGCATGACGGCCAGCGTTACTTACCGGGTGCGTCCTCGCGCTGGCCAAGCAGGGCGACCACCGCGTCGTTCAGGCTGATCGCCTTGACATCCGTGCTGATCCGTCGAATCAGCCGCGACAGCACCTGACCTGGACCGATCTCGACGAACGTATCCACGCCGTGCGCGACCATCTCGCGCACCGAGCCGACCCACTCGACTGGCGCCACCATCTGCGACGTCAGCTCGGCGCGAATGTGCTCGGCGCTGGTGCGCACCTGGCCCGCGATATTGGTCACCACCGGTACTTGCGGATCGCGCAGCGGCGAGCGATCGATGATGTCCGCCAGGCGCGCGGCGGCCTGCTGCATCAGCGGCGAGTGCGAAGCAATACTGATGCGCAGCGGCACAACGGTTCGCGCGCCGGCCGCGCGAATCAGCTCGATCGCGCGATCCAGCGCCAGCAGCTCACCCGAGATCACGAACTGCTCTGGTGAATTGGCATTGGCCACACCGACCACGCGGCCGGTCTCGTGCGAGGCCTGCTGGCACGCCTGCTCGAGGATCGGACGCTCCAAGCCGATGACCGCCGCCATGCCGCCCGGCTGATGATCGCCCTGCTCTTTCATGAGCCGGCCTCGCTCGCGTACCAGGCGCAGCGCATCGCCGAAATCGAGCGCGCCGGCCGCGACGAGCGCTGTGTATTCGCCCAGGCTATGGCCAGCCACGAACCGCGGCGTCTGCCACTTCTGACCGAGCGTCTCCATCTTCTCGCGCATGGCAGCCAAGCAGGCCAACGAGACAGTCAGGATCGCCGGCTGGGCATTGATCGTGTCTTCGAGCTCTTCGGCCGGGCCTTCGAAGCACAGCGTGGACAGCTTGAACCCGAGGATGTCGTCCGCCTGCTGGAAGACACGCCGCGCCGCGCTTGACGCCTCATACAGGGCCTTGCCCATCCCAACGTATTGGGATCCCTGCCCGGGGAAGACGAATGCGAGCTTCTGGGCATTACGCCCACTCAGCTCCGCCGTAGCCATGCTCACGGTTACTCCTGGTACTGCGCGCCGTCGTTTTGAATTGAGGGGGCCTGGAGCAGCGCGCTGAACAGTACCCGTTGTTTCTGAACCCTCTGGGTAGATGACCACCGGGTTGTCGGCCGTGCAGTATACGTCATCCTCTTTACCTGTTCGGTTTCGAGTGATAAGAGAAGTTATGAGTCACCAAGGCGACTCGCCGGCACCCGCACTGAAGAAGATCGATATCACGATTGCGCGCCTGCGGCTTCTGTTAGCCGACGTGACCGCGCGCGAACGGGCGCTCGAGGACCAGCGCCGCACCGCGCATGAGCAGCGCAACAAACTCATCACATTCAGCATCTATGGCGATGCCACACTCGATAGCGTCCTGGCCATGTTGGCCGATGTCGAGGAACGCCTCGCGCACGCCGACGCCACAGGGAAGTCGTTGACCGCCCTGCGCAAGCGCGCCGAGGACGAGCTGGAGTCTTTGCAGCTCACCAAAGGCATCGAGGAGGCCAAAGTTTTGATGCAAGAACTGCAAGCCAAACAGGCAGCGCCAGTGGACGCGGCTGACGCGCTCAGTGCGGCCGAGATCCAGGCCGAGATCGCTCGACTGCAAACGCTGATCAACGAAGCCAGCGAACGCGCGGCCAAGAGCATCGGCCGGCGCGGCTGATGCCCCTGCAGCGCGGCGAGGCGCTCGCGGTGCTGGACGCCGGCCAGGCCGAGCTCGACGGCCTGTTCGATCAGCTCGACCTGCATCAGTTGAGCCAGCCAGGCACCATCGGCGGTGGCGATTGGGCTGCTAAAGACTTGATGGGTCACATCGCGTTCTGGGAGGAGCTCGCGCTGGATACGCTCGACGCCGTGCGCGGCGGTGTGAAACCACGCGTCGTGCAGGTCGCGACGGATCAGCTGAACGCCGAAAACCAGGCCGAGCAAGCGACGCAGAGCGCGATCGAGCTGCGCGCGCGAGCCGCCAGCGCCCACGAAGCCATTCTGGCCGCTATTCACAGCCTCTCCGAGGCCGAGTGGACCGCGCCGCTGCCCTGGCCCGACGCCACTGCCCGCTCGCTCGGCGATCTGCTCGGCGGTGTCCTCGGCGCGCCCGATCGCCCGTTCGGGCACGCATACGCGCACCTTGACGACCTTCGCGCCTACGTCGCGAAGGGCTAAAAGCCGCGTTCGGCGAATACTGGCGCGATCAGGTTGTCGACGGGCGCGTAGTCATCGGTAAGCACGGGTGCATTCGCCTCGGTAAGCCACTGATTCATCAGGTCGGCGGGCATGATGTGCGTCACTACGCGCCCACCTGGCCCTTGGCCACGCGCTGTCGCCAGACGATCGGGCTTGATCGGCTCGTTGCCCGCTGCGACGACGTATGTGCTCGGCGACGTGCTCTGCCACGGCTCGGCATCGGACAGCACCTGGGCGGCTGGCCAGACATCCATGACCGTGCGCGTGTAGGCCGGCATGAACTTGCCGCCGCGCAGCTTGTCGATCACCAGCGCCAGGTAGTAGCCATCGGGCTTCAACAGTCGCTTCAACCCTGCGTCGAACTCACGCGTCGTCAGGTGATAGGGGATCGACAGGTCGTTGAATGCGTCGCCGATGATCAGGTCGTACTGCCCGGCGCCAGTTTGCAGCAGCTGGTTGAGCATCAGCCGGCCGTCGAAGTTGTAGGTCACGATCTTGGTCTTGGCCGGGTCGACGCCCAGCTTCTCGTATACGGTTTGCGTGACGCCGGGATCGATCTCCATGATCTCCTGGCGCGCGTTCGGGTACGTAGCTTCGATGTGCCGTGGCAGCGTGTATCCGCCGCCGCCCACGTACAGCATGCGCAAGTTCTGGTTCGGTAAACGCTGCGCGAGCATGTCGGCTACTTCGGCGTACACCTTGATGTAGCCGTACTCGAGAAAGTTCGGATCCTCGAGTGAGTTGTAGCTATGAACGAGGTGGTCGAGAACGAGCTGTTTGACGATGTGATCGGTATTCGTGTTGACAATGTGGTCGCTGACTTTGATGCAGTAGTACGCGGTCTCGTGTAAGCAGCCGTTGTTCGCGGCCTGGTCCCAGCCATCGGTTATCGAACGTTGGAAGCAGTCCATGCGATCGGGCTGCAAACTCGGCTCGAAGCAGCCGTAGGCCTTGACGTTGCGCGCGGGCACCAACAGCCCGATCAACAAAACACCCGCCGTCAGCGGCGCCGCCGCGCGCGCCCCGACGCGCAGCAAGTCACCAAAAACGGCGGCCAGCACGAGCAGCGTCAACCCGACGCCGAGCACGATCATGCGCGTCCCGAGCAGTTGGACCAGGACAAAGCCAGTGGCAAATGTGCCCAGGATGCTGCCCAGCGTCGACAGGGCGTAGACCTTGCCGACCAGGCCGCCACTGTGCGCCAGGTCCTGCAGGGTCAGCTTGATGACCACGGGCGAGACCATGCCCAGGATGAAGCTGGGTGGGAAAAAGATCAGCGTGGTAATGACCACGATGCGCAAGATCAGGATCGCCGCTCGATCGAGCGGCAGCGCGCCGCCGAGGGTAGTGGACGGATCGACCAGCTGCGCGGTGGGAACCGCCGTCGCGATGTTGATCAGCGGCAGGATAGCCAGGCTGGCCAGACCGCCCGCGGCGAGCAGGATGCCCAGCGTGCGCCGTTGTGGCCAGCGGTCAGCAACCCGACCGCCGAGATAGTTGCCCAGCGAGATACCCGCCAGGACGACGCCGATGATGCTCGTCCACGTGTACAGCGAAACGCCGATATACGGCGCCAGGATCCGCCCCGCCACCAATTCCAGAATGAGCGTGCAACAACTCGAGACGAAGACGACGAGGTACGCGACAGGTCTGGACAAACGCGGCGAAGTGTAGCATCGCCCTCGACGTGGACGGCTCGAAAGTCCAGACCTCCATGGCCCTTGCCGTCATAGCCACGGCCGTCGCACTGGGCGCGGTGAACTTCGGTCTGGCCATCCTGATCGTGGCCGCCATCGGCGTCCGCACCTTCGCTCCGCCCCAGGTCGGCGCGGTGAGCCTGGTCCTCGGCGTGGCTGCCGCGGCATGGGCGGTGCGGCAGTGGCAGGCATACCTGCGTGCCCGCCGCCAGTTCTGAGATAGGACTGCAATACCCCGTCCCCTTCCAGGCCCTGGTTGCGTTCTCCCTCCCGGCGCATACTCGGCTGCCCGATTCTGACCCTGGCCACTAACCACTAACCACTAACCACTAACCACTGGAAGTGCAATGCGCGTAACCGATCTCCTCCGAACCATGGACATCTTCGAGGCTCTGCCCTCGGAGGAGCTCGAGCATATTGCCCAGCTGCTGCGCGAGCGACGCCTTGTCGAGGGCGAGCTGCTGTGCCGCCAGGGTGAACCCGGTGATGCACTGTTCATCGTGACGGGTGGACGCATCCGCCTGTCGACGCTGGATCCCAGTGGCAACGAAAAGGTCCTGACCTACTTCACCGACGGCCAGTTTTTTGGTGAGATGGCACTGCTCACGGGCGCGCCGCGTTCGGCCACCGCGATTGCCGAGAACGATAGCCAGGTCCTCGTGCTCCAGAAGCACGATTTCGATTTGCTGCTAGCCGGCCACACCCAGATCATGCGCGAGATGCTCAAGGTCGTCTCGCAGCGCACGCTGCACACCAACCAGCAGCTGCTGGCCGAAGAGACGGGCAGCTCGGTCACCATCGGTGGCGGTCGAATCTATGCGGTGTTCTCGCCGCGCGGCGGGGCCGGCAAGAGCACGCTGGCGGTCAACATGGCGCTCGCCCAGGCGATCGATCAGCCCGAGCGAACCGCTCTGGTCGATCTGAGCTTGACCTTTGGTCACGCGGCGTCACTGCTGGGGATGCGACCTGAAACGTCGCTCGCGGCTATCCCGGCGGAGAGCTTGAGCGACTTCGATCGGCGCACCCTCGGCGGCTACCTCACCAGCCACAGCAGTGGTCTGCAGCTCCTCGTCGCAGGGACCCGCCCCGAAGAGGGCGAGGCCGTCACCGCCGCGCACGTTCGTGCCGCGCTCGCGACAATGAAGCGCCAGTTCAGCGCCACCATCGTCGACTGCAGCAGCAGCTTCGACGAGCCGACCATTGCCGCGCTCGAGATGGCCGAGAAGATCATCGTGGTCTGCACGCCCGAGTTGAACACGCTGCGCGATGTCCGCGAATGCCTGCGCGTCTTCGGCGAGATCATTCATCTCGACAACGGCCGACTGTGCTTCGTGTTCAACAATCATCAGCCGTTCGTGACGCTCGCCCGCGAGCAGTTCGAGGCGGCGCTCGAGCAGCAGATGGAGCACGAGATCCCACATGCTGGCGAGGCCGCCTACAAGGCGGCTGCCAAAGGCGAGCCACTGGTGCGCAGCAGCTCGGGGTCTGCGTTCTCCAAGGCAGTCGAGAAGCTGACCCGAGCCGTTATCCCCGCCGAAGCCAAGCCGAGCCGCAAAGGCGGCCTGAGTCTGCTGAACCGAAACCCACGTCCCGCTCAGCCCAAGCCTGCGCCGACGAAATCGTCCGGTGGTCTGCTGTCCCTGCTGCGGGGCAAGCGCGCGAGCTAGGGGGCTGCGAACGATGGGAGCCCGCGTTCTCGATTTGCTGCGCTCGATGGATCTGTTCGCGGATCTCACCGACGATGAACTGAACAAAATCGGTCGACTGCTCAAGGAGCAGAAGCTGTCCGAAAACGACCTCATCTTTGCCCAGAACGACCTGGGCGACGCCCTGTACATCGTCCTTTCGGGCCGTGTGCGCATCGCGACCACCGACCACTCGGGCCGCGAACGGGTGCTGGCGTTTTACGGTCCCGGCGAGTTCTTCGGCGATATGGCCGTGCTGACCAATGCCCCGCGTTCGGCCACTGCGACGGCGAGCAGCGGCGTCCGCCTGCTGCAGTTACGCAAGGACGACTTCGACGCGCTTGTCAGCACCAACGTCGGCATCATGCGCGGCATGCTGCGGGTGATGGTCGAACGCCAGACCGCGATGAACACCCGCCTGTCACAGGAAGCGAGCGCCACCGCTGGCGACATCCGCGGCCTGGTGACGGTCGTCTTCTCGCCGCGCGGCGGCGCTGGTCAGACACTGTTGGCGACCAATCTCGCCGTCGCCCTCGCTGAGGCGACGCCCGATCGCGTCGCGATCCTCGATCTGGATCTGCTGTTCGGTCATGTGGCGATGTTGCTCGACCAGGTGCCGCGCACTTCGCTGGCGGCGATTTCGCCTGCCGCGCTGCGCTCGGCCGACCGTGACAGCCTGTCGTATTACGTGAACAAACACGCCGAGTCGTCGCTGCGCTTGCTCGTCGGAACGCTCCGACCTGAGGAAAGTGAGATGGTGACCGGCGAACACGTCCGCGCTGCCATCGAGGTGCTGCGCCGACAGTTCGTGCACGTCGTGGTGGATGCGGGCTCGCATTTCAATGAGCCTTGCCTGGCAGCCATCGAAGCCGCCGACCACGTGATCGTGGTTACGACGCCTGAGGCGTCAGCCGTTGCGGCCACGCTCGAGACGCAACGCGTGCTGCGCGAGCTGCTGGCCTGCCCGCCAGGTCGCATCGCGTACGTCGTCAACGAGCCTTCGCCCTACGGCAAGCTGTCCGCGCGCGACCTGGGCGGTATCGTCGGGAGCGATCAGGTGGTCGAAGTGCCGTTCGGCGGCGAGGAAGTCAGTCGCGCCGCGCTCGAGGGCTTCCCGCTGGTCATGGGCCGCTCGTCCAACCCGGCGAGCCGCGCCATCGCCGCGCTCGCACGGCGCATCGAGCAAAACGGCCGTGAGGCGATCGCCCTCGCGGGCAAAGGCTAGCCCTACTTCTTCTTTTTCTTCTTGCCGCCGGACGGCTTGACCGCCGTCTCGGCGAGTGCCATCTGCACTGGCTCGTCCCAGTCCACCTCGGGGAACAGCTTCTCGACGCCATCGGCGAACTTCTCAGAGTCGACGATGGTCAGCACGTACTGCGGGTCTTCCGCCAGTGCGTCTTCAGGAAACTTCAGCTCAGCCCAGCCCTCGTCGATGCCCTTGATCATGAGCCGGGTGATCATGTTGCGGAAGATGTCGTAATTGGTGTACTTGGGCGAGACGCCCTCGTAGAGCTTGACGCCCTGGCCATTGGCGGTCCATAGCCGCTCGATCAGATACGGCACGCTCGGCTTGACCAGGTCAGCGCGCCAACGACGCGGCTCCCACCAACGCGACAACAGCTGGTCCAGCTGAATCGTGCGGGTGATGCGCTGCTTGCAGCTCGGACAGCTACGTACGTCGCCTGCATGTTCGACGGGCACGAGCGCCCCGCACTGCGGGCAATGGAAATCGATGGTGGGAGTTGGGATTTGGGAGTTGGGATTTGGGAACTTAGGCGCCACGGCCGCGTAATGTACCACCCCTAACTCCCAACTCCTACCTCCCAACTCCTAGACGTCGTCAAAGCGATAGAGGTTGTAGCGATCCATGAGCGCAATCAGCTTGCCCGCGTACGTGGGATCGGTCGCGTAGCCCGCTCGATTCACCTCGCGCGCGAACTGCTTGGCGTCATCTCGCGCAGTCATTGCGCCCGCGTAGCGGCCGTTCTCGAGGAAGAAGCGGCCATGGTCGACAAACGACTCGGCAATCGAGTTGTACGCGCGAAACGGCTCCGAGCGCATGACGTTACGCCCACCGATCACTTCCCACACGTCGAACCACACCGCGCCCGCTGATCCGACCCGCGTCTGGGCCTTGATGCCGAAGTAGTTGTTGGCTTCGCGCGCCAATCGGCTCGAGCCCCAGAAGCTCTCGAGAATGGCCTGGGCAATGGTCACGCTGGCGGGTATGCCAGTTTGATCTTGCGAAGCAACGGCGGCCTCGCCGATGGAGGCGATGAAGCGTTCCTGGGGCGTGTGGCCGAGCGACGGCATGCTCCGCCGCGGCGCCTGAATCACCGCCGCTTGCTGATCGTTCGGTCCTGACGGCGCCTCCACGGTGTCCGCTCGAGGTCGTTCGGGAATCACCTTCCGCGGCAATGGCCGGTACCCGCCCGGCACCGCCAACTTCTGGCCGACGACGATGATGAACGGGTCCGCGAGCTTGTTCGCGCTGACCACGTCCCTGATTGCCGCCTCATAGCTATTGGCCACGCTGGCCAGCGTGTCGCCCGGCCGAACCTCGTGGATCAGGCCGGTGAACGGCAGAATGTGCAACTCCTGGCCCACTTCGAGGTAATCGGGGTCGGTCAGATCGTTTTCCCAGATGATCGTCTCGTTGGTGACGCCGAATTGCTGGGCAATGCTGCGCACCGAGTCGCCCGCCTGAACGACGTAGCTGCGCGGTGTCACCGACAGGGTGGGCGTATCCTCGGCGGCGCTCGTCGCCTGGCGCGGTTCGTCGACGGTACTGGCTGGCGGCAGGAGCACGGGCGGCAGCACCGCGAGCGGCACCATCGCCTGCGCGTCTTCTTCGGCCGACGTGCGCTGCGTTAACGCTGGCGGCGTCGGCACCCGCACCAAAAACAGGCTCGTACCGCCGCTAGCGAGCACGGCCGTGCAAGCCACAATGTGCAGGATATGTCGCCGCCAGCGATGGACGGCGTCCGAAGCGCCGATGAGCAGAGTGGTGCCCATGGTAGACGGACCCGGCGCGGTGCTGACAAGGGGTGTTACGTACTTGTGAGCCAATACCAGGCTTATGGCACGAGGCCACCGGTGCCGTGATAGAATCTGCTCGCAGTACGCCGCCCGCCGAGGGTGGCCTGGCCCCTGCGCGCCAATCGTAGACGCGACAGCGTCACGGGTGAGCGTTCTCCTGCTGGGGCACTTGCGGCGTCGGCGGAGCGACCCGCCTTCCTGCGGTTACCACCTTGCCGGACGTGTGAAAGGACGCCACCGTGGCCCAAGCCAAGAGCAGTCAGTCGAATCCCGCCCAGGCTGGGTCGACTCGTGAGCACGCCCGCCGCGGTGGAACTGTGGGCTCCGGCGGTCGCGGCTCGGGCCGCGGCACGGCCGTGGCCACCCCGGGCGGTGCCCCACCGCCAGTGATGCCCGGCGGCGGTGGCCGCGGGCGACGCACCGGTAATCCATTTCTCGCGATCGCGCATTTCGTCCGTGATGTCCGTTCCGAGCTGCGCAAGGTCGCCTGGCCGACGCAACGCGAGACCGTCAACCTGACGATCGTCGTGATTGCTCTGTCGGTGGCCATGGGTGTGTTCTTGGGCGGCGCCGACTTCATTTTCCAGGAGCTGTTCCGCTTCCTCATCAGAATTACGGGCAGCGGTGGCGGTGGTGCCTGATGGCCGAACAAATGAGTGTTGCTGATTCTGCAAATGGCGCGTCCGACCAGGACCGCAAGTGGTACGTGATTCACACGTACTCAGGCTACGAAAACAAAGTCAAGACCAATCTCGAACACCGTATCGAGTCAATGGGCGTCCAGGACAAGATCTTCCAGGTTGTAATTCCGACCGAGGAGGAGATCGAGATCAAAGACGGCCAACGACGAACGGTGCAGAAAAAGGTCTATCCCGGCTACGTCATGGTCGAGATGGCCATGGACGACGATGCCTGGTATGTCGTGCGCAACACCCCCGGCGTGACCGGGTTCGTGGGCACTACGACGCGCCCTTCGCCGCTGCAGGACGAGGAAGTCAAGAAGATCCTCAAGAAGATCGGCCAGGAGCCGCCGAAGGTGAAGGTCAGCTTTACCAAGGGCGAGCGCGTCAAAGTCGTCGACGGCCCATTTACCGATTTCATCGGCGTGGTCGACGACATCAACCCAGAAAAAGGCAAGGTGCGTGTCCTCGTGTCGTTCTTTGGACGCGAGACGCCTGTCGAGCTCGATTTCCTACAGGTGCAGAGGATCGTCTAGTGCGCTGCCTAGACTCAGCTCTCCACCTGAATCCCTGTTTACCCGCCGAAGGCGGAAGGCACCTGCCAGTCCCTTTGGTGGTTCACCATCAAGTGTTTCGGGATGGTCCACTAGATCGTGGCTAAGAAAGTCAGAGCGGTCATCACCCTGCAGTTGCCGGCTGGCAAAGCGACCCCGGCGCCGCCCGTCGGCCCGGCGCTCGGTCAGCACGGCATCAACATGATGGCCTTCCTCAAGGAATACAACGAGCGCACAGCGAGTCAGTCGGGCATGGTCATCCCGGCCCTGATCACCATCTTCGAAGATCGCTCGTTCAGCTTCGTCACCAAGACACCACCGGCGGCTGATCTGATCAAGAAGGCGGTCGGTATCGACAAGGGCAGCGGTGCTGCCGGCCGTGCTGCTGTCGGCACGCTTTCGCGCGCCAAGGCACGCGAGATCGCCGAGATCAAGATGAAAGACCTGAACGCCAACGACATCGATGCCGCCATAAAGATGGTCCAGGGCTCGGCGCGCAGTATGGGCGTGGCGGTGGAGCAGTAACGACGATGGCCAAACACGGCAAGAAATACCGAGCCTCCGCGGACAAGGTCGATCCAGAAAAGCAGTACGAGCCGAGCGAAGGCGTCCGCCTGGTCAAACAGAGCGCCTTTGCCAAATTCGACGAGACGGTCGAGCTGCACATTCGCACGGGCCTCGACCCGCGCCACGCGGATCAGCTGGTGCGCGGCTCTGCCGTGCTGCCGGCGGGTACGGGCCGCACCATTCGCGTGGTGGCCTTTGCCACGGGCGACGCTGCGCGCGAGGCCGAGGCGGCAGGTGCTGACATTGTCGGCGCCGAGGACCTGATTGCGCGTATTCAGGGCGGCTGGACGGACTTCGACGTCGCCGTCGCCACCCAGGAAATGATGGGCCTGGTCGGCCGCGTCGCGCGCATCCTCGGTCCGCGTGGGCTGATGCCCAATCCGCGCTCGGGCACTGTCACTAACGACATCGGCCGCGCCGTGCGCGAGGTGAAGGGCGGTCGCGTCGAGTTCCGCCTCGACAAGACCGGCGTCATTCACGTGCCAATCGGCAAAATCAGCTTCGACGACGACAAGATCATGCAGAACCTCGGCGCCCTCGTCGACGCCGTCGTCCGTGCGAAACCCAGCGGCGCCAAGGGCCAGTACATTCGCACGTTGAACCTGGCCTCGACTATGGGTCCGGGCGTGTCGCTCGATCTGCAGCCCACGTTGGCGCTCGCCAGTTCAGAGACGTAGACTCTTGTCATCCTGAGCGCAGCAAAGAGCTTGTCCTGGAGCGAAGCGAAGGAGTCCGCTTTGCCTCGGCGGTCACGAGGTCGCGGATGCGTCGGCTCGTTCCTCGCCTCAGGATGACAAACAAACCCAAATAGCCGAAGACCGCCGGTCGCCCTGCGTGGGCGCTAAGTGCTCGACGAGCAACCTGCCGAGGCGAATGCGACACCTCCCGCACCGGGAGTGTGGCTTTCGACTCTGGTCGAAGGACACATGAAAGGAGGTGTTGCCTAGTGGCTAAAAGCCGAGTCCGTGCTCGAGCCGAGAAAAGCTCGGCAATCGATTTGCTTGCCGAACAACTCGGCAAAGCCGAGATCGCGATCTTGACCGAGTACCGCGGCCTGAGCGTTACGGACATGCAAGACCTGCGCGGTCGGTTGCGTCCGGCCGGGGTGCAGTACGTCGTGGCCAAGAACACGCTGGCTCGTTTTGCGGCCGAGCGGACGGGGCGCACGAGCATCGTTGACGACCTGACGGGTCCGACCGCGATTGCCTTCGGGACCGACGCGGTCGCGACCGCCAAGGCGCTCCAGGACTACACGCGTGTCAACCGCACGTTTGTCTTGAAGGCGGCGCTACTCGGCGACCGCCGGATCGACCCCAAGGAAGTCGAACGGTTGGCGACGCTTCCACCAGCCGACGTGCTGCGTGGGCGAGTCTTCGGGATGATCGTCAGCCCGCTGCAGCGGATAGTCAACATGCTGTCCGCGCCGATGGCCAGCTTTGCGCGCCTGCTCGAGGCGCGCCGTAAACAACTTGAAGAAACCGGCGGCGATGCCGCGACGGGAGGTGCAGCAATGGCAAGTATCGACGAGATGGTCCAGAGCCTGGGCGACATGAAGGTGCTCGACCTGGCCAACCTGGTCAAGCGCCTGGAAGAAGAGTGGGGCGTGTCCGCCGCCGCCGTGGCCGCGCCTGCGGCTATGGGTGCCGCTGCTGCGACTGACGGTGCCGCCGCGGCCGCCGCGCCAGTCGAAGCACAGACCGAGTTCGACGTCGTCCTGAAGGACTTCGGGGCCAAGAAGATCGAAGTCATCAAGGTCGTGCGCGAGCTGACCAATCTGGGTCTCAAGGAAGCCAAGGACCTGGTCGAGGCGGCGCCCAAGCCGGTCCTGGAAGGTGTAGCCAAAGACGCCGCCGACGCGGCCGCGGGCAAGCTCCGCGACGCCGGCGCGTCCGTCGACGTCGCCTAGCGGTCGCGGCCGAAGCGGCCGAACAGGCTGCCGGTCAGCATTGACCTGGTAGTCGGGAGCGGGTTATCGCCCTCGGACGTTTGTCCTTGGGCGCGACCCGCGAGCCAGTCCGCGTGCAGCAGGCGTGCGGCTTCGAAGCGCTCCTTCAAGTCGGCTGCATCGCCGGCAATCGCGTCGCGCAGGGCCAGTAGCTCGTCGACATAGAGGTCCAGCCGCCGCACCAGGTTGTCGCGGTTCGTGCGGGCAATATCGGCGAACATCTGCGGGTCACTGTCCGTGAGATGGGTCGTGTAGGCGAAGCCGCCTGCCGCGAGGGAGGCCGTCTCACGCCAGGAGCGCTCGCGCCCGAGGTGTCCGATCAGTGCCACGGACATCAGATACGGCAGGTGCGAAACCGACGCCACCAGCCCGTCGTGCTCGTCCGCATCCAGAAAGTAAGGTGCGGCGCCAAAAGACTCGACGAGCCGAACGGCATCGTCAATGGCGTCCCGCGGCGCCGTTGCCAAGGGGACGAGGCACCACACCGCGCCCTGGAACAGCTTGGCGTCGGCGGCGTCGGGGCCGACCTCGGTCTTACCGGCCATGGGGTGCCCGCCGATGAACCGCACGCCATTCGGCAAAAGGTCCGAGGCCCAGCGCAGCACCTGCGCCTTGGTACTGCCCGTATCGACGACCAGCGCATCAACCGGCAACAAAGGCCCGATCTCCTCAAACAAAGCCTTCATCGCTCCGACAGGCGTCGAAATCACTACCAGGTCAGCATCGGCCAGCGCATCGCGCAACGAGGCGCGGCGATCGATCGCCTTCACCGACTGCGCGCGGCGCAGATGATCGCCCGAGGCGTCGTAGCCCGCGATCTGGACGCTCGGCCGCGCAGCCTTGAGCGCCAGGCCGACGGACGACCCGATGAGGCCAGTGCCGAGAATGGCTACGCGAGTGGGTTGCATTGGCAAATGGATCGCAGCACTGGAACGATAATGCGCAGGCCGCCAAAGATGAAGCCGTCGACGATCGGCCGCAGTGGAGGCAGGAACAGCACCGCGAGCAGAATCAACGGCCCGTACGTCTGCAACGGTAGCAGTGCAAGCTTGATAGCGCGCGGTGCGAGTCCGAAGATGAATCCGAAGCCATCGAGCGGTGGTATCGGAATCAGGTTGAACACCGCCAGCAGGACGTTGACGGTGATAAATGCCGTCAAGTAATCGTCAGCGCCTGCGATGGCCTGGCCACCGATGCCGAGCACCGTCGCGGTCACGATGGCCGTCAAGACATTCGACACCGGCCCAGCGAGTGACGACATCGCCCAGCCGAGGTTCGGATTGCGCATCGCACCCGGGTTGATCGGCATCGGCTTTCCCCAACCAATCGGCCCAACCAGGATGAGCAAGGTGCCGAGCGGATCGAGATGCTTGAGTGGATTGAGCGTCAGCCGTCCGACGCGCCGCGGCAAGTCATCGCCAAACAACGTTGCGACGAAGCCGTGGCTAAACTCATGGACTGTGATCGCGAGGATGATGGCGATAAAGCGCGGCAATTGGGATTGCAGAAAGTCGCTAACCGCGCCAGGACTGTCCAGTTGCAACAGGCCGAGCGAATTGGCCAGCAGTAGCACGAGCACCGCCAGCCCCACCCACTGAATCGGGGTGATCCTGGGCCGACTCGGGCTCTGGCCGTCCGGTACGGGTGCGGCACACACGTCGCCAGATTCTAGGGGCCTGACAACGCGGGGCGGTCAGATTAGTGCCTGCCCGTATACTTCCAACCCACATGTCGAGCCGAAAGCGCGTTGGCGTGGTGGGTGTCTCGGGTTACGGCGGGGGGGAAATCCTGCGCCTGTGTGCGCGCCATCCGGCGGTTGAGGTCGTGTACGCGGCGGGCGAAAGTAGCGCCGGACAGCGCCTTGGATCGCGCTACCCGGGCCTGGATGGGCCACTTGCCGACTTGACCATCCAGGGCTTCGACCCTGAAAAGCTGCCCGACCTGGAGCTGCTGTTCCTGTCGCTACCGACCGGGCAGTCGAAGACGGCGGCCGCCCTGCTGCCGGCGGACTTGAAGGTCATCGACGTCGGCGGCGACCACCGGTTCGTCGACGGCTGGGTCTACGGCCTGACCGAAGTCACCGGGCCGGCCGCGATTGCCGCGTCCAATCGGGTCGCCGATCCCGGCTGCTTCCCAGCCGCCGCGCTCCTGGCCCTGGCGCCGCTCGTCGCGCGCGGATTGGTCGAGCCAACGGGCATCGTCGTCGACGCCAAAACAGGCGTAAGCGGCGCGGGCCGCGGCGGCGGCTCGACGTTCGGCTTCGCCGAGGTCAACGAGGACGTCTCGGCCTACAACCTGTTCAAACACGCGCACACGCCCGAGATGCGCGAGGCGCTCTCGCGTATGGCTGGCGCGCACGCCTCAATCGTGTTCACGCCGCACCTGGTGCCGATGACCCGCGGCATCCTGGCCACCTGCTACGCAAGAGGCGGTCTCACCACTGACCAGGCACTCCGTGCCGCGCGTGAGTTCTATGCAGAGGCGCCATTCATCCGGGTGACCGAGCAACCACCCCACTCGAAGTGGCCGCAAGGCACCAACCTGGCATTCCTTTCGTATGCCGCGGATGCCGAAACAGTGATTGCGCTTGGCGCGGTCGACAATCTCGGCAAGGGCGCGGCCGGCCAGGCCGTGCAAAACATGAATCTCATGCTTGGTTGCCCCGAGATACTCGGCCTCGACCAGGTCCCAATGGTGCCATGACCCTCACCTCCGCCCCGTTCCACGTGCTCACCGACGGATCATCGACCAGCGCGCAAGGCTTCAGCGCCGCCGGTATCACCGCGGGCATCAAGGCCTCGGGCAAACCCGACTTGGGCATCTGGGCCTCAGACGTCCCGTGCGTCGCCGCGGGCACGTTCACCCAGAATACGTTCCCCGCGGCGCCCGTCGTGCTGAGCCGCGATCGTTTGCGTTCGCGCCGCGCCCAGGCCGTCGCCTTCAACGCTGGCAACGCCAACGCCTGCAATGGCGCGCAAGGCCTGGCCGACGCCACAGAAATGGCCGCCCTCGCTGCGCAAAACCTGGGCATCGCGCCCGAGTTGGTACTCGTCGCGTCGACGGGCATCATCGGCGTGCAGATGCCGATGGACGTCATCCGCGCGGGCATACCCCGTGTTCATGTACGGCCCGATGGTGGCCATGAAGCCGCAGGCGCGATCATGACCACCGATACGCGCGCCAAAGAGTGCGCCGTCGCGCTGCAGATCGGTGGGCGCGAGGTGCGCATCGGCGCCATGACCAAGGGCGTAGGCATGATCCATCCGAACATGGCCACAATGCTCGCCTTCATCGGTACCGACGCGGGGCTCGATCCGTCGTACGCGCAGACCGCTCTCAAGCGCGCCGTTGACCGCTCATTCAACATGATCACTGTCGACGGCGACACGAGCACCAACGACTCGTGCTTCCTCCTGGCGAACGGTCTCTCGGGCGCCCCGGAGCTATCTGAGGCCAGCCCCGACGCGACACGCTTCCAGGCCGCGCTGGAAGCGGTGTGCATCGACCTCGCACGCAAGATGGCCAGCGATGGCGAAGGCGCCACCAAGCTCCTGCAGGTCGAGATCACGGGCGCCGCAAGCGACGCCGATGCACGCGCCGCGGCTCGCGCGGTCGTCGGCTCCAGTTTGTTCAAGGCGGCGCTCCATGGCTCCGACCCGAACTGGGGCCGCATCTTTGCCGCGGTCGGCTATTCAGGCGCACAAGTGGATCCGAATCGTGCTGCGCTGTGGATCGGCTCAGTACAGATCGCGCAGCACGGCATCGCCACGAATGCCTCCAAAGACTCGGCACGCGCGGAAATGCTCGGCGACGAAGTCAACGTGCGCGTGGACCTGGGCCTCGGCGCGGCCACCGCCACCGCGTGGGGGTGCGATCTGACCGAGGGCTACGTCGTCGAAAACAGCGCGTATTCGACGTGACCGTCGCGCTCTCCATTGACCAGAAGACGGAGGCGCTAATCGAGGCGCTGCCGTATATCTGCGAGTACGTCGGCAAGACCATCGTGGTCAAAGTTGGCGGCTCGATCGGCGAGGAGGGCACCGTCCTCGACGACGTCATCTGGATCAAACGGCTCGGTATCAATCCCGTCCTCGTGCACGGTGGCGGACCGCAGATCTCCGAGCGACTAGGTCGCCTGGGTGTCGAAACGCATTTCGTCGAAGGCCGTCGCTTCACCGACGAGCAAACACTCCAGGTCGTCCATGAGGTACTCATGCGCATCAACGGCGCCTTCGTCGCGCACCTGAACGCGCACAAAGTGCCGGCCTGGGGTTGCAATGGCCTCGACGGCGAGATGCTGCGCGCGCGCCTGCGCGACGAGCGGCTCGGCCTGGTCGGCGAAGTCGAGGTTGTGAACACCAAGCCAATCGGCAAGCTGGTCGAGCAAGGCTACGTCGTGGTCATGGCGCCGCTCGCCGCTGGGCCAAACTCCGCGCCGCTCAACGTCAACGCCGACACGGTCGCGGGCGAAGTTGCCCGCGCGTTGGGCGCCGAAAAGTTCGTGCTGTTCACCGATGTGCCGGGCGTGCTCGGCGCCGATGGTGCCGTGGTGCCCGAGCTCGCGCGCGATCAGGTGCAGGCGATGCTCGACGACGGCACGATCAGCGGCGGCATGATTCCCAAGATTCAGGCCTGCCTGCGCGCACTGGAGACCGTGCCGCGAGCGCACGTGCTCGATGGTCGTGTGCCGCATGCGCTGATCCGCGAGCTCTTCACCCACGAGGGCGTGGGTACCATGCTGACGCAAACCCGAGAAGGAGCAGGTGCATGACAACCGCCCCAGCGCGCCCCAAGACCAGCGCTGATTGGATCGCGATCGAGCAGTCGACGTTCTTCCCGAACCGTCGTCCGCCGGTGGTGATCGAGCGCGGCGAGGGCTGTCGCGTCTGGGATGTCGAGGGTCGTGAGTATCTCGACTTCATCTCTGGGATCGCCGTGACCTCGCTTGGGCATTCCAGCCCGGTCGTGCAGCGCGCACTCGCCGAGCAGTCCGCCAAGCTGATCCATATCTCGAATCTCTTCTATAGCGTGCCGCAGCTCGAATTGGCGCAATTACTGCTGGGCAATTCGCCATTCGATCGCGTCTTCTTCTGCAACAGCGGCGCCGAAGCCAACGAAGCGGCGCTCAAACTCGCGCGCCGCTGGGGCAAGAAGCATCGCGACGGCGCCTACGCGGTCATCACCGCCGAGCACGCCTTCCATGGCCGCACCCTGGCGACGGTGACGGCGACCGGCAAAGAAGCCTATACCCGGCCGTTCGCGCCGTTGCCGGAGGGCTTCCCGCACGTGCCGTTCAACGACATGGATGCGCTCGAGCGCGCCACTGACGCGTCGACGGTTGGCGTACTGCTCGAGCCAATCCAGGGCGAGTCCGGCGTGCACGTGGCAACCGCGAGCTACTTGCGCGATGTTCAAGACTTCTGCCGCGCCAAGGGGATTCTGTTCATCCTCGACGAGGTCCAAACGGGTGTTGGCCGGCTCGGGACGTTGTTCGGCTTCGAACGCTGGGGCGTCGAGCCCGACATCGCCACGCTGGCCAAGGGTCTCGGCGGTGGTGTGCCGATCGGCGCGATGCTGGCGCGCGAGTCCGTTGCCGCCTTCGAACCAGGCGACCACGGTTCGACGTTCGGCGGCAATCCGCTGATGTGCGCCGTGGCCCACGCCGTCGTCTCACATATTTTGGAAAACGATGTGTTGGGCAACGTGCAGCGCGTCGGCGGTTATCTAAAGCGCGCGCTCGAGGCGCTCAAGGCCGAGCTGCCGATCATTCAGACGGTGCGCGGCGACGGTCTGCTCATCGCTGTGGATCTGACGGCTGAGCGCGCGCCCGACGTCGTCCGCCTGGGCATCGAGGAAGGCGTCCTGCTCAACGCCACCGGTCCGACAACACTGCGCTTCGCGCCCGCGCTCAACATCACCCAGACCGAGGTCGAAGAAGGCCTCGCGCGCCTCAAACGCACCCTGGCGCGCCTCGACGCCCCCGAGACGAAAACCCCCGCCGCCGGCTAGCCGCTAGTCCGGCAGCAGCACGCACACCACGCGGTCGTAGCCGCCGGCGTCCTGGCGCACCGAGACGTCCGCGTCAGCGAACAAATGGCGTGCCAGCGCCGCGACTGGCTGCGCCTGGTCCTCCTCGTCCAGCTCGACGCAGAGCTCGCCGCCGGGCGCGAGCACGTCATACGCCTGACGTAACAGTCGTTCGATGAGCTCGGTGCCGCGCAGGCCGCCAAAGATGGCGACGTGCGGCTCGTAGTCACGGACCTCGCGCGGCAAGTCGCGTGCGGTCGGGACATATGGCAAGTTGGCCAGCACCACGTGGATTGGCCCTCGCAACGGCGCCAGCAAGTCCGCCTGTATGAACCGAACCTCAGCGCCCAGCGCCGCCGCATTTTCGCGTGCCAGCGCCAGCGCATCGAGCGCCACGTCCGTCGCGCACACGGTCACGCCAGTCTCGAGCGCCACACAGATGGCTACCGCGCCGCTGCCCGTGCCGACCTCCACAATACTTGGTGCAACGTGAAGCGCCCGAAGCCGCGCCACTGCCGCAAGGCCCAGATCGACCAGGAGCTCCGTCTCCGGCCGAGGAATCAGCGCCCGCCGATCGACCCGAAACTCCCGACCATAGAACTCCCGCAAGCCCAACACGTACGCCATCGGCTCCGCCTCGGCACGTCGTGCCACGAGCGCCCAGAAGCGCGCGGCCACGCCAGCATCGACGTCCCGCTCTGGATGGGCCAGCAGCGTCGTCCGCGACCAGCCCAGCGCGTGGCCTAGCAGTAGCTCGGCGTCCAGCCGCGGACTACTCGAGCCTGCCGAACGCAGCCTCACGGTTGCCACGGCGAGTAGAGCGCCGACGGTCGTACGCTGCCGGGTCAAGCAGGGCCACTAATCACTCTCTGCGGCGTCCGCCTCGGCCACTGCATCGAGCAGCGGATCGAGCTGCCCTTCCAGGATCCGGTCGAGCGAGTACAGCGTCAGCCCAAAGCGATGATCGGTCACCCGGTTCTCGCGGAAGTTGTACGTCCGAATCTTGCTGCCGCGTTCGCCCGAACCCACCTGGCCGCGGCGCAGCGAGCCCACTTCTTCCTGCTGCTTCCGCAGCTCCATCTCGAATAATCGCGAGCGCAGCACTTCCATCGCACGCGCCTTGTTCTTGAGCTGCGAGCGCTCGTCCTGACACGTCACTACGAGTCCCGTAGGCAGGTGCGTCAGGCGCACGGCGGAATCGGTGGTGTTGACGCCTTGGCCGCCGTGGCCGCCCGCACGGTACACGTCCACACGCAGGTCTTCGTCGCGTATATCGACGTCGACCTCCTCGGCCTTGGGCAAAACACTTACCGTGGCCGCCGAGGTATGGATGCGCCCCTGCGTTTCGGTGACCGGCACACGCTGGACGCGATGGCCGCCGCCTTCCCACTTCAGGCGCGAGTAGGCGCCACGGGCGTGTACTTCGAAGATCACTTCCTTGATGCCGCCGAGGTCAGTCTCGCTGGTGTTCAGCACCTCGGTTTTCCAACCTTTGAGCTCGGCGTACTTCATGTACATGCGCATCAGGTCGGCCGCCCACAGGTTCGCTTCCTGGCCGCCTTCAGCGCCCCGGATCTCGAGGATCACGTCGCGTTGATCGTTGGGATCCCGCGGGCGCAGAAAGTCCTGCAGGCTCGCGACGACCTCGTCGACCTGCGGCTCGATGTCGGCAATCTCCTGCTGGGCCAGTGCCTGCATATCGTCGTCGGCACCGTCTTTGAGCAGGTCTTCGGCTTGCGCGAGCTGCCCGAGCAGGCTCTGGTAGCGCTCGAAGCGCTCAGCCACCGAGGCCAACTCGACCTGTTCGCGACTCAGGTCGGCGGCGCGGCGGGCGTCGCCGAACGTGGCCGGATCCGACAGCTCCTCCGACAGCCGATGCGCCCGATCGCGGGCCTCTTCCAGCCGCTCGAGCGCGGCGTCACTCAGTCGAACCATGGCCGTGTTCCAGCACTTTGAGCAGGTCGCGCTGGGTGATGGTGCGCTGTTCGCTGCCGCCGCGCAGGTCTTTGATGGTGATCGAGTCGTTGGCGAGCTCGTTCTCACCCAGGATCAGGGCCCACTGCGCACCGCTCTTGTCGGCGGCGCCGAGCTGTTTGCCGATCTTGCGATCGCCGAACGCCATGTCAGCGCTGATGCCGGCCGCGCGCAGCATCTCGGCGAGCCGGAACGATTGGCGCTTGCCGCGCTCGTCCATCGATACGAAGTACACGCACGGCGCGGGTTGTGGCGTGACGGCAACGCCCTGATCTTTGAGCTCGAGGATGATGCGCTCGATGCCCGATGCGAAGCCCACGCCCGGCGTAGGCTTGCCGCCGAGTTGTTCGGCCAGGCCGTCGTAGCGCCCGCCGCCGCCGACGGTGCTCTGGGCACCTTGCACCGGCGGCCAGACCTCCCACACCGAGCGCGTGTAATAGTCGAGGCCGCGCACCAGGCGCGGATTGATCGTGTACGAGATGCCCGCGGTTTCGAGGTGATCGAGCCAGCCCTCGAAGTGGCCGCGGCACGGGTCGCACAGGTGGTCGGCGCTATGTGGGGCGCCGTCCAGCACTGCCTGGCATTCGGGGCGCTTCTCGTCCAGCAGGCGCAGCGGGTTCGTCTCGAGCCGCCGACGGCAGTCCTCGCACAGGCCGTCGAGATGTTGTCGGAAGTAGTCGCCGAGGCGTTGGACATAGGCTGGTCGGCACCTGGCGTCGCCGATGCTGTTGAGCTGCAAACTCAACTTGCGCAGGCCGAGCGCTTCGTACAACCGCAGCTGGAGCCCGACGAGCTCGGCGTCCACCAGCGGATCGGTCTCGCCAATCGCCTCGAAGTCGATCTGGTGGAAGGCGCGGAAGCGGCCCTTCTGCGGACGGTCGTAGCGGAAGGCGTTGAGCAGCGTGAAGAGCTTGACGGGCTGCGGCCGGCCGCTCATCGAGCGCTGGAGGTAGGCGCGCACGATGCCCGCCGTTCCCTCGGGGCGGAGGGTCATGCTATCGCCGCCCTTGTCGTCGAAGGAGTACATCTCCTTCTCGACGATGTCCGTGGCAGCGCCCACCCCTCGGGCAAAGACTGCCGTCTCTTCGAAGGTCGGCGTGCGAATCTCGCCGTAGTTCGCCAGGCGTGCCTGGCGGCGCGTTTCATCCTCGACGTACGTCCAATACGGAGCGTCTTCGGGGAGGATGTCCTGGGTGCCGCGGGGTGCCTGGTACATGAGCCGAGGGGGGTGCCTATCGAATGATAGGCCAGTGCCCGCGCCAGCTTTCGCTCTTTGGCAACTTGCTATTGTTTTGAAACTATGTTGCGGCTGGAGCTTGTCGCCCATCCGGGGGCCCGTCAGGAGCGCGTCGAGCTCGACGGCGAGGGCGTGCTTGGCGTGTGGGTCCGCCAGCGCCCCGTCGACGGCCAGGCCAATGCGGCCATCGAGCGCGCCCTTGCTGATGCGCTCGGCTTGCGACCGCGTCAGGTACAGCTCGTCGCTGGTCATACGGGTCGCCGTAAGATCGTCGAGCTCGAGCTCGACGATCTCCATGCCGTTCGGGCACGCCTGATGGCACACGGCGTGCGGTCGGGCTAGATCACCAGACGATGGCCATCGCCGATCGCGACACGCTCGTCGCCGGTCCGAGGGCGCGGATCCGGCCGTTTTCGCGTGCAGATGTCGATGCCTGGCAGGCCTGGCCGGACTACGACGACCCGCTGCTGGTCGGGACGAGCCCGAGGCGGATGCCGCCCGAACAGCGCGCGCGCTGGTTCGACGACATCACCCAGCGCCAGCGCCAGCTACCGTTCGCGGTCGACGACGAGCGCGGCCAGATGATCGGTCGGATCTTCTTGCGCCACGTGCGGCGCGACGAAGGCTCAGCCGTCCTGGGCATCGACCTGCACGCCGACAAGCTCAGCCAGGGCTATGGCACCGAGGCACTCGGTGCGTTCCTGCATCACTTTTTCGGCGAGATGGGCTTCACGCGTATGCTGCTCAGCGTGGCCGCGCACAACCAGCGCGCCCGACGCTGCTATGAATCGCTCGGCTTCGCGACGAGCGGCTCGCACTGGGACGCGCACCTCGGGCCAGACGTGAGCCGCGACCCCAGGTTCGCCGTGGTCCGGCACTTGTTCCGCCGTGGTCCGCTCGGCCTGGAAAGCCTCTTCTACGATATGCGCCTGGACCGCGCCGACTGGCGCCCCGATCAAAGCGCGCGACCGTAGCGCGCCGCGATAGATCGTGCGCGGCGAGACTTCGAGCCAGGCGGCGAGCTCGCCAGCGGTCATGCGTCGGTGATCGTCCAGGAGGAGCAGAATGCCCAGCAACCGGTCCGCGCGCACCTATCTAATATGCCACTCCCTGTCATATTTCGTGGCCACACTGGCCGTATGCATTTCGGCTTGAACCTGCCCAACGGCGGCCCCGCCGCTGACCCGCGGTCCCTTGCAGAGCTAGCAGCACTCGCGGAGGCATCGGGCTGGGAGGGCGTCTTCCTCGAGGACTACCTCGTCTATCAAAACAAGACCGGGACGCCAACGTACGACCCGTGGGTGAGCCTGGCCGCGATGGCCATGCGCACCGAGCGCATACGACTCGGCACCACCGTCACACCAGTCGCCAGACGCAGGGTGGCCAAACTCGCCGCCGAGACCGTCGCATTGGACCACGTCTCGGGTGGTCGGCTTACCCTGGGCGTCGGATTAGGCGATCAATGGGACGTGTCGCTGGCCGCGTTCGGCGACGCGCGTGACTTGGCCACACGTGCGCGGATTGTGGACGAGTCGCTCGAAGCACTGGTCGGCTTATGGACCGGCGAGCCGTTCAGTTACGAGGGCCAGTTCGTCAAGATTAGCGAGGTCACGCTCGCGCCAAGACCGCTCCAGCAGCCGCGTATCCCGATCTGGATCGGCGGTCAGTACCCCAACGCCGGTCCGATCCGCCGCGCCGCGCGCTGGGACGGCTCGTGCTTGTTCAAGGCCGCCGAATACTCCGCCGACAAAATCGTCCAGGCCGAATGGACGGCCGACGACATTCGCAACTTGCGCGCGCAGATCGGTCCGCGCCGCGACCTCACTGTTGGCGGCCGTGCCCGAGCCGAGGATTGGGAGGCCGATCGTGCCCTGGCCCAATCCCTCGCCGACGCCGGCGCCACGTGGTGGATCGAATGGATCCCGCCTGCCGACGACGACACGATGCGCCAGGCCATCGCGCGCGGCCCGCTGCGCTCGTGAACGTGGCCGAGCTTTGCCCGAAATAACCGGCGATCGGCAGCACGAAACGGGCGGCGGGTGTCAGTCCGCGGCCGTGTCTTGTCGTCGTCGTGCGCGCAGGCGAAGGAGCCCGTAACCAGCGACGCCGGCAGCACTGGCGCCGAACAGTGCAAGACTGCTCAGTTCAGGAGTCGCCGTTAGCGCCGGTAGGTTGTTCCCATTGCCGTTACCGTTGCCAGCGCCACCATTGCCGTTGGCACCGCCGTTGCCGTTGCCATTCCCATTCCCACCAGGCTCGGCCGCGATCGGTGCTGCATGTATAAGCGCAACAACTGTGAAGCAGACGATCGCGAGCGCGCGAGTCTGTTGCTTTCCCATATTCGAGTATCCTCAGCCCATCTTCCCCAGATGCCCGCTCGAACCATAGCCGCCGTGGCGGCTCGTTCCTGGGGCGCCCTGGTTGAGTTGGGGTTGAGTTAGAAGACGCGCGGCAGGCCTTGCTGGACGAACTGGATGACCAGGAGCGCGGCCAGGGGCGACAGGTCGAACATCCCGATGCGCGGGATCACGCGCCGGAAGGGCGCCAGGACGGGCTCGGTAATCTCGAAGAGGGTTCGAATGATTGGGTTGCGCGGATCGACCGGGAACCACGACAACAGGACGCGCACGAGAATCAGCAGCCACAGAATCTGCAGAAAGATGGACACGAAATTCAACAGAACGTCGCGTGCCATCAGGCAGTCCTCCGCGGACCAAACAGCGCGCTGCCAATCCGCACTTCTGTGGACCCTTCTTCGATCGCCGTAATGAAGTCGTCGCTCATGCCCATGGAGAGCACGCCGAAGTGTACACGCGGGAACGCGCTGGCCAGGGTTTCTTTCAACGAGCGCACCTGGGCAAAGGCGGTGCGTGCATCGGAGCCCAGCGGCGCGACGGTCATCACGCCCTCGACGCGCAGCCCAGGCACAGCCAACAACGGACCGACCGCGTCCACCAAGCCCTCAGGGCGCAGTCCCGGCCGAGAAGGATCATCGCCGACGTAGATCTCCAGCAGCACCGGCAGGTCAGGATGCGGTGGGCCGTGCAGGCGCTTGCTCAGCGCTTGCGCCAGGTGCAGGCTGTCGAGCGAGTCGATACGATCGAACAGCTCGATGGCGGCGGCCGCCTTGTTGGTTTGCAAATGCCCGACGAGGTGACAGACGACATCGGGCGCAGCCTGGCGCACCTGAGGCAGCTTGGCGGCCGCTTCCTGGACGCGGTTTTCGCCGATATGGTCCAACCCGCACCGCATCGCTTCGACGATCGTCTCGGCAGGATGGGTTTTGGTGATCCCGACCAGGCGAACGTCGGACGGCGAGCGGCCCACGCGCACAGCGGCCTCGGCGATCTGATCGCGCACGCGCGCCAGGTTGCTGGCGATGTCCGTGGACGCGCTCAACACGCGAGTCGAATGACCGCCGCGAAGCGGCCAGCCGGTTGACCGTCGTTGGCGCGATGCGAGAAGAATCGCTCGGACTCGCACTGGGTACAGATGCCAGCGACTTCGATCTGCTCGGCAGGCACGCCCGCGTCGATCAACGCCTGCCGATTGGCTTCCCACAGGTCGAGCTTGCCGTCGGCAAACAAAGCTGGCCGATCGGCGAACGCGTCTACGACATCCTGGCCGACTGTGTAACAGCACGGCCCGATGGCCGGGCCGATCCCCGCGACGATGTCCTTGGGTTGACTGCCGAACGTCCCTACCAGCGCCTCCACCACCGCCGAGGCCGCGCGCACCGCGCTGCCGCGCCAACCCGCGTGAACGGCGCCCACGACACCAAGACGTGCGTCGGCCAGCAGCACCGGCGTGCAGTCGGCATAGCGCAGCAGCAGCGTCTTGTCAGGCGACCGCGTGACCAAGACGTCGCAGCGTGGCCGCGCTGGCGTGTCGGCGTCGACCACGGTGACCTCGCGCCCGTGCACCTGGTACGGCGAGAAGAATGCGCCGCGCTCGGTGTCCAACGCCAAGGCGAGCCGCGACAGGTTTTCCTCCACATTGTCCTCGGCGTCGCCCACCGTGTGACTCACATTCAGCGACGCGCAGCGACCGCTACTCACCCCGCCCGCTCGAGTCGAAACGCCATGGACAACGCCTGGCACAGCAGCGAGATTGCGAAATGTCAGCAGATCGAGGTTCACGCCGCGGCCCCGGCACCTGCACCTACTACGCGTG
>Ga0137375_10000303_pt1 | contig 50548 bp, 47 predicted proteins | sample SagtaG_24_FD_104936 | JGI IMG/M metagenome (GOLD analysis project Ga0137375, IMG submission 104936) | Vadose zone soil microbial communities from Sagehorn Ranch, Mendocino, California, USA - Sage1_R_113_16 metaG | ecosystem: Environmental > Terrestrial > Soil > Vadose zone | place: USA... | reverse complement strand
TCCAATCCGCTCCTTAGCAGACCGCCTGTCAGCTACTCGATCAACCGGTTGACTATCGAGGTGGAATCTTCCTCCACTGGCAACACGCGCCTACGGGGCGCACTGGGCAAAATCGCGCGCGCGACTTAAGGGCGTTTACGCCCGTCTTCGCGGGCTATGCCCACCGCAACAGCACGGCAGGCGATTTTGCCCACCCTACAGCGCGCCGCCACTCGCTGTTCGTTGCAACAGCAAGCATCGCGTCGCCGCATTCTGATCTCACGATGTCAAACAGCCCTAGTCAACGCTCCGCCCGCCCGCTGAACATCGCGCGCGGACGCCGCGTCTCTCTTTTTCCCTTCTCCCCCAACGGGGAGCGGAGCGCCGAGAAGGCGCCAACCTGTCGCGCTTGCGAGGCGCGACCAACCACGCTTGCGAGGCGTGGCGCGTCCCTTGCGATCGGGACGCTCGCCTCTCGGCGCTCCACCGTGGCGATTTTTGGCCGGGGTCCGCGCTTCCGTTTCCGGAATTTCCTCCGGAATCCGTCCAGCGAGCTCCTCGCAGCCAGGTCATTGTGCCTGGCGGGCGGGGTCCCGAGCCTCCCGAGGCTACGGTTACGAGCCGCAGCCGCGGGACGCCACTCCCGGCTCCGCCTCAGGATCGTCTCTAGATGACGCCCGTTGATGAGCAGGGATGCGAATCAGATTACCGGATGAGGAATATAGGGTCAATACATTTTTGCTGTATGACCAAATGAAATCTCTCCTCGCTCACTCGATCACGTCGTCGGCGCGGGCGAGCAGCGTCGGCGGAATTTCGAGGCCGAGCGCCTTGGCGGTTTTGAGGTTGATCGCCAGTTCGAACTTGGTCGGCGCCTGCACCGGCAGGTCGGCCGGCTTCTCGCCCCTGAGGATGCGATCGACGTAGCCGGCTGCGCGCCGATGCGGGTCGACCGAATCAGGCCCGTAGGAGATCAGACCGCCGCCAGTGACATAGAAGCGGAACGGGTAGACCGCCGGCAATCGGTGCCGGGCCGCTAGCGCGATGATCAGTTCGCGATGAACGTTCGCCAACCCGCTCGCCGGCACGATCAGGCCGCCATTCGAGACCGGCGCGAATGCCGCGAGCGCGCGCTCGATCTCGCCGGCGTCGCGCACATCGACCGGGCGCAACTCCACCCCGAACGATGGCGCCGCGGCCTGGATTATGGCGAACTGACCGATCCCTTCGGGTATGGTGGGATCGCGAAGGACCGCGGCGCGCGTCACGCGGGGCGCGATCTCTTTAAGCAGCTCCAGCCATTTCGCGCTGATGCCGTATTGAACTGGGTAAAGCCGGTGGCGTTGCCGCCCGGCCGCGCCAGGCTCGCGACGAAGCCAGCGCCGACCGGATCAGGGGTCTGCGTGAACACGATCGGCACGGTGCGAGTCGCCTGGAGCAACGGCGCCATGACCTGGCCGCCCGAGGCCAGGATGACGTCCGGGGCGAGCGCGACTAACTCCGCCGCGTGTTTGCGAATGCGCTCGGCAACACCCGCGGTCCTTCGGTAGTCAATCCGGACGTTGCGGCCGTCGGTCCAGCCCAACGCCTGCAGCCCCTGCACAAACGCCGCCATGCGGGCTATTGCTTCCGGATCGTCCGCGGCCAGGCTCATGAGCACGCCGATCCGCCGCATCCGTCCGCCCTGCTGCGCGCGCGCCGCGAACGGCCACGCGACCGCCGCGCCGCCAAGAATGGTGATGAACTCGCGCCGCTTCATGTAGCCCTCGCCCCGAGGTTCGGGACCCAGCCAAATACTGCTCAAACACATTACATCGTGCCACGCCGCGGAGGTATTGGAATCGTGTCGATCGCCTCGTCGGGGGACACGATCGATGTGCGGCGTGCGCTACCTTGCCCGCCCCATCCGGTAGGGCTTCAGGATCGCGTAGACCGCCTCGTGCCCGGGCGTCGATATGCCGTACTTGCGTCCGAGCGCGACCACCTTGCCGGCGAGCCAGTCCAGCTCGAGGCGGTTGCCGGCGTCGAGATCGTTCGCCATCGAGGCTTTCATCGTTGGCGGAAAGGCCGCCACCGAACGATCCAGCTCCGCCGGAAAGTCCGGCGGGAACTCGACGCCGGCCGCGCGACCTACGGCAATCGTCTCGTGCAGCAGCTTGTAGAAGAAAGCCCGCATGTCCTCGTCGTCGCGAACGACCCCGAGCGGCTGGCGCGTGCTTGCCGTGATGCCGGAGGTGCCCGAGAGCAGCACGAATTTCTTCCAGATGTCGAGAAACATACGATCCGTCAGCGTGATGTCGATGTCGGCAGCCTTGATCTGCTCCACGTAACCGGCGAGCACGGCATCAGGACGCCGGTCGAGCCGGCCGCAGTGGACTTTTGCCATTGCGCCGGTTTGGCGGATCACGCCGGGCCTCGCGATCGTCGTGACAACATAGGTCGCGCCGCCGATCGTGGCGTCATCTCCAAGGATCGGGACGAGTCGCTCGACGCTGTCGACGCCGTTCTGAAGCGTAATCACGCGGGTGTTGGAGCCTACGAGCGGGCGCGTCTGCCCGCCTGCCGTCTCAGTATCCCACAGCTTGACGGCGAACAGCACCACGTCGACTGGTCCGACCTGTTTCGGGTCATCGGTGACATTGACGTCCTTCAGATGCAGGTCGCCATGGGTGCTCTCGATCTTGAGGCCATCCCGGCGAATGGCATCGCGATGCGCGCCGCGCGCAATGAACGCCACGTCGTGTCCGGCCGCGGCCATCCGCCCGCCGAAATAGCCTCCGACGGCACCCGCTGCCATGACCGCGATCCGCATGTGCAACCTCCGCAGGGCAAGGTATCGCCTCGCCCAAAACTAGCACATGGGAAAGGGCTGAGTGCGATGTCCGAGCAGGGTCAAACTGAAAAAAGCTCACGACGAGCAAATGTCTTCCGCCCTTCCCCCAATAACCGACATCGCCGGTGCGCAGCTTCAGGAATTTGCCCGGCCTGTCGGCGACGTCAGATTCCGGTCGCGAAGCGCGCCATGATGACGATGGTCGCGACCTGCATGACGCCCCGCAGCGCAACGGCAAGAAAATAGCGGTTGGTCAGCTTGGCCATCCTGGCGTGGTCGGGATTGTGGCGTTGCAGCTCCAGACAGACGCGCAGATTGGTGGGCAACAAATAGCCGAGCCCGAGAACGGTCAACCATCAAACCGCAATGAAATCCCGCCGTTTCATTCGACCACCGCGTCGGCGCGCGAGTACTTTGGGTGGAATTTCAAGGCCGAGCGCCTTCGCAGTCTTCAGGTTGAGACCGAGCAGCCTCGCGGTCTTGAGATTCAACACGAACTCGAACTTGGTGGGCGTCTCGACCGGTAGGTCGGCGGGTTTCACCCCATGGAGGATTTTGCCTGCCATGACGCCCTGCTGCCGGAAATAGGCCATGAGGTTCGGCCCGTAGGCCATCAACCCGCCATCGCGAGCAAAGTCGGGAAACAGGGTCACGGCCGGGAGACGATGCGTCACGGCAAGTCCGGCGAGCAGCTTGGTATTGCCGCCAACGACCGGAGACGGCAGCATCAGCAAGGCATCAGTGCCCTGTCGGGTGATGGATTGGAACGCGGGCTCGACATCGGCGCGTCCCCGCACCTCCAGTACGGCGAGCTTCACACCGAGGGTTTCGGCCGCCGTCTCGACTGCCTTCAACTGAGTTGGGCCGGTCGCCGAATCCCAGAAGACTCCCACCGTGGAGACTTGCGGGACAGCTTCCTTCAACGCTTCCAGCCATTTCTTGCTGAAGTCGGGGAAGTCGAGAAACGTTCCGGTGATGTTGCCGCCGGGCCGCGCGTTGCTGGCGACGAAGCCGCTGGCGACCGGATCGCTCTCCAGATCGCCCGCCACGATCGGAATTGTGCGTGTAGCTGCCTGCGCCGCCCTGATCGCCGCCGGGCTGATGGCTGAGATCAGGTCTACCTTGCGGCCGACGAGATCGGCTGCCATCGGCGCCAGCAAGGCCGGGTCACCGCCGGTGACGCGCGCAATGATGGTGACCTGCTCGGGTCCAACGCCACCAGCCTGCAATCCGCTCGAATAGGCTGCGATGCGCGGGGGAGCTGCCGCTTGCGGGCCGGGGTAGAGGAAGCCGACTTGAAAGGTTCTCGCAGCTTGCTGCGCCCCAAGCGGCGAGGGCCATAGTGCGGCGGCACCGCCGAGAAGCGTGATGAACTCGCGCCGTCTCAATTGATCGAATTGCATCCGATCCTCTACGCCCCCTGGACCGAATTGCACGATATCGAATTGGCCGAGGCCCGTCAGCGGGTATGAGAGCGACCTTGCAGCCCTGTCAGCCATGACTTGTCGGCGCTACTTCCGCTTTGAGTCAATCAGAAAACGCAAATATTTACGCCGGTTCAGGTGTCATCTGAGGAATCCCGGGATAGAATGACGTCTCGCATTGCCGGACCAACGCGGGAGGCGGCCAAGATGATGAGAGCGCTGATTGCGGCATCACTGTGCGTCGGATGGACGCTGCACGGCATCAGCGTCGCGCACGCCCAAGCCTATCCCAACCGGCCGATCAGAATGGTCGTGCCGTTCCCGCCCGGCGGACCGACCGACGGCATGGCGCGCATCATCTCGGACCGCCTCGGCGCAGTCCTCGGCCAGAGCATCGTCGTGGAGAACCGTGGCGGCGGCGCCGGCGGGAGTATCGGCGCCAAAGCGGTCGCGACCGCCGATCCCGACGGCTACACCATCCTCATCACGCCCGGGGGATCGCTGACCACCGGCCCGGCCGTGCACCACAACATCGGCTACGATCCGGCCAAGGCGTTCGTACCGGTCGGTCTGCTCATCGAGACGCCGCTGATCATGTCCGTTCACCCGGACCTGCCGGTGAAAACGCTGGCCGAGGTCGTGGCTTACGCCAAGGCCAATCCGGGCAAGATCAGCTGGGGTTCGCAAGGCTTCGGCACTGCGCCGCACCTGCTCGCGGAAATGTTCAAGCTCGAAGCCGGCGTCAACATCGTGCACGTGCCCTATCGCGGCACCGCGCCCATGCTCGCCGCTGTCATAGCCGGGGAGGTCCAGATGGTTGCCGACCCGAGCACCACCTCGCTGCCGCACGTCCAGGCCGGCAAGCTGCGCCCGCTGGCGATCGCCGGCACCGAGCGCCACCGGAAATTGCCCGACGTGCCGACCACGGTTGACGCAGGCTATCCAAAACTGAACGCGCCATTCTGGCTCGGCGTGGTGGCACCGGCAGGCACCCCGCCCGCCATCATCGACAAGCTCAACGCCGCGTTCCGCGAAAGCCTCGCCCCGGCAGAAACGCGCGCGCGGCTCGACACGCTCGGCGCTGACATCAAGATCGGCACGCCGGCCGAATTCGAAAAGATGCTCGCCCGCGAGCTCGCGCAGTGGACCGCCGTCGTAAAGGCCGCCAATATCAAAGTGGAATGAAGTTTTGAGGGAATTGAAAATTCATCGCCATGTTCCGTCGTGACGCGCCCGCCGAAGCCGAATTCCGCATGGAAGTACGGACATGGCTGGAGGCCAATCTTCCGGTCGCGCTTCGGGTGCGCACGACGCGTCCGCCGCCCGCGGAACTGATGCCCTGGTATCACACGCTCTCGCGCAAAGGCTGGATCGCGCCGCATTGGCCCAAGCAATATGGCGGGATGGGCGCCACGCTCAACGAACAGATCATCATGACGGAGGAGCTGGCGCGCATTGGCGCACCGCATCTGCCGGTTCAAGGTCTCAATCACATCGGTCCCATCCTCATGGAGTTCGGGACCGACGCACAGAAGGCGCAGCATCTGCCGCCCATCATCGCGGGCACGGTGATCTGGGCACAGGGTTACTCCGAGCCGGGCGCGGGCTCCGACCTCGCCAGTCTTTCGACCCGCGCAACGCTGGAGGGCGATCATTTGTTGGTGCGGGGGCATAAGATCTGGACCACCTGGGCGCATCATTCGGACTGGATGTTCGCGCTGGTACGCACCGATCCGCAGGCCCAGCCGCGGCAAGCCGGCATCAGTTTTCTGCTGATCGATCTGCATAGCCCCGGCATCAGGATCCGACCGATCAAGACGATCGTGGGCGATGACGAGTTCAGCGAGGTGTTCTTCGACGATGTCATCGTGCCAGCCGAAAACCTGGTCGGAAAGCTGCATGATGGCTGGCGCATCGCAAATGCGCTGCTGGGACACGAACGCCTCGGCACCTCGAACCCGCAATTCGCGTTGATGGCGCTGGAGCGCATCAAGACGATGGCGCGTGCTTCCGGCATCATGGCCGATCCGGCTTTCCAGGATCGTCTCGCGGCGGCCAGCATCAATGTCACGGCGCTGTCGGCCATGTTCAGCCATGCCGTGGAGCTCACCAATCACCAGCAAAGTCTCGGGCCGGAATCGTCGGTGATCAAGATTTTCGGGTCCGAACTGCTTCAGGTGCTCAACGAGCTTTTGATCGAGGCAGCAGGCGGCCACGCGACCGCTGAAAATCCGATCACAACGAATTTCGGTGCGGTGGGTGTCGCAGCGCCGTTCCTTCAGTCGCGGCGCGTGACCATCTATGGCGGCTCATCGGAAATCCAGCGCAACGTCCTGGCCCGCCGCGTGCTGAACCTTCCAAGTTGATGGACAGCGCGATCGACGGTCATGGACCTGCATTTGACATCGGAGCAGACACTGCTGCGCGACAGCGCCGCCAAATTCATCGTCGCGGCGGGGCCGAAGGTGGCGCGCGGATTTCGCGAACAGGATCCGAGCTTCGCGCCGGCGCGTCTGCGGCAGGCGGGGGAACTCGGGTGGCTTGGCATCCTCGTCCCGGGTTCTGCGGATGGCCTCGGTCTGGGCCTCACCGAGCTCGCCTTGGTGCTTGAACAGGCCGGGCGGGGGCTCGTCTGCGAGCCAATCGGGCTTGCGGCGATCTCGGCTGCGGCCCTGGGGCAGGGGCGCACGCAGCATCCGATGCTGGAACGGGTGATGACCGGCGCGGCACTGGTCGTTCCGGCGCTCCAAGAGAGCGCGTATGGCGACGACCCGCTTGCGCCGCGCACTCAAGTGGCGGGGGAGGACGGAGCGCTCCGTTTGACCGGACAGAAGATGTTTGTTTGCGCCGATGGTGCCGACGGTTTTCTCGTCAGCGCCAGCGGGCGCGATGGACCCGCGCTGTGCTATGTGGCGCGCAATGCGCCCGGCTGCACGCTATCGACGACGCAGACGGTGGAGGGCCGCAAGCTTGCGACGCTGAGCCTCGCGGATGCGCCGGCCGATCTCATCCCACCGCATTCGTCATCGCGGAATGCGGTGGATGCGCTCTACAATCTCGCGCTGATGGCGCTGTCCTCCGAATTGCTGGGCGTGATGGAAAAGGCGCAAGAGATCACGCTCGACTACCTGCGCATCCGCAAGCAGTTCGGAAAGCTGATCGGCAGCTTCCAGGCGCTGCAGCACCAGGCGGCAAACATCTATATTCGGACCGACGCGACGCGGTCGCTGGTGTTTCAGATCGCGGCCAACAACGACGCCTATTGCATCGATCCCGCGATGGCCATCGCCGCGAAAGCCAAGGCGTCGGAAGAAGCGATCGTCGTCACCGAGGGCTGCATCCAACTTCACGGCGCGATCGGATTCACCGACGAGCACGACATCGGCCTCTATCTCAAACGGGCGATGCTGCTGTCGTCGCTGTTGGGGAACGCAGCGGCGCAGCGGCGTCGCTATGTCGCAATCGCCAACCTGACAGCGTAGCGCGAGCGCTCGCGAATACCGCGTGCGAACCGCATTCGAAAGCGTCCGTGGAGCGTCGCGACGGAACCACCGTGCAGGGATTAACAACGGGAAGGTGCTTGGTAGCTCAACGGCAGACTGCAAAGGATAGCCGTTGCCGGTAGTTGAATTTATGAATACGCTCCACCCTTCGCTCGCGCGCTCCCATGAATGGCTCAAAGCCCCAAAACTTAGACGGCGTGTCAGATGTCGAACGCAGCCTGCTCCGCAGATCGGTGCGGGACTTTCTCTCGAACATTTGGCCGGCCGACAAAGCCGTGGAGAATTCTGGTAACGCCCAGGCTATTGCGCAGCTGTGGCCTGCCATGGCTCGGCAGGGTCTTTCGTCGCTCGGTTCCAATGCCGCCGAGGTCGGATTGCGCGAAATCGTCCTCGTGTTCGAGGAGTTGGGGCGCGCCTCCTGCCCGGCGCCACTGCTCGGCGCGGTAGGGGCCAACCTCGCGCTTGCGACGCAGCCCTCGAACACAGCGCGCGCCCTGCTCGAAGATCTTCACCAGGGCAACGCGACTATTGCGCTGGCGCTCGGCGCCTTCGATGGCGACCCGGCCGCGGGTCGTGTCGCCGTGCGCGGCGACACGTTGCGAGGAAGAGTGTCGTTTGTCGAAGGCGCTCAAACAGCGACGCATCTCTTCATCTTCACCGAGTCGCCCACTGGCGTCGCCGTGGTTGCAGGCGATGCGCACGGCTTGACGATGCGAGCCACGCCTGGCCTCGCGGTGCCGCCGTTCTGCGAGCTCACATTGGAGAATGCACCTGCGCTGCGGCTGGACATGTCGTCCGAATCTCTGGCGGACATAGCGCTGGTGGCAAGGCTCGCTTGTGCCGGCCGGGCGCTCGGCGCGGCCCAGCGAGCGTTCGATCTTGCCGTGGATCACGCTAAGGTCAGGAAGCAATTCGGCCAGCTCGTCGGTCAATTCCAGGCTGTACAGCACAAGCTGGCCAACTGCCTGATCAGCCTGGACGGCGCGCGGCTTGCGCTCGATACGGCGGCCGGGGCGCGGGACAACCATAATCCAGACTGGAGAGTTTTCGCTTCATCTGCTGTCGCATTCGCGGGTCCTGCGTTGCGCACTGTGTCGATCGAGACGCACCGGGCACTGGGTGCTATCGGCTATGCCGAGGAACACGAGGCGCCGCGACATTTCCGGCGCGTGCATGCCGATCTCACCCGCTTCGGCGGCGTGCCGCGCGCACGAGCCGAGCTTGCCGATTTCCTTCTCGGTCCAGTTCAATAGACAACATGTCCTTTCTTCCCGCGCATGACATGGGACCTACCGCAAACGCCTTCCGCAAGGAGGTGCGCGAGTGGCTTGCGAAGTACTGGACGCTGGAGAGGCGCACGGAGCACCTACGCAAGCCGTTCAAGGAACGCGGCTGGGATGTCGAATTCTCGAAACTGATGGGCCGCCATGGCTGGATCGGCATCGGCTGGCCGAAAGAGTTCGGCGGCCAAGGCCGGAGCGCGACCGAACAGATCACATTCATCACCGAGATGGCGAACGTTGGCGCACCCTGTCAGGCGCACGGCACCGGCGAGTCGATCGTCGCGCAGGCTCTCTTTTTACACGGCACCAAGGAGCAACAGGATGAATGGCTGCCCGCCATCAGCCGCGGCGAGCGCACCTTCGCCTTGGGCTACAGCGAGCCGGAGGCCGGTTCCGATCTCGCGGCGCTCCGCACCCGCGCCATGCGCGATGGCGACGACTGGGTCGTCAATGGACAGAAGCTGTGGTCCACCGGCGGCGACAAGGCGGAGTACATGTGGCTTGCGGTGCGGACCGATCCGGACGCGAAGAAGCACGCCGGCATCAGCGTGTTGATGGTCGATCTTCGCTCGCCTGGCGTCACCATCCGGCCGAGCCTTGCCCTGTACGGCAAGACCTTCAGCGCACAGTTCTACGACAACGTACGGGTGCCGGCGAAGAACATGGTCGGCGCGGTGAACAACGGCTGGAAGGTCATCACCGACGCGCTCGCCGCGGAACGTGTCATGATCGGCGGCACGCGCATGGCGGGCATCGAACGCGCGTTTGACCATCTCACCGAATACCTGAAAACTGCGGTGGTCGGCGGCAAGGCTCTGAAAAACGATCCGGTGATCCGCGATCGTATTGGGGCGCTGGCTGCGGACATCGAGGTTGCACGCCAGTTTCAGATGCGGAACTCGTGGCTGGTCGAGCAAGGCAGGGTGCCGATCCACGAAGCGGCCATGGGCAAGGTGTTTGCAAGCGAATTGCAGGAGCGGCTCGGCCAAGCTGCGCTCGATATCCTCGGCACGGGTGGCCTGCTGTCCGAGGATTCCGAGAGCGCCCCGGTCGGCGAGATGGAACAGGTGCTGCGCCATGCCATCATGGGCATGATCGGCGGCGGCACCAACGAGATCCAGCGAAACGTCATCGCGCAGCGGGGACTGGATTTGCCCCGTTGAATCAGGAGCCAGTCATGAGCGAAGAGCAGACGGTCACCTACGAGTTGGAGGGAGAGATCGCCCTTGTCGGCCTCAACCGTCCGGATAAGCGCAACTGCTTCAACCCAACCGTGATGAAGCAGTTGCGCGAAGCCATCGAGCGCGCTGGCGAGGAGGCAAAGTGCGGCATCATCTTCGGCCACGGCGACAACTTCTGCGCCGGGCTCGACCTGCGCTGGGCGGCGGAGAACTGGAAGACCGGGCGCTCGGAGCGGCTGCCGTTCCCGTTCAATCGCAACACCTATTTTGAAGCGATGGCACGCGGAAATATTCCGTTCATCGCGGCGCTGCACGGCGCGACGCTTGGCGGTGGACTCGAGACAGCCGCAGCCGCGCACATCCGCGTTGCCGACGAAACGACGTTCTTCGGCCTGCCCGAAGGAACGCGCGGCATCTTCATCGGCGGCGGCGGCTCGGTTCGCGTGGCGCGGCTTCTCGGCTTTGCCCGCATGCAGGACATGATGCTCACTGGCCGCGTGCTCAAACCTGACGAAGCCGAACGCTACGGCATCGTGCAGTATGTCGTGCCGAAGGGGCAGTCGATGGCCAAGGCGAAGGAGCTCGCCGCCAAGATTTGCAAAAACCCGCCGCTATCCAATTTTGCCATCACCAACAGTCTGCCGCGGCTCCAGGATATGTCGTACGACGATGGCCTATTCTTCGAGCGCATGGTGGCGGAATACACCCGCAGTCCCGAGTCGATCACACGGCTGCATCAGTTCCTCGACAAGACCGCGCCGCGCGTCCGCCCGGAATAACGGCACGGCAATGGACAAAACCGCACGGCTTTGACGCCATAGGGAGTGAGCAAATGAGTTTGCGTGACAATGCGATTGTCGCATACGCCGAAACCAAAGTGATGGAGAAGAGCGACCGCAACGTCTGGGTGCTGGCCGGAGAGATTCTCGAGGAGCTGCTCGACAAAACCGGCGTCGACAAGAACGAGATCGACGGCCTGGTGATGGCGGGCCTGACCGGCACCGGCGCCGCCAATCCGTTCTGGGCGCAAACCACAGCCGACGTGCTGGGCCTCGATGTCGGCTTCTGCGAACAGGTTCACACCGGCGGCTGCTCGGCGGCGGGATGTGTCGCGCGGGCTGCGGCCGCAATCGATTACGGGATGTGCGAGGTCGCGTTCCTGCTTTTCGCCGACACCCACGTGTTGGAGGACCGCACCGACCACAGCCACTCCTACCGGCGCGAGTGGACCGACCCCTACGGCTTGATGGGTCCGCCCGGCGCCTTCGGTCTGCTCAGTCGGGCTTACGAGGCGAAATACGGTCTCGATTATCGGATGCTAGGCAAGCTCGCGGTGACGCAGCGCAACCACGCGCTCTTGAATGAGAACGCCTGCGAGAAGCTGCGTGTGCCGATCACCATCGACGACTACATGAACTCGCGCATGATCGCCGATCCGATCCGGCTGTTAGACTGTGTCATGCGGACCGACGGGGCGGCAGGCCTGCTCATGATGAGCCGCAAGCGCGCCAAGAAAAAAGGCCTGACCAAGACCATCATCCCGATCGGATATGCCGAGCGGACCAACTTCAAGGGCGGCGAGAACCTGGTCGATGTGACCAAGAGCGGCCACGAGGTCGCAGGCAAGAAGGCCCTTACGCAGGCCGGCATTGGCATCAAGGACGTCGCCTCGTTCCACCCCTACGACGACTTCATCATCGCCATCATGCTGCAGTTCGAGGCGTTCGGCTTCTGCAAGCCAGGCGAAGGCGTGCAGTTCATCCGCGACCACGATTTCTCCTACAACGGCGATCTGCCGCTCAACACCGGCGGCGGCCAGATTTCCGCGGGCCAGGCGGCGTGCTCGTCGCACAACCTGGTCGAGGCGGTGCGGCAATTGAGGGGCGAAGCCGGCAAACGCCAGGTCAAGGACACCAAGAACGCGCTGGTGACCGGCATCGGTTGGATCAACTACGGACGCAACTGGGGCTCGAGCGCGGCCCTGGTGCTGGTCCCGGAATAAGCGAGGCGACCATGGCCAAAGCACTCAACGACACGCTCGGCGTCAAGCGCGCCATCAAGCACTTCGACTTCTCCGAGCCCTATTGGGAGGGGACGAAGGAGAAGAAGCTCGTCATCCAGTATTGCAAGGCGACCGGCAAGTACCAGCACTTCCCGCGGCCGGTGAGCATCTTCACGGGACGGCGGCGCGACATCGAATGGCGCGAAGTGTCGGGCAAGGGCGTGGTGTTCTCCTACACCGTCACCCACCGCGGCCCGCCGGCCTTCCGCGGCGCCGAACCCTACGCAGTGGTGAGCGTCACGCTGGACGTCGGCGTCAACTTCATCGCCAACATCATCAACTGTACGGCCGAGGAGTTGAATGTCGGAATGAAGGTCAAGCCCCACTGGCATCCGCTGGACGACGGCACGCACCTGCTCATGTTCCAGCCGGACCGGGACGCGAAATGACAGGTCCGGAGGCCGCACGCGGTGCCGATGCCGTCGCCAAATTCCTGCGGCCGCGATCGGTTGCCATCGTCGGAATATCGGCGCGCGCCGGCAGCGCGGGCCAGGTCATTCTGCAATCGCTCAAGCTCAACAACTTCAAGGGCGATATCCATCTGATCGGCCGCAGCGCCGAACCGATCGACGGCCGCCCCGTGCTGAAGAGTCCGGAAGAACTGCCGGAGGGCGTTGACCTCGCCGTCTTCACCTTGCCGGCCGCCGGTGTTCATGATGCCGTTGCGGCGTGCGTGAAGCGCAGGGTGGGCTCCGCGATGGTGTTTGCCGCCGGCTTTGCCGAGACCGGCGCGCAGGCGTTGCAGGATGAAATCGCGACGACGGCACGCAACGGCGGCCTTGCCATCGTCGGACCGAATTGTCTGGGGTATACCAATAACGTCGACGGCCTGATGCTGCACATGCTGTTCGCCCGCGAAGCGCGGCGCTTCGGCGAGAGGTCTAAGCCAGGCCTCGCCTTCGTCGGGCAGAGCGGCGGCCTGCTCGGCCATTTCCAGCGGGCGGCCGATGGGCTCGGCGTGCCGCTATCTTATGTCATTTCCACCGGCAATGAGATTGGACTCGAACTGACCGATTTCATCGAATACCTCGCCGCCGATCCCGCGACCGGCGTGCTGGTGCTCTACGCCGAGCAGGTCCGCCGTCCGCGCGAATTCCTCGCCGCCATCAGACGCTGCCGCGCAGCCGGCAAGCCGGTCATCCTGATGTTTCCCGGTCGCGGCGCGAAGTCGCGGCAGGCCGCGCAATCGCATACCGGATCGCTGGTCGGCGACTACGCGACCATGCGAACCCTAGTCGAGGACGCGGGCGCGATCGTCGTCAGCACGATGGACGAGATGATGGACTTGTCCGAAATCATGGTGCGCTATCCAAAGCCGCCGGTGAAAGGCCCGGCGATCCTCACGGCCTCGGGCGCTTTCGTCGCGCTGAGCAACGACTTCGCCGAGGACCTGGGCCTCGATTTCCCAACGCTGGAGCCCGCCACCCACAAGCGGCTCAACGAGGTGCTGCCGGCCTTCGGCAACTACGGCAATCCGCTCGACGTCACGGCCGGGTTTGCGCCGGACTCTCTGTCCGTGGCGGTCGAGGCGCTGCTGGACGATCCGAACACTGGCATGCTGTACATCTCCTTTCCGATCAATACCGGTCTCACGGTCCAGAACTTCAACAAGGGAATGGCGGGCTCGACCAAGCCCAAGGTGATGGTCGCGCTCGGTGACACCTGGCAACTCGGTCCCGACGTCATGGAAGCCGTGCGGGAGAGCCCCGCTGTGTTCTCGCGATCGTCGGATCGCATGATGCGCGCCATCGCGCTCTATACACGCTATGGTCGGTTGCTGGCTCATCCGCGCGCCAGCACGCCGCCCGAGCCGATCAAGGGCCTGCCCAAGCTCGGCAAGGGCGCGCAGCCCGAATGGCTGGGCAAGAAGGTGCTTGCGTCCGCCGGCGTCTGCGTGCCCGACGGCGATCTCGCTCGCACGGTCGACGAATCGATCGCGGTGGCCAAGCGCATCGGCTATCCGGTGGCGCTGAAAGCGCAGGCCGCAGTGCTTTCGCACAAAACCGAGGCGGGCGGCGTCATCTTGAATCTTGCCGATGAAAGCGCGGTGCGCGCCGCCTGGAATACGTTGGTCAAAAACGTCAAACGCGCCGCCCCCGACATCGCCCTCGATGGCGCCCTCGTCGAAAAGATGTCGCCGAAAGGTATTGAGCTGGTGGTAGGTGCCAAGCGCGATCCCGGCTGGGGTACGGTATTGCTACTCGGCCTGGGCGGCATCTGGGTCGAGGCGCTGGGTGACGTGCAACTGCTGCCCGGCCACGCGGACGAGGCGCAGATCATCGAAGCGATGCGCAAGCTGCGCTCGGCCAAGCTCCTCGCCGGCTTCCGCGGCGCGCCGCCGGCGGACATCGAAGCGGTCGCGCAGGCGGTCATGGCCATCGGCCGGCTGATGCAGACCGTTCCCGAGCTGACTGAGATCGACGTTAATCCGCTGACGGTACACGCCAAGGGAGAAGGGGCGACCGCATTGGATGCGTTGATCGTTGCCTGAGCGAATCCCACAACGTGTTTCCCAAAAACACGAGGGAGGAACGACATGAGGCTCAAGATCGCAGGCTGGATCGCAGCGGCTCTTCTCGGAGCCTGCCTTTCCGCGTATGCGCAGACGTATCCGACCAGAGGCATACGGGTGATCGTCGGATTGCCGGCTGGCAGCGGCGGCGATGTCATCGCGCGCTTCTATGCCGATAAGCTATCCCAACTCGCGGGGAAACCTGTGATCGTCGAGAACAGGCCGGGCATGATCCTTTCAGCCGGTGCCGACGCAGTCGCGAAAGCGCCGCCCGACGGATACACCATCCTCATCACGTCCGTGACTTCGTCGCACGCAGCGAATCTGTTCATGTTCAAGACGCTGCCTTACGACCCTATCAAGGATTTCACGCCCGTCACCACGCTGCAGAAGAGCTATTTCATTCTCATGGTGCGCGCCGACGCGCCGTGGAAGAATGTGGCGCAATTGACAGAGGCCATGAAGCAGAAGGGAGACAAGGCGAGCTATGGTTACGGCAGTCCGCCTGCGCTCGCCTCGTCGGAACTTTACAAGGCTCGCGCCGGCCTGAAGGCGGTGGGCATTTCCTACAGAACTTCAATGGCCTCGCTACCGGAAATGTTCAGCGGCGAGCTTGACTTCCAATTTATCGATGCCACCCAGGGCACGCCCCTGCTCCAAAGCGGAAAGTTGCGTGGGCTCGCGATCACCTCGGCGCAACGCGTGCAGGGCGTCGATCTTCCGACTATGGCTGAGAGCTCCAGCATTCCTGAATTCGACATCGCGCCAGCCTGGGGAGTGTTCCTGCCGGCGGGGGCGCCTGCGCTCATCGTCGCCAGCTTGGAAACATGGTTCGCTCAGATCATGAAGATGGACGCCACCCGGCAATTTCTAGCCGCCACACACGCCGCCCCATTCCCGGGCGGCGCGGATGCCCTGGCGGCCTTTATCCCAAACGAAATCAAGAAATGGCAGGAACTCGCCAAGCTTGCGAATATCCAGCCGCAATAATCGGAGCAGGCGCGATGACAGAGCAGCTGATGGATCGGGTGGCCATCGTCACCGGCGCAAGCAATGGGCTGGGACGCGGAATTGCCGAGGCGTTGGCGGCCGCCGGCGCAAAGACCGCTCTGGCAGCGCGCCGGACGGAATTGCTCGAGGACGTGGCGTCCGGAATTCGCAATGCGGGCGGGACTGCCCTGCCGGTGACGACTGACGTCACGCGTGAAGACCAAGTCGCCCAGCTATTCAGGAAAACATACGAAACCTATGGTCGCGTAGACGTCCTCGTGAACAATGCCGGCGTCCCGACCCATATGCCCATCGAAGATATCACGCTCAAGTATTGGCAGGAGGTTCTGGACGTAAACCTCACGGCGGCATTCCTATGCAGCCGTGAGGCGATCAAGATCATGAAGAGTCAGATGCCGCAGGGCGGCCGCATCATCAACATCGGCAGCATCTCGGCCAAAACTCCACGACCGGATTCCTTGCCGTACACAACGACCAAATTTGCCCTTCAAGGCATGACGCATCAATTGACCATGGACGGCCGCAAGTATGGCGTTGTCGCTTCGATTATGCATCCGGGTTCAACCCTGAGCAGCTTTTCGACCCGGCGCGGCCGAACAAAGGCTGGACCGGGCGCCACACCTGACGATTACCTGATGGCCCCTGAGGATGTGGCGAAGATCGTAGTGCTCATGTGCAGCTTGCCACCGGAAGTGAACCTGTATGAGGCGACAATACTGCCCAATCACATGCGCTCATTCATCGGGCGCGGTTAGGCGGCTTCACTGAGACCCCGCTGGGGTTGCTCGGGAAGGTCCGGAGCCCCCGCATTGCCTTGCGCGATGCCGCTTCACTGAGACGCTTCCGCTTTGCGTCGAACCCGACATTACACCGGTGGTCAACATGGCCGTTGCACCATGGATTCTCTGCCATACCACGGGGCCCCGGCGTGCTATTGTTTGAATATTGAAAATATGGCCTCGGTCCGGGAGTTGGTATGAGGCGACGGGATTTTATCGCGTTTCTCGGCGGCGCGGCGGCCGTGTGGCCGCTCGCGGCGCGCGCGCAGCAAAACGGCAAGATGCCCCGGATCGGTTTCCTGGGGAACTCCACCGCCGCGCTCGAGGCCAATCTCATCGGGCCGTTCCGCGACGGGTTGCGCGCGCTCGGCTACGAGGAGGGCCGCACCATCGTCATCGAGTATCGCTGGGCGGAAGGAAACTATGCGCGCTTTCCCGCGCTCGTCGCCGAACTGCTCGCCGCGAACGTGGATGTGCTCGTCACCGCGGGCACGCCCGCTTCCCTCGCCATCAAGAAGGCGACGACGTCGGTCCCTGTTGTCATGATCGCCGTCGGCGATCCGGTCGGCACCGGGCTCGTGCCGAGCCTGGCGCGGCCCGGCGGCAATCTCACCGGATTAAGCTCGATCGCACCGGACCTCGAGGGCAAGCGGCTGGAGCTTCTCCGCGAGGTTGTTCCCAAACTCTCGCACGTCGCCATGTTCATCAATTCGGCCAATCCGTTTCACACCGTGTCCATGCGAGAGGCGCACGCCGCTGCCCAGGCATTGGGAATAAAGCTGCAGCTGTTGGACGTGCGCGCATCGGAAGACCTCGACGGCGCCTTCGCCGCGATCCTCAAAGAGCGGCCGGAGGCGCTCCTGATCCTGGCGGACCGCGTGTTCCTGCATAACCGCACGCGCATGATGGATTTCGCCGCCCGGCAGCAGTTGCCAAATGTCAATGCGTACCACGAACTGGTCGAGGCGGGCGGGTTGATGTCGTTTGGGCCGAGCTACGAGGACATGCACCGGCGCGCCGCGATCTATGTGGACAAAATCCTCAAGGGCGCCAAGCCGGGCGATCTGCCGGTCGAGCAGCCGACCAAGTTCACGCTCGTCGTCAGCCTCAACGCCGCCAAGGCGCTCGGCCTCACCGTGCCGCCGATGCTGCTCGCGCGCGCCGACGAGGTGATCGAGTGAGGAGATGAGAGTCAGCTTAGAGTCAAAGAGAAGACATTGCGTTCGTTCCCCCTGCGCCACACGGGCAAAGATGTGGTAGCTTGCGAATGTCCGCGAGCATATTTCTCGGGGAATGCAATGCACTTTTCGCGTCGCCGTTTCTTGCGGCTGGCTGCGGGTGCTGCCGCGCTGCCGGCCAGTTCGCGCATCGCGCAGGCGCAAGCCTACCCGGCGCGGCCCGTGCGTCTGATCGTCGGTTTGGCCGCAGGTGGCGGACAAGACATCGTGGCGCGGCTGATGGGGCAATGGCTATCCGAGCGGCTCGGCCGACAGTTCATCATCGAGAACCGACCGGGAGCCTCCGGCAATCTAGCCCTCGAGGCGGTCGCCAGCGCGCCTCCCGACGGCTACACCCTCGCCCTCCTCGGCGTGAACAACGCGATCAACGCGAGCCTCTACAACAAGCCAGGCTTCGAGTTTCTCCGCGACATCGCGCCGGTTGCCGGCATTATGCGGGTGCCGCTGGCGATGGTGGTCAATCCGTCGTTTCCGGCAACGACGGTCCCGCAATTCATCGCCTATGCCAAGGCCAACCCGGGCAAGATCAACATGGGATCGGGCGGTGTCGGAACCTCGATCCACGTCTCCGGCGAGCTGTTCAAGATGATGACCGGCGTCGACATGCTGCACGTGCCCTATCGCGGCGGGGCGTTGGCGCTGACCGACCTCATCGGCGGACAGCTGCAGGTGATGTTCGACACCATGCCGGAGTCGATCGCGTATATCAGGGCGGGCTCGCTGCGCCCGCTCGCGGTGACCACCGCGGAGCGCGCGCCGGTGCTGCCGGACGTGCCCAGGGTCAGCGATTTCGTGCCGGGCTACGAGGCGAGTGCGTGGTACGGCATCGGCGCGCCCCGCAATACGGCAGCCGAGATCGTCGACAAGCTCAACCAGGAGATCAACGCGGGCTTGGCCGATCCGAAGATCAAGGCTCGGCTTGCGGACCTGGGCGGTACAGTGATTGCGGGCTCGCCTGCCGATTTCAAGAAGTTCATTGCCGACGACGCCGGAAAGTGGGCCAAGGTGGTCAAGTTCGCGGGCGTCAAGGCGGAGTGATTTGCATATCCCTCGGAACGGTCGATACCTCCCGCTCGACGAAAACCGCCCTGTCCGTCGGACGCCGTCAGACCGGCGTTTCGCCCTTCAGCATGAGGCGGTAGAGGTAGCGGCGCTCGCTCATGTCATAGTCGGGGTTCGCCTGATGCATGACGCTGCGGTTGTCCCACAACACCCAGTCGCCATCGCGCCACTTGTGGCGGTACTCGTATTTTTTCTGCGTGGCGTGCCGCATCAGGTCGTCGATCAGCGCCAGCGCCTCCTGATCCTCCATGCCGACGATCGATTCCATGCGCACCGGATTGAGGAACAACGCCTTGCGGCCGTTTTCGGGATGCGTGCGCACCAGCGGGTGGATACCGGGCGGCGGCAAGTTGCGGCGACTTTCCTCGGTGATCTTGCCGAGCGGGCGCGGACTGTATTTGCTGAGATAGACGTGAACGGCCTTGAGCCCATCGATTCGTTGCTTGGTGTCCTCGGGCAGGTCGTCAAAGGCGTCGTGCATGTTGACGTATTGCGTGTCGCCGCCGCTGGAGGGCAGCTCGACTGCGAACAGCGTGGTGGCTTTGGGCGGGCGCGGATGGTTGGAGTGGTCGGTGTGGAAGGTCTCGCCCGGGATGATGCGCCTGCCGTCCACGATCTCGTCGTTGGAAACGTAGTCCACGCCGGGATGGCCGGGGACGTGGCGCTCCTTCTTGTCGTGCGGCTGCACCTCGCCAAAGAGCTGCACAGCGGCCTTGAATTGGTCCGGGGTGAAGTGCTGGTCACGCATCACCAGCACGTGATGCTCGGCGAAGGCGCGGCGGAGGACGGCGCAGTTTTCCGTGTCGATCGGCTGGGTGAAGTCGAGGCCGATGACCTCGACGCCGGTGTGATCCGTCAGCGGCGTGATGGTGAAGGACGCCATCGAATGACGCTCCGGGCCGGGGGTTTGCCGACAGGACGCTAGAGCCGGGTGCCGGGAGGGTCAAGCAGCGGCAACATCGCCCGGTCAGCACGCCGCAGTGCTCTCTTCAACGGGTGCCCGAGACAGCGCTTCCGGCGCCAAGCGAACTCACATCCGGGGTTCCAGCCAGTTCAGAGAATGTCTACCATCTACCCCCGTTCGGGCTTCATCCGCGGAATCCCGGATAGTGCCGTCGTCCCATTGCCAACAAGGGGGAAGCTCGATGCCGGGCCTTTCGCGTATCGCTGCGCTGGCCTTGTTGGGGCTCGGGGCAGCTCTGTCATCCGCGCCGTCGGCGGCGCAACCCGTCGCGTCCAAACCGCTCAGGTTCATCGTGCCCTTCGGCCCCGGCGGGTCGGGCGACACGCTTGCGCGCCTGATCGGACAACACCTGTCGGAGCGGATCGGTCAGCCGGTCGTGATCGAAAACCGCATGGGCGCCGGCGGAAATATCGGCGCCGATGCGGTGGCGAAGTCGGAGCCGGATGGCACGACGCTGTTGATGGGCGCGAACTATCTCGCGATCGCGCCCAACCTGTACAAGAAGATGAGCTACGACCCGATCAAGGAACTCGCTCCGGTCACGATCATCGGCGGCATTCCAATGGTGCTGGTCGTCAATCTGGCGGTTCCCGCGGGCTCGGTCACCGAACTGATCGCGCTCGCCAAGTCCAAGCCCGGCGAGCTCGCCTACGCGACGCCGGGACTGGGCACCTCCACCCATCTCGCCACCGAGCTGTTCAAGCAGCAGACCGGCACCGACCTCCGCCACGTGCCCTACCGCGCCAACCCGCTCGCCATGAATGACGTGATCGGCGGGCAGATTCCCGTGTTCTTCGATTTCGTGACGACGGGCGCGCCGCAGGTGCGCGGCGGCAAGGTGCGGGGGCTGGCGACGACGGGATTGAAGCGCTCGCCGGTGCTGCCCGAATTGCCGACCATGATCGAGGCCGGCGTTCCGAACTTCGAGGTCAGCACCTGGATCGCCGTCTTCGCCGCCGGTGGTACGCCCCGCAACACGGTCGTCCGGCTGCACAGCGAGATCGCCGCGATCCTCGCCATGCCGGCGGTCAAGGACCGGTTGAACACGCTGGGCTACGATGTGGCGGCCGAAGGCCCGGACCGGCTCGGCGCGCTGATGAAGTCCGACACGGAAAAATGGGGCGCCGTGATTGCGAAGGCCGGCATCGCGCGGATCGACTGAGGCGACAATGCAGCCTTGGCAATGACGCTTCGCCAAATCCGTTGAGTGCCCACACGCCGTGAGCTGTTCGGAGGGGGGATGCGCACGCCAAGCACGTCGCAAGACGCCGGCACGGTCGAGGTCGACGCGCTCGTCGTCGGCGCCGGCGCAGCCGGGATGACGGCAGCCCTGGTGAGCGCGCTCGAGGGCCTCGACGTATTGCTTTGCGAGAAGTCCGACCAGGTCGGCGGCACCAGCGCGACCTCGGCCGGCACGATCTGGGTCCCCGGCACCCGGCAGGCCCGCGACGCCGGGTTCACGGACGGGATCGCCGACGCACGGCGATATCTCGATGCGGTGGTCGGTGCAGCGCCCGACGATCGCCGTGAGGTCTATCTCAAGACCGCCCCGGACGTCGTCGATTACCTCGATCGGCGCAGCGACGTGAAATTCACGCCCTACGCCCGGCACCCCGATTATCTGGCGAATCGCCCGGGCGCGACGATCGGCGGCCGACCGTTGGCCCCGCTGCCGTTCGACGGCCGGCTGCTCGGCGCCGACTTCGACATGGTGCGACCGCCGATCGGCGAATTCATGGCCCTTGGCGGCATGATGATCGGCCGCGACGACATCGAACCGCTCGTGCGTCCGTTTTCGTCGCCCGCCGCGTTTCGTGCCGCGGCGTCGCTGTTGTGGCGGCACGCGACCGATCGGCTTCGCCATCGGCGCGGCACCAGACTCTTGATGGGCAACGCGCTGGTCGCCAGGCTGTTCTACAGCTTGCGCCGGAACGGCGTGCCGATCTGGCTGAACGCGTCCCTGCAGGAGCTGACGGTCGCAGCCGGTCGAGTCCGCGGTGCCGTCGTCTCGGTCGAAGGCAAGCCCCGCCGCGTGACCGTGCGCCGCGGGATCGTGCTGGCGACCGGCGGATTTGGCGGCAGCGTCGAGCGGCTGAACGACTATGTCCGGCCGCCGCTCGCACACGCGGTGGCGTTCGCCGGCGCCGCCGGCGACGGCGCGCGGATCGCACGCGCGCTCGGCGCGTCGGTCGAGGAGGATCACGCCAGCCCCGCGTTCTGGACGCCGGTCTCCGACACCGGGTGGCTCGCTGGCGGATGCGGCGCCTTCCCGCATCTGTCGCTCGACCGGGCCAAGCCCGGGCTCATTGCGGTCAACGCGGCGGGGCGACGCTTCGTCGATGAAGCGGTCTCGTACCACGAGTTCGTGATCGGGATGCACCGATCGCACGCGACGGTGCCGACCATCCCGGCGTGGCTCCTGTGCGACCGTGACTTCGTCGAGACCTACGGTCTCGGCCGCGTCCCGCCGGGGCGGCGCAGCCGGCGCCGGTTCGTCGCCAGCGGCTATCTCGTCGAGGCGACCTCGCTCGAAGCGCTGGCCGGCAAGATCGCGGTCGACGCGGCGGGCCTGGCCGACACCGTGCAACGACACAACCGCTTTGCCGAGACCGGCGACGACCAGGAGTTCGGCAAGGGCTCGACCGAGTTCGACCGCCACAACGGCGATCCGCAGCACGCACCGAATCCTTGCCTCGGCCGCATCGAGCGGCCGCCCTATTACGCGATGGCGGTCTATCCGAGCACGCTCGGGAGCAGCGTGGGCCTGCGGGCGGACGCCGACGGCCGAGTGCTGACCGCAACGGGCGAGCCGATCCCAGGGCTGTTCGTCTGCGGCAACGACATGGCGTCGATCATGCGCGGCCGCTATCCGGGGCCCGGGATCACGCTCGGGCCGGCACTTGTCTTCGCCTATCGGGCGGCGATGGCAATCGGCGCGACCGAGATCCCGGCGACGTCAGGAACGTGAGCTGTCATTGGCATCTGGGCTCCGGTGCGATCGCTCCGAGTGCGCGCACGGTGACGAGGTCGCGTCCCTTGGTCTTGGCCATGAACATGTTCATCGTCGCGTGGTGATTTTTTCCGATCGTCACCGGCCCGGTGGGTGATTTGATCACCAGCCCTTCGAGGGCATCGATCATCGATTCCTTCTCGACTTTGCCTGCCTTTTCGATCGCCGCCTTCACCGCGATCAGCGCGTTGTAATGCGTCATCACGTAGTTCGACACCGTGGCATCGGCGCCGGCTTCCGCCTTGACCCTGGCCACAAACGCCTTGACCGACGGCATGCCGCTGGCGGCAACGAACGGCACCACGACGAACATGTTCTGGCCCTTGCCGCTAAAGACGCCGAGGTCGGTCTCGGACAATCCGAGAAACGCTACGGTCGTGGTCTTCAACAGCCCGCGGTCATCCGCCTGCGGGATGAAATTGAGCCCATCGCCTTTCAGCGCGAACAGCAGAACCTTTGCCTTGGTCGCCGCGACCAGCGCGATCAAGGGGGCGAAATCCGCTTCCGTGCCGGTGGTGAATTCCTTGCCGACGACGCGGCCGCCGAGCTTGCGAATGATCGGCTCCGCAGCCTCGAACATCTTCTGCGGCCAGGGACGGTCGGCTCCCAGCAGGAAATAGGTGTTGCCGAAGGTGCGATTCATGTAGGGCAGCAGCTGCGCCAGCTCTTGATTGGGAACGGTGCTGAACGAGAAAATGTACCGGCTGCACTTGCCGCCTTCGTAGTTGGTGGCATAGAGCAGCGGGGTCTTCGCGCTCTCGATCGCGGGCGCGATTGCATTCAGGTTTCGCGAGGTGATCGGTCCGACCACCGCCAGCACGCCGTCGCGCTCGATCAGCTTGCGCGTCGCAGCCACGGCGACCGCCGGATCGGTCTTGTCGTCCTCATAGATCAGCTCTACCGGCCTGCCGAGGATCCCGCCGCCCGCGTTGATGTCCTTGGCGGCCAAGTCGAGCCCGAGCTTCGCCTGCCCGCCGTAAAGCTCGACGCCGCCCGAGAACGGCAGCACCGCACCGATCTTGATCGACTCGGCGGACGTTGCGCTGGTCGGATTCGTCGTCCATGCACAGCAAACAAGCCAAACAAACCCAATGAAACGGATAAATCGAAAGATCGATGGAGTGACGTCGTTCATCGGTGGAAATTGGATCGATGTCATCTGCAAGACCACCACGAAGCAGCTTTGAAACCGTCCGAACGGATCGGCCTCCAGGCTGCAGACGTTATCCGAAAAAAACCGCTGCTCCGGCAGGACTCATCTTAACCGGTATCCCCAATCACCGACAGCGCCAGTGGGCAGCTTGCGGAATTTGCCCGACCTGCCGGCAACGTCAGATTCCGGTCGCGAAGCGCGCCATGATGACGATGGTCGCGACTTGCATGACGCCCTGCAGCGCGACCGCGAGAAAATAGCGGTTGGTCAGCCCGGCCATCCGGGCGTGGTCGGGATTGTCGCGTTGCAGCTCCAGGCAGACGCGCAAATTGGTGGGCAACAGATAGCCGAGCCCGAGAACGGTCATCAGCACGACCAGCGCGAGCGCCGCCGCCACCCATCCGTAGTGCGGCCAGCTCAGCGCGGTGAAGCCCATATCCTGCGCCAGATACCAACCGGTGGTGCCGGTGACGATCGCGAGCGTCGGCAGCAGGAACAGCGTGCGCGGCGTGAGCCGCAGCAGCACGGCCTTGCGAGCCGGAATATCGACTACGCGCAGGATCGGCCCGAGCAGGAAACCCATGAACAGATCGATCCCGGTCCACAACAGGCCGGAAAAAACATGGACGAAATTCAGCGACCAGAGGTGATGGCTCGCGATCACGGCGGTCATGACGGCGAGCGCCACGGCGACATACCAGAGGTAATGCCAGCGGATCAGGTTGGTGGGCGCGGGCTGCGGCATTGGGATCAACCAGATCAAGGCTTTGCAAGCGGACCATGCCGACGAGACTGCCGCCCCTTTCGGGCCTGCCCCTGCACGTACTCCCGCAGCGCCCGATTGATCCGCGTTTGATAGCCCTCGCCGGATGCGGTGTGCGTCTTGAACCAAGCGACCACATCGGCGTCCAGACGCAGGGTCAATTGCTGTTTGACGGGCCGGTAGAACAGGCCGCGCTTGGCCCCCGACCAGTCGAGCAGCTCCGGAGCATCGGACGTGTCGATGGCGTCGTCGGCCATCGCCGCAAGCGACGTCAGCTCCGCCAACTGTTCCCGCGTCAACCGCTTAGAAGCTTTCCTCTTCATATGCTCTCCGTTCGCGCGCGGTGGCTTTCCTGGCGCTGATGATCCGGCCGATCGGCTCGTCGTCTTCGGAATCGGCCTCGGGCCATGTGTGAATCACAAGCAGCAACACCGGTCCGACAACTCCTAAGGTTTGCCAGCGGTCGCCGTCCGGATGTAGGTCCGGTTTCGATGCGTGGAACGGGTCATCGAACACATGCACTGCCGTCTCGAATGACAGGCCATGCTTGACGCGGTTTGCCGCCGCCTTCTCCGGGTCCCAAGTCCAGCGCAAGGCCACCCCTCTTGTAGCTACAAATATGGCGTTACAACCGGGGCGTCAAGGGCGGCATCGGGGCGGGTGTCGACGACCATCCGCTTCGCAGCCAGCCTCGCGCGCCGGCAGAACGGGCCGGACTTCCCGGGACACCTCATCCGTTCGAATGATGCCACGCGCGCCGAGCTGATGCCGAGCAATCGGGTCATGCGATGCGTCCGCGGCAAGCCCGGTGCTAGGCGGTGGCGCCAGATCCGCAGCACCGAGACACCTCGTGCAAATCCGCAGCTATCTTCGCCACGCCCGGGTAGTGCCACTACCCGACACATTCCGCACACTCCGGCCGCGTTTCCGACTATGATGGGCGCGGTCCGGGCCTCCCGGTACCGCCCCGCGTTGCGTCGTTGGAACATCGACAGTCATGAGTGAGCGTCAGTCCGCCCCGTCGGTGCGCGAGGTCGCGCGCGATGCCCCCGATCCGGCCGACCCCGCCTTCGAGGCCAAGCTGCAGCAGGCGGCGAACCTGGCGAATGCGAATTGCGACCGCGCCATGACGCTGGCGCACAAGCTGACGGCCCAGCTGCACGAGGCCCAGAACCGGATCAACGAGCTCGAGAACGAGGCCGACGGGCTGGTCGACCGGCTGCGGGCGGAGGTCGAGACCGTCGTCGCCAAGCTGCAGTCCGACGCCGACGCCCGCGTCGAGCGGACCAAGCGCGAGGCGAACGAGCGCGTCACCCGCCTGGAGGCCGAGGCCGAGACTCGCGTCGGTCTCCTGCAGGGCGAGCTCGCGCAGGCCAAGCAACACGCCGAGCAGGCGAAGGCCGAGAGCGAGGCGCGGATCGAGCGGATCAAGGCGGAGGCGGAGGAGCGCGTGGCGCGCGCCGAGGCCGCGGCCAGGGATCGCGCAGCCCGCCTCGAGGCCGAACTGGCGCAGGTCCAGCAGCGCGCCGAGCGGGGGAAGGCCGAGGCCGAGGCGGGCATCGAGCGGATCAAGGTCGAGGCGGACGAGCGCATCGCGCGCGCCGAGGCCGACGCGGAGGAACGCCTGCGCCGCGCGCGGGCCGAAATCGAGGATCAGTTCGGCCGCCTCAGGGCCGAGCTCGAGCGGCGCGCCGAGCAGTGGCTGGTGCTGATCCGCCGGGAAATCGAGGGCCAGCTCATGCCCTCGTTCGCGGCCAAGCGCGACCGGCTGACACGGCCGAAAGCGGATTGAGCGCGCGGCGTTCCAACCGGCTCTCGACTTCAATAAATGAGATAAGAAAGGCCGGTGTGCCGGGAGGAACCAGATGGGTGCTTCCGTCGTTCCTGCCGAGTGTTGCGAGTCCGTCGATGTCGCATCGGATTTATATCCTTGTATTCGCCGGCATAGTCCTCTTCGGCGGTGCCGCGACCTATTACTGGGCGCAATTCGACGACGGGCGACAGGGTCGGCCTGAAGCTTCCCACCTCATATTCCAGGCTTTGGACAAGTCGTGCAAAGAAAAATACGGCGAGTCCTACAGCTTCAGAACCAACCGGTGCTGTGAAGGCTCCGTTTCCGATCAATGCGTGCCGCTGTGAGCAACCGGGGTGCCGGAGCGGTGGCCAATACGCCGTGACCTCCGCTTATGCGTCGGATCCAGACCTCAGGCCGGTCGAGAGCCGATCTTGTGGGGGCGGTGCCCTGAATTTTCACCCAACCCGCGTTACTCCAGGCATGCTATCGTTTCGAGCATTGAAAATGTGGGCGTCAGCCCGGAGAGAATTGGCATGAGGCGGCGCGAATTCATCACCCTTCTCTGCAGCGCCGCGGCGGCATTGCCGCTCGCCGCGCGCGCGCAGCAGGGCGAGCGGATGCGGCGTATCGGCGTGCTCTCGCCCCTCGCCGCGGACGATCCGGAAGGACAGGCCCGCATCGCGGCGTTCCTGCAGGGGCTGCAAGAATTGGGCTGGACCGTCGGCCGCAACGTGCAGATCGAGTACCGCTGGGGCGCGCGCGATGCCGACCGCAATCGCACCTCCGCGGCGGAACTGGTCGCGCTCGCGCCGGACGTCATCCTGGCCAATGGCACCTTCATCACGGCGGCATTGCAACAGGCGACCCGCACCGTCCCGATCGTGTTCGTGCAGGTCACCGATCCGGTCGGCGGCGGCTTCGTCGAGAGCCTGGCGCGGCCGGGCGGCAACGCCACCGGGTTTACCCAGTTCGAATACGGCATGAGCGGCAAATGGCTGGAGCTGCTCAAGCAGATCGCACCCAGCGCCACGCGAGCCGCGGTCGTGCGGGATCCCAGCAACCCCGCCGGAAGCGCGCAGTTCGGCGCAATCCAGTCGGTGGCGCCGTCATTCGGGGTGGAGTTGCGCCCGGTCGACGTGCGCGACGCCGGCGACATCGAGCGCGGCGTCACGGCATTCGCGCGCTCCTCGAATGGCGGCCTGATCGTGACGTCGAGCGCGTTGGCGATCATTCATCGCGAGCCGATCATCACGCTCGCGGCCCGGCACCGATTGCCGGCGGTCTACCCCTACCGCCTCTTCGTCACCGTCGGCGGCCTGATCTCCTACGGGCCCGATACGATCGACCCGTACCGGCGCGCAGCAGGGTACGTCGACCGCATCCTCAGGGGCGCCAAGCCCGCCGACCTGCCGGTGCAGGCGCCGACCAAGTACGAGCTGGTGATCAACCTCAAGACCGCCAAGGCGCTCGGCCTCGACGTGCCGCCGATGCTGCTCGCGCGCGCCGACGGGGTGATCGAGTAGCAGCTGGCGAAAGGTGAGCCCGCGAAGCGATGCGAATTTTGCGCCGCCGGCGGCGGCGAGCGCGCGAGCTTGCGGTCGGTCATTGCGGCGTGATGCCGAGTTGCTTGATGATCTTGCCCCACTTGTCCGCATCGGCGCGTGTCAATGTCGCCAGCTCTTCGGGACTCGACTTGGCGGTCTCGACCGCGATCTCCTCCATCCGCTTCTTCACCTCGGGCAAGAACAGAATACGGCCGATCTCGGCATTGAGCCTGGCGACAATCTCCCGTGACATGCCGGCGGGACCGTAGGCGGCGTACCAAACGGCCATCTCGAAGCCGGGAAGGGTTTCCGCCACGGTCGCAACGTCCGCAAGCAGCGACGACCGCTTGCCTTCGGTGACGGCCAGCAGGCGCAGCTTGCCGGCTTTCACATGTTCGAGGCTCTGCGTTCCGGCGGTGAACATGAGCTGGGTCTGCCCGGCCACGGTGTCGGCGACCGCGGGCGCGCCGCCGCGGTAAGGCACGTGCACCATCGAGACCTGCGCCATCTTCTCGAACAGGGCGCCGCACAGATGGTTGGTCGAGCCCGCGCCCGCCGACGCATACGCGATCTTGCCGGGATTTGCCTTGGCGTATGCGATGAATTCCCGAACGCTCGCCGCGGGAATCGACGGGTGCACCACCATGGTATTGGTCACATAAGCGAGCAGCGTGATGGCGGAGAAGTCGCCGGCGCCGTCGAACGGCATCGCGGCGAACAGCGCATGATTCATGGTGTGCACGCTCATCGTATTGAACAGGAACGTGTAGCCATCCGGCGCCGATCGAGCCACCGCAGCCGTGCCGATGTTGCCCGACGCACCGGTTCGATTCTCGACGATGACGGGCTGCCCCAGCGATCGCCGTAAATGCTCGGTCACGATGCGCGCCAGGATGTCGGTCGATCCGCCTGGAGCGAACGGCACGACCAGCGTGATCGCACGCTCGGGATAGGGTGCGGCGCCCGCGCCCCGCAACGGCGCGGCCGCGGCGAGACCGGCGACGCCGGCGAGAACGGAACGTCGGCTTGGTGCTTTCATGGTCGTCGCTCCAACATCGAGGCGCGGTCACGGCATTGCGCGCCTTTGCCCACCCTACGCATCATTGCAGTTGATCGAAATGCACATCTAGATTGCCAACGATGGAAAGCCTGGGGCAAAGTCCCGCATGACGCTCCATCCATGCCGGCTACGGAGGACGACATGAAGGCCCACCGCCCGACCATCATGGGGACGCGCCACATGGTCGCCGCCTGCCAGTACCTCGCGGCCGAGGCCGGCTTTCGGATTCTGGAGGCGGGCGGCAATGCGGTCGACGCCGGCGTCGCGGCCGGCATCGCACTGGGTGTCGTGCAGCCCGAATACGTGAACTTCGCGGGCGTTGCACCGATCATCATCTATTCGGCCGCCGACGATCGCGTCTTCACGATCCCCGGTCTCGGCACCTGGCCGCAGGCGATCGAGCGCGATTTCTTCAAAAAGCACCATGCCGGTAAGATCCCGCAAGGCGTCTTGCGCACCGTGGTGCCGGCGGCGCCCGATGCCTGGATCACGGCGCTCGAGCGCTTCGGCACGATGAGCTTCGGCGAGGTGGCGGAGTCGGCGATCGGTTTCGCCCGCGACGGGTTTCCGGTCTACCCGCTGATGTCGGAGATCATCACCGAGCATGAGGCCGAGTATCGGACGTTTCCGTCGAGCGTCGCGATCTATCTGCCGCAGGGCCGTCCGCCGCGGCCCGGCGAAATCTTCGTGCAGAAGGACCTCGCGGCCACCATTCAGTTCATGGCGGACCAGGAGGCCGCCGTGCGTGATCGCGGACGTGAGGCCGGCCTCGCCGCGGCGCGCGATGCCTTCTATCGCGGCGACATCGCGCACGCCATCGTCAAGTTCCAGAAGGACAACGGCGGCCTGCTGTCGTCCGACGATCTTGCGGGCTATCGCTCCGGCCTCGAGCAGCCGGTCGAGACCTCGTTCGGCGATATCCGGCTGTTCGCCTGCGGCCCGTGGTGCCAGGGGCCGTCGTTGCTGCAGGCGCTCAACCTGCTGGAGGCAGCCGAGCTGCGCAAGCTCGGCCACAACTCCACCGGCTACCTGCACCGCATCACCGAGGCGGTGAAACTGTCGTTCGCGGACCGCGAGGCCTATTTCGGCGATCCGCGCATCGTCGACGTGCCGATCGAGGCGCTGCTGTCACGCGACTATGCGCGACAGCGGCGCGAGATGATTCGCCCGGACCGGGCCTGGCCCGAAATGCCGCCGGCCGGCGACCCGCGCAAGCTTGCCGCCGAGCGCGCGCCGCGCGGCGCGGGGGTCGTGCCGGAGCGCGCCTTTCTGGCGCCGGAGCTCGATACATCCCACGTCTGCGTCATCGACTGGCACGGCAACGTGTTCGCAGCGACGCCGAGCGACGGGTCCTACAACGCGCCGGTGGTGCCGGGGCTCGGCATCATTCCGTCGCCGCGCGGCAGCCAGAACTGGGCGGACCCGGATCATCCGTCCGGCGTGGCGCCGGGCAAGCGGCCGCGGCTCACGCCCAGTCCGGCGATCGCCATGCAGCCGGACAAGATGAAAATGCCGTTCGGCACGCCCGGCGGCGACGTGCAGACCCAGGCGATGCTGCAGGTCTTCCTCAATATCCATCTGTTCGGCATGGAGGTGCAGGAGGCGGTCGAAGCGCCGCGCGCCGCCTCCTACAGCTTCCCCTCCTCGTTCGAGCCGCACGCCTATCATCCCGGCCTGCTCAATCTGGAGAGCCGGATCGACCGGTCGACCGGAGCGGCGCTCGGCCGCCTCGGCCACAAGGTCGAATGGTGGCCGGACTGGACCTGGCTGGCCGGTGCGGTCTGCACGATCGTCGCCGACCAAGAGACCGGCGTGCTCAAGGGCGGCGCCGACCCACGCCGGCCGTCCTATGCGGTCGGGTTGTGACAGCACGCGCAATGTGCTGTCGAACGTGATGCTGCAGATCGATATCCGCCACATGGACCGCGTCAAGTACGAATCGGTCGCGATGGGTCTCCTCAAAGCCACGGGTCTGGCGGGCTTCGAAAAAAAGCAACCATACGAGTTGTCCGGCGGCATGCGGCAGCGCGTTTCCATTTGTCGTGCGCTCGTGCACGATCCACGCTTGTTGTTGATGGACGAGCCGTTCGACGCGCTCACGCGCGAGCAGATTGCGATGGACATCCAGCGGCTCTGGATGGACAGCCGCAAAACCGCGCTGCACATCACGCATAGCATCCCGGAAGCCGTCCTGCTGGCGGACCGCGTCGTCGTGATGGGACCGCGGCCGGGACGCGTCGTCGAGATCATCGATATCGATCTGCCGCGCCCGCGCCGTTTGGACAAACTGCCTGCCAGGTTCAATGATTATGCGGGCCGCATTCGCGAGATCTTCAAATCCAAGGGCGTGCTAGCGATGGATTGAACGCGTGCAGGCGTGTGCCCGGGGCGCGCCAGGCGAGTGGGAATCTCAAGTCAACATGAACGATGCCGCAAGCGCAGCGGATGAAGTTCGGCGGCCTGCGGGCCGGAACCACAGCGGTCCCTCCCGAGTTTTCCAATGGACCAATCCAAATCGAGGAGAGTTCCATGTCGTTCTCGCTGCCCGAGCTTCCCTACGGCTATGACGCGCTCGCCCCCTACATGTCGCGCGAGACGCTCGAATTTCACCACGACAAGCACCACCAGGCCTACGTCGATACGGCCAACAAGCTGCTCAAGGGCAGCGCCTGGGAGGGCAAACCGCTCGAGCAGGTCGTGAAAGGCGCGCACGACAAGAATGCCGCCCTCTTCAACAATGCCGGCCAGCACTACAACCACCTGCATTTCTGGCAGTGGATGAAGCCGAACGGCGGCGGCGACAAGATTCCCGGCAGTCTGGAGCGCAAGATCAAGTCCGACCTCGGCTCGGTCGAGAAGATGAAGGAGGACTTCATCCAGGCCGGCGTGAGCCAGTTCGGTTCCGGCTGGTGCTGGCTGGCGGTGAAGGGCGGCAAGATCGTCGTGATGAAGACGCCGAACGGCGAAAATCCGCTGGTGCACGGCGGCAAGCCGATCCTCGGCTGCGACGTGTGGGAGCACTCCTATTACATCGACTATCGCAATCGGCGGCCCGACTATCTCAAGGCCTTCGTCGACCATCTGGTGAATTGGGAACACGTCGAGCAGATGTTCGAGGCCGCGACCAGCAAGATATCGCGCGCGGCGTGAAGCTACGCGGCCTTGGCGCCTCTGCCGAGGCGTGTCCCGGGCGCAGCGCAGCAACGCAGGCGTAGCCTGCGTTGCTGCGCTGCAGACCCGGGATCGTTACGGACTGTGGCGGTCCCGGATCAGCGGTGCACCGCTGCGCACAACGCAGTCAAGCTTGCGCTGCACCGCGTCCGGGACACGATGTTGAGATTCGGTCAGCCGCGTCCTACTCGCTCGCCTTGATGCCGGCGTCCTTGATCAGCTTCGCCCATTGCGGAATCTCCGCTTTCATGGCGGCGGCGAATTCCGCCGGCGTGTTGCCGACCGGCACCATGCCGAGCTCGTCGAATTTCTTGCGCACGTCGGGGAGCGCCAGAATCCGCGCCGCCTCGCGCTGCAGCTTGGCCACGATCGGCTCCGGCGTGCCGGCCGGCGCAACGAGCGCGAACCAGGCGGTGGCGTCGAAGCCCGGGAAGCCGGATTCGGCCATGGTCGGCAGCTCGGGCATCGCCGCCGCCCGCTTGAGCGAGGTGACCGCGAGCGCGCGCACCTTGCCCTCGCGCGCCAGCGGCAGCGCCGCCGAGGTGTTGGAGAACACCATGGTCACGCGTCCCCCGAGCAGATCCGGCATCACCGCCGATATCCCGCGGTACGGCACGTGCTGGATGTCGATGCGGGCCATGGTCTTGAACAGCTCGCCGGCGAGATGCTGCGTGGTGCCGACGCCGGCGGAGGCGAAGGTGAGCGTGCCCGGCTGCGCGCGGGCGAGCGCGACCAGCTCCTGCGGGCTCTTGGCCGGCACGTCGTTGTTGACGATGAGAATATTCGGCGTGAAGCAGAGCTGGGTGATCGGCGCAAAATCCTTGACCGGATCGAACGGCAGCTTTGCGTACAGGCTGGAATGGATGATGAACGGCCCGGTGGTGCCGAGCAGGAGCGTATAGCCGTCCGCCGCCGCCTTCGCCACGCGATCGGTCGCCATGTTGCCACCGGCGCCGGCCACGTTCTCGATCACGACCGGCTTGCCCCAGGCGTCCGACAGCTTGTCGCCGACCACGCGCGCGATGATGTCGGCGGGACCGGCCGGCACGAAGCCGACCAGCAGCCGGATCGGCTTGTCGGGATAATTCGCCTGCGCGGCCGCATCGCCCGCCGCCAGCAGCACCGACAGCGCCGCAACAATACCGATCGCCTTCATCGCCGTTCCCCTGTCGCTTCGTTTGATTGAACCGCCGGCAAGACGCGACGGCCGCGGTGGTGAAATCTCTGGAAGTGTTTTTGGTGTTGTCTCAAATTTAGCATGGTGATGCCGGCTCCGAAACCTGGCCCGCCATGCGACATATCCGTCGTGGCGCGTGTCCCGGGCGCATCGCAGCATTGCTAGCTAATCGCTCCCCTTGATCCCGGCGTCCTTGATCACCTTCGCCCATTTGGCGGTGTCGGCCTTGATGATCGCGGCGAACTCGTCGGGCGGGTTGCCGGCGGCGTCGAGGCCGAGCTGCGCAAGCTTCTCGCGGATGTCGGGTTGCGCGACGATTTTGATGATCTCTTGATGCAGCTTGCCGACGATCGGCGCGGGCGTCCCGGCCGGCGCCAACAGCCCGAACCAGGAGGTCGCCTCGAAGCCCGGAAATCCGGATTCCGCGATGGTCGGCAGCTCGGGCACGCTCGGCCAGCGCTTGAGCGACGTGACCGCGAGCCCGCGCAGCGTGCCGGCGCGGACGGTCGGCAGGATCGACCCGGCATTTTGCAGCGCCATCGTCACGCGCCCGCTGATCACGTCGGTGACGACGGCGCCGCGGTAGGGAACGTGCACGATGTCGACCCCCGCCAAACTCTTGAGCAGCTCGCCGCCGATATGCTGCGGGGTGCCGACGCCAGGACTGGCATACGACAGTTTCCCGGGCTGCGCCTTGGCGAGCGCGAACAGCTCCTGGAGGCTCTTCGCCGGCACGTCGTTGTTGACCACCAGAATGCTCGCCATGGCGAGCACGCGCGTGATCGGCGCCAGGTCGCGCGCCGGATCATAGGTGGGCTTGCTTTGCAGCGACGGGTTGATCGTGAGCGCGCCGTTGGCGCCCCAATAGAGCGTGGAGCCGTCCGGCACCGCCTTTGCCACCCGGTCGCCCGCGACGCTGCCGCCGGCGCCGGGAATGTTCTCCACCGTCACCGGCACATTCCATGCCTCGTTGAGCTTCTGCGCGAACAGCCGCGCCGTGACGTCGGTCGCGCTGCCGGGCGTGAACCCGACGATGATGCGGACCGGCTTGTCGGGGTAGCTGGTCTGCGCAAGTGCCGGCGCCGCGATCAGCATGGCCGACAGCGCGGCGAGTAGGCCTCGGATCAGCGTCATTGCGTCCTCCCACTGCTCCAGCGAGGAGCTACTCGCTCAGCTTGATCCCGGCGTCCTTGATCACCTTCGCCCAATGCGGCGTCTCGGTCTTGATCAGGCTCAAGAATTCCGCCGGCGTGTTGCCGACGAGCTGGACGCCGAGGCCCTCGAGCTTGGCCTTCACGTCGGGCAGCGCCAACACCCGCACGGTCTCCTTGTAGAGCTTGTCGATGATTGGCTGCGGCGTGCCCGCCGGCGCCATCAGGCCGAACCAGGCGGTCGCGTCGAAGCCGGGGAAGCCCAGCTCCTCCATGGTCGGCAGCTCCGGAATCTGCGGTGAGCGCTTGCGCGACGTGATGCCGAAGGCGCGCAATTTGCCTTCGCGGATCAGCGGCAGGAGATTGGTGATGTTGCCGAAGAAGATGTTGAGACGACCCGCGAGCAGGTCGGGCAGCACGGCGGGCGTGCCGCGGTAGGGCACCTGCTGGATCTGGACGCCGGCCATGACCTTGAACAGCTCGCCGCCGAGATGCTGCGAGGTGCCGATGCCGGCATGGCCGGCGATCAGGTAGCCCGGCTGCGCCTTGGCGAGCGCGATCAGCTCCGCAATGGTCTTCGCGGGCACGTCGTTGCGGACCACCAGGATGTTGGGGACGATGAAGATCTGGGTGATATAGGCGAAGTCCTTCACTGGATCGTAGGGCAGCTTGGCGAACAGGTTGGGATTGATGACCAGCGATGCGTTGCCGCCCATCAGTAGCGTGTAGCCGTCGGGCGCCGCCTTGGCGACGCGCTCGACTGCGATGTTGCCGCTGGCGCCGGTGACGTTCTCGACCACGACCGGCTTGCCCCACGCCTCGGTGAGCTTGTCGCCGATGAGCCGCGAGGTGACATCCGGCGCCACGCCCGGCGGAAAGCCGATGATGATCTTGATCGGCTGCTCCGGGTAGCTCGCCTGCGCGAGCGCATCGCCCGCCGTCAGTCCCAGTGACAGCGCGGCAAGAACACCGCAGATCGCTTTCATTGGCGTCACTCCCCCTTGATGTTCGCCGCCTTGATGATCGGCCACCATTTCTCGATCTCGGCCTTGTGGAAGGCGGCGAGCGCCTCCGGAGTCTGCTGGTCGACCGCAGGCACTTCCTGGCCCAGATCGGCCAACCGGGACCGCACGTTCGCATTGCCGAGCGCATCCACGACAGCGGCGTTGAGCCTGCCGATGACAGTCTTCGGTGTGCCCTTGGGCGCAAACAACGCAAACCACCCTGAAATGTGAAGTCCGGGCAGTCCGGCCTCGTTCACGGTCGGGATATCGGGCGCTGCCGCGAAGCGGCTCTTGGCCGTGACCGCATACGCTTTGATCGCGCCGCCACGCACCTGCGGCAGGGCAACCGCCGCCTGGATGATCATCATGTCGATCTGTCCCGCCACCAGATCCTGCATTGCTGGAGCGCCGCCGCGATAGGGCACGAACGCAAAGCGCGTACCGGTTTCTTTCTGGAACAAGATGCCGGCGACATGCGATCCCGCGGTCGGGATGGCCTGCGACGCCTTGTCGGGATTCGCCTTCAACCAAGCGATCAGACCTTTGAGGTCATCGGCCGGCATGGTCTTCCGGGCGAGGATCAGCAACGGATTGCTGCGAAATCAGGGCGACCGGCTCGAAGTCCTTCAGCACGTCGTACGACAGCGGGTAGGTTGCGCCGTTGGCGACGTGGGTGTCCCATTGCCCGATATCGAGCGTGTAGCCATCGGGCGCCGCGCGCGCGACGCGGCCGACCCCGATGCTGCCGCCTGCCCCGCCGACGTTTTCGATGATGACCGGCTGACCGAGCGACGCCCGCATGCGCTCGGTCACGATGCGTCCGATCGCATCAGTCGACCCGCCGGCCGGAAACGGAATGATCAGCGTGATCGGACGGGTCGGATAGCTTTGTGCGTCCGCGCCGGCGATGCCCACCAAGGCGGCGAAGGCGAGCGCGAGCGAAAGCCTTCTCATGATTTTCCTCCCTGCTGCAGCGTCACCATCGACTCATACCACCTGTTGCTATCATTCGGCCTTGATGTTCGCCGCCTTGATGATCGGCCACCACTTCTCGATCTCGGCCTTGTGGTAGGCGAAGCCCTCGGGCGTCTGCTGGTCGCGCGGCGCAATCTCCTGGCCGAGGTCGGCAAACCGCTTGCGCACCGCGGGGTCGGCCAACGCATCGACGACCGCCGCGTTGAGCTTGGCGACGACCTCCTTGGGCGTTCCCTTCGGCGCCCACAGGCCGTGCCAAAGCGAGATCGCCACGCCCGGCACACCCATCTCCTCGGCTGTCGGCACGTCGGGGGCCGCGAACCAGCGCGTCTTCGACATCACCGCAATCGGCTTGATGTTGCCGGCGCGCGCCTGCGGCAGCGAATTGGCCGCCATGTCGCACATGAAGTCGATCTGGCCACCGACCAGATCCTGCATCGCCGGCGCGCCGCCGCGATAGGGCACGAACTGATAGCGGGTGCCGGTGGCGGCCTGGAACGACAGCCCGCAGATGTGCCCGCCGCTGCCCATGCCGACGGTCCCGGCCGATGCCTTGTCCTGGTTGGCCTTGAGCCAGGCGACCAACTCCTTGAGGTCTGCCACCGGCAGCGCCTTCTTCGCCACCATCCAGAGCGGGGTGTCTGCGAGCTTAGCGATCGGTTCGAGATCCCTCAGGAGATCGTACTGGACCGAATAGGTGGCGGCGGACGACACATGGGTCGCCCAATTGCCGACCGTCAGAGTGTAGCCGTCGGGCGCCGCGCGGGTGACGCGGCCGACCCCGAGCGTGCCGCCGGCGCCGGGCAGATTTTCGACGATGACGGGCTGACCGAGCGAGCCTTTCATGTGGTCGCCGAGCGTGCGCGTCAGCGTGTCGGTGGCGCCGCCCGGCGGCAACGGCACCACGATGGTGATGACGCGCGCCGGATAGACCTGCGCCTGCGCGCCGCCGATGATTGCACCCGCGAGCGCGAGCGCCAATGCCCAAAGCAGTTTCCTCATGTCATTCCCCGGATGAGCTTCACTCCGCCTTGAGGTTCGACGCCCGCACGATCGGCCACCACTTCTCGGTCTCGGCCTTGTGGTAGGCGGCGAGCGCCTCCGGCGTCTGCTGCTCGCGCGGCCAGATGTCGTGGCCGGCGTCAGCGAGCCGCTGCTTCACGTTGGGATCGGCGAGCGCGCCCACCACCGCGGCGTTGAGCTTGGCGATCGCGTCCTTGGGCGTGCCCTTGGGCGCCCACATGCCGTGCCAATAGGCGACGTAGAGCCCGGGCACACCCGACTCGTCGATCGCCGGAACGTCGGGCAACGCCCACCACCGCGCCTTGGCCATGACCGCATAGGCCTTGATCAGGCCGCCGCGAACCGGGCCGAGCGCGTTCGCCGCCTGGTCGAACATGAGATCGACCTGGCCGGCGGCCAAATCCTGCACCGCCGGGCCGCCGCCGCGATAGGGCACGAACCGGAAGCGGGTGCCGGTCGCCTGCTGGAAGTAGATGGCAGAGACCTGGGCGCCGCCGGCGGCGCCGACGGTCGCGGCGGTCGCCTGGTCCGGATTGGCCTTGAGCCAAGCGATCAGCTCCTTGACGTCCTTGGCGGGAAAATCCTTGCGGGCGATGATCAGTTGCGGCGTGATCGCCAACAGCGCGATCGGCTCGAAATCATTCAGCACGTGGTACGGCAGATTGTAGGTCACCGCGTTGACGACGTGCGTGCTCCATTGCCCGATGCCGACCGTGTGGCCGTCGGGCGCCGCGCGCGCGACCCGGCCGGTGCCGAGATTGCCGCCGGCGCCGGCCACGTTCTCGACCACGATCGGCTGGCCGAGCGCCGCGCGCATCGGCTCGGAGATGATGCGCGCGATGGTGTCCGACGGCCCGCCGGCCGGGAACGGCGCGATCAGGGTGACCGGACGCGACGGAAAGGTTTGTGCGGCGGCGGCGCCGATGCCGGCGACCGTCGTCGCCGCCATAACCCCGGCCATGATGAGCTTGTTCATGGCTTTCCTTCCATGCGTTTCGGATAGGCTATCACAACGCCGCGAAGTCGATCGGCTTGAAGCGATCGAGCGTGCGGTGCATGGGCGGCAGCGGATATTTGAGGCCGGTGGCGCAATTGAACAGCACCGCCCGCTCGTCGCGGCGGATGCGGCCGTCGAGGAGGCCCTGCTTGAGCGCCGCATAGGTGGCGGCGCCCTCCGGACACATCAGGAAGCCCTCCTCGCGCGCCACCTCGTCGAGCGCCGCGCTGATCGCGTCGTCCGCGACCGCGACCGCGAAGCCGCCGCTTTCGCGCACCGCGCGCAGGATCAAGAAATCGCCGACCGCCTGCGGCACGCGGATGCCGGCCGCGATCGTGTGCGCGTCCTCCCAACGCGGCGCATGCTCGGCGCCCGCTTCGAACGCCCGCACCATGGGCGCGCAGCCGGCGGCCTGCACCGCCACCATGCGCGGGCGCTTGCCGCCGATGAACCCGATCGCCGCGAGCTCGGCGAACGCCTTCCACATGCCGATCAGGCCGGTGCCGCCGCCGGTCGGATAGAGGATGACGTCCGGCACCTGCCAGCCGAGCTGCTCGGCCAGCTCGAGCCCCATGGTCTTCTTGCCCTCGATCCGGTACGGCTCCTTGAGCGTCGAGGTGTCGAACCAGCCGGCCTTGGCCTTGCCTTCGGCGACGATCTTGCCGCAATCATCGATCAGGCCGTTGACGCGATAGACGCTTGCGCCCTGCAGCGCGATCTCGCTGACGTTCACCTCCGGGGTGTCCTCGGGACAGAAGATCGTGGTGCGGATGCCGCAGCGGCTGGCATAGGCGGCGAGCGCGGCGCCGGCATTGCCGTTGGTCGGCATCGCCATATGGGTGACGCCGAGCGCCTTCGCCATCGACACCGCCATGGTGAGCCCGCGCGCCTTGAACGAGCCGGTCGGCAACCGCCCTTCGTCCTTGACCAGAATCTCGGCGGCGCCGAGCCGGACGGAAAGCTTCGGCAGCGCGATGAGCGGCGTCACCGCCTCGCCGAGGCTGACGATGTCGAGCGTGCGGCGCACCGGGAGGAGCTCGCGATAGCGCCAGAGGTCGTGGGGCCGTTGCGCCAGCGCCGCCTTGGTGAGCGCCGTGCGCACGCCGTCGAGGTTGTAGCGCACGAGGAGCGGCTTGCCGGCGCGCGACAGGTTATGCACCGCGTCCGCGGGATAGCGTTCGCCGGTGGCCGCACACTCGAGATGCGTGACGAAGGTCGGCCGTTCGGTGGTCAGGTTGTCGTCGTACGCCAACGCGTCGTCGCGCGGATTTGCGGCACGTTGCATCATTCGGGCGATGTCTCCACACGCCGGTCGCGCTGGCGGAACACCACGAAGTGCGACAGCGAGAAATTGACCAAGAAGCTCGCCGCGATCGCTAGCAGCTTCGCGGCCAGGACCGGCATCCAAAGGGCGGCGATGACCAGCACGGTGGTGTTGGTGACGACGCCGGCAATTCCGGATGCGACGAAGCTGCCGTAGTCGCGCAGCCGCAGCTTACGCCCCGACTCGCGGGCGAACGTAACGAAAGAATTCATCACGTAGGAGCAGGAAACGGCGACCAGCCAGGCGAGCACATTGGCCGGCACCAGGGACAGCGCGAAGACACTATAGGCGATGAGAAAGACGCCGAGATCGATCAGCGTGTTGACGACGCCGATCGTCGCGAAGCTCGCGGCCTTGAGCGAGATCCCGCGCTGGTGCCAGGCCTGCTCCAGGCGGTGCTTGAGACGGTCGAACGGCGCGGGCAGGCTCATGGCGAGCACCCGCTTAGCACGTCCGGCCGCTGCGCGCACAATGGCCGGTCGCGGCATCACCGCACAGCGGAGGTTGCGTAAACGCCCGGCGGTGATCCGCCCCGGTTTCCGAGACGGTTAAAAAAGCGGCGCCAGCCCACCCGCGCGACAGGGAACCATAGTTGGGCTATAAACCGGCGGGCGGACGACATGGCGTTTTCCGGCGAAGTGGAACCCGCCGCAGAAAACGCGTCAAACGCAACGCGAGAGGCGGCACGATGGCGCCCAATTCGATGACCCGGGCAGGTAGCGCTCCCGCGCGAGGTCGCGCCTGGAGCGAGGTCGGCTTGTCGATCGTCGTGCCGGTGTTCAACGAGGCGGCCGGGCTCGCAGCGCTGCACTCCCGCATCGTCGAGGTCGCCCGGGCGCTCAAGGCGGCGCGCGGGCTCACGACGGAAGTCGTCTATGTCGACGACGGCAGCCGCGACGCCACCCTGGCGATCGCGCAAAACCTGCCCGCCGATGCTCTCGACGTCCAGGTGCTGTCGCTGTCGCGCAATTTCGGCAAGGAGGCGGCGCTGCTCGCCGGCCTCGATCACGCCCGCCTCGGCGCGGTGCTGTTCATGGACGGCGACGGCCAGCACCCGCCGACGCTGGTCGAGCGGCTGGTCGGCTATTGGCTCGATCAAGGCTACGACGTGGTCTACACCGCCAAAGCCAACCGCGAGAACGAGCCGTGGCTGCGCCGCCTTGGGGTCAAGACCTTCTATGCGCTGATCAACTGGGGCGCGCGCCAGAAGATCCCGGAGGACGCCGGCGACTTCCGGCTGCTGTCGCCGCGGGCGGCGACGGCGCTGCGGCAACTGCCCGAGCGCAACCGGTTCTTCAAGGGCCTCGCCAGCTGGATCGGGTTCCGCCAGATCCGGGTCGACTACGAGCCGGCGGAGCGGGTCCACGGTCGCACCACCTGGAACCTGTATTCGTTGATCGGACTCTCGATCGAGGGGCTCACCTCGTTCTCGGTCGCGCCGCTACGGGTCGCGAGCCTGTTGGGCCTGCTGCTGGCGGGGTTCGCGTTCATCTTCGGCGTGCAGATCCTGATCGAGACGGTCGTGTTCGGACAGTCGGTGCCGGGCTATCCGTCGCTGGTGGTCGGCTTGATGGTGCTGGGCGGCGTGCAATTGATCATGATCGGGGTCATGGGCGAGTATATTGGCAAGATCCTCTCCGAGCTCAAAGCGCGGCCGGTCTATTTCGTGGCCGAGCACACGCTCAAGCCCGCCGAGGGTGCCGACGCGGCCGACGATCCGCCGGCGCGATCGGCGGCGGAATGAGCGGCGGAGCCGCGCCGAAATTTTCCGGCTGTTGCATCCATAAGACGATCAATTCGGCTAAGAGAGTGCACCGGGCCGCAACGCCGCGCGGGTCTTGCGGCGGTAGAGCGGTTTCCGTTCCGGTGGAATCGGAAACCGCTCTACATCATTGGCTTTGACGCGTTTTCTGCGGCGAACCGGTTCCCACTTCGCCGGAAAACGCTATGGCTCTGGGATTGGGTCGTGTTCGCCGAACGAAATGGCGGGTTGGGCGCCGCGCCCACCGCGCAGGAAGCACCGGGGCGCCGGCAGATCTGGCTGTGCGCCGACGATTACGGCATTTCGACCTCGGTCAACACGGCCATCCGCGATCTGATCGTGCGCGGACGCCTCAATGCCACCTCGGTGATGGTGACGGCGCCGAGCTTCCACCGCTCGGAAGCGATCCCGCTCAATGTGCTCAATTCGGGCACATCGCGCGTCGCCATCGGGCTGCACCTGACGCTGACCGCGCCGTTCCGCCCGCTGAGCAAGGACTTCGAGCCGCTCGACAACGGCGCCTTCCTGCCGCTCGGCAGGACGCTCGCCGAGGCGTGCCTGCGCCGCTTGCGGCACGACGCGCTGGTCGCCGAGATCGCGAGCCAGCTGCGCGCCTTTGTCGACGCCTTCGGCCGCCCGCCCGATTTCGTCGACGGACACCGGCACGTGCACCTGTTCCCGCAGATCAGCGACGCGCTGCTCGACACCGTGCGGGAGATCGCGCCGGATGCCTGGCTGCGCCAGTGCGGGCGCGTGCTGCCGCTCAGCGAGCGGTTTGGCGACCGCAAGGGGCTCTTTCTCGACATCTTGAGCTACCGGTTCCGCCGCCGCGCCGCGGCTCTTGGGCTGCGCACCAATCCGGGCTTTGCCGGGACCTATGATTTCAACAAGCAGGCGAATTTCGCGGCGCTGTTCCCGCGCTTCCTCGAGCGGCTGCCGCACGGCAGCGTGGTCATGTGCCATCCGGGCTTCGTCGATGCCGAATTGCAGCGGCTCGATCCGCTCACCACGCTGCGCGAGCTGGAATACGCGTATTTCGCCGACGACGCCTTCCCGGCGGTGCTCGCCGCCCACGGCGTGGCGCTGGCCTGACCCCTCCCCGCCGGCCCAAAATATTTGCCCCGCCGGTCATTCCGCCGCCATGGGCGTTGGCTTACATGACTTCCGTCGTCATGGGAGGAAGGAGACGACCAATGACCCCAGAGGAACGCAAGCTCGTCACCGAACTGTTCGATCGCCTCGCCACGCTGGAGGACGCCCAGCGCGACCCCGAGGCCGAACGCGCGATCATGGATGGCCTGCGCCAGGCCCCCAATGCGGTCTATGCGCTGGTGCAGACCGCGCTGGTGCAGGACGAAGCGCTCAAGCGCGCCGATGCCCGCATCCGCGAGCTTGAGGGCGCGATGCAGCAGCCGGCTCAGCGTGAAACCAGCTTCCTCGGCGGCATGCGCGAGGCGGTATGGGCCCCGCGCGAAACGCCGCGCGCGGGCTCGGTGCCCTCGGTGCGGCCGGCCGAGGCGGCACCCGGCATGTCGCCGGCCTGGCGCACCGGCACGCAGCCGATGCCCGCGGCACCCGCCTATCAGCCGATGGGGCAGCCGGCTCAGCCCATGGGGCAGCCGGCGCCGGGCGGCTCGTTCCTCGGCACCGCTGCGGCGGCAGCCGCCGGCGTGATCGGCGGCTCGCTGCTGCTCGGCGGCATCCGCAACATGATGGGACACCAGCAGGGCGCGCACGCCGCCTTCGATCCGGCGTCGGGCGCCGGCGGCGGCTCGTCGCCGTGGGGCGGCGGTGGCGGCAGCATCGCGGGCAGCGACCTTTCCCGCCAAGCCGGCCTCGACGACATGGGGCGGACCCCCGCCACGGGCGCCGGCGACACAAGCAGTCGCCAAGGCCTGCTCGACGAGAGCAACAGCGATGCTGCTGCGGATGATCCGGCCGCCGACGAGTTGGACGACGGCGGCTTCGATTTCGACGACAGCGGCGACATCGGCGACCCCGGCGGCGACGATTGACGATCGAAGGCGCGCGCAAGCGGGCGGCGCCGATGATTACGGTTTCGGGCCGCTTCCCGTCACCGCCGTTTCCCGCCGCGCTTGATTAATCTTCTGGTGCAGGGATTGCAGCTCTTTCTGCAAGGCGGAATTGCCCGGCTCTCTCGCCGCGAGCGTCTCCAGGATCGCCAAAGCGGTCTGATAGGCGCCGAGGCCGGGCTCGGTCTGCGCCTGGTCGATCAAGACTGCCCCGATGGCGACATGGATCGATGCAAGACCACGCTGCCAGCCGACATTGTTGGGGTCCTTGGCGGCGAGCGTTTCCCGGCCGGCGAGCGCGATGCGAAACTCGCGGAGCGCTTCATCCGGGTCGCCTTGCGCCAATCGCACCTTTCCGATGTTGTCGTGGCTGAGCGCGAGGTCGTTTTGCCAGCGTAAATACCCGGCGTCCTTGGCGACCAGTCGTTCCCGAATCTCCAGCGCGGTGCGGTATTCGCGCAAGGCGGCATCAAACTCGCGTTGCGCGCTCAGCATGTCCGCGACGTCGTCGTGACTGTCGGCGAGATCCTGCTGCCAGCCGGCATGGCTCGGATCCTTGGACGCCACGCGTTCCATCATCGTGTGCCAAATTTGAAATTCCCGCAGCGCGCCTGCCGAGTCACCACGAGCACGCAGGAGAAATCCAAGCTTTTCGTGAGCAACCGCCACGGATCGCTGCCGGGTCACGTTGGTTGGCTCGCTCGCCGCAATCTGCTCAGCGTTGGTGAGCAGTGCCGCGTAGTACCTGGCTGCGTCATCGAGCTCACCCTGGTTGCGGTGCAGGGTCCCGATGCGTTCGAGATATGTCCCAAGGAATGCCGAGTTGTGTACGTCCTTGGCGACCAGCCGTTCAACAATCGCCAGGGCGGCGCGGTACTCATTGAGCGCGTCGGTGACGGCGCCACGATCCCGTAGCGTGTCCGCAATCCTCCTGTGGCTGAGCGCAAGGTCGCGCTGCCAAGCGGTGTTCTCCGGATCGCCGCCGGCGAGCTCCTGCATGATCGTCATGGCCGCCCGATAACGCGAAAGCGCAGCCATCAGGTCCCCCCGAACCGCCAAGGCTTCAGCGTGGGCGCTGCTGCTGTCCGCAAGGTCCTTGCGTGCCTGCACTTCAAGCGGCTGCGCCTGCACGAGTTGCTCCGCCAAGGCCTCGGCGTCCTTCGCGCGCTTGAGGGCTTCAGCGGATTCGCCAAGTGCACGCAGAGCACTCGACGCCATGAGCAGCAATCTGATCTGCTGATGACCGATCTCGGGCGTGCTGCCGGCCTGCGACAGCTGACCGAGCGTGCCTTCCGCCGCCGCCAGGATCTCGCGGGCCATGCGGGCGGACAGGTCGCCGGTGCCGAGCCTTCCCTGGATGCGATTGATGAGGGTGGTGGCCGAAGCCAGCGCCGCGGCGAAGTTCCTTTCCGCCAGCTCGGCCTGGGTCCGCGCCCGTGAATGTTGCTGGAGCGCATAACCGGCAGCCGCCAGCGCCACGACCAGGAACACCGAGACGACGGCGGCGGCGATCCGCGTTCGGCGGGCGAGCCGGAGCGCCGCCTCCGCCTTCGACCGCAGTTGCTCCTCGTCGCGCCGGCGCCGCCGCTCTTGCCGCTGCGTCTCGGCCGCCGCCGATGCTTCGATGAAGCCGATGATCGAATCGTCGAGCGCCTCGCGGCGCTGGGCGAGGATTTCGGCGGCCTCCGCGAGCGGCCGGCCGGCCGGCAGCAGGAATTCGGGATCGCGGCCCTCCTCGACCCATTGCCGGGCGGAGGATTCCACGCGCGTGCGTGTGCGCAAGAAATCCCGGTCGGCGGCCATGAGCGCCCGCGCCCGCGACCAGTGCGCCATCAGCGCATCGTGCGCGAGGCGGATCACGACCTGGTCGCCGCTCACGTCGCTGACCAGCAGACGCGCGGCGATGAAGGCCTCGACCAGCCGCGCCCGCGCCGCCGGGCGCATCAATCGCTCGCGCGGCACCGTGCGGCCGGTGGGGACGTCCTGCTGCGTCAAGGTGACGAAATCGCGCCCAACCGCGGCCAGCTCGGCTTGCGCCGCTTCGTCGAGCGTCGCAAAGGTGGCCTCGGCGCGCCGATCGATGGCGCCGCCGAGCCCGCCGAGACGGTCATAGGCGGCGATCGTCAGCGTCGAGCCGTCGCGCTCGTTGAACAGCTCGTCGAGCGTGAATTGCAGAAACGGCAGCGATCCCGGGACCGCGGCGGCACGCGCCAGCTCCTCGTCGAGGCCCGCGCCGGTATCGCTGCGGCGCTGGTAGGTCAGCCCGGCCGCCAGCGCCGGACCGCGGACGATGTCCTCGATCTCGGCGGCGCTCGGCGGCAACAGGTCGAAAGCGATGCCCTTCTCCTTGAGCGCGACCAGCGCAGGGACTGCTTGCAGCGAGGCGTAGAGATCGCTGCGCATGGTGCAGATGATGAACACCTTGCCGGAGCCGATCAGGCTCGCAAGCGCTGCAACGAACGCCGTCACCGCCTCGGCCGGCAGCGCGAACAGCTCCTCGAGCTGGTCGACGACCAGCATGAGCTTGACCTCGAACGCGCGCTCGAATTTCTCCCGCTCCGCAACGGTCTGCGCGCAGCGCTGCAAGGCGCGGCCGACCGCCTTGGCGCCGGCGTCGGGCGCCGAGCGCAACAGCGCATCCAGATCCTCCGCGCCGGCGCTGTCGCCGGCGGCGAGCTCGGGGAGCACATCGGGGTGGTACAGCGCCCGCGCCAGCGCCAGCACCGGCTGCTGCTCCGCTTCGCTCGGGCGAATGATGCAGCGGCGCCAGAGATCCACGCCCGGAACGGCGCCCGGTTGGGTGAGGCGGGGAGCGAGTCCCGCGCGCACCAGCGAGGACTTGCCCGCCCCGCTCATCCCGAGAACCAGCAGGAAGGGCCAGCCACGCGTGCCGGCATCGATCAACCGCTCGCGCAGCTGCTCGACCACGCGCGCCCGGCCGAAGAACACCGCCGCGTGCGCCTCATCGAACGGCTTGAGGCCGCGAAACGGCGAGCCCTTGGTGGCGACCGGCCAGGTGTTGGTCGCGTCGGAAAACGCGTGCTGCCGTTCGAGCCATTGGCGAATGTGGCTCTCGACCTGCGCCTCGAATTCGTCGGTGCTGCCGAAACTGTGATAGCCGGCGGTGAAGTGGCCGCTCTCCGACTGAAACCAATTCTGCCAGAACTTCTGCAGGGCCGTGAACTGCGCGGTCTCCTGGTCGAGCTGGTCGTATTCGAACAGCACCGGAGCGGTCTTGCGGTAGACCAGGACGTCGGGCGCCCCGTACTGGCGGGCGGCGAGGATCGCCTCCTCGAACTCGTATTCGCTGCCGGTCGGCACGCTGCCATCGGGCCGCCGGTACTGGTCCGGCAGCTCGCTGCCGAGCCGCTTCCAGAAGATGCAGATCACCAGGTTGGACTGCGACGGCGGCGGGATCTGGTCCTGGAAGGTCTCCGCCGCGGAGTAGTACGATTCCTCCCAGCGGAACGCCGTCAACTTGACCGGGCCGAGCTCGCCGGCGATCCGCGTGATGACGCGAAAAAGCCGCTCGCGTTCCGGCCAGACGTCGGAGGGAGATGAGATGAAGATCCGGTATTCGCGCCCGTCAGCCACTACCGCTCCAGGCGCTCGCATTTCGACTCGTGATCTTCCGTCTAGTCTGGAGCGGCATCAGTGATAGCACTCTGCGGTCCCGCTAATCAAAGGAACCCGCCACGAGTGTAGCATTTCTTCGCCATCGGATGCGGCGTCCCAAATCGCAGGAATCGCCTGTGAGTTCCCGCCCTCGCGTCGCTCGACAATCACCGCTCCGGGAACCCGCGATGACCCGCGCGCCGCAATTGCGCCATCCTTCGTATGACGCGGAGAGCTCGCGTGACCAATAAAAAAGGGCCGTCGTGCTTAACGACGGCCCGATCGTCGGTTGCGCTTTTCGTGCGTCAGATCACCACCACCTTGGTGCCGACCTTGACGCGGCTGTAGAGGTCGACGACGTCCTCGTTGCGCATGCGGATGCAGCCGGACGACACCGCAGTGCCGATGGTCCAGGGCTCGTTGGAGCCGTGGATGCGGTAAAGCGTCGAGCCGAGATACATGGCGCGCGCGCCGAGCGGATTGTCCGGGCCGCCGGGCATGTGGCGCGGCAGGTCGGGCCGACGCCGCAGCATCTCGGCGGGCGGCACCCAGTCCGGCCATTCGCGTTTCTGCGAGACGTGGTGGACGCCCGACCAGGTGAAGCCGGGACGGCCGACGCCGATGCCGTAACGGATCGCCCTGCCGCCGCCCTGCACCAGGTAGAGCAGTCGCTCGCGGGTATTGATGATGATGGTGCCGGCCGCCTCGTTGCCGTCGTAGGCGACCTCCTGCTTCATGTAGCGCGGATCGACCACCGCCTGGCCGGGCGCGTAGGGCGACTCGATCACGCCGGGGCCGAGATCGGGGTCGCCCGGATACTGGCGCGCATAGGCCGGTGCCTGCTCGTAGCGCGTTCCGCCGGAGGGGCCGCGGAACAGGAACTCGAGGAAGCCACCGCCCATCTTGCCCCGGGCCGCTGCCTGCCGTACGCGCGGCGGTTGGTTTTCTGCGGACGCCGCCGCCCCGAAGGTCTGTTGGACGAATCCCTGCTCGTCGGCGCTTTGCGGCTGGACCGGGCCGCGCGCGGCGGCGACCGGACGACCGCCGTTGATCGGAGATTGTGGGCTGAGCGACAGCGGACCGGCCAAAGCCGTGCCGCCCGCGCAGACCGTTGACAGGAACGCGAGGGAAAGAACGCAGAGACGATGCTGCATGGATTTACTCTGAACTCGTACGCGACATGGGACACGGGGAGCGACCGATTGGGGTTCGGCCGCGACATCGCCGCACTACATCCGCAAATGTCGTTGGAATGGTAAATGGCGCAGCGAGAATTTTAACGACGATCGCAGGAAACGGCCGGTTCATAAACTTATAGTTTTTTTTGAGTAAATAGCGCGACGTCATGGTTAATCGAGCGTTTCTTTTTCCGCGCGCCGAGTGGCATGAACCCGACATTAAGCGGGCGCCGCTAGAAACAACCGCCGGTCAAAATCGCGGTCGCGTGCAATGCCGATACGGCGCAAGGTGTTTCGCATCGAGGAGACGAATTTCGCCGGCCGCGCGACCAGTGTCGCGGGCGAGGCGAAGTTGTCGCCGCCGCATCAGCAGCGAATGCCCACTGCGCGCCAGGGCGACCGCGTGTTCAAGACCGAAGCGATCGGCGCGAGCGGGTTGCGCGCGCTCAAGGACGAGACCGACACCATTCACCGCGCCATCAGCCGCACCATGCACGAGATCGCGACGCTGCATGCCAGCGGCTTCAGCGGCCTCGAAGACGGGCGGGTGTTCCGCGAACTCGATGCGGTGGTCGGCGGCACCGAACAGGCCACCCAGCAGATCCTGGCGGCGGCGGAGGAGATCGACGAAACGGCCAACAACCTCTCCGCCCTTGTCAAGCGCGGCCCGGAGCAGGCGCTCGCCCAGGACATCCGCGATCAGGTGCTCCGCATCTTCGAGGCCTGCAACTTTCAGGACCTCGCCGGCCAGCGCATCACCAAGGTGCTCACGACGCTAAAGTTCGTCGACGACCACGTCACCCGCATGGTGGAGATCTGGGGCGGCATCGAGGCCTTCAAGGACTATGCCCCGGCGCCGGTCGCCGCGCGCGATCAGGAGACGGTGCTGGTCAACGGCCCGAGGCTCGACGGCGATCTCGGCTACGCCTCCCAGGACGAAATCGACGCGCTTTTCAGGGATCAAAGATCAGTCATCAGTAATCAGTAGTGCAGTTTGCTTTCTGATCATTGATCACTGTCCGCTGGCCTGCGGATCGCCGCCAGCCCAACAAACGAGATCAACGCAAAGGCCGCGACCACCGCCAGCACGGCCGGATCGGACGTGCGCTCGGCGACGAAGGCGAGCACCAACGGCGCGATCGCCTGCATCACCAGGAAAGGTCCGCCGATGCGGCCCATGAGATGGCCGTAGCCGGCGGCGCCGAACAACGCCAGCGGCACCGCCCCGCGCGCGATGGTGATCAGGCCGTTGGCCATTCCGAACATCACCGCGAAACTCGCGGCGACCGCGACCGAGAGCCCGAACAACGCGACCAGCGCGAAGGCCAAGAGCAGCATCCCGACCGCAAAGCGCGCCACATTGAGCGGATGGATGCGGCGCGCGAACAGGAACTCGCATATCCGCGCGCCGACCTGCGCCGGACCGAACAAGGCCCCGATCGTCACCACGGTCGCCGCGTCGATGCCGGCGCGGCCGAAGATCGCCAGCAGATGCGCGGACAGCCCCGACGGCACGAACGCATAGGCGGCAAACGCCGCCGCCACCAGGATGAAGGCCCAGCCCGTCGCCGGCAGCACGACGCTCGGCACCTGCGCCTGCCCGTCCGGACGCCGGTCGGGATCGGCGCGCGTTCGCGGCAGCGCGAAAGCGTGCAGCGGCGCGGCGACGAGCGCGAGCAGCGCCGCATAGACGAGGTAGGTGCCGTGCCAGCCGACCGACTGGATCAGCAGATGGGTGGCGGGCCAGCTCACCGTCGAGGCGAAGCCGCCGGCGAGCGTGAGCGCGGTGATCGGGCGCCGCGCGGCGGCGCCGAAGATGCGGCCGAGCGTGGCGAAGGCGGGATCATAGAGCGAGCCGGCGATGGCGACGCCGAGCACCATCCAGACCGCCAGATAGGCGGCGGGATGGTCGGCATAGACCAGGCCGACGAGACCGAGCGCGCCGATGAGCGAGCCTACCGGCATCACCCGATGCCCGCCGT